>Ga0172372_10000374_pt1 | contig 69335 bp, 68 predicted proteins | sample LakKiv5m_2_FD_114544 | JGI IMG/M metagenome (GOLD analysis project Ga0172372, IMG submission 114544) | Freshwater microbial communities from Kabuno Bay, South-Kivu, Congo - kab_092012_9.5m | ecosystem: Environmental > Aquatic > Freshwater > Lake | place: Democratic Republic of the Congo...
GACACCATTGACACCGCCATTGACGACATCACGAACCTGCGCGCTACCACTGGTGCAGGCTTGAGCCGACTGGAACAAGTGGTTGGCTCTTTGGAAACCACCAGCAGCAACCTGAGTTCCGCTCGCGGCCGAATCATGGACGCAGACTTTGCCAAGGAAACTGCGAACCTGACTCGCGCCCAGATTCTGCAACAGGCTGGTACAGCCATGTTGGCCCAGGCCAACCAGCTGCCCAACAACGTGTTGAGCCTGCTGCGTTAATTCAGACCCAGTCTGATCAGTGACAAGAACCCGCCAAAAGTGGGTTTAAATCAAACAAAAAGCCCGGTGAATCAAGCTCACCGGGCTTTTAACGTTAAAGAAAACCCCTAAACCTGCCGTTAATCAAGTCATGGGGGCTTGTTGTGGCCTCGTAAAATTCGCAAAGGTGGCGAAAATGAACATTTCAAACATGGCTGATTATGCAACTGCCCTGCAAAAACCGCAGGATGCCGGTAACACAAAACCCGTACCCGGTGCGGGAGCCAAACCCTTGATGGGCGAACAGGCAGAGTTAAGCGTGAGCGAAGTGCTTGAAGTGGTTCAGAAGGCAAACGCCGCACTGACCAGCAATCAATCCAACCTGAAGTTTTTAGTCGACAGCGACAACGGCAAACCGATTGTTCAAATTGTGGACAAGGAAACCCAGGAAGTGTTGAAACAAATTCCATCGGTTGAAATGCTGAAGATCGCAAAAGCCATCGAGAAAATGCAAGGCGTTCTTATGTCACGTGAAGTCTAGAACGCAACAAGGGGAATAAATCATGGTAGGAATTTCATCGGCAGGCATTGGTTCTGGATTGGACATTGAGGGCATCATCAGCTCCTTGATGGCCGCCGAGCGAATTCCCTTGACCAAGGTGAGTCAGGAACGCACGGCGATCAATACCAAGATTTCAATTTACGGCATCATCAAGAATTCATTTGCAGACCTGAAATCTGCAGCCGACAAACTCAGTAATTTGAGTAACCTGAATCCGCTAAAAGTCACCTCCAGCGACGACAAACAGGTGGCGGCTACAGCCAGCCCCACAGCAGCAAAGGGCACCTACAACATTCAGGTCAGTCAACTGGCCAAAGCCCAAAGTGTTGCTGCATCGAGCGTGGCCACCGCCGACACCACTGTGGGCACAGGCAGCCTGACAATCACACTGGGCAGTTACGATTCTGGTAGCAACACATTCACCAACAATGCAGACAAAACCCCGGTAACCATCAATATTGGCACTGGTCAGCAAACTCTGAACGGCATTCGACAAGCCATCAATGATTCCGACGCTGGCGTTACCGCATCCATCATCAACGATGGCACCGGCTCCCGTTTGGTGTTGACCAGCAAAGACACGGGTGCCGTTAATGGTTTCAAACTGGAAGTAGCAGACGCCGATGGCAACAACACAGACACTGCGGGTTTATCCAGATTGGCTTTTGATCCCACCGCAGCGGTGGGGGCTGGCAAAAATGCCAGTTCGCTTCAAGTGGCACAGAACGCCAACTTCACCATCAACAACCTGGCGGTCAGCAAGGCCAGCAACACGGTAACCGACGCCGTTGAGGGCCTGAGTCTTAACCTGAAAGCAGTTACAACTACCGCAGTGAATCTGGAAGTAGGCTTAGACGACACAGCTTTAAAAACAACGCTGGACGGCTTTGTTACCGCCTACAACAAGATTCGGGGCAACCTGAAAGATCAACAGCAGAAAGACGCTACGCTGTCCAAGGAAACAACGCCATCCACCCTCGAACGTGGCCTTCGCAATATTCTGCGCGAGCAAGTTGCCCAATACGGCCTTGGTTTGAGTGACATTGGTTTGAGTTTTGACAAAGACGGTGTTTTGTCGCTCAACAAAAGCAAACTGGACTCAGCCGTGGCCGCAGACCCTTCCATTTTGGAAAAGGTTTTCACCAACACTGCAACCACCACCGATGCGCGTGTGAAGTACCTGGGTGCCAGCAACATGACCCAGGAAGGCACTTATGCAGTGAATGTGAGCACGGCTTACGATGGCAGCAACACAATTGCAGGCACCATCAACGGTGTGGCAGGCACGGGCGTGGGTAATGTTTTGACCGGCGCAACTGGCAATGCCAGCGAGGGTCTGCAATTTTCAGTGGTTCAAGGCGCTAGCGGCAACATGGGCTCGATTACCTTCAGCAAGGGCCTTGCAGAACGACTTAGCGACTGGATAGGCAGCCTGACAGATGAAGGCGGCAGCCTGGTGTCAAGAACCGACGGACTTACCAGCAGAAAATCTCGCCTGGACGATCAGGAAGATAGAATCAACCTTCGACTTGAACAGGTTGAAAAGCGCTACCGAGCCCAATTCACGGCGCTGGATTCCATGCTGGCCAGCATGCAGCAGACAAGTTCTTATTTAAGCCAGCAACTGGCCGCCTTGGCCAAATAGCGGTAAGCGCGGAACTGTGCCCTAAAACCCCTGTTTTTAGTCGGATCAAACAGGGGGCGCAAGCCCTACTATTTGTTTAAGACAAATCACCAAGTGAACGCACCATGATGTACGGCGCAAAAGCATACGCACAAGTAGGACTGGAAACGGGCATCAACAGTGCCTCACCCCATGGCCTCATTGTGATGCTTTACGAAGGGGCCATTGAGGCCATTCGCAAGGCCAAAATTTACCTGGAAATGCAAAACATCGAGATGAAAACCAAGTCGGTGGACAAGGCGCTGCGCATCATCAAAGACGGATTGACCGCATCGCTCGACGTGAACGCTGGTGGAGCCCTCGCCCAGCAACTGCTTTCCTTGTACGACTACATTGGCAAAGAACTGATTTTGGCCAACGCCCAAAACAGTCCGGAACGCATGGACACCTGCATCGCCTTGCTCGATGACCTGCGTACTGCCTGGCTGGAAATCGGCCAGACCGCCACCAAATCATAACAACGACTTAGGACCGCTCTCGACCATGATCTTCGCGACAGACAACAACGGTGCAATCATGAAGCTGTACGCCGCCATAGCGAATCAAAGCCAGGTGATGCTTGATTCGGCCAAGGCCGGCAATTGGGATGAGTTGTGTGCTGCCGAAGAGCAGTGCTCGAAGCTGATCCACGAGCTTCAAGCCATCAAGGAAGCGCAACAAACCGAATTGAATGAAAAGGAACGCAGTCAGCACATTGGTTATCTGAAAAAGATTCTGGCCGACGATGCTGCCATTCGTGACATCACCGAACCCCGCCTTAAGCAGTTGGAAGAATTTCTTCGCGCAGCCAACAACTCGCAGAAACTCAGCAACTCTTACGGATCCAACTAAGCCATTGCGCTAAAGCAACGGGTGTGAGACATGGCATTAACCCCGGTTAAATCAGCTCCACCCAACGTCAACTCCGTACTTCAATCCAATCCGGGCGATCGCGTTTCCTCGGGCAAAGGCGAAATTGCGCCCGTTGTTGCCATACTGACCCGCCAACTCCCGCTGCCACAGGCCCAACAGCTTGCCGGGCAAACCGCTTTGGTGCGTGTGGTGAAAGGCGGGCCTGGCAATGAAGCTGAACTTGAGTTTGCGGGCCAGAATATTCAGGTTAAATTGCCCCCTGGGCGACAGCTCACGGCGGGCGAAATGGTCACAGTCGCCTTTGCACTGTCCGGCAAAGGCGATGATTTGTCCGCAGGTGGTGCTAGCGGCGGTAAAAAGATAGCCGATGCCCGCAACCTGCTCACCACGCTTCCAGTCAGTGTCGACGATGGCGAGGCACAGGATTCTCCCAGTTTCGTAGACCGGCTTTCGGGCACCGCACGGCTGATTGGACTTCTTGAGCGCTTGGGACAAGGGGCACCCACGCAAGTTTCCACTTCGGTGATGACCAGCCTGAAGCAATTGAGTACCCAGTTTCAAACACAAACCAACCTGCCCGGCGTCTTGCTGGCTGACCCCGACAATACAACGCCCAATACCCGCGCCGTGGCGCAAACCACACCTCAAAGCCAGGCACAGCAAACCCAGAGTGTGAACACATTGAGCAACCTGAACAACAGCCTTGCAGGCGTGTTGGCGCGGCAGGTGAGTGCAGCTGTTGAAAACAGCGGTTTGTTTTATGAATCGCACCTGCAACAGTGGGCCAATGGGCAACGCAGCACCGATCAAATTGCGAAAGAACCCCAAGCCCGGTTTGGGCAAGACCAGGTGATTTCGGAAAAAGGTTTGAACCCGGCAGCCGTTGACCAGTCGGTGAAACTGGTGACCGCACAACTGGCCGCGCTGGACAACAATCGGATTTCATTGGCGCTCAGTGGCCTGTTGGGGCACCCGGTTCAAATTGACATTGAACCCGACACGGAAGAGGCAAGCGACCAGGAAGAACAGAACAACGAAGAAGCAGCCCGCCCCTGGGTTGCACGCCTGAAACTGGACATGGCTCATTTGGGTGAACTGAATGTTCGAGTGCGCATGGTAGGTTCACAGTGTGATGTACAAATTACCGGGCCGGCACGCAGCAAACAGGCCATTGACCCCCACTGGCAAACCTTTCGGCAAGCCATGGATGACAAAGGATTAAAGCTGGTTCACGGCCAGTTCATGGTACCCACGGGGTTTGAAATTGGCGAATAAACTGAGCCCCCAACAAGCCGTGGCACTGGCTTACCTTGAACACTCTGGCGCACCGAAGGTTGTGGCCAAAGGTCAGGGTTTGATTGCAGAACAAATTATCCAGAAAGCCAAAGAATCTGGCGTATTTGTTCATGAAAGCCGCGAGCTGGTCTCGTTGCTGATGAATGTCGATCTGGACCAACAAATTCCACCTGGGCTGTACCAGGCAATTGCGGAATTGTTGGCTTGGGTGTATCAAATAGAAAACAAAGAATTCAGTACAGAGGGAAAGTCATGAGTCACAACACCAGTATCGCGCCTGAACGCGATCAAAAGCTGCTCGAGGAATTCAGTTTAAGTGCAGTACCCACTCTGCGCAAACTCCTCACCACCATCGATGAAGACGAGCATGAGCTTTATGTTTATCTGCAATCTGATCACACCCAGTTTGTCACCGAAATACTGAATATTGATTGGACCACTGGCCTGATGTGGCTGGGCACACCCTATGAAAAAGCCTTGAGCAGCAATTGCAATGCCTCAACTGCCTACGTCATGGTGAGCTTTCCCGATGGCGTTAAAGTGCAGTTTGCTGGCGTGGGTATTTTGCAAAGCCAGTATCAAGGGGCCGACGCCTTGCGCATTGCCATTCCCAAAACAATTGTTCGTCTGCAACGGCGCAATTACTTCCGGGTCATGGCCGATGAAGAATTGAACTCACAGGTCAAACTCGAAATTCCGGCGGTGAATAGTCCAATCAGCCTGATCGACATCAGCCTGGCAGGTTGCGGCTTGTCTTTGCAAACATCGCCCAGTCTTCATCAGGCTGGAGAAGTCATTCCAGACGTTCGCCTAACCCTTCCCGACGGCGAAGGCAGTATGTTGGTTGAACTGGTGGTGCGAAACATCAAGCCGATGGCAGACCACCCTGAAATGGTTCAGCTGGGTTGCGAGATGAAAACACTGGAACGGGGTTCCGAGCGCCGCTTGCAACGCTTTTTGCTGGCAACCGAACGCAGGCAACGCGCCAACCTGCATTCGATCGACTAAGTTCTGTTGGTCAGCGCCGCTTGCTGCCACCCAAAAGAGAACCCAAAATGCCGCGCATCAGCTCGCGACCCACTTGTGAGCCGATGCTGCGTGCCGCGCTTTTTGCCATGGTTTCTGCAACACTTTGGCGTTTGCGCCCACCTGCTCCGCTGGTGCCAAACAACATGTCACCCAAGCCACTCAAAGTGCTTTTTTCCTCGGCAGTTTGAGTGCCCTGAGCAGCGGGTGTTTCCGCGGCATCCTGCGCCGCCATCGCCTGCTCGGTGCGCGCCTTCAACATTTCGAAAGCCGATTCACGGTCTACAGTTTTTTCGTAAACACCCGCCACCAACGAATTCGCAATCAATTCCTTGCATTGCTCGGGACTGGCCGGGCCAAACTTGCTGGCAGGTGGATACACCCAGGCGCGACATGTGGGGCTTGGCGTGCCTTTGGGATCAAGAAAACTGACCAAGGCTTCACCCACACCCAACTCAGTAATGGCCGCTTCAATGTCCAAACCAGCATTCGGGCGCATGGTTTCAGCAGCCACTTTCACCGCTTTCTGGTCGCGCGGGGTGAAGGCCCGCAAAGCATGCTGAACGCGATTACCGAGCTGCCCCAACACCGAATCAGGAACATCCAGCGGATTCTGGGTTACGAAATAAACACCCACACCTTTGGAACGAATCAGGCGAACCACCAATTCCACTTTTTCAATCAGGGGTTTGGGTGCATCAGTAAACAGCAAGTGCGCCTCATCGAAGAAAAACACCATTTTGGGTTTCTCGACATCGCCTACTTCGGGAAGATTCTCAAACAGTTCAGACAACAACCACAACAGGAAGGTGGCATACAACTTTGGCGAATTCATCAGCTGGTTGGCCGCCAGAATATTGATGATGCCGCGCCCATTGGAATCGGTTTGCATCAGGTCATCCATGTTCAACATGGGCTCACCGAAAAACTTGTCGGCCCCCTGCCCCTCCAGAGCCAGCAGGCCGCGCTGAATGGCGCCCACCGAAGCCGAAGAAATATTGCCGTACTCGGTGGTGAACTGCTTGGCGTTTTCACCCACGTACTGCAACATGGCGCGCAGGTCTTTCAAATCCAGCAACAGCATGCCGTTGTCGTCCGCAATTTTAAACACCAGGTTCAACACGCCTTCTTGCGTGTCGTTCAAACCCAGCAAACGGCCCAACAACAAAGGGCCCATGTCGGAGATGGTGGCGCGCACCGGGTGGCCTTGTTCACCAAACACATCCCACAAAGTCACCGGGCTGCCTGCAAATTCCGGCACAGGAATGCCAGTCATTTTCAGACGCTCTTCAAATTTCGGAGAAGTTTTCCCGGGCTGGGAAATACCGGTCAAGTCGCCTTTCACATCGGCCATGAACACGGGCGTGCCCATTCGTGAAAAAGCTTCAGCCAATACCTGCAAAGTGACAGTCTTACCCGTGCCGGTTGCGCCAGTAATCAAGCCATGCCGGTTCGCCAACTGAGGCAACATAAAGAGGTCGGTTGCGGTTTCGGCGCGGTTGTCTCGGGCAATCGGGAAAGGTGCAATCATGGGCTGGGCTCCAGTTCTTCAATGGGGTCAATGAACTGGATTGTGCCACAGCCTGTCTGGAATTCAGAACGACTTCAAAACATTACACAGGCATGTTCATGATGTCGTTGTAGGCCTGAAGAATTTTGTTTCGGGCCTGAACCACCGCTGTAAATTGCAGCGACGAAGTATTCATGGCGATCACGGTTTCCTCAACCGAGGCAGTGGGGTCATCCATCTGCAAACGCTTGCCCAGGTCAGCAGCCTTGTCAGCCGACAGGCTCGCGCTTTCCAAAGCCTTGGCAATCGCATCGGCAAACGAGGCCTGGTCAAGTGCCTGTGGCTTGCTGGTCAGCGACGGGCTTTTGATGGCATCCGTTACCGCACTGCTTAACAGGCCACTCACGGCCCCCATTTTGTCGATCATGAAACACTCCAACGCGGAATTTTTGTTTATACCCTCTCTTTGTACAGGCAAGCGGGGCAAGCCATTGCCACAAACAAGGGGTAAAACCCCCCTTATTTTTTAAACACCACCCTCAAGTTTTTGAAATAGGTGCCGTTAAGGCCCCCTTTTTATTGAATTGCTTGCGCACCCCAGCACGCACAATGCATGGGTAGAACAATATTCAACCCACATGCAGGTATTCCATGGCAGAAGTTCTTAGCAGCCCCGAAGTGATCGGCCCGGTTGGCAACAACCCGATCACCAATATGCAGCAACGTTTCGCAAAACTGCCCCAGAAAAACAAAATGGGTATCCTGATCGGCGTGCCATTGCTGATCGCGGTGGTCGCCTCTCTGCTGATGTGGGCCAACCAGACCAGTTACCGCGTGCTGTTCAGCGGCCTGAACGACCAGGACGGTGGAGCCATTGTTGAAGCACTGACCCAGATGAAAGTGCCTTATGAATTCAATACCGCTGGCACCGCGATTCTAGTGCCCTCGGAGAAGGTGTACGACACACGGTTGGCCCTTGCCAGCCAAGGCCTGCCCAAAGGCAGTGTGAGCGGCTTTGAAGCCATGGACAACCAGAAGCTGGGCATTACCCAATTTCAGGAACAAGTGAATTATCAGCGTGCACTGGAAGGTGAGCTGGTTCGCTCCATTCAATCCATTTCAGCGGTGCAAAGCGCCCGTGTGCATTTGGCCATTCCCAAGCCATCCATTTTTATCCGTGAAAAGCAAACGCCCAGCGCATCCATTGTGCTGAACCTGTTTGGTAGCCGCACACTGTCTGAGCCCCAAATCAACGGCATCGTGCATTTGGTGGCCTCCAGCCTGCCCGGCATGAACCCGGAAGACGTCAGCATTGTTGACCAATCTGGTCGCCTGCTCACAGGCAAGACACAACTGGAAAGCGGCCTGAACCCCACGCAGCTGGCCTACACCAACCAGATTGAACAAAGCCTGACCAGCCGCATTGTTGATATTCTCAGCCCCGTGTTCGGCAGCGAAAACGTCCGTGCCACCGTAACCGCCAACATGGATTACTCCACGTCTGAGCGCACCGATGAAATTTACAAACCCAATGGTGATGCAACACAAGCCACCATTCGAAGCCAACAAATCAGCGAGTCCAACGACGGCAGCAGCAATGCCAACCCGCAAGGCGTGCCAGGCGTCATGGCCAACACGCCGCCCGGAGAGGCCGCCGCCAACATTGGCCAAAACCCGCAACAGGCCTTGGCCAACGGCGCAAACGGTGGCAACAATACACCGACACAAACCAACAGCAGCACCCGCAAAGACTCCACCGTGAATTACGAAGTGGACAAATCGGTGCAATACACCAAATCGCAAGTCGGGAAAATTGAACGCCTGTCCGCCGCTGTGGTGGTGAACTACAAAACAATCACCGACCCCAAAGGCGAAACACGCCAAGTGCCACTGACACCCGAGGAAATTACCCAACTGGACAGCCTGGTGAAGCAGGCCATTGGCTTTGACGAACAACGCGGTGACGCGGTCAATGTGGTGAACCAGGCTTTCACCAAGGTGGAAGAAGAAACCATCCCCATGTGGGCACAGCAGGAAACCATGGACCTGGCGAAATCACTGGGCATGCCAATTGGGATTGCACTGATCGCGGCCATTCTGGTGTTCGGTGTACTGCGCCCCATGATGAAACCGGCTGAAGTTGATTTGTTCGATGAAGGGCCCGAACTGTTGCCTGGACAACGCATGCCACTTCTGGCCAACCAGGTGGGCGGCGACAACGACGCAGAGTTGCTTGAGCAACTTCAACGCGAAGGCACCCTGCCCGGCATGAATCGCCAGGAAAAAATGGAAAAACTGCGCCAATTGGCGAAAGAACACCCACAGATTGTGGCGAGCATCGTAAAAAACTGGGTCAACGGCGAAACACAGAACGGCTAAGGCCTGCCTGACAAAGCACCACGAGGAATCAACACCATGGCAGAAAGCGAACTTGGCATTCAAAAAGGCGCAATCCTGATGCTTAGCTTGGGCGAAGAAGAGGCCGCAGAAGTATTCAAATACCTAGGCCCCAAAGAAGTTCAAAAGCTGGGTCAACAAATGTCGAAAACCAAAGACGTGCCCATCGACCGCATCGAAGAAATTGCAGGCGAAGTGGTTCAAATTGCGCAAAGCCAAAGTGCTTTGGGCCTTGATTCAGATGCCTACATTCGAAGTGTGCTGACACGTGCTCTGGGTGAAGACAAGGCTGGTTTTCTGCTGGACCGTATTTTGCAGGGCAGCGACACCTCTGGCATTGAAGGCCTGAAGTGGATGGACCCGGGCACTGTGGCTGAATTGATTAAAAATGAACACCCGCAAATTATTGCCACCATTCTGGTTCACCTGGAACGCGACTTTGCCGCAGCAATTCTAAACCTTTTTGTAGAGCGCCTTCGCAGCGACGTGGTGCTGCGAATAGCCACGATTGATGGCATTCAACCGAATGCCTTGCTTGAATTGAATGATGTGCTGTCCAAAGTGCTGGCCGGTGGCGACAAACTGAAGAAAACCACCCTGGGTGGAGTGCGTGCTGCTGCTGAAATCTTGAACTTCGTGGGTACCACTTCAGAGAAAAACGTGCTGGACACCATTCGCGAATACGACAACGAACTCAGCCAGCGTATTCAGGATGAAATGTTCACCTTTGACAACCTGCTCGACATCGACGACCGCGGCATGCAGAGCATTTTGCGCGATGTACAAACCGATCTGCTGGTCATCGCGCTGAAAGGTGCGGACGAAGCGATTCGCGAAAAGGTGTTCAAAAACATGTCAAGCCGCGCGGCAGAAGCCCTGCGCGACGATCTGGAAAGTCGTGGCCCGGTTCGCCTGTCCGAAGTGGAAGCGGCGCAGAAGGATGTACTGAAAGTAGCCAGAAAACTGGCCGATGCCGGCGAAGTAGTGCTGGGTGGAGGCGGTGAAGATGCGTTCGTCTAACCGAATTATTCGCGGACTGGATGCCGCGGAATTGCCGAACTGGTCGGTTGAGCTGATTGGCTCGCGCTATGAAAACCCGGTCGACCGAATGATGGCGGAAATCAATCGGCATCAAACGGAAAGCAGCACCCCACCACCTGCCCCCACCGCAGAGGAACTGCGTTTGAAAGAATGGGAGCAGGCACTTGCCCGGCGCGAGAAACAGCTGGAAGAACTTGAAAAAGACACCCTGAAACAGGCTGAGGAACGTGGCCAGCAGCTGGGCTATGAAGCGGGCTGGAATGCCGCACACAACGAACGTGTGGTGTTGGTACAAGCTGCCAGCACCATGGAAGCGGAATTCGAACGCTTTAAAAGCGAGTTGTCAGAAAAACTGCTTGACCTGGCTGTGTTGGTCAGCAAAAAAGTGATTGGCGACACCCTTGCCCTTCATCCTGAACAGGCCGCCGAATTGTTGAACCAGGTTTTGGAAAGCATGCAGTTGCACAGCAAAGCGGTCACCCTGCGTGCACACCCCAACACCATTCGCGTGCTTGAAGCCCAGTTTGGCGATCAGCAAATGCTGGGGAATCTGCGCATGATCGAAGACCCGAAACAACTGCAAGGTGGTTTTTTGCTACAGCACCCGGAGGGCGAAGTGGACGCAACACTTCAAACCCGCTGGCTGCGGGCCATTGAAGCCCTGGGCCGCAGTAACCCATTAAGCCCAGAGGACACCGAGTAAATGGCTGACCTGCTGGATTGGATTGACGAATGCAAATTTCTGGTTGAACACAGCCAGCCCCAAGTGGCCACTGGCAAACTGACCCGCGTGGCCGGTTTGGTGATGGAAGCCGTGGGCTTGAAACTGCCGGTGGGCAGTGTGTGCACTGTGGTGCAAAAAGGAGCTCCACCTTTGGAAGCCGAAGTGGTGGGCTTTAATGGCGACAAGCTGTTTTTGATGCCCGCCACCGATGTGCACGGCATGACACCCGGCGCAAAAGTGATTGCACAAGAGCCCCCACCCATCGCACCCAAGCTGGGTGTGAAAGCCCACCCCTGGCGCAGGCCCGAGGACAAAACCAAACACCTCCCCGTGGGCGACAGCCTGCTGGGCCGAGTAGTAGACAGCAATGGCCGCCCACTGGACACCCTGGGTGAACTGAAATTCGAAAAACGCAGCCCCTTGGCGGCACGCCCTATCAACCCGCTTGAACGCGAACCCATCACCGAACCAATGGATGTGGGTGTGCGTGCAATCAATGCATTGCTCACCGTGGGCCGAGGCCAACGAATCGGCTTAATGGCCGGCTCCGGTGTGGGTAAATCCGTGTTGCTGGGCATGATGGCCCGCTACACCAAAGCCGACCGTGTGGTGGTTGGCCTGATCGGCGAACGTGGCCGCGAGGTGAAAGAATTCATTGAGCAGATTCTGGGTGAAGAAGGCCTGAAACGCAGCGTGGTGATTGCTGCCCCCGCCGACGTCAGCCCCCTGCTTCGCATGCAAGGCGCAGCCTACACCCAAGTGGTGGCCGAGCATTTTCGTGACCAGGGGCACAACGTGCTGATGATCATGGATTCGCTGACCCGCTATGCCATGGCACAACGTGAAATCGCCTTGGCGATTGGCGAACCCCCTGCCACCAAAGGCTACCCGCCCAGCGTGTTTGCCAAACTGCCCACGCTCGTTGAACGGGCTGGCAATGGCCGAAAAGGGGGCGGTTCAATTACTGCGTTTTATACCGTACTTACTGAAGGCGATGACCAGCAAGACCCCATCGCTGATTCGGCTCGCGCCATTCTGGATGGCCACATTGTGCTTTCTCGACAACTGGCCGAAAGCGGTCACTACCCTGCCATTGACATTGAACAATCCATTTCACGGGCCATGCACAACATTGTGCCTGCAGGCCACCTGAATGCAGCCCGTGGCTTGAAGGCCGCCTTCTCAAAGGTGCAGCGCAACCGTGACCTGATCACCGTGGGCGCTTACTCTCCGGGGGCAGATCCACAATTGGACCATTCTTTGGCCCTTTATCCAAAGATTGAAAACCTGCTGCAACAGTCAATGTTAGAGAGTGCAAGTTTCGATGAAGCGCTCGCAGGCCTTCAATCGCTATTTCCGAACGAATTTAAAAACGACAAACACTAAACTGCTTGGATGCCCATGAGCAATGTGCTGCAAATCCTGATTGAACAGGCCAGCGAAAAGGCCGACAACCTGGCTAGAGGCATGGCCAACACCCAGCAAAAACTGGTTCAAGGCCAGGACAAATTGAACATGCTGCAAACCTACCGCGACGAATGCGAGGGCGGCATGCACAACAAGGCAAGCACCGGCATGACAGGGCAACAACTGCGCAACCAGTTGGCCTTTGTCGGCAAAATTGCCCAAGCGATCGAACAACAAAGCCGCGAAATTGAATTTCTGAACACCACGCTGGCCCACCAGCGCACGCAATGGCAAGAGGCACTGGCCGAGCAGCGCAAATTTGAAGCCTTGGTGGAACGTGAAAAACTCAAACAGGCCAAACTTGAAAACAAGCGCGACCAAAAAATGAACGATGAATTTGCCGCACGCATTTACCGGGTTCACACCGCTGGGGAGCCCTCATGAACACGAGTACCCAAGCCATGAACAATGTCAACAAAGTGCAAACCCCTGCGGCGGGCAACAAGCCCAAGCAAGGTCAGCAAGAGTCTCAATTGAATTTTACTGAGCTGTTCAGTTCAGCATTGGGCCAATCGGCACCTACAGCCCAGCTCAACAGCATTGAAAGCCAATTGCGGGAAAGTTTGTACCAACAGAGCAAACCCAAAAAGAACAACGAAAGCACGGCCAACGCCGAGGCCACCCAGGCAGCCCAAGCGGCTGTGTGGGCGCAGCGCAACTGGATGCAAACTGCACCGGTGCAGCAAGCCACACCAGTTGCTGCAAACGAAGTGATTAAAGATACCAAAGATACCGAAGCTGCAAAACAGGCTGTTGCACCTGACAACACGGCACCCACTGATTCAGCCAACGCATCAACAAGCAGCGAGAACAGCCAGGCAAATGCTCATGGCGCGCAGCAAACACCAGAAAAAAACGCAGACAACGATACAGAACAGGCCGCGAAAGTGGCATTGCCTGGCAACACCACAAACCCGGCAAACAGCGGTGCAGCGCTGGATACAACCCCCACCACCACTGAGTTGGCATTGAACAGTGCCGCCGATGGCGAGCCCGTGGCGCAGGTGATTAATCCAACAAAACCAGAACAAACTACCGGCAATGGACTGGCTGGTGCAGACAAAGCACGGCCTGACCTTAAAACCACCGCCCAGTTGAAAGCTGACGCCACAATTGCCAACAGCACGGTTCAAATGCGTGCTGATACTGCCCAAGGCAATGGTCCTGGCAATGTGGGCAATGCCGTACAGGTGCAACTGAACCAGCAATTGAACCAGCAAGTGGCCCCACAAATAACGCAGCAAATCGCTCAGCAGGCGCAAGCCATGGGTGAGGGTTTTGGAGAAGAAAGTTTGAAAGTTGGCCAGAAAATTCTGGCTGCTGGCAACCTGCAATCCGCTGGCACGGCCACTGGCATTGCCGCAGGCACCAACGGCCTGACTGGCACGGCAGGCAGTGCGCAACCAACCCTGATCAAGACACCGGTCAATCAACCCGGCTTTGCCAAAGAACTGGGACAAACCGTGCAATGGGCGATCGGCAAGAATTTATCCACCGTCGACATTCGCGTGAACCCTGAAAGTTTTGGTCCCATGAACATGCGTCTGGTACAAAAAGGCCAACAGGTTCAACTGGTAATTCGCACCCAGGATGAAGCTTCAGCCAACCTGTTGACCCAAGCCCTGGGCGGCTTGAAAGAGGTGTTGGCCCAAAACGGCCTGCAATTGAACCAGGTACAAATTCAGCACAGCAACACCCCTGGCTCCCAAGGCCAATCCAACAACAGTCAAGCGCAGTTTGATCAAAACCGGAACCAGGGCCAAGGCAGTGGGCAACATGCCGCTGGCGGTGACAATTCCCAAGCGGAATCAGGTGCACCCGCGACCGCCGCAACAGCCAGAAAACCGGAAGGCAAGCTCGACCTGTTTGCCTGATCAAGCAAGCCTGACGAAGGAATTGGGTCCAAACAACACGGCTTTTCGGGGGTTTGCTCAGAAACCTTTCAGACACAATAGAGTTTGAAAGTGACACACAACAGCAATTGAACTTACGGAGTCAAGCATGGCCAGAGTCGCCCCGGCACCCGCTGCAGCAGCCCCAGAAGCAGCAGCGCCCGAAAAAGGATCCAAGAAAAAACTGATCCTGATTCTTGCAATCGTATTGACCGTTCTGGCCGCAGGCGGCGCAGCCGCTTTCTTCATGCTGGGCAGCCCAAGTGGTGAGGGCGCTGCAGAACAAACAGTAGAAGAGCCCACTGGCCCACCGACATTCGTGGTCATGGACCAGTTTGTTGTCAATCTTGCTGAACCAGACACCACCCGTTACCTGCAAATTGGCATTACCTATGAAGTGAGCGGCCCCGCACAAGCCGAAGAAATCAAAAACTTCACACCCGTGATTCGCAGCCGGATCCTGTTGGTGTTGTCTGGCAAAAACGTGGGCAACCTCACCTCGATTGAAGGCAAACAACAGCTGATGGATGAATTGGTGGATCTGGCCCGCGTCACCATCAAAGGCGATCCGAAAGACCCCACGCGCGGCATTCGCGACGTGCATTTTTCCAGCTTTGTGATTCAGTAACAGGACGCGCTGCACCATGCCCGGAGAATTTCTTTCACAAGACGAAGTCGATGCCCTGCTCAGGGGTGTGAACGGCGAAGAAGAAACGAAAGACGCTTCTGAAACCCACGAGGGTGTTCGCCCTTACAACCTGGCCACACAGGAACGTATTGTTCGTGGCCGCATGCCCACGCTTGAAATTATCAATGAGCGCTTTGCACGGTTAATTCGAATCGGTTTGTTCAACTTCATGCGCAGAAGCCCGGAAATTTCCGTAGGCCCAGTCAAAGTATTGAAGTACAACGAATTCATTCGCAATCTGGTGGTGCCCACCAACCTGAACATCATGGCCATGAAGCCCTTGCGCGGCAATGCCCTGTTCATTTTTGACCCCAGCCTGGTGTTTGCAGTCATCGACAACCTTTTTGGTGGCGACGGGCGTTTTCACACCCGCGTTGAGGGGCGTGATTTCACTCAAACCGAGCAGCGTATTATCGCCCGCATGCTGGAAGTCATTCGTGAAGAATTCGTCAAAGCATGGGCACCGGTGTTTCCCCTGAAACCGGAATACCTGCGCTCTGAAATGCACACCCAATTTGCCAATATCGCAACCCCATCTGAAATTGTGGTAACCACCTCGTTCTCGATTGAACTGGGTGCCGGTGGTGGTTCACTTCACATATGTATCCCCTATTCCACCATGGAACCCATTCGCGATTTGCTGTACTCCAGCATGCAGGGTGACCAGGCTGAACCTGACAAGCGTTGGGTCACCATGCTGAAAAAGCAGGTGCAAATGGCCGAAGTGGACTTGGTGGCCAGCCTGGCCAGCACACAGCTGACTGTGGCCGACATCATGGAGCTGAGAATTGGCGACGTCATTCCCGTTGAAATTGACAAAGTAATTGAAGCGCGTGTGGACAATGTGCCCGTGTTCAATTGCAGCTACGGCACCAGCGGTGGCCAGTATGCATTGAAAGTTGAAGAAGTTCTGGCTGTGAGCAACGACTCACACGCCGATGCGCTGAACCTGGAGGCCTTGCTGAGCAAGGAAGCCAAGCAGGCCGAAAAAACACACGAATAGCGATCAAGATAAGGAAAACACCATGTCTGAACAGCAAGTAGATACCGTAACCGACGCAGCAGATGACTGGGCAGCCGCATTGGCCGAACAAGCCAGCACCACCGCCACCAGTACCAGCGACACCGACAACCTGTTTGCACAGGCCAGCGACGCAAAACCCGCCTCTGGTTTGTTCCAGCCATTTGCCGGAAGTGTGGCTTCAGGCACGCAGAACGACATTGACATGATTCTCGACATCCCGGTTCAGTTGACTGTTGAGCTGGGTCGGACGAAGATACCGATTAAGCACATTCTGCAACTGGCGCAAGGCTCCGTGATTGAACTGGACGGCCTGGCTGGCGAACCCATGGATGTGCTGGTGAACGGCTATCTCATTGCGCAAGGCGAAGTGGTGGTAGTCAACGACAAATTTGGTATCCGGTTAACTGACATCATCACGCCATCCGAGCGTTTGAGAAAACTCAACCGTTGATACCCTTTCGCAGTACAAAGGCATGCAACTACAACAAAAAAACAAAAATGCGGTGGGACATTCATGACAGGCCATCTGCTGCAAACCACACTGGGCTTGCTGTTTGTGGTGGGCCTGTTGCTCGCCTTGGTGTGGTTGCTCAAACGCATGGGCATTGGCAACCAGCAACGCCGCGGCGGCTTTTACAAGGTACTGGCCACCTCGGCACTGGGGCCACGTGAAAAAATAGTACTGGTTGAAATCGGTGACACCTGGCTGGTACTCGGCATGACAAGCAACAGCATCAACACCCTGCACAGCATGCCTGCGGGCAGCATTGCGCTGGACGAAGTACAAAACCCCGCCGTGAACTTTGCAAAAATGCTGGAGCGCGTCAAGGCAGGCAAGGTGAAATCATCATGAACCCCCTGCGTTCCCCTGCCGGCAAGCTGACCGCATTAAGCCTGTTGCTCATGCTGCTTCTTCTGGCCTTGCCCGAAGCGCAAGCCCAGCAAGTGCTGCCCGGTGTTACGGCCACGCCCGGCGCCAACGGCACCACCAACTACAGCGTGCCCATTCAAACGCTGCTGTTTTTTACCTTCCTCAGTTTTTTGCCGGCCTTGCTGTTGATGATGACGGGCTTCACCCGCATCGTGATTGTGATGTCGCTGTTGCGCATGGCGCTGGGCACGCAAAACTCACCGCCCAACCAGGTCATCATCGGCTTGAGCATGTTCCTCACCTTTTTCATCATGGCGCCGGTGTTTGATCGCGTGTATGAAAACGCCTACCTGCCGTTTTCCAACAATGAAATCGAGTTTCAGGAAATGACCGAGAGGGCCAGCGTGCCCATGAAAGACTTCATGCTGAAACAAACCCGTGAACCCGATCTGGCACTCTTCATGCGCCTGGGCAAAGTGGAAAATGTCGAGAATCCCGAAGACGTGCCCTTGCGTGTGCTCATTCCGGCTTTTGTCACCAGTGAACTGAAAACCGCTTTTCAGATCGGCTTCATGATATTTCTGCCATTTCTGGTCATCGACCTGATTGTGGCCAGCGTGCTGATGTCCATGGGTATGATGATGCTGTCGCCCATGCTGATCTCCTTGCCATTCAAGATCATGTTGTTTGTACTGGTCGATGGATGGACACTGCTGGTTGGCTCGCTGGTGGCCAGCTTTGAGACCTAAACTGAACTGAATTGAGCGTACAAACATGAACAGCCAAACCGTGTTGAATTTGGGCCAGTCTGCACTGGAAGTGATGCTGATGGTATCGGGCCCGCTGTTGGTGGTGGCGCTGGTGGTGGGTTTGCTGGTCAGTATTTTGCAGGCCGCCACACAGATCAATGAAATGACCTTGTCGTTCATTCCGAAAATTCTGGGTATTTTTGCCACCCTGCTGTTGCTCGGCCCCTGGATGCTGGCCACGCTGGTGGACTACACCCAGCGTTTGATCATGAGTATTCCGACCGTGATCGGCTAAGCATGGTCCCCATCAACGGCGAACAACTTGAAATCTGGATCGCCTCGTTCTTGTGGCCCTTCATCCGTATTCTGGCCATGCTGGCCACGGCGCCGGTGTTCGACAACCGCACCGTGCAACGCCGCACACGTGTAGGTCTTGCCGCACTCATTGCCATTCTCATGATGCCCCTGTTACCAGCCCCCCCAGTGCTCAGTTCGGCGCAAGCCATTCCGGTTCTGATTCAACAAATACTCGTCGGTGTGGCCATGGGCTTTTCCATGCGACTGGTGTTTGCCGCATTCGAAATGGCAGGCGACTTGCTCGGTCTGCAAATGGGTTTGGCCTTTGCACAGTTTATCGACCCCGCACGCGGCACACAAACGCCACTTATCGGCAGTTTTCTGGGTGTACTGGCCATGCTCACATTTTTGGTCATCGACGGTCACTTGCTGGTGATCGCCGCAGTGGTTCAAAGCTTTGAGTTGATCCCGATCAGCGCAAATCTGTCTGTGGTCAACAGCCAAAGCATTGCCTTGGCCGGCAGCATCATGTTCATGCTTGCCTTGCAAATTTCATTGCCAGTCATGGCAGCTGTGTTGATCAGCAATATTGTGCTGGGTATTCTGGCGCGTGCAGCGCCGCAACTGAACGTGATGTCAATCGGCTTTTCGATCACGATTGGTGTTGGCTTGTGGATTCTGTGGGTCAGCCTGCCTTATTTCATCGCTGGAATTGACAGCGCAATTGGCCGTCTCTTGAGTATTTCCGTGCTGAATACAGGCTGATCATTCCAGAAAAAAATCGGTGTCTGCAGTACAGTCTTTGCCCGCCAAGGGATCCCCTTTTCGACCTTCTGAATGCGACAAATGGTAGCGGATCACTTCCATCAACTGTTCCACTTCAAACGGTTTAATCAGGTAATCATTGGCGCCCAAGGCAAACGCCTGTTGTAAATCACTGGCATCGCTGCGCGCACTCAACAACACAAACGGCAACGTTTTAAAGTACACATCGCCACGCACGGCGCGCAACAAATCAAAGCCATCCATATTGGGCATCATCAAATCGCTCACAATCATTTTGGGCAAACCGGCATCGTGAACACGGCACTCCAGCAGCAAGCGCAATGCTTCCTGCCCATCATGGGCCTCCATCACATCCAGCCCGCTCAACTGCAGCAACTGCGAGAGGTTGCTGAGTATAGTCAAGTCATCTTCTACAATCATGACGCGCGGCATGCTTCCTCCTTAAGCGATGGCAAATCAACACACAACCAATGTCGATTGCGCCGATTTTTGATCATGATGCGCCCATTGATCAGGCGAATCACCCGCTTGGTTAACAGCAAGGTGAATGGCAAACACTCGCCTTTGAAGGGCACCACAGTTTCTTCGTCATGCGCTGGCTCAAGCTGCCCTCCCTTGACCATCCAGGCTGGCCACTCCAGCAACTCAATACACAAATTCAAGGTATTTTCAGCAGGCATTTTGATGGTCAACTTGCCTGCATGCGACTCTTTGGTTTCTGCAAACGACAACATTTGACGCATGGCCTGCGTGAACACATACTCATCGGAATAAAACTCATATTGATCCAGGCTGGGGTGCAGTTCATATTCCAGCCAGTGTTGGCCATGCCTGCGGCGCTGTTCGAACGAGGAAAACTGGCAAAAAACCTTTCGCACATCAAGCTGCGCAATATTCAAATGCTTGCGTGTGAAATTGGCACCCATGAACATCAGCGTTTCATCCACCAAAGCACGCAGCGAGCGCAAGGCTCCGCTAATTTGATCGATGTAATGCAAAGCCGATTCCATGTTCACTGGCTCCTTTTGCAAGGAACTTTCCAGCAAGGCCTTGGCCGATCCAATCACGGTCATTGGTGTTCGAATTTCATGCGAGAGATACGACACAAACTGGGATTTCCGGGAGGACAACAAGGACTCCTCATTCAACTCCTCGCGAATGGAAAGCTCCAGGTCCATTTCCTCAGTTCTATCATGAATAATGCCCACGGCTTTGCTGGGCAATCCATAGGCATTTTTCACTGCCACCAGGTGAATTTCAAGCTTCAGCAAAGAACCATAGGCGGTTGAATAACGCACCTGCACCACTGCACTGGGCAGGTTGGCGGTGAGGCAGGCCTGTAGAGCCGAATCCAGGCCCCTGATGTCTTCGCTCAAGATACCCGCTCGCCAGGCAGTGGCCGAGATTGAGGACTGTGCCTGCTCATCAAAGCCAAACAGACGCCGCCAGGTTGAACTGAACACCACGGTTTCCTGTTCAATATCCCACTCAAAAACACCATCTTCAAGCGTAGCCACCGCAGCCACCAAACTGTCAACCGACATTTCATGGTCTTGCTGAACAGTCTCGATTGATTTCTCCAACTGCTCAATCCGGGTTCGTTCCAGTTCAAGTTTCTCGGAGGCATTGGCAACCTGGGCCAAAGCATCCTGCTTCATCACCTGCAATTTCTGGTTGTCTGCGCGCAATACCTGAACCGATTTGTCGATCAAAACATAGACGTAACACATCAACACCGAAATCATCAGCAAGGCAAAAAAACTGATGAATATCTCAAAGCCTGCCCAGCCTGTCCAAAGCCCGTACCAGGCGCTGTGATCAGAACCGGCACCCACATGCACAAAGCCAATCAGGCTCAGTGCAATCATCTGGTTCAAACCCACAATGCCGAAAATGTAGATCATCCGGCTTCGCAATGGCTTTGATTTGCCCACCGAGGTTTCGTGGGCAAAACGGCTTAGCAAGCCCATGCACACAAACAGCACTACATACATGGCCACCAAACCTGGCCAACGCACATCCAGTATTTGATGGTTGTTTGGAATAAAAATAAATGCCATGTGAATGAGAAACTGAATCAGAATGCCCAGCGAGGTGAAGAGCAACATGAACAGCTTGGCTGCACCCTTGGCTGACTGCACCAGATAGTCCACATACAGAAACACCGCAATACACACAGCAAAGGTGAGTACGGTTCCCGAAATACTGAACAGGGCGTCTTTGGCGGAAGGCAGGGTTAAACCCACAAACGCCGAGGCAAAAAACATGGAAATCACATAAAGGGTAATGAGTACCCCTCGTCGAATCAGGTAGTGGCTATTGGCAATCAGGGGCGGGTTTTTGATTCGAACTTCCACGCCCACGGTCATGGCCAGCAGGGACGCGAAAAAGCCAAAGGCCAATCCGGAAAGATGGGCCTCTGAGATTGCAGCTGCTGCGAATGCAAAGTCCTCCACCAACCAATTCATGAAATGCACCGCCCCTGATTCGATGTATGCAGCTTGTTGCTGATTTATTTATTGAATAGTGACACCCGGCAAGAACTTGCAAGGCATTCACACAATTTAACAACTTGGGGTGATACACCTATCCCCCCAATCGGGGTAGCTAGGGGTGAAACCTGCTGCGGATACTACTTATTGTGAAAATTGCACCCAAAACAAAGGCGCTGAACATGCCCACCGCACCCTCGTAGACGGTACTCGGAAAGCCATAAAACTTCCAAGCCACTGTGGCCATCACGCCGGTACTTGACATGCACAACATCACCAACGAGTTTAATTTTGCACCGAGTACCTGCCAAATCAGAATAGGTACAAACACCGCGCCCAATGTACCCCAAGCCCACACCACCAAAGAAAATACACTTTGCTCGCTCCACAGGCCAATGCCGAGGGCAAAAACAGTGGTCATCGCGGTGGCGGCCTTCAAAAACCAGCGATTCTCCGAAGGTTTTCGGGGCAAGTCTTGAGTGATTGCAGACGAACACGACAGCACCAGCGAATCGGCCGTAGACATGGTGGCCGCAAAAATACCCGCCAGCATCAGCCCGGCCAACCAGGGGGGCAACAAGTCGCGCGCCATATTGGGCAGAGCCATCTCAGGATCAAAACCTGTGCTCTCGCCAAAATACAAGCGGCTAAGCAAACCCACCGCGGTTGCCAAGCAGTAAAACAGCAGGTAGTAGCTGTAATACCACCAGCGCACCTGGTTCATTTGCCGGGTATTTTGCAAGGCCAAATACCGGCTGACAATGTGCGGCTGCCCAAGCGCCGCTGCACCGGCAAACATCCAGCCCACCACAAATGCCATTGCCCCGGCATAACCGGGAATATCAAGCCCGGTGGGTGTCAGGTTCATAAAGCCATCGATGGCACCTGCCTGCTGAAACACAGCCTGCGTACCGCCCAAATGGGCAACCGCGGCCACCAACAGCACGACAATCGAAACAATCATCAACAGCGATTGCGCCGCATCCGTCCAAATAGAGGCACGCATCCCACCCGCAATGCTGTAGGCGATTACAACCACTGCAACCATGCTCATACCGATTGCCATGGGAATGTCGAGCATGCCTTCCAGCGCCTTGCCACCCGCTGCAATTTGCGCTGCAGCATAGGTTGCCAGAAAAACAATGCTGAACAACGCAGCCAGCACTTGCCAGCTGCGGTTGTTGGTTCCGCCCCATCGTGCCAACAAACTGATGATGCCATTGGCGTGAATGCGATCCGCCTCATCCCGCATGCGTTCATGCGCAGTTTTTGAGGCAATCAGGTCGCCCACAATCCAACCCAGCATCAGCCAAACAGACTGGATTCCTGCGGTGTAGGTGTAACCAATCAGGCCGATGAACATATAGCCTGAATTGTTGGTGGCCACCGCCGACAGACCGACCAACCACGGCGGCACGCTGCGGCTGGCCACAAAGTAGTCAGCTGCACTTGCCTTGGCCTGCCGAGCAGAACTAAGTCCGATCAGCAAAACCAGGGCCAGGCAGATGAAGAAGCTTGCGCCCAAATTAAGCGGGCACCTGCAAGCTCAATGGCTCAATGGTTCGCGCCGCCAGAAATTCTGGTCGAGGCGTATCTGCCGCATACGGGGAATTCAGCGCATTGCTGACTGCGTTGTACACGTAGAACAGGTTGGCACGCAGGTGGTCGCTGGTGTTCTTGCCTGCGCCGTGCATCACATTGCAATCAAACAACAACACTGAGCCTGCTGGTGCAACCACCTCCTGCACGCCGCCGCTTTCTTCCAGCAAGTCCAGAAACAGCGCTGGCGGCTTGCCCACAGCCTGCTTCTTGAATGCCTCACGGTAACCGGTGGAGTCGGGTGTTTCGCCTGGGCAGGCCACAAAAGTTTTGTGACTGCGTGGCATGAACTTCAAGGAGCCATCGGCAGAAATTTCGTCAGTCAGCAGCACGGTTGCGCTAATGGCGCGCATGCCAGGCATGCCATCCTCGGCGTGCCAGGTTTCAAAATCGCTGTGCCACTCAAAGCCACTGCCATAATGCGGGCTTTTGAAGTTCAGACGCGACTGATGAATGTAAACCGAGTCGTTTAACAAAAACTGAACCACTTCCAGCATGCGCGGGTTGCTCGCGGTTTCTTTCAGCAAACCTTCCATACCGTGCACGCCAAACAGGGTGCGCAACTGCTCTCCATCGGCCTCCTTGATTAATTGGCCAGCATGGGTTTGCGCACAGTTTTTACTAGCCCTCTCCGCGGCGGCACGCAACTCGTTGAGTTCATGAGCAGAAAACACATCGGTCAACACCAAATAGCCATCGCGCTCGAACTGGGCCATCTGTTCCTTGGTCAGGGGTGAGTCTTCTGTCCACTCGCTGTACACCACGGGTTCGGCGCGTCGAATCAAGGCGCCCTCCGATTTGTCACGTGTGGGGTATGGGTCTCTTACGGCTGAAACAATCATTGTGTTTTGCCTCCTGTGGTTTTATTCGGCCAACGCAGGGTATGCGCCGGTTTCATCGTGTACTTCCGCACCAGTCACTGGGGGGTTGAACACGCAGGCCATGATCATGGGCTCGTCGAAGGCACGCAGAATATGCGGGTCGTGCAGGTTCAAGGCATACATGGTGCCCGCCTCAATCGGGTACACCTTGCCATCAATCTTGCTTTCAATTTCGCCTTTGCCACTCACGCAGTACACACTCTCCAAGTGGTTCTTGTAGTGCATGTGCAATTCGGCCTTGGCGTGAATGGTGGTGATGTGAAAGGAAAAGCCCATCTTGTCATCGCGCAACAGCATGCGAACACTGTCCCAACCCTTGGAATGAATGTGCTTTTCTGTGCCTTGCACTTCGCTGAGTTTTCTAACAATCATGCTTTCACCTTTTTGCTGTTGGCTTCCTTCTCGGCCTTGGCGCTGATTGCGGCCACAGCCTTCTCAAGAATGGTCAAACCTTTTTTCAGGTCTTCCATTTCAATGTTCAGGGCTGCAAACACCTTCACCACCTGGCCATCGTTGCCGCAGGTCTCAATAATCATGTGGTGCTTGAAACACTCCGCCACGACTTCGTCGGCCAGGGCACCACTTTGCATTTCAATGCCCTGCATCATGCCGCGGCCTTTCACCTGCACGGTGACATTGTCGTTGGCTTTCAAAATGCGGTTCAGGCTTTGGTTCACCACCTCGGCACGTTGTGCAATACCGCGCTCAAATGCCGGGTTGGCCCAATACTTTTCAAGGGCGGCTGCGGCAGTAATGAATGCATGGTTGTTGCCTCGGAAGGTGCCGTTGTGCTCACCTGGCTTCCAGAAATCGAGGTCGGGACGAATCAGGGTGACCGCCATGGGCAGGCCCATACCAGACAGTGATTTGGACAGGCAAATCAGGTCAGGCTCAATGCCGGCTTCCTCAAAGCTGAAGAACGAACCTGCACGGCCAACACCGGCCTGAATTTCGTCAAGAATCAACATGGCACCAGCCTTGCGGGTCACCTTGGCCAGGTTCTTCAGCCACTTCATGGAAGCCGGGTTTAAACCACCCTCACCTTGCACGCCTTCCACAATCACGGCGGCAGGCGCATCTTGACCACTCGACTTGTCGGTCAGCATTTTTTCAAGGTACTCGGTGGTGTCCACATCTTCACCCATGTAACCGTCATAAGGGTAACGGTCAACGCCACACAGTGTAGAAGCCGATGGGCTGCGGTGATGGCTGTTCGCGGTACATGCCAACGCACCTTGCGTTACGCCATGAAAGCCGTTGGTGAACGCAATAATTTGCTTGCGCCCGGTAATTTTGCGAGCCAGTTTGATGGCCGCTTCAACCGAGTTGGTACCAGTGGGGCCCGTAAACTGAATGCGATATTGCATGCCACGCGGCTTCAAAATATGGCGGTTGAACGCATCAATAAACTTGGCCTTGGCGGCGCTGTGCATGTCCAGGCTGTGGCCAATGCCATCGTCTGCAATGTAGTCAAGCAATGCCGATTTCATCTCTGGATCGTTGTGCCCGTAGTTTAACGAGCCTGCCCCAGACAGGAAATCGAGATAATCCTGACCATGCATGTCGGTCATGGTGCTGCCCTTGGCGCGCACAAACAGGGTTGGAAAGCTGCGGCAATAGCTGCGCGCTTCCGACTCGTTTTTCTGGAATGTGCGAATTTTGCTCAGGGTTTGAAAGTCGATTGACTTGCTTGAGTCACTCATTGTTGTACTCCTTGAGTTTGTAGGAATGTCGCCAGTGGCGATGTTGGCAAAGTGATTTCCACCAATACTTCGGTGTTGTGTCGACCGCCAAAGTGAGACTGTTCTTCGAACCAGTCTCGTGAAGACAAATGACTGCCCCAGTCGCGGGCCAGTGATTTGAAAAGCCCCCAAGACGCCGCGTTGTCGGGCGTAATGGATGTGTGAATTTTTGCAATGCCGCTTTGCTGGGCCACCACCCAGTTGAGGAGTCTCTTGCCCAAGCCCAGCCCCCGAGCCTTTTCCCCAACTGCGACTTGCCACACAAAAAACGTGTCGGCTTGTTTGGGCGGAATGTAGCCGGAAACCCAGGCAACCACCTCGCTGTTCAGGGTTGCGACTACGCAAGTAGGCGCAAAGTGACTGCATTGCAGCAGGTACAAATAATGGGAGTTCAGATCGAGTGGCTTGCAAGCATCCACAAGGTCGAATACGGCAGTGCCATCTTCGAGCACGGGATGTCGCAAAACGACATCATGTTTGGACATTTGGATGAGATGGCCCTGTTATTGGCAGGCCCATTTGTTATTAATAAATAAACTACTTCTCATCCTTTCGTAAAAGCTCATCATTGAAAAACAATGCAATGAAGAGTTTTTATGAAAGAACAATCTAATAATAGTTTACTTTATAAATAAATGCAAACCATCTTGAATACCCCTCTGACATCGCTGAAATTGTTAAATTTGGTGGGAATGCTCTAAGCGTAGGAAATTCCAACTCACCAGGCCGGTTAATCACTACAATTCATCAAAATGAATTAAATCACCGGGTTAGCGAGCATGGACAGCACCTTACAAGAATCACTTATTTCGCTTCGCCGCATTATTCGTGCCACAGAATCCAGTGCCCGAGAATTGGCCAAAAAAGCTGACATGGCCACCTCCGAATTGTTGACTTTGCAATCGGTGGCCGACAATCCCGGCATTTCCCCGGGCGAGCTGGCCAAGTCGCTCAGCCTTTCCCCCGTGACATCTACAGTGATTCTTCAAAAACTGGAAAGCCGGGGTTTGATCGAGAAAATTCGCAGCACAGTTGACAAGCGCAGGCTTGAAGTGGTGTTGACCGACAAGGGCAAACACGAGGTAAACGATGCGCCGTCCAGCCTGCAAACCCGCTTCGCAGATCGCTTTGAGCAACTACAAAGCTGGGAGCAACATTTGATTGCCTCAGTGCTGGGCCGGGTAACCACCTTATTGGGTGCAGAAACCATGGATGCATCGCCAATTCTTGACGTGGGCGAGATTGACAAGCCGGCAAAATAAACCGAACAAAGCTGTCAAATAAGAATTGACTTATTGTTTAATATTTTTAATAATTGTTTCCAATTTACAACAATTTACACTTTCTGGGTTTGACTGGCTTTCATGTTTGATTTAGGTGCATTTTTTAGACGCAACAGAAAAGTGTTGTGGTTTGCCATTGCAGCATTCATGGTGGTCTTTGTTTCAATACAAATCAGCAAAGCCTTGGCCACGCGCGATTCCAACTACGGTGAAATCGCCGAATGCACCTATGTGCACCAAGCCCCAGAACTTCAAACCCCTGCCAGCCCGCAAAGATCGAGCAGTACCTATTGCCCCACAAAAGGCTGATTAGCCCGATTTACAGCGTTTGAACCAATACCTGGTTTTTCCCGGATTTTTTGGCTTGGTACATCAACTGGTCAGCATGTGCCAAAAGTGTTTCAAGGCTACGCTCCTCAAATGTAGAAACCTGTAGCACTCCCACGCTTGCCGACACAGGTAAATCGGGGCAGGTGTATTGAATGGCCTCTGAAATGGCTGCCCGAATGCGCTGCCCAAGATTCTCGGCCATATCCGAGCGACTGTTGCCCAAACTCAACACCACGAATTCATCACCGGAGAGGCGATACACCTTGTCCTCCGCTCGCAACCGAACCGACAGCTTGGTGCTGACGCGCTTGAGCAGCTTGTCACCCGTGGCATGGCCGAGAGTGTCGTTGACCATCTTGAAATTGTCGAGATCCAGAAAAGACAACACAAAGGGTTCTTTGGCATTGAGCATGCGCCACACGGCAGCCTCAAGTGCCTTGCGATTCAAACTGCGGGTTAAAGGGTCAGTCAGGTTTTCCTGTCGCAGCGATTTCGAGCTGGCCTGAATTTTTACACTGACACCATAAAACTGAATGGGCAGCACCAGCAACAAAAACAGATTGGCATACACCAACTCAAGGTGGGCCTGCCAGTACGGCACCAACCAAGCCAGCCCCAACACAATCGCAATACCCAAGCCAATGTGGCAAGCCAACATGCAGGGGCCATACCGAATACCCCGAACCAGAGCCACCACTGCGATCAAAGGGGACACGGGTGCCAGGAATTCTGCAGCGACAACCAGGCCCCAACCGATCATGGGCAGATCCAGGCAATAACTGGGCAGCACAATTTTTTCCCAATGTCGCTCACGGTTGGAAATCAGCCAAGATTGCACCAAGGCCAGGTGAAAATAAATACCCAAGGCAATCATGAATGCCATGCGCGCGCCGTTGCCAACGATGGCACCACCAGGGGCAAAAAAGAACACCATGAGAAAAGAAAGCCCGGCAAAAGCCATTCTCTGCCGGGCACGAGAGGCACTGTCTGAAATATCGAGGACGTATTTTAGTTTTAGCATGCGGTTGAGATATCTCATGGGGCCCCACCGGGGGAACATCCCCCCAGTGGGTGTGTCAGCTCATGATCTCAGTGACGCATCAATACCTTCCAGTTCCAAGAAGTTGCTCAGGCCACTGCGGCGGCGGCAGCTTCTTCCAGGTCGGTGGGAATGTCGAAGTCCAGCAGGCGCTCAACATTCAACACCAGCACAAACTCGTCGTCTACCTTGCCAATACCGCGCAAGAAGTCAGTTTTTACGCCCGCACCAAACTGCGGCGGCGGCGCAATAAACTCGGCCCCAATATCAACCACGGCATTCACTGCGTCCACCATGAAACCGACCACTTGTGTTTCGTCGGCCATTTGCGATTCAAGAATCACAATGCAGGTGCGGCGGTTGATGGTGGTTTTGCCTTGCCCAAACCGGGCACTCAAATCCACCACGGGCACCACAGAGCCGCGCAGGTTGATCACGCCGCTGATGCATTGCTGCATCATGGGCACCACGGTAATTCGTCCAAATTCGATGATCTCTTTGATCCGGAGAATTTCCACCGCCAGCTTTTGTCCATGTACCTGAAAAGTCAGGTACTGGTGGCTGGCGCTGTCACTCTCCATGGCCTTGGCCAATTGCTCATTGACATTGCTCATGGTGAGTACCCCTATTAAAAGTCGTCGAAACTGTCGAAACCGTTTGCACCACCCTGGCTGCTCGCCTTGCCGGGCGCTGGTTTGCGCTCAGCATGGCTTGAGTTGCGGGCAGTTGATCGGCCTTTGCCAGTGTCAAAGAAACTCATGGCGGTGTTCAACATGCTGGCCTGACCACTCATTTCCTCCGCAGTTGCAGCCAACTCTTCAGAAGCCGCTGCATTTTGCTGGGTTTGCTGGTTCAAGCTCATCATGGCCTGATTAATTTGCGCCACGCCGTTGGTTTGCTCGTTCGACGCGGCAGTAATTTCCTGCACCAGGTCGGATGTGCGGTTAATCGCTGGCACCATTTCCTGCAACAGGCTACCTGCGCGTTCAGCCTGCTTCACACTGCTGGTGGCCAGGTCGCCAATTTCCTGCGCGGCCACCTGGCTGCGTTCAGCCAGCTTGCGCACTTCCGCAGCAACCACTGCAAAACCTTTGCCGTGCTCACCAGCGCGAGCCGCTTCAATCGCCGCGTTCAGGGCCAGCAAGTTGGTTTGATAAGCGATGTCATCGACGATACCAATTTTGTCAGCAATTGCTTTCATGGCGTTCACGGTCTCCGTCACAGCACGGCCACCCTCTTTGGCTTCTTCAGCCGCCTTGGTCGCAATTTGATCTGTTACGCGGCTGTTCTCGCTGTTTTGTTTGATCGAGCCCGCCATTTCTTCAATGCTGGCTGACACTTCCTCAACACCGGCAGCCTGGCTGCTGGCACCTTGTGACAGGCTTTGCGAGGTTTTTGAAATCTCGCGTGCTGCGTTGGTCAGTGAATCGGCATTGCCACGCACTTCCTGAATCACATCGCTCAAACGATCGATCGTGGTATTCACATCGTCCTTCACTTCGCCAAACAAGCCTTTGTAATCGGCTGTAATTTTCTGGGTCATGTTGCCACTGGCCAGCAACTTCAGCACACGGCCCACATCTTCCAGGCCCACGGATGTAGTGGTCAACAGGCCGTTCACGTTTTGGGCCAGGGTTTTCAGGAAACCTTCCTTGTCGTCTTCACGAATTCGATCGCTGAAATCACCATCGGAGGCGCGGCCAACAATACCGGAAATTTCATTCTCGATGGCCACTTCACCTGTGCGGTCGCTCCACTCCACCACCGTACCCAAACGCTCGCCTTCTTCGTTGATCACGGGAGATGCGATCAAACGGAAGCTAAGTTCACCCACCTTGATGCCGGTTCTCAATGGTGAGTTTAAAGCTGACAACATGCTGCGCTGGTGAGCCGGGTTTTTGTGGAATACGTCGATGTTGGCACCAATCAACTTGCGCACGTTGAAGTTGGGCAGGCTCTTGCGAATCATGTCCTCATTGCGCGTCATCATGGTGTTCAACGAGTTGTTCAAATAAGTAATGTGGTTCTGATTGTCTGCAATCATCACGTTGGTGGTCACTGAGTCAAGCGCAATGCGAATCGCCAGGTTTTCCAGTGCTGTTTTGCGTTCTTTCTCGGCACGTTCTTCTTCGCGCCTGGCCATGGCCACCTCACCAGTGCGGTCTTTCCATTCCACCACGGTGCCCACGCGCGTACCTGAAGCATCAAATACTGGGGTTACCAGCAAGTTGAAATGACGCTCGCCAATTGTGAGGTTGGTGCTGTAGGAGTCGCGCAGGCGCGCCAACATACCGCGCTGGTGGCTAGGTACTTTGTGGAAGCTGTCAATGTTGGCGCCCAGAATTTTGCGGGCATCAAATTGTGGCAAGTCTTTCTTGATGTCGGTTTCAGCTTCCACCAACATTTTCGACAGTGAGTTGTTCACATACACAATGTTGTAGTCAGCGTCGGCAATCATCACATTGGTGGCCACGCTTTCCAGTGCCTGTACCTGGCGCTGAGCGAACATGGTTTCCGCTTCAAGCTTTTTCATGGCATCGCGAATGGCTGCGGGCAACTCATCTGCCGCACCTTTCAAGGTTTCTTTTTTCCACAACTGGTGAACACTGCGTACCGCCGTTTCTTCCACTTTGCGGGCGCGCTCATTCACGCTGGCAATCATCTCGTTGATCTTGGTCACCACCGACAACACATCACCGCTCAGGTCTTTGGTTGGCAAAGCCTGCAAAGGCTTCTCAAGGCTTGTTTTCAAGCCGGAAATTTCCACTTCAAGGCTATCAGCAACTGTCGCCAACTGACCGCTCTTTAAAAAATCAAATGCACCCATGTTCGTCTTCCTTTGTAAAATTACGCGTTGGCCTGCTCAAGGCTTGCTGAAATACTGCTCACTTCTGTAATCAATTTTGGTACATCAATAATCAAGGCCACATCGCCGTTGCCCATGATGGTGGCCCCGCTGATTGCCCGGTTCTGTTCAAACAAATTGCCCAGCGGTTTAATCACTGTTTGTGATTCGCCGTGAAGTTGATCGGCCACAATGCCGGCCTTCATGCCGCCAAAGCTGACCACAATGATGTTCTCGCGCTTGGGCCGCTTGGCGTTCGGATGAAACACCTTGCGCAAACGCACTGCGGGCAAAAACTCCCCACGAAGGTCGTAGTGAATGTCCATGCGATCGTCGGTGCCCAAGGCATCAACCGGCAGCTCAAGGCACTCCCGCACATAGGACAGCGGAATGACATAGACGGATCCGCCCACGCCAATCATGAAGCCATCAATAATGGCCAGCGTCAGCGGCAAACGAATTTCGAATGTGCAGCCCTGCCCGGTGCGTGAACGTACCTGCACAGAGCCACGCAACGCTTCAATGTTTCGTTTCACCACATCCATGCCAACGCCGCGCCCTGAAATGTCGGTAACTTTGTCTGCTGTAGAAAAACCAGGGGCGAAAATCAGCATGTTGACTTCAGCATCGCTAAGTACCTGTTCAGGCGACACGATGCCTTTCTCAATCGCTTTCTTCAGGATTTTTTCACGCGCCAGTCCACGACCATCGTCATTCACTTCAATCACAATGTGCCCACTGTCGTGGTAAGCATTCAGTTGAAGCCTGCCCGTTGCAGGCTTGCCGGCAGCTACACGTTCTTCTGGCGTTTCAAGACCGTGGTCCAGTGCATTGCGCACCAGGTGCATCAAGGGGTCACCAATTTTTTCAACCACTGACTTGTCCAGCTCGGTGTCTTCACCTGAAATTTCAAGCTGAATTTGCTTGCCCAATCCCATCGCAGTGTCACGCACCACGCGTTGAAAACGCTGAAAGGTCTCGCCAATTTGCACCATGCGCAAGCCCAGTGCACCGTCGCGAATTTCTTCAATCAAACCAGCCACTGCACTGGTCGATTCCAGCATGGCGGTGTGGTTCAAGTGCTTGGCTTGCTCCACTGTGCCCGCATTGGCAATCACCAGCTCTCCCACCAGGTTGATCAGTGCATCCAGCTTGTCGGAAGGCACACGAATGAATGAACTGGAGGGTGTGGCTTTGCCTGTTGGCCTGGACTTTCCTGAAGCTGTCGCAACCGCATTGCCGGTGGCCTCGATCACTTCAGGCAATAGCTCTTCTTGTGGCCTCGGAAAGCCTGCTTCCTGCAACAGTTCAGCAGCACGCCCTGCGCCTTCGGGCAGCGCATTGGCCAGCGCGTCCCACTGCTCAGGTGTGCAGTTGTGGGCCAGAATTCGGACCTTGCTTTCTTCAGTCAGAAACTCAAATGCATCTTCAATACCAGGCTGGCCTTTGTCGGTGACAAAGCGCAACTCAAAACCCAGGTAACACGATTCAGCATCCAGATCTGCGAAGCTGGGCAGTGCGTCCAGCACGGGCACCACGGCTTGCAACTCACCATAGGTTTCCATGTATGAAAAAATGGGGGCCGGGTCAAAGCCATCGCACAAGGTGCTGCGCCCAAGGCGAACCGATACATGCCAGGTTTGTCGACTGCCATCGGTCTCAACAATTTTCACTGGCTTACTGCCCGAAGGATGTTCTTCGTGCAACAAGTAGGCTTTTAAACGGGCAGTCAAGCCCGCCTGTGCAGTAGCCATGTCGGGGCTGACCTGTTCAGCATCGCCACCCGCTTCAATACAGTCGACCAATTCTGAAATGTGGTCGCGGCATTCCAGCACCAGGGTGCTCATGTTCGCGTCAAACCCGATTTCGGAATTGCGCACGCGGTCCAGCACGGTTTCAAGGTCGTGTACAAAATGTGTAATCACCAACAAACCAAACACCCCTGCACTGCCTTTGATGGTGTGCGCCGCGCGAAAAGCGGCGTTCAGTACTTCGGTGTCGTTGGGGTTTTGCTCCAGCTGCAGCACATAGCTTTCCACTTCAGCCAACAGCTGCCGTGCTTCCGTGAAAAATATGCCGCGCGAGGCATCCAGGTCCAATTCAAAGGCCATGCCTTAGTTCTCCAAAAAACCAGCGTTGATCCAGGACTGCACGCCCAGTCGTGCGGCTTTCATAGCCACGACCTCGGACGGTTTGGTCCAGTGCACGCGCAAGTTCACTGCGGGGTCGTTTTGAATGGTCACCAACATTTGCATGCCTGCCGTGTCCACTTCCTGGCAATTGCTCAAATCAAGCACTACTGAAATTCCCTGATTCAAGGACTGGCGAATAACCTCAACCAGGCCAGCACAATCTGCAATGGTCAAGGTGTCCAACGCCACTTGCGTGTGCTTGCAGGTTGCGATGCTGTTTTCCATCTCGTTCTCAAGGTCTTCTTGCATAATCAGTTCGCTGTGCATGTACATCCTCCCCGTGGCCTCAAGCCACCAATTTGTTCACTGCTGCAATCATTTGTTCTGGCTTGAAAGGCTTGACCATCCAGGCTTTCAGGCCTGCCGCCTGCCCTTCACTTTTTAATTTGTCGTCCGATTCTGTGGTCAGCATGATGATGGGTACAAACTTGTAAGCCGCCATTTTTTTTACTTCGCGTACGAAGGTGAGTCCATCCATGTTGGGCATGTTCAGGTCACTCACAATCAGGCTGATTTTTCGGCCATCCAGCTTGGTCAATGCGTCCTTCCCATCACAACCTTCCACCACATCAAAGCCCTGACTTTTCAGGGTCATCGATACCACTTGGCGCAGGGAGGTGGAGTCGTCCACAATCAATACGGTTTTGCTCATACAGGTTCTCGTTCTTGGGTGTTTAGAAAAAAGTCAGTTCGTCGCTGCTGGCACCAGGCTTGGTGGCAGCGTTGGTGCTGCCTTTGCCGCTGTGGTTCACGCGCTCTTCAGCCATGGTGTATTTGCGCTCCAGTTCATGCATCAGTGCAGCCACGTTCAAGGTCTCAAGGCCCGTGTTCAACTGGCCCTTCATTTGGCTCAGGCTGTCTTGCACATGCCCCAGAATCTGAGACACACGGTCTTGAAACTGAAAATGCACCACCGCATTGTTCAAACTGGAGGAAACCTGATTGGTGTTGGCGATGATCTGCTCGCTGGCTTGGTGCAGGGGTACGGTGACTTGCTCGAATTGCTCAACCACACCACTCAAGGTTTCGCTGGCTTGGCTAAGCACCTTTTCATCACTGCTTTCCATGCGTGCGGCACCATCACCCGCTTTTTTCGCTGCCGATGCAATCAATTGCACCCGCTCGCGAATCTTCACACCTGTTTCGGCCGACAACATCGAGAGCTTGCGCACCTCGTCGGCCACAATCGAAAAACCCCGACCGTCTTCGCCTGCACGGGCTGCCTCAATGGCTGCATTCAGCGCCAGCAGGTTGGTGCGCGCGGCAAGGTTTTCTACCGAAGCCGCCATCTTGGCCAACTCTTCTGTCGAGGAAATAAAACCTTTTACCTCTTGCATGATGGTGGCCTTCTCATCGAATGAATTTCGAATGCTGCTCAACATGCCATTAAGGCTTTGCGCCACATGGTCAGCCAAACCATTGCCGCTGGATGTGTTACCCAACACATGCGCAGCACCAGCGGCCACGCTGACGGTGTCATTCAATTTGCTGTGAATTTCAGAGAAGGCCTCTGCCAGGTTCACAATGCCCATTTCCATCTGAGAATTGGCAGTGCTCAACTGGCTGTTCAGGGTGGGCACCCAAGTATCAGCCAACTGAATCAGTTCAACCCTTTCTGTATCTGTTTTACTCAACTCATTCACGGTAGAGGACAAGGCCTCTATTTCCGCCAGCAAAACAAGCTGCCGCTTCTTGCCCATTTCATGGATGGCCAATGCACACAGCAGCAATGCTGCACTGCCGAAGACCAGCGGCCACACACTGCTCTGAAAGAACGCACCCAACACCAGAATTCCGACCGATGCTGCAATTAAAACCACAGGCAACAGGGCCTGGGTTTGTGATGCGTTTTTATTGTTTTTTTTCATGAACAGAAATTCCTATCAGTTGTTTGACTGGGCATACTGCGGGCTCAATGGGGGCTGGGGAATGCTCCAACGCTTCATACCAGCCATTGCAAAAAGCGCCACGAACGGTGAGGTAAGCATTGGCTACCCAGTGGTGGAGAACTTGCAGAAATTCGATTGGGGTGCTGCGCATAAAGTCCTCCGATGGACCACTTTGTTAAACGCAGTGAACTTGAATATTTCACGCTTGAGGGAAGTTTGCGCTGATACCCATGTGAGCAATAGGGAGAAAAGAAATGGAAAAGGGGGCCAATATTGGGTTAATGCACTTGGGGGAATGCAACAAAAGGTGAACTGTGTGAATAAATGTAAAAAACCCGCTGCAGGAGCGGGTTTTGAGGCAATTTGAAGAAAATTTTATTGGGCTTCGGCGGGCCTTAAAGTCATGCCAAGTGGCCCTTTGATGGTGCCGTCTTCGTTGAGGTCATAAATGGTGGTTTCACCATCGCTGGTGATTTTCACTTTTTTGTCTTCAACTTCATAGGCAGCTTCGCGGGTTACACCCATGGTGGACACATACACCGTGCCGTTGCCTTGAAACTCATACTTTTGCAAACCCAGGTCGTCTTTGTAAACACCATCCAGGTTGTTACCGCATGCTGTCAACAAACCGAGCAAACCCAGCATGATGCAAGCTTTACGAATGTTCATGCTTCAAATCCCCTCTCAAGATCAGGCCATCCAAAACTCCTGCAGGGCCTTGGCCGTGCGGATCGGAATTTCAACCATGGGCAAGTGGCCCACGCCGTCAAAAAGTAACACATCCGCATGGGGAATAATGGCTTGGTAGGTGTAAGCGCCGGTGTAATGTACAAGTCGGTCCTCTTTGCCCCACATGATCAGGGTAGGTGCCTGTGTGGCCGACATGCCTGGGCCATTGGGGTTGGGCGCATTCACAAACATTTGATGAAAAAGGTGCCGGTTCACATGTCGGCGGTTGATCAGGTCTTGCGCCATGACAGGGGCCAAAGCAAGGGCAATGGCCCGATTGTGTATGGCCAGGCTCATCAGCGTATGCGCGCCGGCCAGGCTCTCAACAATCATCGGGTTGCGACCCTCTTTCAAGCCCGCTTCAAAGCGGGTGTGGTCGCTGCCCTTGCCGCCCGCCGGGTTCATCAAACAAAGTGTTTGAACCAGATTCGCATGCCGGCCTGCCAGCAAAGCCGACACCAATCCACCCACAGAGTTACCTACCACGTGGGCTTTGCCCGGCACATGGTTCTCAATCCAGGCAGCAACACGGGCCACCTGATCGTCCAACCCATAAGGTACATTGGCATTGAACTGGCTTTCACCCCAGCCCGGCAAATCCAGCACAAACAAACGGTGCTGTTTCAAGAGGAAAGGCACCAGCGACAACCAGTTTTCCTTGTTGGAGGCAAAGCCGTGCAGCAGTACCACGGGTGAACCTTCTGGGTTACCCCCCTCCAGCCACACCAGTTCATGATCAAGCACAGTGGCCTGCTGGCGCTTAAGGCCGGAAAGTCCTGCATGCAGTTTATTGATCAGGGGCACCGCGCTGCGGTTTTTCCATTGGCGAATTTTCAGGCCATGTGGCGGGCGAGCAAGGCTCAAGTACTTGGGCGCCACATCGTCTAGAAATGCAAGCTCAAGATGGTGCATTCCGGCGAACTCCGTGCCAGTGCTTACATTGCCCATGAATCAAAACCTCCGGTTTAAATCAAACGTTTGTTTGTTTTATCGACTGTAACATCGAGTGATGTAAAGGTATGGGCATGATGCCGCGCTGTCAACGATAAAAATAGAGGGGTTTTTACTAATTCAGCGGCAAATTCAGTCTTCGTAGGGCTGTATGCCGGTGGCGCTTAGTAAATAGGCTGCGTCGCCCAATTCACTGCTGAACTTGCTTGCGGTCAGCTCGCCCCACACCCAATAGGCTTGCATGGCGCCCACTGCAGGCTGGGGTTCACTCAGTTTGACATGAATGATCTGGTTGGCGGGCGGCGGCGGCGTGTGAATGCAGGCGCCGAAATACGGCACCAGCAACAGCTCGTCCACACCCTTCTCGCTTTGCTCAATCGGGATTGCAAAACCAGGAATGCGCACTTTTTTGCCAGTGTAGGCGGTGTTTACCGGGGCATCGTTCCAGGCCTTTCGCATTTTCTCGAGGGCCTCTTGGGCTTTCGGATCGTTGTCCTGCAGTTCAGCGATGTTCAAGCCCCGAAATGCTGCCATTGGGTCCCAATCGGCGGGCATCAAATTGTCCCACTGCAATTCGGGAAACGCAGGGTCAAATACAGTGGCCTTCTTGCTGTCTTTGTCGGCATTGCCAGAGAGCCGGTCGCCAACAGCATACTCCCCATCGGTCGCAGCTGTATCGCTTGAAAGTTGGGCCAGCGTTTGCTCCAGTTGGGTAGCGCCTTCCGCGTTTTGGTCGGGTTTGCCCAGAAACCAGGAAGCAAGGCCGTAGCCCAGTGCGGTTAGCACCACCACCGCCACAACCATCACAATTACTTTACCAATTTTCATGAAAAACACACCTGCGAATAACTTGATTTCGAATCAATTTGTTTTGGGGTTTAACCCGTCTTGCAACTGGTTTCGATAAGCCTGAAATGCGGGCACCAGGCCCAACAGACTGCCAAATGCAGCAAAGGAAAGCACTGCAAGCAAACCCGCGCCAAGTTCCTTCAGCCCCACCAGTTGTAAACCAAATTGTGCCTGAACCCATGGGGCAAGTGCGGCACCGCCAAGCGCAAGCACCAATACGCCCAACGCAACCCCCACCCACATCACCAGGGCACTTTCAAGAAACAACAAACCAAACACCGTGCGGGGCCCGGCACCAGTTGAACGCAACACAGCCATTTCTCGCCTGCGTTGCCCCAAGGTTACCAACATTACACTGGTCAGGCCCAAAGCACTCACCACCGACACCAATGCAGCCACAAACAACAACACCCGCTCAACCACACCCACGGTTTGCCACAAGGTACTTAAGGCCACGCCAGGCAAAATAGCGCTGAGCGCCGCATTGGGCCTGCTTTCAAGCTCACGCTGCATGCGAAAAACACCTGCCCGGTTGTTCAAGCCAAGCAGCACAGCGGTAACCGACTTGGGCTGCAAATTAAACTTGGTCACGTATTCAGCAGGAATTTCGGCACCGGGCACTGGCACGCCTGCCGCCCAATCCACGTGAATGGCTTCCATACCCGCCAGGCTAATATGCACGCTTTGATCCACCGGGGTGCCAGTGGGTTGCAACACACCCACCACAGTAAAAGGTTTGTCCGCATGGCTGGGCTCAGTCTGCTGAATTTGCATGCCATGGCTTAATGCAATTTTGTCGCCCACCTTGTGCTTTAAGCGCTTGGCCACTTCTGCGCCCAGCACGGCTTCAAACAAAACACCAGCAGGCTTGCCTACGCTGTAGTTTTCAAAGGCCCGGCCCTGTGCAAATTGCAGGTTTTGCCGTGCACCGTACAAAAACTGATCGAAATAAATGGCCTTGGTGCCTACCACCGCAAAGCCTTGGTAAGAATCACCCAGTGCAATCGGCAAAGCCGACTTCACACGGGGGTCTTGCTCCAGACGTTCGAACTCGGCGTAAGGCACATTGCGCGTGGCTTGGCCAATTCGAAACACGCTGTACAACAAAAGCGAAACCGGGCTTGTTTGCGCCCCGACAATCAAATCTGTGCCTGCCACTGCATTTGAAAAACTGGCCTTGGCGCTTTGGCGGGCCAAATCGATACCCAACAACAAACAAGCGGACGTGATCACACTGAGCAACAGCAACAAAAGGCTGCCCTTGCGGCTCCATGCACTTCGGCTGGCCAACAGAAAAAGCGTTTGGATCATGCTTGCCACTGCCCCATGTGCTGCCGTTTTGCGCAGTGCTGCGCCAAACCCGGATCGTGACTGACCAACAACACAGCAGTGTTTTGTTCAGCGGCCTGTGCAAGCAACAATTGAACAAACTGGGCTTGGTGGCCGGCATCCAGTGCGGAGGTGGGTTCGTCGGCAATAATCAAATCGGGCTGACCAATCAAGGCCCTGGCAGCTGCCACCCGCTGCTGTTGCCCAACTGACAGGGTGGACACGGATTGATTCAGGTATTTGCCCATTCCTAGCGCGTTCAGCAAACGTTCAGCCGATTGCTGCACAGTGCCCGCTTGCATCAAGGCATTTTGTTTGCGTCGCTTTGAGAATTTGCACGGCAAAGTGACGTTGTCCAACACACTCAAATAACTCAATAAGTTGAACTGCTGAAACAGAAAACCAATGTGATCTACCCGAAGTGAATCGCATTGGCTGGCCGACAGGGTGCTCAAATTTTGGCCCATCAAGCTGACATGGCCGCTTTGTGGCAACAACACCCCTGCAATTAAATTCAGCAGCGTGCTTTTGCCACTGCCACTGTCGCCTTCCAGAAAAACTGTGTCCCCGGCTTGCATGGAAAACTCGGGGATTCTTAGTTCAAACCCGCTGCTGGCGTATTTGAATACAAGGTTGTTGCAGCGAAGTACTGCCAAGGTCATTGCACCACCAATGTACTCTGCTTGGGAGTAAGGCTTGCACCAATCTGGCCTTTTGGAAACAAGGCCTGCACTTCAATTTTTTCGAAACCGGAAAACTGTCGAAACACGCGCACATCGATCACCTTCAGTTTGGCGGGTTGCTCACATTCGAATTCATAGGATGCGCGAAAATCGGAATGCCCATTGGCGTCATCGTGATGCTGATGATCATCGGCAGGGCCATGGGAGTGTGGATTCAGAATTTCAGAGTACAACTTGTGACCAGTGCGTTTGCACTGTGCTTCGGGTGAAAAGGCAAACAGGCCATTGGCTTTCAGCAATGAAACTACCCGACGGGCCTTCACCTTCTCAGCATCTGTTTTGGGCGCTCGTTCAAACCCCAACACATTTTCAAGCGGTGAATACAAGCTGATAAACAGGCCGTTGCCATCCTGCACAATTTCAAGTTCGCCCTGGCCGTGCACGTGCGCGGCATCGTTGTGTCTGCTATCGGTCTTGGCCTGGTCGTGCGAATGCCCGTCATTGCCATGCGCAAAGGCAGAGGTGCCCAGCAGTGCTGCGATGGCGAGCATGGCAAGCCGAAGGCATGGGGGTTGAACTGCGAACTTTGTCATGAATGTCCCTTCGTTGTATTTCATTGTCTTGCCCAATAGACCAACCACCACGGCAAGAGGTTCCCGAATCAAAACAAGCACCTAAACAGGACCAAACTCCCGCCAAAAGCCCTTGTAAATTGCCTGCTCCGCATCGCCACGCTTTTCAAGCGGGCAAGCCAGGCGAATAATCATTTTGTGTGCAAGTTCATTGTAGGCCTGCCAAAACACCTCGGGTTTTGCGCTGGGCAAATCAACAAATTCCGAAACCTCTATGCGGTCGAAATACTGGTCGGCCTCTTCCACCCAACTGGCTGAAACCGTGTTGGCCACCTGCAAGGCAACTTGCTCGGCCCTGGCAGTGTCGGCCTTGAAAGGCAAAATGATTTCAATGGTGTACAAGCTGAATTTGCCCAGCATGGACAAATGTTTGATGGTTTGGGTGAGCACCATCGCATTGGGCACCGCAAGCCGTCGCCCGGTGTATTTGCCAGACATACCAATTTCAAACAGCTTGGTGCTGAGCAAATCAATGTCGATCACTCGGCCATTTTGTGTGCCTATTTCAATGTAGTCGCCAATTCGAAATGGCTTGGACAGAGAAATATTCACATAACCCAACAGGCTGAGCACCACTTCCTTGCCAGTAATAATCAAGGCGCCAGCAATGGCCACCACGCTGAGAAACGCACCGGTAATTTGCGAAGCCCACACCGAAATCAACAGGAAAAATACAGCCATGCGCACCAGGTTTTTCAGAAAAACCAGTTGCGAACGTGCCTTTTCAGGGTGATAGGGGTGAAGTTTGCGAAGCGACCAGGACAGCGCCCGGTTCACGAAAAAACCGCTGGCCATCAACCCGAAGGTGATGGCCAGTTTGAACAAGAACAAAGCGGTGGGGTCTTTGAGTAATTCCATCCCGCTATGGTAACAGGGGAAGGCCTCCAATCAAGGGCAAACCACCGCCCGAGGTGTTGCCCTCTTGGCAGGCATCGGCGTTCTCGTAGCTTGAATCAATCACCTGATCAATCCACTGGTTGATCAAGGCCACACCCTCGGTGTGCACCACACTGCGCGCCAAAGGCGGCATTTTCGCGGCCAGCTCAACAGCCTCTGGACCCATGCGGTACGGCACAATGGAGTCGCTCGACATGGCTGGGTGAATATCGTAAGTGCGTGTACCCCGCCCTTCCGAACCGCTGGCAGTTGGCTTTTTGCAAATGCCATAGGTGCTGTCCACGGCCCGGAATACATCCACATAAAAGCCGGTATTCGAGGCCTGCCCGTTCACGTTGTGGCAGTGCGCGCAGTTCACCTCAAGATAGGCTCGGGCACGGGCTTCAATATCGCCTTTTGAATTGGCGGGCATGCCCGAATCACCAGGGTTATTGAACTTTGGAATGTGGTTCACATTGGTGGCCACCTGCCGCTGATCCAGATTAAAACTGCTGGGGCAGCCATTCATCAAGCCGGTTTCACACATGAACTTCAACTGGTTTTTGCCATTAACCGGGTGCTGGGCCTGCCCTGTGAACATGGGCGACTCGTTCACATAGGCGCGGTTCAAATTGCGTGGTTTCGGACCAATGGGTGCCGAGCCCGGGTCTACATCGTTGTTGCTGTGGCAAATGGCACACTGGCTTGCATTGGGGAACATGTAGGCATTGGTGCTACCGGTTTGTCGCCTGCCAGAGTCGACGTCCACATAATCCCAGCTTGCCGCGGCGCTGCCCCCAAACTGGGTCAGCACAGCCTTTCGTTTGCCATTGCCCGCATCTTGCCAAATGTACTCCAGCGCTTCCCAGTAGTTCTGGCCATCGGTGCGTTGGCGTTTGATCAGCAAACGTGTTTCATACGGCGTTTCTTTTGCACGTGGTTGATCCACGAACGAGAAGGTTTTTGCAATGATGGTGCCCACCGGAAATTCAATGGTGGAATTCACGCGGCTTTCCTCATCCTCCAGGAATCGGGCCTGCTTGCCCTCCGGAATGAACATCACCCTGTGCTTGATTGAATAATCACTGAACAGTTTGCTGTTCAGGACATACGGCATGCCCTGCCCGTTGGGTCTGCTGGCAGGGTCCTGGTCATTTGCAAACAGGTTGTACTGCGCCAGGTCGGGGCAGTTCACCTGGGCTGCGGCTTCATTCACCACACCGGCTTTCAGGGGCACTTCACACAAGGCCTTAACTGCTTCGGCCGTGGGTTCGGGCGCAAACTGGCCACTGGGCACAAAAGGCTCGAATTCAAAATCGGGCAAGCGTGGCAGATCGGCGCCAAAACGGGCCATGCAATCGTGTTTGCTTACATCGAATTCGCTGGGCAACAGCGGAATACCGGTGGCAATCGACTGAATGTATTCAAGCGACAAATTGGCAGTGGGGTCGCTGGTGTTCAGGTTGATCACTGCGTCCAGGCCACGGGTGCCATGGAAATTCGAAAAGGCTAGGCTGTCTGACCCAAAATTGTTGTTGGGGTTGATACAACTGAACCACCAGGCTGGCACTTTGCGCTGCCCATTGGTCTCGAACTTGTACTTGTTGTAACGGCAGCTTGGGTTGGGGTTTTGGTTGCCCTGAATTGGCTTGCCATCGGCATCCACAGCCACATTGTTGCCATTGCGATCTTTGGGCAGGTCGCAGCTGCTGTTCAACGAGTCGGTGTAACCGTCCCACACAATGTGGGCACCACGGTAACCACCACCGCCCAGCGCATTTTTCAAACCCACCACCAGCGGAAAGGCACTGCTGATCTGCCCGCCTTGCGTGGCAATAATGCTGGCGAAATCGGGCTGCGGCAAATCATTGCCGTTGTTCTTGAAGGTGTTGTCGAAAATATTCACTGCTTCGGAATACACATCCATGCGGCGGTCACCGTTCTCACCCAGCAGATCGTAACTGGTCAAAATAATGCCGGCGGTGCCGTTGTTCTCGAATACGTTGTCGTAAATATCGATCTTGTCGTAAGCCAGGGTAATCAGGCCTGAACCGCGCGGCACGTTGGCCACAATCGAACCTGGCACCGCAAAGTTGTAAGTGTTGTTGTTGCGTGAAATGTTGTTGTACACCCTTGAGCGCGAGCCATATTGGGTCAGGTTGTCCAGGTCGTACACCAGGAAACCACCGGAATTGCACTCAGCCAGGTTTTCGGAATATTCGCCGTCCTGAACGTTCTCAATCTCGAATCCGAACACATTGAATGCAGCGCGGCTTTTGCGAATTTTCGCAATATTGGTTTGGCCCACATAAATACCGGCATCGGATGCGCCAATACTTTCAGTTTCCTCGACCAGAATATTGCGGCTTTCAACTGGGTAAATGCCATAACGCCCTGAAGCCGTGCTCACCGTGTAGTCGGGAGAGGTGTTGTCAGTTTCCAAGGGGTTGGGGTTGGCTGGGTTGTGGCGTGCTGGGTCGGTACAGGCCACTTTGATTTCATCGCGGAAGTTGGCCGCAGTAATGGGGCGTTCTTCAGGCAGCTTGCGGCCGCTACTCCAAATGGCACGCACTTTCTTCAACGTACCGTGGTTCACGCCTTTCATTTTGAACGCATCGCCGGGCGAGTCACCAATCGTCAGGTTGCGCACGGTAATGCCGCGCACATTCGAGGCAAGGAAGCCTTCTTGCGAAGTGCTTTCACGAAACGACAGGAAGGTTTCATCCATGCCGCAGCCTTCAATAATCACATCCTCAGTGGTTGTAATCTGAATGCCGGTTTTCAAATCAAAAAAGCCGCAATCAAACCTCAGAATGTCTTTGGGCTTGAGTTGCACCATGGCCTTGACCATTTCTTCCGTGGCATTGGGGCCTGGCTGAATCAAAAATACCCGGCCAGTGGATTCCGCCGGGTTAATGACCGAACCACCGCCAGCGGTATTTGTGGGGTCGTCCCCGCCTGACGACAGACAAGCGCCAAGCACCAAAGTGGACAGGGAAAGGAGTACTGCTTGCAGTGCACGTTTGGAGTGAGCCACGTCCAACCTCGATCTTGTTATATGCATATGAGAAAAAACTGCTTGCCTGTACCTGTTACCACGCTAGAATCAAAGTGGATTGCGCTTTGTGTCGGCTAATTGACACTGCATGCGTGATGATTCATATTCGATCCGCACTACCTACAAAAGCATTCACTCATATAAGAATTGGAGGGACAGCAATGACTGATTTAAAACAAGGCGCCGCACGCCTGCTGACAAGCATGGCACTGGCTGGCAGCAGCCTGCTGTTGGGCACTGGTGCCATCGCCAGCGAACTGACACCCGAGAAAAAACTGCAAGCCGCCAGCCTGGCCGCGACATGTGCGAACTGCCATGGCACCAATGGCCAAGGTGTTGAAGGAAGCGCCGTGACCGGTCTTGCCAACCTGAGTGTTGAATACATTAAAACCAATATGATCTGGTTTAAAACCGGGCAGCGCCCCGCCACCGTGATGCATCAACTTGCCAAGGGTTACACCGACGAGCAAATCGACATCATCGCCAACTACCTCGGCAAAAAAGACTAAGGAGCGCACCATGCAAAGACGACAATTTTTACAAACCAGCGCATTGGCCACGGCCTTGTTGGGCGGCATGCCTCTGTCAGCCACAGCAAAAAGCGCCAAAGGCAAAGTGGTGGTGATTGGTGGCGGTTACGGTGGTGCCACGGCGGCCAAATACCTTCGCATGCTTTCCGGCAACCAGCTCGATGTCACCTTGGTTGAACCCAATTCAACTTTCGTTTCCTGCCCCATGAGTAATCTGGTGGTGGGTGGCATTCGGAAGATCAACGAAATCAGCACCCCCTACACTGGCCTTACCCGCAACCACGGCGTGAAAATGGTGAAGGATTATGTCACCGCCATTGACGTTGAAAAACGCACTGTAAAACTGAAAAACGGCAAAACCCTGCCCTACGACAAACTGGTGTTGTCACCGGGCATTGATTTGCAACTGGACAAAATTGAAGGCCTTGCAGCAGCCAACGCCAGTGGCCAAATTTTGCAGGCCTGGAAAGCCGGCCCTGAAACCGTGGGTTTGCGCAAACAACTCGAAGCCATGCCCGATGGCGGCACTTATATTTTGAATGTGCCGCTGGCCCCCTACCGCTGCCCACCCGGGCCATACGAGCGCGCCAGCATGGTGGCCAACTACTTCAAACAGTACAAGCCAAAATCCAAAGTGCTGTTGCTGGATGCGAATGCCGACGTAACCTCGAAAGGCAAGTTGTTCAAGGGCGTGTGGGAAAGCGAGTACAAAGGTATTCTTGAATATCGCCCCAACATGAAGGTCACCGGCGTGGATGGCGCAACAAAAACAGTGCGTTTCGAATTTGAAGAACCTATCAAAGGCGATGTACTAAACATTTTGCCCGACCAACGCGCTGGCAAACTGGCAGTCGATTCCGGCATTGCCAACCTGAACAACCGTTGGGCCGAGGTCAACTACATGACATTCGAATCCACTGTTGCGCCCAATGTGCATGTGATCGGCGACTCGGTACAAGGCGCGCCCCTGATGCCCAAAAGTGGCCACATGGCCAACAGCCAGGCCAAAGTGGTTGCGGCAGCCATTGTGGCGCAAATGAGTGGCTGGGAACCCAATGCCACCCCCTTGACCAACAACACCTGCTACAGCTACGTGACCACCAGCAACGTGATTCATGTGGCCAGCGTGCATGTGTACAACGCCGAGAAGAAAACCTTCCTGACCGTGGAAGGCTCAGGCGGTGTGTCCGCAGCCCCGAATGAACTGGAAGGTACTTATGCCTGGAATTGGGCCCAGAATATTTGGGCAGACACACTGGTTTAAAAGTAACAGCGCAATAAACTAGCGCTGCTGAAAACTGGCCCGCATCTGGTTGATTTTGGTATCCAGACTGCGGGCTTTCTGTTCCAGTTCCCCGGTTTCCCGAAACAAATCTGCCGCAGTGCGCTGAAGCGCCGAAACAGTTTTTTCCGCCTTGCTTCGCTCACTCGACGACAAAGCCTTGTTGTCTGCCCTGCTCCGGTTCTGTGTAATTTGCTCCGTCAGGGCCTTGGATTGCTCGCGCTTGTCCTGTAGCTGGCGCTCTACCTCATTGCGCTCCCGCTGCACGTTGTAAACAGCCTGGCCCTCCTTGTAACCCACACGAACCCTTGGATAAGTTTTCTCATTGCACTGGTCCGGGTAAGCCGCCCCCTTGGAACCCAGATCAAAACCCGTGTTCACCGTGCAATAGTTCTTCAAGCCCTGCTCGAAACCCTTGTTGTACTCCTCCAGGTTCACCGTTACCTTGGCCTCGGCACAGGCCGCACGGTGTTCTGCCACCCGGGCCTGGGTATAACCTTGCGATGCATCAGTAAAACCAATCTCGCGCCAATTGGCCACCAGGCATTCTTCCTTGCTCAGGGTGGCACACCCGCTGACGCCAAGAAGTATCAGCACCGCCGACAACAATCTCCCACTCATTGCTCACCTCATCTTGTTTTTTTCATGACAAATCTATACCACGCCCAACAAACAGCCGTCTGTAGTCTGAGTGGACTAAGTTGATACAAGGGACAGGGCGGTATGTTTATTGCATTCAACATTTCTGCAACAAGTGCTCAATAGCGATACTTTTCTGCCGTTAATTCAATTGTAGTGAATGCGCATACAAGCGTAATTTAAACAAAACGAGCCAGCACACCTTAAAGCAATTCAAAAGGGGACATTAAATGGCCGCTCAAACACCTGTATCCAGCCATCCCAAATTGGGCGTGGCCGATGTTGCCAAACTTGCCGCCCGTGAAGGTTATTTGTTTGGTTTGAGTTTTCTATTCCGCCAGCGCGTGGCGCAATTCGTGCCGGAATTCAGCCCAAACTTCCACAATCGTCAACTGCCCATCGTGTTCATGGTGCCGGGCTATATGGAAAAACCAGGCTGTTTTGCCACCCTGTATGAGGAACTGCTTTGGAGCGGCGTGCGTGTGGCCTTGTATCAGCCGCGCTACGTACTGGCCTCGGTACACGAGATGGCTCGAGATTTTGGGCACTACATGGACACAGTTCTGGAACAAGCCGAATGCGAAGGGGCCAACACCTACCTGCTGGGGCATTCCATGGGTGGGCTGATCGTGCGCAAAGCCATGAGCACCCGTTGGCACAGCCACACCCAGGTGCAACACCTGTTCACACTGGCTTCGCCCAACAATGGCACGCGCATGGCTCACTTGGGCGTGGGCGACTGCGCTGTTGACATGCTGCCCAACAGCGACTTCTTGAACGAATTGAATGTGGAAGACGACGCTCACCGGCAAAAAATGAGCAGCGTAATCGCGATTCCGGATGCACTGATTTTGCATCACCGATTTGCCCATTTGGAAGGTGCGGCCAATCACGTGATTGACCGCACGGGCCACATGGCTTTGCTGGATGAACCAAGATTGATTGAACTGTTGAAACGAAAAATGCAGGGGCAAAACCCGCATCAATTGTTGGGTGCCTGATTCGCCAGGGCGATCAGCTGCGCTTGCTGACCGATTTGAAATACAACTCGGACTGCATTTCACGCACATGCACACTGATTTGGGTTTGTGGGCCGTCTGTTTGAAGGCATGTTCTTTCAAGTACCTTGAGCAACACCTGCCCCAAGTGTTCCTGCACGGTGAATTCTCGACCACTGAGTAACTCGACCGTGGCTGCAACAAAAGCATGGTCACCGCTTTCAGCCGCAGCCACACCCATGCGGTAAGAACGCAAACCGTGAATTCGGGTCTTGATGTCGGCATCCATGAAAATACCTAGCCCCATCAAGGCTTTATTCACTTGGAGCAGCACCCAGGACTCATCCAGACTGTGCAAGTTGTCACTGTATTCAATCGTAATGTGGGGCATGTAGAAAGCCTGTGTATGTGACAAAACCGTGAAAGTTCATGGTTTTGTCTAGTATAAATTACCTACAAAACTGCTTGTCGTTCCAAAACCTTAACGCGACAATGTTCACATTGAGCGCTGTAACAGTGTTCAACCTCATGTCTCCTCTTCTCCGCAAGCGAGAAAGGTTAAGCCGACTTCTCAGGAAGTCGGCTTTTTTTTATCCTGCGTTTGTACTTTGGGCAATGTGAAACTCAATCAAACCGGCCAACACCTCAGGCTGGTCGTGATGCACCATGTGCCCGGCGTTGTCGACCACCACGTGCTTCCAATTGGGTACGCAGTTAAAACGGGTACGAAACGCATCAAAATCAACAGGTTCACCGGCGCGGCTTAGCCACATGCCTGCCTCGGTCTGTTTGGCTTCCACATGCAACACCGGAGCCGCAATATTGCTCCAACAGGCTTGCGCCTCGGCCAACCTGTAACCAATCGGGTTCATGATTTTGTGCGCAGCATCGCCCAATAAGCTATAGCCATCGTTCCCTACCCGGCTCCAGAACTGCGCCAGGTACATCGCCTTCTCATCGCTCAGTCTGTGGTTGGTTTTTTGCAAACGCTTGGCCACCGCTTCCAGGCTGTTGTAGGTGCGCAATTCTTTGGGCGTTTTAATTTCATCAAGCCAATTGGAATAGCGCTTGGGTGCTTTCTCGGGGAGCGAGTCGAGCATGCCAAAACCTTCCAGGTTCACCACGCTGCGAATACGCTTTGGCCGCACACCGGCGTACATCATGGCGATGTTGCCACCCATGCTGTGGCCCACCAGGTTCGCGGGCTGCGTGGGCGAGAAGTGATCCAGCAGGGCATCCAGGTCGGCCAGGTAATCTGGAAACCAATAAGAGCGAATGCCGGGCGAACCATCGGCCACAGGCCAGTCGCTCAAACCAAAGCCCCGCCAGTCGGGGGCCACCACCCGATAATCCTGTTTCAGGGCATCCACCACAAACTGATAACTGGCGCCTACATCCATCCAGCCATGCACCATGACCAGCAAGGGCGCATCTTCAGGGCCCCAGCAATGCAAATGGGTGCGCAAACCGCGCAAGTCGACGAAACTGGATTCATGCTGTTTCAAAGGCTGGTAAATATTCACTGCTGGCTCACTTTGTTGTTTGTCAAAGTGTATGCGATCTACCCCAGTGCTGAATTTGACTCAGCCCTCTAAACGGGAAAGAAAAACTGTCGAATTCAATATTTCAACTTATCATTCATCAAAACTTAACAAAACCGGAGACCTGCATGCCCAAACTGGACGCCGCATTGATCGACGCATTGGGAGAACCCATGCCAGAACTGGAACAGCTCAGCGCTGCCAACCAAAAGAAGCTGGCCGCGGACCTGGCTGCCGCCCACCAAGCCCACGATGCTTTCTTAAAACAAAGCATGGACAACGCGCTGGAACACATTCCCCGCTTGTTGCGCGGCACCGTCAAAAAAATTCTGGGACTGTAAACCATGGACAGAAACACTGAACTGCGCCGCCTGGCGCAAGCACTGCACAAGTCTGCCGACGACCTGGCGTATCTGGACAAGCTCGACGCAGTCGCTTTGCAAAAACTACGCACCAATTTTCAAAACAGCCTGCTTAACAAATTCGGCCCCGTGTTTGAACGCATTGCCGGTGCGGGCAAACTGGCACCCGACTCCATCAGTGCAACGCTGTGCACCAAGGTATTTGGCCCGGCTATTACGGCCAATATGTCGTACTTCACCCCCATGAGCAAAGCAGTCAGCTTGTGCAAACTGTTTGATGCCGACTTCATGGCCGAAGTGGCCCGCGAGCAAATTCCCGAACGTGCCGTCGACATGCTGGCAGAATTGCCCGTGGAGCAATTGAAGAAAGTAACCGCCAAACTGGTTGAACATGGCGACTTTCACGTACTGGGCGGGTTTACAGACTATATTCCCGAGAAAAAAGCCATCGAGATCATGGAAGTGATCAAAGACCCGGCTGCCAATCTGCACATTTCGTTTTATGCGCAACGCAAAGACCGCATTGCCAAGCTGGCGAACATGCTGAATGACCAGAAGCTGCTTGAACTGATTGCTGCAGCATTTGCAGACGAAAACCTGATGGTTGAGGTGGGCTTGATTACCGCCGAGATGGACGACAAGGCGCAGGTGCGCATGGCCAAACTGACTGACAAGGTGAACAAAACGTATCGGGGAATAGCCAAAGCCAAGGCAGAAGGCTTGGGATACGCAGACCGAATGAAGGCCTACTTCGCGGCGTGAAACCCAAAACCTATAACAATTGTAAACGAGGTGATTAAACCGCTGTAATCAGTTGATCACTGACTGCATGGCAAGACTACTCTGGGCCCAAACCTATTAGTCTTGCCCACCATGCCCTTTTCGAAAAATTTTGCCAGCCACAGCAACAAGCAATCCTCCTTGGGCTTGCTTCCTTGGCTGATTGGCGTGGCTCTCTGCGCTTGCGTACTCAGCCTGGTCCTGTTTAATTCCATTCAGGAACAAAGTGAGGCCCAACGCGTCAAGGCGGAGGTGCGCTACTCGCTGGACCACCACGCCAACAAGCTCGACAAGATTGTGGGCAAAGCCAGCGCCAATCTGCATTCAATCGAAGTGTTTGTGCGGCAAACCCCAGAGTTAAATCAAGCCAGTTTCGAGCAGTTTTCCTCGCTGTTGTCAGTCGAAAACCCGGCCATTCGCAGTCTGCAATACGCACCGAAAGGAATTCTTACATTCCTGACCAACCCTGCTTTGAACCAAAGTGCCATTGGCCTGAATCTTTACAAAGCCCCACTGACCGCGCCGTATCTTGAAGAGGCCGCATTAACAGGCAAAACCATCATGGAAGGACCGCGCGAACTGGTTCAAGGTGGTCATGCACTGATTCTTCGATACCCTGTTTACCGCCAACGCAACCCCGACAGCAATCGCGACTTGATGGGTTTTGCCGCAGTATTAATCGATTTTGAATACGTCAAACAAAAGGTAATTGAGCCACTGGAACAACAGGGGCTGATTGTACGTATTCAACAAAAAAGCCCCATGCATGCCAACTGGGTACCCATCCACGGCAACCCCGATTCCCAATTAATCGACCCTATCTCATCGACTGTTTTTTTTCCGTATGGCGAATGGTCCATTGAGGTGGCGCCAAAACAAGGGTGGAGCCCCACGGTTGGCATTCACCCGTTTCTTGTTCTGCTTGCAGTGATCACCATGGCCATTGTGGTCTGGATGTCCTTACACGAATACCGCTCACGCAAAGCCATGCAGGCTGCCTATGAATCGGCAAAATCGGCCAATGAATTAAAAGACAGACTGATTGCCAATGTGTCGCATGAAATACGGACTCCGCTGACCTCGATCAACAGCATTGCAATGATGCTGGATGCGCCAACGTACTCCACCGAAGTGCAAGACTTGGGCAAGGCCATCAAACAATCCAGTGAAGCAGTCAATGTGATTGTGAATGACCTTCTGGATCTGTCCAAAATTCGGCAGGGATACTTTCGACTCAACGACAGCAATTTTCAGCTGGCCACCCTGATCGACAACACGGCAAACATGCTGCAACAGCAATGGCTTCAGAAACCAGGTGTAGAGCCGATTCTTCTCGAACCACCGTCCAGCCGAACCAGTTACCTGGGTGACAGAGGCCGAATTGAACAGGTGGTGCAGAACCTGATTTCCAATGCATTCAAGTTCACGATGTTTGGCAGTGTCACGGTACGATTCCAGGTTGTGACAGAAAGCCGGGAACGGGACCAACTTGTTGTCGAAGTATCCGACACAGGTGTGGGCATTCCTCAAAGCGACATTGAACGGATATTTGATGCGTTTTACCAAGTTGATTCATCACTTCAAAAGCGCTACAACGGCGCCGGGCTAGGCCTTGCAATCTGCCGACAAATTATCGAGGTGATGGGAGGAACCATACAGGTTCGCAGCAAACCCAATCTTGGCACCCAATTTGAGTTTCGCTTGCCACTTGCACACGGAGAGCTGAAGCAAGACCAAACAGATTCTGAGAACCATGCAGCCAACCGGATGTTGCTTCACGTGGGGGACATGGCTTTGGACCCGCAACTTGCGACAACACTTGAACCAGACTGGCAAGTCCGTTTTCTCCACCGCGACATCACCAGCGAAAAAGTTTTGCCCATACACGACAATGCCCGCGTATTGCTGGACATCCCCGAGCCGCTGGGTGCAGACAAAATGAACTGGCTAAGCCAGTTTCTGGACAGACAACAACATTTGGCCCAACACATCGTGTGGCTTGGCAAAGATTTGCCAGCGATCGCCCAGAAACACAATATTCGCCAGTTGATGAAACCGTTGACACGAAAACGTTTGAGCCGTGTCTATGAAAATGAGAGGGAAGAACAAACGTCTTTTCATGAGCAAACAGGTGCGACACCACTGCGCCTGCTGTTGGCCGAGGACAACGCCTTGAATGCCAAGGTTTTCAAGAAACTGCTGGAGAATCGGGGTGTTGCGGTGACCTGCGTTTACAACGGGGCTGACGCCCTGGCTTTGCTCACCAGCGGAAACGCACATTTTGATGCTGTGCTGATGGATCTGCAAATGCCGGTCATGGACGGCCTGGAAGCAACACGACTGATCCGCCGGCATGAGGAACTGCAAGGGTTGCTGGTCTACGCGGTTTCAGGCCATGTCAGCAGCAGTATGAGAAACGAATGCCTCAACATTGGTTTCACCAATTTCATCACCAAGCCATTTGATCCGGACATGTTGATCGACGACATTCACGCCCGATTGAAAGAATCAGGCCGATCACATTGAGATGCAAAACATGAAACAATTTTCCGGGAACTGGGTTTACGCGGTTGTGGTGTGTGTGCTCGGCGCAAGCCTTAGCACTGCAATCGGCATTACCCTGCAAAACAATGCCCTTGAAAACCAGCGTATTGCTTTTGAACACTTGCTGGACAGGCGAACGGACGAACTTCAGCGAACCGTGAATGAATACAAGCTGAGCCTTTTGAACACCGCCACATTCATCACCGCCTTTGGCCAGGAAGAATTGACGCCATCGCGATTTAGCGACTACGTCACTGGCCTGAAACTAAAGCAAAACTTTCCAGGCGCACTTGGTCTGGGATTTGCCCGGAAAGTACCCCTTAAAGAGGAGCCCGCATTTCTTCGGGAAATGCAGGCAAAAGGACTGCAAGATTTTCAGATCCGGTTTATCAGCCCTTCTTCGCAAGACCGTTTCGTGATGCAGTACATTGAACCAGCCAAGGAAAACTACTCGGCACAGGGTCTTGATTTGGGCTCCGAAAACATTCGTCGAGAAAACTGCCTCAGTGCCTTTTCAAGAGCCGGACTGGCCGTATCAAAGCCCATCACCATGATTCAGAACGCCGATGTTGGGCGTATGGGGTTCACGATGCTGATGCCAGTGTTCAACAAGCCCATACCATCGAGTGATCTTGGTGTGCGCTACAAGGAATTGCTGGGTTGGGTGTCTTTTCCAATTTCAATCGACCGCTTCCTGAAACCCTGGATGGCACAGGAGCCCGATTTACAAGTGCGAATTTTCGTACTCGAAGAAGCCGACAAGCCGATGCTTTTTTTCGACAATGTTGAACCAAAAAATGTCTCCCTGTTTCCACACACTGCAGCAACGCGAGATGTACAACTGGGCAACCGCAGCTGGCGGCTGGAGTACTGGCCTGTAAATCCGGCAAAAAGCAGCAGACACAATCCAGTTTACCTAGCCTGGATTTTGCTCGGTATTTCACTCAGTGTTTTTGCTGCATTCAAACTGAAAAAGGCCATGGATACTCACGACACCCTGACCTTGCATCAACACATGGTAAACAACTCATCCGAAGCCCTGATTGCCGAGGACTCTCTTGGAAGAATTCTGGTGTGGAACCGCGCTGCAGAGGAGTTATTCGGACTGGACCGGGCCAGTGTTCTGTACGATCAAGAACAAAACCTGACAGTGCCGGAAGAACTGCGCTCCTCCGAAAAACGACTCCACCAACGCGCAGCGCAGGGGGAGACACTGAAAAACATTCAAACCCTGCGAACGAATGATTCTGCGCAGCGAATTCACCTGCGCATGAATTTGTCCCCGATCTACAGCCGGGATAAAAAGTTGATTGGTTTCAGCAAGTCATTCCGCGATGAGACTGAAGCGCGCATGCTCTGGAAAGACATGCACTCACTGGAAGAGCTGATCGCACACGCACCCGATGGCGTAATTACACTGGATGAATCACGCCGGATAAAACTGGCCAACCCGGCAGCCCTGTTGTTGTTGCAGGGAATGAATGTGAAATCAACCCTGACTGGACAGAAAATTACCGATTTGCTGGCGCCCAACGTGTTGGTTGAGTTTGAACAAGAAGTACTGCACCCCCTTTACAAGAACAGAAAGGTTGAGGTGTTGTTCAACTGGCCGGTTCCCGGGCACATTGAACAAACACCGCTGATTTTCAGGGGATTTGTTTTGAACTACCCAGACCTTGGCGAATCGGTTTGGGCATTACGTTTCGAAAAAAGCAATAAACCGTACACACAAGTTAATTAATTTATACAATTTAAATCAATAACTTATGAATATAGAAACACAACTCTAACTTTAGTTATTGATTTTAAGTGCACAACTGTACACAATACTAACCATGCAAACACAACACAGTTTGCAGGGTTAAAGCGAAAGCCCTGATTTCGCATCCAAAGTAAAAGGGATACCAAAATGAAAAACTTTATCGACTCCGTAGTTCGCACTCCTGGCATGTTGTTCATGGCAATGTTGACCACCGGCTTCACGATCAACGCTGGTGTTCAGTACCTCAACGGCACCAACCTTGAAGGCCCGAATTTGCTGGCCGCTGGTTGCCTGGTTGTAGGTCAGCTTGCCTTGGCAGTGGTTCACCAAATGCGCCGCTTCGGTCAGGACAACAAACTGACTTTGCAATAATGAGTTTGGTGATGACGCGGCAAGGGTTTTTGCTTTAAAGCACAGCAAGCAACCCTGCCGCCCTCGCCACAATCTCGATCTCCTCGCAATTCCTCTCCCCTCGCTGTCACAATCCAGTCTTAAATCTGTCAAACGCTGGCAACACTGCCGCAACACACTGCTCGCATTGATCACTCATCAAAGCAAAGCACATGCGCGTTTCAATTATTGGTAGTGGATATGTGGGGTTGGTTACAGCCGCCTGTTTGGCCGAAGTGGGCAACAAAATTCTGTGTTGCGACATTGACGAAGCCAAAATTGCCCAACTTAAAAACGGCCAAAGTCCGATTTACGAACCCGGTCTGGATGAACTGCTGGAACGCAATATTCGCGAGCAACGCCTGGATTTCACCACCCGAATTGAAGACGCGGTGAACCATGCCGAACTGATTTTCATTTGTGTGGGCACGCCGCCCCGCGAAGACGGCAGCGCCGACCTGCGCCATGTGCTCAAAGTGGCCCAGCAAATTGCCACGCACATGAATGGCTTTAAAGTAATCATCAACAAATCGACTGTGCCTGTGGGCACTGGCGAGCGAGTGGCCGATGAAGTGCGCCGCGTGCTGGTGCAACGCAATACCTTGCACGCCTTCACCGTGGTGTCGAATCCTGAATTCTTGAAAGAAGGCGCAGCGATTGACGATTTCCTGCGCCCTGACCGCATTGTACTGGGCACCGACAGCACCCCCGCAGGGCAACGCGCCTTGCGCATGATGAAGTCGCTGTATGCCCCCTTCCAGCGCCACCACGAACGCCTGATGTGCATGGATGTTCGCTCTGCTGAATTGACCAAATACGCCGCCAACGCCATGCTGGCCACCCGCATCAGCTTCATGAACGAACTGGCCAACCTCGCCGAGAAAATTGGTGCTGACATTGAACAGGTGCGCGCGGGCATCGGCTCGGATCCCCGCATTGGCTTCTCTTTTCTGTACGCAGGCTGCGGCTACGGAGGCTCGTGCTTCCCCAAAGACGTGCGCGCCCTGATCCAGACCGGCGAGGAAGCAGGCGAGAACCTGTCCATTTTGCGGGCTGTCAACCACAGCAACCAGCGTCAAAAACGTGTGCTGGTTGAAAAAATCATTCAGCGCTTCGGTGAAGACCTCAGCAACATGACTTTTGCCATGTGGGGGCTGGCCTTCAAGCCGGAAACCGATGACATGCGTGAGGCCAGCAGCCGCACCATCGCGGCCGAACTGGTGCTGCGTGGTGCCAAAGTTCAGGCCTTTGACCCGGTGGCCAATGAAACTGCGCGCCGCGCCATGGAAGAAGACCTGGCCGCATTCCGGCAAGACGGCCCCTTGCTGGGCGAATTCGAAATTGCGAAAACCCAGGAAGAAACCCTGTTCAATGCGGATGCCCTGATAGTGTGTACCGAGTGGCGCATGTTCAAGAGCCCAGACTTTTTAATGTTGAGCCGCACGCTTCGCCAAAAGGCGGTTTTCGACGGTAGAAACCTGTATGACCCCGCACTGCTGGCGGATTATGGCCTGATTTACGAAGGCATTGGCCGCAGGGCTGAGCCAGCGGATCAGGGTTTATCGGTAGAACAAATGCGCTTGGCGTCTTAAAATTTAACGCCTTTGCCTTTATCATTGCGCAAGAGACAGAACACACCATCATCCACCCAGGACGAGCGCAATGATCAAGGTAGCCATCAGCGGCACGGGGCTTTTCGTGCCCAGCCAAACCATCACCAACGATGAATTGGTGGAGTCATTCAATGCCTATGTGGCGAAGTTCAATGCCGAACACGCTTCCGAGATTGCCAGCGGCGAACTTGAACCACTGCAGCCTTCCAATTCAGCGTTTATCGAAAGCGCATCGGGCATCAAGCAGCGCTACGTGATGGAAAAGGAAGGCATTCTGAACCCGGACCGCCTTCACCCCTACTTCAAGGAACGCCCGAATTCTGAGCTGTCCATGATGGCGGAAATTGCCGTGGACGCAGGCCGCAAAGCCATGGAAGATGCAGGGCTTGTTGCTGCAGACATTGACGCCGTGATTTGCTCAGCATCAAACATGCAACGCGCCTACCCGGCCATGGCCATTGAAATTCAGGAAGCCTTGGGCATTGAAGGTTTTGGCTACGACATGAATGTGGCTTGTTCTTCCGCCACCTTCGGGATTGAGCAGGCGGTGAACGCCGTGCGCAGCGGCACAGCCCGCGCGGTGTTGATGGTGAACCCGGAAATTACCTCGGGCCACCAGGCCTGGCTGGACCGTGATTGTCACTTTATCTTTGGCGATGTGTGCACCGCTGTAATCGTACAGCGCCTTGAGGATGCCAAACCGGGCAGCTGGGAGGTACTGGGCACCAAGTTGGCCACCAAGTTCTCGAACAACATTCGCAACAACTTTGGCTTTTTGAACCGTTCGGAGGACGCAGACCGCGACGGTCGCGACAAACTGTTTATGCAGGAAGGCCGCAAAGTATTCAAGGAAGTCTGCCCCATGGCTGCCGAGCACATGAGCACCCATTTGCAAAGCCTGGGTTTGAGTTCCGCGACCGACGTGCGCCGCTATTGGCTGCACCAAGCCAACCTGGCCATGAACCAGCTCATTGCCAAAAAACTGCTGGGCAGCAGCGAGTTCACGGCCGACAAAGCGCCGGTGATTCTCGATGAATTTGCCAACACCGCTTCAGCCGGTTCAGTGATCGCCTTTCACCGCCACAAAGATGATTTGGGCAGCGGCGATGTGGGCGTGATCTGCTCGTTCGGCGCGGGTTATTCAATTGGCAGCGTGGTGGTTCGGAAAACCTGAACGCCAGTTGGCTTGCTCGACTGTTTTGGGCTGCTGCTGAAATGTGAAAGCGCGTTGACGTAGATTAAGCTGCTAGCTTGCTCAGGTGCATACCCTCTCGCGCCAGAAAACCTGTGTTCCCTTTTTGAAATTCACCCTGACTCACCTCGCTCGGCAAAAAAGCGGGCCGAGTCTCGGTGTCGGCCTGTGGCCAACCGTGGCGGGTGAATTCAAACGGGCAGGTTTTCTTGATCGGCGCTGCGAGGGCATTGCAATCTGAGCAAGCGAACTACAGCGCTGGCGACTTGCGAGCCGGCTGCCTTGGTTCAGGCAAGGCTTGGGCATTGCTCTGGCTGGCCGGCTTTGCAGGGCTTCCCGGCGGCTTCGCAGCGCGGGGCGACCTGCAAGGTCGATGCGAAGACGCTCTAGCGTTTCGCATGCCCCAAGCCAGAAGCAACAAGCCGGATCAAGAAGCCTTGCTTAGGCCACCCAGAGCAATACCCAAGCATCGCCAAGAACCTTGCAATTCAAGCGCCGTATGTCTTGTCCAGATACCGCAGAATATCGTTCGACTCATACATCGCCACACCCGTGTTCGGATCGATCAAATAAGGCACCTGCACCTTGCCAGTGTTCTCCGACAACCAAGCCCGGTTGCGCGTGGTGCCTTGTGGCGCCTTAAACAGCTTGTCGCGGAAAACAGGGGGACCCATGTCCGTCATGGCGCCCTTGGGCGTGTTCTTCAGCAGATATGGAATTTCCAGTTCGCACAAACGCGCACGCACAGGCTTGGAGTATGGGCTGCTCTCAAAGCTGTAAAGCACCAAGGGTTCAGCGGGTACTTTTGATGGTCGAGCTTTCATTCCCTGAAACCCACCGATTCGGTACTGGAAGGTACTCGCCAGCATCGATGAACCCACCGCCACTTTGCGCCCAAAGCCTTGCTGGCTTTTCAGTTTACTGTCGTAGGTTTTGGCCAGGTAGTCGATGATGTCGGCGGATTCATTCATCACCACGCCTGTGTTGTCATCCACCAGCATAGGAAACTTGGTTCCAGGCAGCAATGCACGCGCTTCGTCACGAAAACGCTTTCCACCTGCGGGGCAAGGCAAAATCATCACATCCAGGTCCATTTCGCAGAGCGCTTCCCGCACCAGTCTGCAAAACGGGCTGATTTCGATGTCATAGAGTTTCAACACTTTTTCGGGAGTTTTGCGGGCACGGGCGGTAATACCTGTGCCGCGCCAGCCGCGTGCCGTGCCTGCCAGCAAGTTGAAAATTGCCTCGATGTTGGTGTTCATGGCTTGCCTCTGTCCTGTAATTATTCGAAATTGTCGTTATTTTGTGCGCGAACGTGTCCGCAGTGTAGACGAATCCCCCTAGCCCGCCGCATTGCTTGTTACTATTTTTTCAAACACACCTGCACCGGAGAAGAAACTTGAAAAAACTGCTGCTGATCAACGGTCCCAACCTGAACCTGTTGGGCACGCGCGAGCCAGGTATTTATGGACACATGACCCTGGCTGACATTGAAAAGGCCTTGAAGAACATTGCATTCACCGACGGTTTCGAATTGATGACTTTTCAAAGCAACCACGAAGGTGCCTTGATTGACCGTATTCACAAGGCAAAAACCGAAGATGTCGCGGGCATTGTGATCAACCCGGCCGGTTACACCCACACCAGCGTAGCGCTGCGCGATGCACTGGCGGGTGTGGCAATTCCGTTCATTGAAGTGCACCTGTCCAACATTTACAAACGCGAGAGCTTTCGCCACAACAGCTATTTTTCAGACCTGGCTGAGGGCGTGATTTGTGGGTTGGGCTGGCAAGGGTATGTTTACGCTTTGCGGCAACTCGCCTCCAAGTAAATAAAACAGGGGTATGGTGATTTTCAGTTCAATTTTGTAAAGATCAGTTAACAGCTGAACAAACTGCCCTGGACTGTGGTCTGATGGGCACTCAACAAGAAAAACGACACCATGAAGCACCACCTCAAACCCCTGCTGCCCCTCGTCTTGGCCTTATCGCTGGGGGCTTGCACCACTGTTGAGTCCAGAAAGCCAGAAATCGACAGCCGGTTTGAAAATGCAACTTTCAAACCCTTGGTCAGCCCGAACGCAGTGCAGGCACCTGCTGACTGGTGGACGGGTTTTTCCAGCGAACAACTCAACACACTGATGCAACAGTCACAGGCCGACAATCTGAGCCTGGAAGCCACAGAGGCCCGCCTGCGTGCAGCGCAGGCCAGCCTGGAGGCGGCACAGGCCAGTTTTTTCCCCTCGCTTACCCTGAATGCAGGCCGACAGGAAAACACAGTGAAAGGCACCAGCATTCAAGGACAGGCCACCAACAACCGCGGACTGTTTACCTCGGCCTCGTTTGTGGCCAGTTATGAAATCGATTTGTGGTCACGGGTTCGCAACACAGCCAAGGCCTCTGAATTGCAGCTTCAAGCGACGCGCTACGAACTGGATGCAGCCCGCATCAGCATAGCGGGTCAACTTGCCACCACTTGGTCCCAATGGGTGGCGGCTGACCAAACCGTGCGGCTGTTCGAGACGGAACTGGAAAGTTTTCAGACCAACCTGAAGTTGGTTGAATTGCGATTTCGCCAAGGTGGTGCAGTGGCGTCTGATGTGTTGCAACAACGGCAACTGGTCGAGTCGGCCCAAGGCAACCTGGCGCAAGCCCAAGCCAATCGCGATGTGCTGCTCAACAGCCTGGCGCTGCTGGTGGGCCAGCCTCCGAATAAAATCAGCCTGAACAGTGAGAACCTGCCTACCCTGCCCGCTTTGCCCGCCACAGGCTTTCCCGCTGAACTGCTGAATCGCCGCCCCGATGTACAACAGGCATGGGCACAGGTGCTGGCAACCGACCGCAGCGTGGCTGCCGCCATCGCCAACCGATTTCCGCAACTCAGCCTACGTGCAAGCTTTAGTGATCAAACCCGAGATTCCGACTTGCTGTTTGACAACTGGGTGCGCAATTTGAGCGTGAACCTGGTTGCGCCACTTTTCGACGGTGGCGCACGCTCCGCGGAAGTGGAACGCCAGCGCGCCTTGCTTGATCAGGCCGTGGCGCAATATCAGGACGCAGCCATCAATGCACTGGCCGATGTGGACAATGCACTGATTCAGGAAACCCGCCAAGGCGAGGCTGTAGAAAGTTTTCAACGGCAACTTGAACTGGCTGAGCTCAGTTTGAAGCGGCTTTTTGCAGGCTACCGCAATGGCACGGTCGACTACCTGGCCATTCTGGATGCACAACAAAGCACCAGCCAGTTAAGGCGTAACCTGGTGAATGCACAACAACAATTGGTGGGCTTTCGGATTGCCCTTTACAGGGCGCTGTCCGGCAGCATTCCACAACCTACAGCAGCAGAGCAGTCATGAGCGATCAATCTTTTTTCAAACGCAAATGGGTACAAATTGGCCTGGCCATTGGGGTCGTTGCCCTGGGTGTTATTGGTTCTGAAGTGCTGGTGGCCACAGCCCCTACAGCCAGCCGCAAACCGCCAGAAAAAGTCGCACGGTTGGTGACAACAGAGCCAGTCAAGGCCGGCGATTACACCGTCAGCTTGCTGGGCTATGGCGTGGTTGAGCCTGAGCAGCAAATTACCTTGCAAGCGCGGGTGAGCGGTACAGTACAAAGCATTGGTCCGAAGTTTGTACCAGGTGCTTCGTTCAAAAAAGGCGAGGTGTTGGTACAACTGGACAACACCGATTACCGCATTGAGTTGCAAACCGCGCAAGCCGCATTGGCGCAAGCGCAATCTACGCTCACCTCGGAATTGGGTAACCAGGTAGTGGCCCAATCCGATTTCGAATTGCTCGGTTTGAATGTGGATGAACGCGAACGTGCCCTGATATTGCGCAAACCGCAACTGGAAGCTGCCAAGGCCACTGTGCAGTCCGCGCAAGCAGGTGTTGAGCGCGCGAAGGTGAACCTGGAGCGCACCATTTTGCGGGCACCATTCGATGGTGTTGTGGTAAGTCGTGAAGCAAGCGTAGGCGCGCAAGTGAGTGCCACCACGGCTCTTGGCGTGCTTGCCAGCAGCGAAGCCTACTGGATCAGCGTGGCCGTGCCGCAAGCCGATTTGAAATGGATCAAATTTCCTGAAGGCAAACAGGCAGGCTCAACCGTGTGCGTCAGCGATGCCAGCAGCCGTGAGGACGGTTGCCACAAGGGTACGGTGCTGAACCTGCAAACCAGCGTTCAAGACAACGGACGGCAAGCGCAAGTATTGGTCGAAGTACCCCGGAACAACAACAAAAACCTGCAACCTTTGTTGCTGGCCCAGTATGTGAAAGTGCGCTTTGACGGCATTGAACTGAGGAATGTATTCAAACTGGCGCCCTCGTCTGTGCATGACAACACAGTGTGGGTCAACGACAACGGTGAACTCGATATTCGCCCCGTCAACATCGCCTTTCGTTCCGCCGAGTATGTGTTGATTGATCGCGGCTTGAACAATGGCGAAAGTATTGTGACTTCCAACCTGGGGTCACCTGTGAACCGCATGGCCATTCGAACGAACGAGCCCCCCAATAACGCAACCACTCCCGCACCTGCTGCGGTCAAACCATGAATGCCGCAAGCCGTCGCCGGGTAGACCGTTCAGGCCCATTGGCCTGGATGACCAAGAATACAGTGGCCGCCAACATCCTGATGTGGGTGTGCCTGATCGGTGGCGTGTTCGGATTCATGAACATGACCAAAGAAGTATTCCCCGAATTCGAGCTGGATCTGGTCACCGTGTCTGTTGCCTACCCTGGGGCAAGCCCTGAAGATGTAGAGCAAGGCATTGTGCTGGCCATTGAGGAAGCCATTTCAAGCATTGAAGGCATCGTTGAAGTCAATTCCACAGCCAATGAAGGCGCAGCCAGTGTGGTCATTGAAATCGATGAATCCGAAGACGCGCAGGCTGTTTACGACAAAATCAAACAAGAGGTGGACCGCATTACCACCTTCCCCGGCGACGCTGAAGTGCCCAATGTGTCACTGACTGCGCGCAAGCGAACAGTAGTCACTCTGGTGGTACACGGCGACACCGATGAATTATCGCTGCGCAATCTGGCTGAAGAAGCACGCGACGGTTTGCTGCAAAACCCCGGTATCACGCAGGTAGATCTCACCGAGATTCGCGAACAGGAAATTCATGTTGAAGTGCCAGAAGCCCGGCTAAACGCCTATGGCTTAACGCTGCAGGGCATTGCCGACAATATTCGGGCCAATGTCATTGAAGTATCCGGCGGAAGTATTTCAACCCAAAGCGGCGAAATACTGTTGCGTGTTTCCGAGCGGCGTGATTTCGCCAATGAGTTTGCAGCGCTGCCGATCGTGTCGCCAGTCAGCGGTACCCCCTTGAAACTGGGTGACATTGCCACGGTGCGAGATGGCTTTCAGGACATCGACAAATACGCCACCTTCAATGGCAAACCATCGATTGAAATTTCAGTATCACGCATCGGTGAACAAACTCCAATCGGAATTTCGGAGGCCACCCAGGAGGCACTTGAACGGATTCGCCCCTTGATGCCCGAGGGCATCGAAATTTCGGTGGTCAGCGATCGTTCCGACACCTACAAACAGCGACAGGAATTGCTGGCTAAAAATGCCGTGATGGGTTTGATACTGGTGATGGTGTTGCTCACCATTTTCCTGGACTGGAAGCTGGCCTTCTGGATCAGCATGGGAATTCCCACCGCGTTTCTCGGTGCCATGTTGATACTGCCCCTGTTCGGCGTCACCTTTAACATGATCTCGATGTTCGCCTTCATTATTGCGCTGGGCATTGTGGTGGACGACGCGATTGTTGCGGGCGAAAATATTTACGAATACCGGCAACAAGGCATGAGCATGTTGGACGCCTCTATTCAAGGCGCACGCGATGTGGCCATGCCAGTCACCTTCAGTATCCTGACCAATATTGCAGCCTTTGCACCCTTGCTGTTTGTACCAGGCTTTCTGGGAAAAATATGGGGTGTAATTCCGCTGGTGGTGTGCACGGTGTTTGTGGTGTCGCTAATGGAAGCGATCTTCATTTTGCCAGCCCACTTGGCGCACAGCAAAGAAGGCACAGGCAAATTTCACAACTGGCAACAAAAATTCTCCAAAGGATTCAGCCAGTTTATTGAACGCCGCTATACCCCGATTGTTCAAAAGTGTGTGGAATACCGTTACCTGTCCATGGGTGTAGGCATTGCCCTGATGGTACTGGTAATCAGCTGGCCAGTCAGTGGCCGCATGGGCTTCGAGCTGTTTCCGCAAGTGGAGGCAGACCAATCTGAAGTTCGGGCGCAATTGCCACTGGGCAGCACCAATGAACAAGTGAACCTGGTGCGCGACCGCATTGTTGAAAGCGCCCTGAAAACCGTAGAAGCCACGGGTGGTGAACAACAAAGCACCGGCATTTACGCCAGCGTGAATGAAAACAATATTACGGTACGAACGTACCTGACCCCGCCCGATGTGCGCCCAGTACCCACCGCTGAATTTACCGACCAGTGGCGGCTGGACGTGGGCAATATTCCCGGTGTGGAGACCATTCGCTTCGCAGCAGATTCAGGCGGCCCCGGCAGTGGTCCTGCCTTCACGGTGCAGTTAAGCCACCGCAATGTAGACACCCTGCGCCAGGCCAGCGAGACCCTGGCGCGTGAACTGGCCAACTACCCCATGGTGTCCGAAATTGACGATGGATTTCAGAATGGCAAGGAACAGTTCAGCTTTACTTTGAAAGAGGAAGCGCGCCGCTTGGGGCTGACTTCCAACGACATTGGTCGACAGGTTCGCGCCGCATTTTTTGGTTCTGAAGCGCTGCGCCAGCAACGTGGCCGCAACGAAGTCAAGGTGCTGGTGATGCGCCCTGAAACAGAACGTTCAGCTCAAACCGATGTGCGAGACCTCTTGATTCGCACACCACAAGGCACACTGGTACCTCTGCATTCACTGGTGGAATTTGACGATACGCGTGCGGTTGCCAACATCACGCGAAGGGATGGGCGGCGAACCATTTCGGTAACCGCCAATGTGAACCCGCGCAACCAGGCACAACAGGTGCAAAATGCCACCGTGCAAGATCTCATGCCCAAGTTGATGGCCGACTACCCGGGCTTGAGCTACAGCTTTGCCGGCCGCCAGCAAGATTTTTCGGAAGCCCTGGGTGGTTTGGGCAAAGGCTTCATGGTGGCCTTGCTAATGATCTATGTGCTTTTGGCCATTCCTTTCAAAAGCTATCTGCAACCCTTCATTGTAATGCTTGCCATTCCATTCGGTATTTTCGGCGCAATTGTAGGCCACTTGATGATGGGCTATAGCATCAGCATTGTGTCCATGATGGGCATTCTTGCCTTGGCAGGTGTGGTGGTCAACGACTCGCTGGTGATGGTAGACCATGCCAATGAGAAAGTGCGTGAGGGCATGACGCCCTACGAGGCGATTTGTACTTCTGGCGTGCGGCGTTTCCGGCCAATCATGCTGACCACCATTTCAACATTCGGTGGCTTGGCCCCCATGATTTTTGAAACCTCACGCCAGGCAAAATTCATGATCCCGATGGCCATTTCACTGGGCTACGGTATTTTGTTTGCCACAGCCATTACACTGTTGTTGGTACCCTGTTTGTACCTGATGATCGACGATATACGACGTATGTTGGGCACAAGCCCTGGCCTTGAGCCAGATGAAATTGATTTGACGAAACTGGAAGAAACCCGCACCACATGAATTCAGGTTTGGACACCACCGAGTTTTTAACCACCAAGGAAGTGGCTGAACTGTTGCGCATCAAAGAGCGCAAGTTGTACGACTTGGTAAGTGCGCAAGAAATTCCCTGCGTGAAGGCCACTGGCAAACTGCTGTTTCCCAAAGCCGAGCTTTTGCACTGGATACGCACGGGCGAATTTCTGTCGGTCAGCAAAAACAATGTGCGATTGAATGTAGTAGCAGGCAGCCACGACCCGCTTCTGGAATGGGCCATTCGTGAATCGGGTTGTGGGCTGGCCATGCAATTTGATGGCAGCTTGAGCGGGCTTGATGTGTTTGAGAACAAGGGTGCGGTGGCCACCGGTTTGCACGTACTCAGTGTCAACAATACCCCCAATACCACGGCTTGGAATACACATGTGGTGCAAAACCGTTTTGCAACAAGCAATGTGGTGTTGGTGCATTGGGCCAAGCGGCAACAGGGTTTGATTGTGCCGCAAGGCAATCCGAAGAAAATTAGCAGCGTGGCTGATTTGCCTGCGTTGAAAATTGCCACACGCCAGGCTGGTGCAGGCGGCATGATTTTGTTCGAGCACCTGCTGCACGCTCACGGCCTTGATTTGGCAGCGTTGAATATTTCCGAAACCTGCCGAACCGAAAACGACACAATTGCTGCGGTGGCCAGTGGAAAAGCAGATGCAGCGCCGGGATTGCAAGCCTTGGCCTCGCAATTCGGCCTTGGCTTTGTGCCCACGCAACAAGAAAATTTTGATTTGATGGTGTGCCGCAAAGCGTGGTTTGAACCACCCTTTCAAAAGCTGATTCAGTTCACCAGCAGCAGCATATTCAAGAAAAAAGCGCAGCAGTTTGAAGGTTACAACACCACGGCACTGGGCACCGTGGTGTGGAATTCTTAAGGCTTGTTTGCGTGCTCATTTAGGTGCATTGGGGAAGAACAGAGAATCTCCGTTCTTCTTGTAAGCCGCGATCGTGGCTTGCCCTTTGGGTGACACCAGCCAATTTACGAAAGTATTGCCCAGGTCGGTTTTCACGTTAGGGCACTTGGCCGGGTTCACTGCAATCACACCGTACTGATTGAACAAGGTAGGGTCACCTTCCACCGCAATCTTGAAATTGCCTTTGTTGCCAAAGGCAATCCAGCTGGCGCGATCGGCCAACACATACGCACCCATGCCCACACCGGTATTCAGGGTAGCGCCCATGCCCGAGCCTGTTTCCCGATACCACTTGCCGCTGGCGGCTTTGACATCCACATTGGCCGCCTTCCACAACTGCTGTTCTTTTTTGTGGGTACCACTGTCGTCACCGCGTGAAGCAAACAAAGCCTCTTTATCCGCAATGGCTTTGAACGATTTCACCACATCTTTGCTGCCCGCCACACCGGCTGGGTCGTTGCCAGGCCCCACCACCACAAAGTCGTTGTACATCACGTCAATGCGCTTCACGCCGTAACCGTCTGCCACAAATTTTTCTTCGGCGGCTTTGGCATGTACCAGCACCACATCGCCATCGCAATTTTGAGCATTCTTCAAAGCCTGCCCTGTGCCCACAGCCACCACGCGAACTTCAATTCCCGTTTCCGCTTTAAATGCGGGCAACAGGTGATCAAACAGCCCGGAGTTTTGGGTGGATGTGGTGGATTGAACAATAATGAATTTGTCGGCAGCATGTGCTTGTGCAAACAGGCCAGTGGCCAACAGTGCTGTAACCAATCGAATTTTTTTAGTCATGGTATCTCCTCGTTTAAATCAACAACTCACCCGCAAGGTAGGCTTTCGCCTCACGACTGGCAGGTGTTTTCAAAAACTCGTGGGTGGCTTGGATGGCGTGAACCCTGCCCTTGTGAACAAACATCACTTCATCGGAAAGCCGTGCAGCCTGGCCTTGATCGTGGGTCACCACAATCACTTTCACGCCACACTGGCTGGCACGCAGCACAATGTTTTCAATCAATGCTGTGGCTTGGGGATCAAGGCTGGCACTGGGTTCATCCAGAATCAGCAAACCAGGTTTTGCCGCCAAAGCGCGCAGCAATGTCAGGCGTTGCTGTTCCCCGCCTGACAGTTTTCTGGCCGGAGATTTTGCGAGGTGCTGCATGCCACCCAACTCGAGTAGGGCATCCGCGCGGAAAGGCCGTTGGCCTCGCTCCACGCCTGCGATGGCCAGTGCATGCAACAGGTTGTCTTGCACACTGCGGCGCAGCAATACCGGGCGCTGGAATACAAAACCAATTTGATCGCGGGGAACTCGACTCAGTGTGTTGAAACGGACAGAACCCTGCTCAGGCATCAGCAAGCCCGCCAGTAAACGCAAAATCAGGCTTTTGCCTGCGCCATTGGGCCCCATGATCGCGGTAATGCCTTGCGCGCCAATTTCAAGAGTCAAATTGCTGAATATGTGATGCTTGCCGAATGACAGATGAACGCCGTCAAACTGAATTGGCAAGTGCTCTGAAAACGGTTTCGAAGGGGCAAGCAAGGCCAGGTCGCTGTTCATCTTAAGCATAAGCCCTCTTTTGTGCGCTGTTTTTCAGCAAGAAAAGGCCCGCGTTAATCAGGATGGACAGCACGATCAGAATAATCCCCAAGCCCAGTGCCAGCGCCAGTTCACCCTTCGAGGTTTCCAGTGCAATGGTGGTGGTCATCACCCGGGTTACATTGGCAATGTTGCCGCCCACTATGATCACGGCGCCCACCTCGGCCAGGGCACGCCCCAGGCCCGCCAGTGCACTGGTCAACAGCGAATAGCGGGCATCGACAATCAAAGTGCAAATGGTTTGAATTCGGCTGGCATTCATGGCGCGCAGCATTTCATCGTATTCGCCATACAGGTCTTCAATGACTTGCCGGGCCAGTGCTGCCACAATTGGGGTGACCAGCACCACCTGCGCGATCACCATGGCTGTGGGGGTGTACAGCAATTGAAGAAAGCCCAGAGGGCCGGCCGCAGACAAAAACAGATAAATCACCAAGCCCACCACCACGGGCGGCAAACCCATGAGGGAATTCAAAAACACCACCAAGAGCATTCGCCCAGGAAACCGGCCAATTGCCAAAGCGGCACCGATCGGAAAACCCAGCAAGCATGCGATGGAAACGGCCGTGAACGTGACCTGTAGCGACAAGGCAATGATGTCGATCAAAGTGGGGTCAGCTTGCCCAATCAGGGTAAAGGCTTGAACAAAGGCTAGAGAGAAGTCTTGCATTTATATGCATTTTTTACGGAATAAATGCAGTGTAATGCGAAAATGCGCGTGATGTCATTGGTAGTAACACCAGCGGGGAGAAAAAAGGCAGAGGACGAATGGTCCGAATCCGGGAATGCCCCCTGCCGAAACCAGCTGATCCGATGCTAGTCAGATCAGCCAGTGCTTGGTCAATTCAGGTTTACTGCAACAGGCTCAGTACGTTGTTGGGCAACTGGTTGGCCTGAGCCAGCATGGCGGTACCGGCCTGCTGCAGAATCTGCGAGCGGGTCAGGTTGGCCGTTTCCTTGGCAAAGTCAGCATC
>Ga0172372_10000375_pt1 | contig 69328 bp, 67 predicted proteins | sample LakKiv5m_2_FD_114544 | JGI IMG/M metagenome (GOLD analysis project Ga0172372, IMG submission 114544) | Freshwater microbial communities from Kabuno Bay, South-Kivu, Congo - kab_092012_9.5m | ecosystem: Environmental > Aquatic > Freshwater > Lake | place: Democratic Republic of the Congo...
ATTCGGACCTTCCCTCAGGAACGATCCGAGATTTAAGAGTTAGATACTATAGTGACAATGAATGGTATCTTTGGATTGCAACCGATAATGGTGCGGCCAGATTTGATGGCATCGATTTTAGAGTATACAACTCCAATAACTCGGGTCTGCCTAGCAATGATGTGTATTCTATCGAGATTGATAAACTCGGACATCTATGGTTTGGAACTATGAATAATCTTGTTTATTACGATTACAATAGATGGACAGTATGGAACAACGGGACGAATCCTGATCTATATTTAGGTGCAATCACAGACGTTGTTGAAACTCGAAATGCAAATATCTGGTTTGTTGTTGATTCTGGATCGCCTGGCAATAGGCTTCTTTATTACTTCAATGGATATAATTTCACCAAATATGAATTTAAGGCTGATGGTATTACGCCTTTAGCTCCATTAAAACTAATGTCAGCCCCATGGAAAACCATCAAAAACGGATTTACCGTTTTTCCTATGAATATACTATTCCTAAATGATACGGAGCTTAGCTTTGTTGATTACATAGTTCCCCATATTCATGCAGTTCCTAAATTTCCTGGATCTGAGGGATATCAATTTATTTATCATGAACCAAAAGGTCCTCTTCCTTCATTAACATATACATCCACAATGGGGGACGGTTACGGAAATCTAAATTTTAATTGGTCCCCAGGTCCTTTATACGATAATGTCACTCTAAACTCTGATGGCTTTAGACCAGATCTCCCCAATGTCGACAGATACTCGTGGAGTAAACCAATCTGGCAGAGATATAGCGTGGACAGTCTGAAAAACAGATTTCCTTCACTAGATCTCGATCACTCTTTTCTTTATGCTCCATTGAGAGATATTATCAACGGAAAAGCAACTAATGAGTATTATTGGAAGAATCTCCCAATCGAAAGAAGTTCCAGCAGAAAACAGAACCTTTTGATCAGCGATGTTGAATGGCTCATATCAATAGGAGATATAAGTAATGACTATCTTTTTTCTAGTATAGTGGATAAGGAGGGAGACGTAATTGTCACCGGAAGGTATACAGGAACTATATTTGCAGGTGAAGTAAATAATATTGCAACACAGAATGTTTTTCTAACCTCGGGTAATTCTGGGGCTAATCAATCTGGATTAGTTTCCAAATACAATTCAGCGGGGGTTCTACAATGGGCAAGATCAATAGACAATTTGTCTCAAAATGTATCCATATTTAGCGTTAAAACTGATTTATTTGGTAACATATATGTAACAGGATATTACACTGATATAATTACTTCTAATAACGAATATGTGTTTATTAACAAGTATTCTAATGATGGTAATTTATTGGTCTCTGGAATAGCCAGCACGGTGGGTACTGGACAGATTCAGTCTTTTGACATAGAGCTGGACAGATTCGGAAACATTTTTATTTCTGGAAGATTCTCTGGAACAATAACATTAGGAACTCAGTCTTTCACCACATTAGGTGTATCAGTATTTGTTTCTAAGTTGGATGAAATTTTAAATTTTGTTTGGACAAAAAGATTTGATTCAGTGTCTGCAGGAACTGATGATATGATCATCATGGAGGATATCTATATCTATTTAACTGGATCGTTTTCAACCTCGATTGATTTTGATGGCACTGTGTTAACATCCACAGGATCAGATTTATATTTTACCAAACTGAATGCTGGAAATGGAAGCGTTTTATGGACTAAAAACTTTGGAGCTTCGTTTTCCGATAATTCTAAGATTTGTTATGATCCTAAAGGAAATTTAATTCTTAGTGGATTATATTCGGGTACTATTACAACCGATTCCAATTCGATCTCATCTCCATCGACGTCTCTATATCTTCTTAAATTTACTCCAACTGGAAAGTCTATTTGGTCTAAAACCACTAGTGGTGGATTAGTATCTGGTTATGATGTGATTAGTGATTCAGAGGAATATATTTATGTCACCGGGATCTATAGCGGATCTGCAACTTTTTCACCATCGACTGCGAATCCGATTGGAATGGATGATATATTTCTGGGCAAATGGGACAAGGATGGGGTTTTAATAGATTTAGTGACCATGGGGGGAATCAACATGGACGGGGGAACATCGCTTTCCATGGATAAGAATGAAGACCTATATCTTTCGGGGTATTTCACAGGGGCAGATTCACAATTTAGCCCATTCGTTACTGCATCTCCACAGCCCGGGGGAACAGAAGGATTCTTATTGAAGATACCAAAGAAAAAGTACTACACTGGACTTTCTATTGGAAATATATCATCATGGCTTGGATCGCACTCTTGGTCTTGGAAGGAATCAAAGTTGTACAAGAATGAGTTTGAGATCCCCCTTGCTTCAACCATATTTATTAATCCGATAGATTCACTTGTACCCGGAAAGAAAAACCACGTATGGACGTTATTAGACTCCGATACAGGAGAAATATTATTGAAGGTAAGGAAAACACCTTATTTTATTTATACGTTCACTAAAGAGGGGTTTTATGACGTTATATGCGATCTCGAAGATGCAAACGGAAACCCGGTATCTGTGAAGCACCAGGGAAAAATAAGGGTGATAGATCACAAAAACCCGGATGCTGAAGATCTAATACCTGAATTAGTTAATAGTTTTGATTACAGATATAGAACCATCTATGGAGGTCAGAACGACAACCAGAATGCTTTTCAACCTGAAGTGAATATTGTGATCTAAGACCCGTATTCCTTGTAGACCTCAAGAATAGCAGGAACAACTTCATGTCTATGGTTTTTCTTCAGTGTGAATACTTTTACCCCTGATACTCTTGAAGACAAGGTGTTAAGGAAATCAAATCCAGATTCTTTCTTGTTTTTAAGATCTATTTGGGATGAGTCTCCGCAAACAGCCATTTTAGATCCAATCCCAAGTCTGCCTAATACCATTTCCATTTGGTTCATAGTTACGTTTTGAGCTTCGTCAACTATCACAAATGAATTTACTAGAGTCCTTCCCCTCATAAAGGGAAAAGGGAGGATTTCTATTAGCTGATCTGCGATCATTTTGTCAACCTTGTCCTTGTCATAAAGCATGTAGAGGTTTGAATAGATCGGCGCCAGCCATGGATCCATTTTCTCTTTTAGATCTCCCGGAAGAAATCCAATGTCCTCTTTTGCCACTGTAGGTCTTGTGATGACGATCTTCTCGATCTCACGAGTAAACATAAGATCCAAAGCAACCTGAACAGCTAATAAGGTTTTACCTGATCCCGCTGCTCCTCTTAGAACCGTAACTGGGTTTGCTAAGATGATTGATTTTGCTTCCTTTTGTTCCTCGTTGAGAGAGATTTTAAACCTAATTGGATTCTTAGGCTTTCTTTTTTGAGTGTTGTTTTGTTTCTCCATGTTTTTCCACTTGTATGTCGGAACATTTGTAAGTATCGGATCTTTAAGTTATATATCAAACCACTCTAAGTTAATTAGAGGGTTTGTTTCTTTTCGATATATATAACTAAAAAACTCTCAAATGGCTATTACGATAACCGAAATTCTTGGAACTGATTCTATTTCCGGATCGAGACTCACGATTAACTCAAATTTTCTATTGTTAGAGAATTCTTATAATGATCTTGAGGACGCATTTAATATAAACGTATTGACTGGATCAATGGACGTTTCTGCTGCTTCGAGTGGACAAATAAAAGCTAAAAGTTTCATTGGAAATAGTTTGGTTATGCCTTCTTCTGGTACACCAACTATTCAAGCTTATGGAACTGGAGCTTCTGCGGGAAATATAACAGCTTCCGGAACAATAGCAGGTGGAACGGGATTATTTTCCACCTTTCTTTCAACTAATGGAATGTCAGCTTCAGGACCTGCAGTATTCGGGGCAACCGCAACCTTTTCCGCTGTCGCTGTTAATGATGGACAATTCATTAATGGTGTAAGTGGAACATATATCGAAAAAAATAGAAGAGCATCGGTCGGATCCGCTACTCCTTTTTCTTCTCCCCCTTCCAGCGGGGTAACAGGGACATATGCAAGTCCATATGCTCTCGCCCTAACAGAAAGAGTAATTTATGCACAATGTGATTATGCTAGCGGTGGATATGTCGGATTTTTTATGTATGCAACAACAGGAACCGGAGCAACTGCATCCGCTATTCCAGCAGGTTACACAGTCACTATAATTAATACGGGAACAACCCTCGGATACATTCCAACTGGAGTCACCGGAGCTGCTCCATATTATTACACTGGATTTTCAACAGGCGATGGCCAATATTCAGGAGCACCCGGCATAACCTTAGGGGCAAGTCCTTATAAAAGCTCGGTAACGCTAATGTGGGAGCCTAGAATTGGACAAGGAGCAGTGACTCAGCAGGGATCTTGGGTGGTTATATCAGACTCTGGATCAATATCATACTAATTAAAAAATCGGGAGATAAATGGCAAAAACCCCTTTTATAAGACCTTTACAAACTCAGGGCGGAACTTTTTATACGTTTAGCTCTGCTGCGGAAGATCTTTCTTTAACTTTTAATAATTCGCTTAGAAAGTTTAAATTTTCCAAGTTTGTTCTTCTCAAAATCCCAGATTTTGCTAGTCCTGTTTATGGAGAAAACTCAATACAGTTTGATTCAATTGATACTACATTCCTTGATGCTTCTTCAGGAACATACAATCTTTCTAATCCAAGCAACACTACTCCTAGCTTAGAGATATCATTTCAAAACTACTGTCTTAATTTTGAGACGACTATACTTAGTGATCCTAACTATGATCCTAATTTAAAAAAGACTGTTTCTGAGAAGGTATTTTGGAAATGGATGAAGGAGATAGGAGCTGTTAGGTTTAGAGGTGCAAACCAAAATGAGGTTGTTGCTTCCTTGGATCAGGTAAATACATCCATTATTGATGGATTTCCATATTCTGAAAAAAGATGGACTGAGGAAGATGATTATTTAACGGGCAACGGAACACCCACGCCCAGATATGAAAGAGTCGTAAGATATATCGGTGAATGTGACATAGTCAACTCGGTTCAGAATAATTTTAATTCATACTCGGAAGTTTATATACACGTTCCAACTAATGACGGGGGAACACCTTATTCACTATTTAAAACTTCCTCTGATATAAATTACTATCCAGGAAAAACGTGGAAGCATAATCCTTCAGATCCTCTTGACATCGAATATCTTCAGGGCAGAAGCAACACGATAGGTCTTTATGGCCCAAACGGATTACCAACTTTGGCCATATTCGATCAGGATGTTTTGGGTGAGCCTGGTATTTCAGGAACAGATTCCTTAGGAAATCCTATAACAACAAATTGGTACCAACCTAGAGATGAGGCTAATTCATATTTCTCCGAAAATTCATTTTTCGATGGAACAACTGATAATCTCACTAAATATCTTAACGCGTCCGGCCCTTTTGGTCCATCTGTTTCCTATAAAAGATCTAGGCTTGATGGAGTAGAACTTGATTTTTCTCCAACATCATACAAGCAGATTCAAAACTATGTGGGAATATCCACTATAGAGGAATGGAATGGAACCCCAATAACGAAATCGTTTGATTTTAATGCGGTTCTTATTTATTATGATGTGTATGATCCAAACAATGTTCAGGACTCAGCAACCAACTTGTATGGTATATTATTCTTAGGACCAGCTGAATCCATTTCTATAAACGCTGCAAGAATTCAATCATTTAAAAAATATAAGCCAGATCCAATAACCAAACTTAATGGTAATTCGTATGGATTAAAGCTTAATATAAAGTTTGATACTGATATAGAAAGCACGGGAGTTGAGCAGGCAATAAACGACTACTCATCTTTCTCTCTTTCAATGTTTATGGACTCAGCTACTGTTCTACAGGAAGCTGCTAGAACCCTGAATGATCAAACTCTTGAAATTATCAGAATGAAAGAGAGAATGTCAGTACTGGAGGATTTAATTATTAACCAGGATGATAATACTGAGATCAGAAGTAGATTAGAGCTAGTCGAAAATTCTTTACAGGTTAATCAGGCTCTTTTTGATAACACTCAGGATATTATGATTCTAATAGAAAGGAATTCTGATGATATTCAAAGCATATTGAATAATCAGACGTCCATTCAAATGAGTTATAATCTGGATCTTTTGAAATCCGGCATTGGTACTTTTGTTGATAGGTCCGTTCCGAACAGAGTGGCTGTAGATAGCACTACTCAGTCTTATAATTTTAATAGCAATTCTATAATAACAATTAATCCTGTTTCCGGAAACACCTATGTGCTCCAACCATTCTCTAACTATATAAAACATAAAAACAACGGATTATCAATAACAGCAACTGGAGATATTATTATAAAAATAGACGATTCTGTAAATAAATGGAAAAAGGGACAGACCCTAAGGTTTTCTTTTGGTGATCAATTAGATCTAGGAAACTATACCCTAGTTCTTCTTACAGATTCAACTGGTTTATACCCAATTGGAAACCCTGTCGGTAATCCATATTCAACGATAGTTACCTCATTCAATCAGAATAATTTCGTAAATTCTGGATTTAAGCCAATCTTTGAAATTATATGTACGGATGATGTAAATCTTACTTTTGAAGTTGATCAAATAAAATAAAATAGATGCCAAACACAAAGAATTCTATTTCATCGTTAATTGCACAGTTTTTAAGACTGCAGAAGAATTCTCTGGAGATAATTAATAAATTGTCAGAGATAACGACTTCTCCTAATGATAGCGTAGAAGTTGAGTTTATCAATGATAATAATACGGTAGAGTCCATACAAATTCCAAGCCTTGGATTTTTTAAGAATGAAATTAGGAGACTAGATCAGAATATTATGGCTCTTTCAGGAATGGAAGATGCCACTGCTAACGTCAAAAAGCCTGATGGAACTGTAGCTAAAATCTATACTGCTTCACTTCTTAAAGATCCGGATGCTCCTTCATCTTTGCAGGTGCCTTCCACTTTTAAAACTAGAAATAATTGGTTTTTTGAAAGCTTTTTGAATCCTTTACTCTATGTTTCAATGAATGTGGAGAATCAAATACCAACTGATTGTAAGAAGGTAGTCGTCAGAAGAGTTATTGCCGATACCCAAACTGATGCGAAAAGAAATTATTTTGACGCTAATTTAAAAGGAAGAAATGATCTCACCTACGATCAATATATTTCATCCCTAGCTGGCCAGGGTATAGGATACTTCATGGACGAAAGCATCGTCGATCTTCCTTTACAGGTTATAAGATATAAGGGATCTTTTTCTATCTTAAGAATATTCGACGAAAAAACAACGCTAACTGTTGCAGGGAACACCCAGACTTCCACCGTGAGAAAATATAAATTAGACACCCTTAGATATACGGACATTCTTTCTACTACTACCAATTCTAGAACATTGGTTCAGGGGGATTCTCTAATAACTCAGGATGGAACTAAATTTGAAATCACTGCGATAGACGCCACAGAATCAACTGTTATTCTAAAGAGAGTATTTGGATTTGGTGTCATACAAAATGGCGCAAACTCGCTGTCAATTTACAGCAGTGCTCTTTCTCCGAGAACGGTTGATGTAAACGTTGGGCATGATGAGAGACAGGCAATTTTTATTAAAACAATTGAAGATAAATTTAATGTTGCAGGAAGCTCGTTCAGCCCAGGTATTTGCATATGGACAAACGAATTAAGAATTAACACCTCAGAGGGAGTTAAAACGCTGGACGAGTTTTATAAAATGGAAGTTGCTGACTTCGGTCAACAATTTGTAGCATCCGCAAAAGAAAAATTAATTCCTTCCATTTATGGACAGGTACCTAATTCTCCTTCTCTTTCAACCAATAATTTTAAGGTTGTACAGATCAATAAACAGGTAACAGATTCCAAAGTAGCAGACACTTTTAAGCAGAAGATTCAGAGCAAAGTATCATTAAAAAATGAGATTGAAGCTTTGGATAAGTCTATTGACACCGCTAAAAAGCAATTAAATGATCTTGTAACGGCTAATACTAGTGGGGCATCTAGCACAGAGTATCAAAAATTAAACTCTAAGATTGATCAGCTTACTAAGACAAAATCAACAAAGACTAATTTACTCTCTTCCACTATTACCGATTTAAACAATCTCGTTCAGACTGCACCAGAAATAAAGGAATCTCCAAAATATAGGATCAGGGGATTTTGGCCTATTCCTAGTTCAATAGAAGATCCTAAAACTGGGTCGCAGGAGATAGTTCAATTTAGAGTTAGATATAGATATCTGAGCAAAGGTGGAAACACCCAGGGAACAGAAGAAATATCATTTGTCGATAATAACGGAAACGAGAAAAAAGGAGCATTTTCTAACTGGAACGAGTTCAAGACCGATATCAGGAAGAAAATTTTTGATGAAGCCACGGGAAAATATATTTGGAAGGTTGAAAACGTAGAAGATGCCGACACTCCAAACATAAATCAATTGGATATCCCTATCACTAAGGGAGAAAAAGTTGAGATCAAAGTTTCTTCCATATCGGAAGCTGGATGGCCTAATAATGCACTAGAATCTCCATTTTCAGAATCAGTAATAATTGATTTTCCTGATGATTTATCCGTTCAAATTGATAATGGATCCTTTCTTGCACAAAACAATACGGACACAACACTGGTACAAATCCAACAGGATTTGGCAGCCAAAGGATTGGATACTCACTTATCTGGATCCTTTACCTCCGGCGACAAATATTATTCCCATTCCACAAGCTCTATAGCTTCTGGATTTTTTGATGCCTCCGGAAATGCAATAGATCTATTCCAAAAGCTCATTCAAATAGATCAGGAACTTTCATCACTTAAAGCTCTTATCGCTAAGGCTAAAGGAACTCTCGGTGTTTATCTTAGACAGGGATCGAGTACCACTAAAATTAAAAACGGTAGCACTGTTTCACTCTTTGGCGGGTATTACGATGAGATCATCGATCTTACCAATCCTAGCAATAGGGGTAAAATTGCCACTGTTATCTATTATTTGGAAATCCGAAATGATGCCGCAACTCCATTAGAACTTGCCTCATTGATTCCAGGTGGACAATCTTTGCCAGCACCTGAATTTCTTCCTGTTCCTAATAATGACTACGACACAAACAGGAAATATGGATTGACACCAATCCAGTTGACCGGAACTACAACAGGAAAAATATCTGATTCTGCTTCATCAACTGTTGATTATGTACAAAGGCCACCATTTCAGAGCGTAAATGCTAATTCTCAATTTGTTTATACCAGATATAAGTCAGTTGGATTAAACGAGGATCTTTATTTTGGGCAATTGAATACAAGCTCATGGACATTGGCTTCGGGAGAATCAGGACTATATCCTATAGCATCTAATGGCCTACTTATACCATTTACTCCAACATCGGGAGCTATTCCCGGATCTGCAAATCCTAGTATATGGGACGGAACCTATACAGGAACAACACCTGATGGCGGTGGAAAATTAAATGAATTTTGTATACATGTTGGCCACCCGGAAATAGCTGGTGGCAGTCCTTCATTTGAATCACTAATAAGGCCTACACCTTCTGGATCAACACCCAATTTCACGCTTACTTTTTATCCGGCATTTAGACATGCTCTGGGATTCGAATTGGATGCTGCTTCAACAATTTCCGCAGCTAACCAGGGAAACCAAGTTTCTAGCATCCAACAAATAGAATATATTAAACCAGATTTTTATGATACTACCACCTTTAGTACCTCTGATCCAAGTGATTCCACAGATCGAATGTTTCCCTCTAAACTTGGATTTCTAAATAGCGATGAATTTTTGGTCGGAAAATATTCCTGCGGATCTTATTTATATCTTGCACCCAAAGATCATGCCTCCATACAAGTAGAAGGATCTACTTCCCTTGCCAAAAGAACTTTAGAATTTGGCGAACAAAATGCCATAGTGGTTCCGGTGGTTTTCCAGTTTAGAGCTCAGGACAAATTAGGATTTATAGGTGGATTTAGAACAGCGGGTACCCTAAAAAACGTAACCTATACTAAAAAAATAGGAATAGACATCCAAGTTAAAAACGAGGATCTATTCTCATTTGACATTCTATCATCTGGAAGCTATACTAGAACATCGCTTGTTTCACCTGCATATACACAATCGATAAATACAGTAAGCTAATATAGATCTCAGTGGTAAAGAAAATTTTTAAACAGAATTCTTCATTCGGAGTTTTAAGAGCAAACCCCAAAATTTCCGGAAACGTCAAGATATCTACGGATTCTAGAGGAGATATTTGGCTCAATTCTATCGATTCAAACGAGGAAATGAGTAAGTCTCAATATAAGGCCTTTAGAATTTCTCCAGATTCATCATATAATCTAGATCTCTATAATTTCTTCAATAAGGGAGAAACACCAGTGGATTTTGTTTTTGGTATAAAAAACGAGATTTCACCACAGAAAACTCAGGTAAACGATCCTAATTTAATTTATGATTTCACCTATGCAACAGGAGTTGAGCCTCTTATATCTGATAAATATGATGAGGATTTTAGATATCTAGCTCCCCTATGGATGGGTGGAGATATACCTGAATATTTTGTGATATTTAGATTGTCAGATCCTATTGATTACTCTTATTCTGTTCCCGTTTCTTCGCTTGTAATTGGTAACTCATACAAAGTTGTACAAAATATAAATGTTGACGCGACAGCCACTGGATATGTTCCATATTCGATTACCTCTGGTTCTATTATTTATAATGATGGACAGACCTTTGTTGCCTCCTCTACAACATTCTCGGAAAATGGAGGAGTTGGCAATGTCATTTTACTAGATCCACTTTTTAATCTCTCCAATGTAGAGGATCCTTCGAGTCATTTTTTAGAAAAAATTCTTCCAAAAGCAACCATAGTTGCTACATATGACATGGGAGAGTCATCAAAATTAGGAAAATACCTAAGGGGAATAAAAAACTCTAGAGAATATTCCGAATCAATGATAGATGTTAAATTTGAGGAGAACCTTCTGACTACATATAATGGAGTCAATTATCAGAGAGGAATATTTGATAAAAAAGGAGAATATTTTTATGGTTATGCGTCGGATCCTAAATCCCAGATAGAATTTGAGGAATATGTGACAAATGGATTTCAGAGAAATGGAATTATTGGATCCAAACTATTGAATCTTGAGTTCTTTTTTGATGACGAGCAGTCCAACCTTTTTAGCATTAATAGATACTTTGGACTTTATGTGAATGCAATAGATCTGGGCAAATTTAAGCTCGATGGCAATGCTCTTTATAGAGACAACGGAAACTCGGGAAACACTCCGATTCCAAGTATGAACAACAAGGGATATTATAAAAATTCGGAAGATTACTATCAGTATAATGAGAACGGAGTAAGACTCTTTATAAATTCAGAAGACGCATTTGGATTTATTCCTAGCTCCGATGACGCCAATGTTCTAGAAGACACCAAGCTATTCTATATTCAGAATAAAAATGGGGAATTTCATTCTCTTAAGAGAGATTTCGATTATAGCTCATCATCCCCACGACCATTTCATAGTTCATATGGAATACCTGGATATGAAAATCAATTAGTTTTACAGGATATAAAGGTAAATCTAGGTGATTTTACGGGCGGAGATCCAACAACCAGAAAACAGTACCCAGCGGGACAAACCGGTGAAAAGGGGAGATCACATTTTGTTATTAGAGTTGGGGGACAGCTATCGAACACAAATTCAGATTCTTTTATATTTTATCATCCTTTGGGATCCTTGGGAATTCCTGGTGAGAGATATGATATTTTTCTCGCTTCTGATATGTCTTCTGTTATCGATGAATGGGGCCCAGGAAGTTATTATTCTGAATCCGGAGCTTATTATTTCCATCCATTTGGTACCAATGAACAAATTGCTTCTTCTGTCGCTGGATTAATAAACGCATATAAATATAATTCATTCGAAGCATTTTCGGACGGAGACGAAGTAGCCATCAGAATCAAGGCAACAGGGTTGAGCCAGAACAATTTATATGCTCTGGATTTCTTCCAAAATTTCTCCACACTGACGAGAATGCCCGATACCAGAAGGGGAGTTATATTCTTCAATGATGATGATGTTGCCGATATAAACTCAAAGAGGATTTTCATTGGTGGATCGGATTACCCTAAGATTCGGGTTAAAATGAAGATAGAGGATTCAAGAAAGATTATTCCCGGAAAAACTTACGTAGAAACCGATCTTGGTATTTCCAAAGTGTCGGGAGTTTATAGATTTGTTGATCAATACTCTATCAGAAGGGGTGAAATTTTAGGTCTCAAGGATTTCAAAACGCATGCAACGGTAGAACTTTCGGATTTTACCCATAAGGCTTCTTTTGGTGAAGGATTAATATCAGCATATGAAATATATGAGATTCCAACGGGATTATTCTCTTTTCTTGGACTTAGAGAAGTTGATATGGATTTTTGGAGTAGTGATTATGGATACACACCAACCGAAGAGTATTACAAATATCTAGACGCTCAGCCTGATGGAAAATCTCTAATTGTTCCTGGAGTAACTTATTTCGTTACCGACGGAACAGTGATAAATTATAATAGCTCAGTTATAACCGGACCGGATTTTTTTGAAGGAGTTGTGGGTGTAGAAAGCTATTCCTTAATAACTCAATCATCCGTTTCTGAAGTTGGAGTTATACCAACCAGATTTACGAGAAATAGTCCAACACAAAACACAATTGCATCACCCTCCCTTTTTGATGGAAACATCTATCCTGATTTGGATAAATTCCCGGGTTTTTATGGTGTACAGGATTTTAAATTTTACGATGATTCTCTAGCCATTACTAAAAAATATGATCAGATGTTTTTTGGTAAATTAGATTCTGAATATGAATACACTAAGGATAATTATTTAAAAGAGTATGTCCTTAAAAGTAGGATAGAACCATACATTACAAAATGGGCCTTGAATGGAGGGACAGACGCCAGAGGAAACGGATACAGATTAAATTCAAATTCAGCTTTTAGCCCTTTGAATTTTTCCCCTAGTTTTTTTAGAAGAACCCAGGATCCCAAGTATTTTACTCATGAATGGTACACCTTACAGACTCCCCCAGAGATTCTGCCCGAGGAGAATATGCACAAGGATAAATCCTATGGATCTTCCCTCTTTTCACTAACTGATATTAAAGATGCAGACCCTAATAGAAGAGATTATTTCGTGGATTATTTTGTTCAGGAAGGTGAGGATTTTGTGTCTTTTTATCCTAATTCATCCACGATAGAGAATGTCAATTTAACTGAGAGATTTACTTTTATTAAATTCAATGATGAGTCTGGATTTTGTGAAACCCTTTTCAGAGGAGCAAGAGTTAAATTCAAAAGGAAGTTAGAAAATTTTACTGGAGAACAGGGAGCTAAGTTTTTCACAGATGACAAATTTTTCGACGGATATAAATTTTCTTGTATTTTAAAGGTTATTCAAAATATAGACGACCAGATCCAGACTCCCACTAAGCTTAGAATAATTGAAAACAGAACTTTCAAGACGATCACATTTGTTGCTGAGGTTCTTATCGATGAGCTAAGAGCAGAGAATCTGTACGACTCCAGTCCAGCCCAAATGGGAGCTCTTGACTATTTTCTGCTATATTCGTTAACCGATAAATTGAAAAGGAGCGATGTCTCCTATTCCTCCCCATCATTTATTCAATTACCTGTAATAGGGGATGTCAAATTAAGCTGCGGGTTAAACATAACTTTCATCCCCACAACGGGTGGTCAGGTTTCCAATGTTAACTCCGGTACTCCTCTTGATAACGGTAAGATATACATAGTTGAAAATCCTGATTACGATGTGGACCTTAGAGAGGAGATTTTACTTGTTTATCCTAAAACTACTTTGCCCTCTACTGTTTCATCGACCGGACCGGGATCTTTCTATGGAATCCCATCTTTTAGTGGTACATATACCCTTCCTTGGCCAACCGGAGTACAGCAGGATGTGTTGAACTTTAGAGAAACCGAGCCAGCATACTTCTTTGATTTTTCAGCGATAGGATATACCGCTCCGCAGGACGTCCCCGTTCCAGCGAGTTATCCGACTATATCCCAAATCCCTATCTATCAGGTTGAGGGAGGTTTAGGGCATATGAAGCCATTGATGGAGAAGCTTTCTTTTGCTAGTATCTCGATTCAGGTCAATACGGAGAATCCATTTATAGAATATACCACATGCGTTTGGAACGAGGCTTCACAGTCTACGAATCAGCTACCAAATAAATTTAACCTTGAGTTTTCTAGTCCTTCCTTAATAGAACAAAACACCTATGCTATTCCTCGTTTAGACGCAAATAAGCCATCCGAACTAAATGTTCAAGATATTGGATATACCATCAATAAAATAAGCGCTAGAACTGAATTATATAGGTATGGCGGAGGCTATAATCCTATCTTTAGAGATGTTCTTAAGTTTGAAAGAACCAAGACGGATTATTTATTATCTTATGTTCCAAACGGAACAACATTTAATGTGAAATTCGATACTAAAAGCACGGAAAACGATCTTTATGATCTGGGATCAACTAAATGTTTTTGGATTGATGATGTGGAGGCGGATGATATAAATCTCATAAGAGGAAACACATATTATTTCGATCTCAGCGATCCGTCCAATGTCGGGAATCTTCTTTATTTCTCAGACTCTGAGATAGGATCTGGAATATCTGGAAGTTTCATAACGTATGGATACACTTCATCCGGAAATCCTGGATCCCCATCTTCTTATGTTTCCCTGTACGTTGGATATAATTTACCGGATGAAATATTTTACGTTTCTGCAGGATCTAAATATGCGGGAGGAAAAATTAACATCATAGATCCGTTGCATTATGCTCAGACTTCTTTTGGTCCTCATAAGGACAATTTTGGAGTGGTTAAAAATGTAAACTATAATAAGTATTCACTCAGCTATATTTTTGCTATATCACAGAATTCATCATATTCTCTGGTCTATCCTCTAGTTAATCAAACTCCTATAGATAAAAGAGATCTTTCGCTCTTTTTGAGTTCTTGGGATCCTGGTTTTATTCGCGAATATGTGAATTCCTCCAACTATAATTCTCTGCCGGGAACCAGAAGTATGAAGGAATCTAAAAGCTTCTTTGGCAGCAAAATTATGAAAACACCAGAGCTGTTCACCCAATCAAAACAGAATCTATATGGAACACCGGTTATAGATGTGTTAAATCAGGATCCTGCTAATTTCCCATCCTATGAAATACTATTCGAGGAAACTCTCGATGAGATCAGAGGAATTGTATTGCTGGATAGAATGCTAGTGAGATTCTTTAATGAAAATGGGGCGGATAAAATATTCGAAAAGATTATAATTCCTGAATTTGGATTTGGATCATTAAGCACTGTTTCTGATGATGTTGAGGAATATATTTCTCAGAACATTATTCAAACCTACGAAGCTAAAGAGTTAAGGGCTTATGTGAGAAAAATTCCAATTGCCAATGCAGCAACTAATCCTTATGGAGCTGTTGTTGCTAACCTTGCAGATTATGAGAAGGTTGTAAATGGATTTATACCTACGGCTGATGCAAGATTTGTTAAAAGAACAGAACGGGTTTATGAATTCTATTTGACCAAGGATCCGTCTTTTGATTACTCCATAGCATTTTCTTTTCAAATTGGAAAAATTTAGGAGAGGTTGAAAATCTGATATATAAATGAACTAAAAGAAGAGATGCCACAAATCAATATTTTAAATCTATTAGAAGGTGATAACCAGTCTAATTTAGTTGACAAGATTAATTATAATTTTGATCAGATTTTATCTGCAGGTGGAGGACCACAAGGAGCAGTTGGACCCGCTGGACCAACTGGACCTATCGGACCTCAGGGACCTCAAGGACCCCAGGGGGTTCAGGGATTACAGGGATCAAAATGGTTTGTTCAGGATGGACCATCCGGACCATCAGGATCTTCTGGACCTTTAGGCCCAACATCCATAACGGGGGGAAACCCGGCTTCTTTTCCTAATGTTGGAGATTACTGGTTGGATATTAACTCATCAAATCAGGACGTATACATTTATCTTGGCGCAACTGCAGGATGGACTTTTACTGGATATGGATTAGCGCAGGGAGATGTTTTTCAGAGAATTAGTCCCGTTCAATTCCAAGGGGGTGGTGTTGGAACTGCTATTATGATTGCGGGAACTGGAGCTTCTAACGACACCGTTATTCTTTCTGATCATAATATAGTTGACTATGCAACTCCTTCAGTAACAGGGCTTAATTATGAAAACTCGAAATTTAAAATCACAACAGATAGCAGGGATAAACTTATTTCTTTTGGAAAAAGTCAATTTGAATCATCTGGAGGCGGATCAGGTGGAGCCCAATCCCTTTTTAATCCTTACATTGGATGGGATTCTATCTCTTCCTCCTATAATCTATTAATAGACAATCCAACCGGTTCCGTTAGAATATCTTCAAGCTCCTCTGCTACAGGCGGGCAAGGAGTTAATATCATTGCAATTGGTCCTACCGGAGAAGTAAGCTTAACATCTACCCAATCTTATATTATAGCTTCCCCCGCCGGAGGACATGGGGTTTATGCCGATGTGGGATCTGCAGGAACTGGATGGCTAGAAGTTTCTAATCAGCCATCAGGAACCCCTTCTCCTCAATCGGGAGCTTATCTATATGTGGATTCGAGTGGTGCTGGAATTGGTTTCGGGAGAACCAATTTAACCACAAATAGGAGAAAGCTATCAGTTAATGGAAATCTTGCTGTTGGAGGTGATTTATCATGGCATAACACTGCAACATCCGGATCGTCCAATTCGGGATTAATATTTTCAGCAACATCCAATAGTGGCGTTGGTGGATCCGTTGGTTCATATTCAATACTTTCACAGGGATATTTGGGAGTTGGATCCTTGGGTCCCGGAGCAAGAAACGGGGTTACCCCTTCTGTTTCCTCTAATCCATATAACTACGCCAATCCTAGGATGTGGGTAGTTACACAATCTAACTCCGCATCGAATCCACAAGCTGCTGCAGATTTCAGATCTGAGGATTCGTGGACTACTAATTACCCTGGAAGGGTTCAGATAGGAATAGGAAGTCCAATTTTTAATGATGATAAGGGATTATCATCTAGAATAGCGCAGGATATCTTTTTCGGAACAACCGGGATCTCTCCAGTAGAGCTGGGAATGCTTTCATCTGATCATAGAATTTCTAATTCTGGTTCACAGCTTTCTCGAGTTTTTTCATCAACCACCTACTTTCAGGGAACTGGACCATCAAGATCGGTCATAAATACCACAGGAGCTAATAAATTCTTGGATATAAGGGCAACCCCATCCTCCACCGGTGGACAGGTTAGGATAGGGGTCAACGGAGGAACATCATCCGAAGGACCTATTATTTTAGCTGCTGGTGGATCAGGAGCGGGAGTAAGCGGTCCTAATTCTGTGGCTATAGGGGAAAATGCACAGAACTTCTTTTCCCCGAACACCACAGCTCTTGGATATAGAGGTGGTGCACAACCTAATCAGAAATATCACAGACTTTCCGTTCAGGGTGGGGTCTCAATAGGAGAGAAAGACACATTGACGTCGCCAGAAACCCTCATTCCGAACATACTTCCTCATGATAACTCATCGTCAGTTGGAAGATTTTCAATGCTGAAGGTCCACCGTGATCGTGATACTACCACCAGCAGGGCAAATAATTATCCGAATGGTATAGAAATAAGCATAGGAGGAAATTCTAACACCGGTGCGGCAACGGGAGCTAAAAACAACAGCTTAGCTCTTTGTGTTTGGGATACGGACCTTAATAGCAGGGGATTTTTTGCGCTTTCCCCCGGATTTAGTGTTTCAGATAGCGGAGAAAACGTCAATATAGGGCCCGGCTTTCCAACGAGAAATAATCTTTCTGTTGTAGGTAATGCCTGCTTTGGAGATTATTCCTTTGTACAAACTAATGGATTTACTGGACCAACCAATGGTATTAGGGTGCAGGGAAATTCCGTCATGGGAAGTACAGGACTCGGTGGAACAGCAGGATGTCCAAAATTGACTATATTTGATGATGCACAATCCAGCGGAGGATTATTAATTAGTACGGGAGTAAATCTCAATATAACTAACAACGCAACTCCTAAAGGATCTTTGGGCGTGGAGGGACAAGCTTGGATAGGAGGACCACTTGCCTATATCATTGGAGGGTTTGGAGCCGGAGCCAGGGTCGTAATAGCCGGAGGAACTGGAGGTAATGGGCCCTCTGTAGGAGCAACAGCTTTATATACTGCAACATCAATGAACGGTCTTCCTGCTGGCTCGGTGGCAGCTAATTCAACATTTGTTTCCACAGATACTAACATAAGCTACCAAACAGCAATAAATAAAAGGACCGGCTCTGGAAATAAACATGAATGGAGAGCAATACAGGTTAACGATGATGCTGGATATACTTCTGGAACATTAGCTCCTATTCCCTCAGGTAATACGATATTTCAAGTGGATGGGGTTGGAAACACATTTTCTGAGAGATCTGTAAGAACCAGAGAATATCACAAGAAAAATGATGCGGATCAATATGTCAGCTATCAAAACACGGGAACCTCTACTGGAGGATTAGTTAATGGTAAGGTACAATTAGGTGAAAATGAAATATATGGAGTAAAAAAGAATGAAGAACTAATCTGTTCTGGCGTTGTATATCTAAAGGCTGGGTGGGGAGAGCCACCATACGCTGGACAATACATGACATTTCTGTCGGGACAATCTCAAATGAGAGTAAAAGTAAAAAATGCTCTAGGCCAATATACTACCAGAGTTAATGGTGTATTTAATAGTTTTGGCGGATCAGGAATATCTGGACCCGTAGGTCCTGGCTCGAAATTTGATTACTTAGAGGCATTTATTATGTGGAGTAGGGTTGGAGCTATGGTCAATTGCTCATTGATTCTTAATCGGTTTTATGGAAGGTTTAATGGAGGAATAGGAAAAGAGGCTTTGATATTTTTCCCCGTCGTTCTTGTTCAAGATTTTGGATCGACCGAAGCCACTAATATAATATATCCAGGCAGACCCTCAGATGCCTTTAGTGGTATAGCTGGAATTGGAGGTGGAAACGGATACTATTGTATTGGATCCGGAACTTCATTTAGAGATGGGCCTCATTTTGTAGAAATAAAATCAGCCCCTGATAGCTTCCCGTATTTTTCTTTATCCGATTCTGGTCCTAATGGCACGGACGGAGCAGTTAGAGCAACATTTCAATATCTATTATACTAAAAATATGACACACCCGAGAATATTTGAATTTATTGCGACCTATCAGGGAATCTGGAATTCGATCGAGTTGCTAGAAAATGAGCTTAAATCTGAAAAGTATACTCCTGGAGCTATAGATTCCTACGAGGAAGCAGATCAAAAACTCGATGAGATCCAAAGCATCTCTCAAAAAATCAAAGATAAACTAAGCGAGCTTGAAGAAACAAGAACCCAAGAAAGAATTTTTCTGAACGATCTGGTTAACCAACATGGTGAGGAGTACGTTCAAGAAATGCTTGAAGAAATAAAAATCTAATATGGATTACAAACAAAAATTAAAGGATTTCTCAATAAGGAAGGATCTCTGGTATATTCTTATTATTGCAATCACGATCATGCTTCTTCTGAGACAGTGTGATGCAACTAAAAAGGCGGAGATTAGAGAGAAAATGTCTAATGTTAATATCGAGGCTTTAAAAGATTCAGTTAGGACGGAAAAGAACAAAGTTGGAGACCTAATCTCTGTGAAAAAAGCTCTGCTAGCTGATAATGATAATCTTGCCATTCTTAATAAAGATTTGGATGCCGAAGTCAAGAAGTTAAAAGGTAAAATTATTACCATTCAGAAAATCGGGGGTAGCATAACAATCCCTGATCCTATTACAATAACTAATGAGGTCATCAAATATAGAGATGGTGTATATGGACTTGCGTGGAACTATGACACAGTTTATTCAGAGGGTAATTACAGAAAATTCTCTGGTGAAACATCGGTTCTGGTCGATTCCGCCAGGAATATCTCATCTAAGGGAACAACAATCAAGCAAGATGAATTGGCTCTGACCCTCGTTACCGGACTAAGAGAAAAGAACGGAACACTTGAAATATATGTGGATCCTCAATATCCGGGTATGTCAATAACTAGGATCGACGGGGCAATTATAGAACCACAGAAGTCGGATGTGATTAAAAAATATTTTCCACAGAAAAAATGGTCAATAGGTCCGATGTTAGGAGTTGGAATGTCAGCAGGATATGGTATCAACGGACAGCCTATCTTTGGACCCACAGTTACCTTTGGAATCGGTATAAGCTACGGACTCTTCAAATTCTAAAGGATCCTAAAATATCCGATATATAAGGCATGCCATATACAACCTCACAAAGATTTGTACAGATTTCTCCATATTTGCTTGTAGAGTACCTATACGCTGCAGCACCCAACCCCGAACAATATTTTGTTAATACAGGAGTACCTAGCATTGGATTTGAAAAAATAACCAATGGGTATTTTGATGGAGCATCTCAGGTTCTTAATAGAATTCAAGATGTAGGAACCACTGGTAACACACGAGATAGGAGTGTGGTTCAAACTGGAAGAAGTAGATTTGTTACTCTGGACATAGACAGGTTAACGCAATATCTAGACTTTGATTCTAACCTCACCAACACCTCAAATCTTGCGGTGAATTTTCCCTATAATATTGGGGTTTATTATGATACTATTAAATATCATTTTGTCTCTGGTTATAATTTCGATGACCTTGATGGTGTTATTTTACAGGTACAGTTCACCGAAAGAAACGGAAAGAAAACCACAGTATCACAGATTCTATTTGAAAAGGGGGATATAAGCACGCCAATTCTTAATCCCAATCCAATATATCTAAATGGAGCTATTTATGACAGATATATTGAGATTAAGATTCCTTCTTATGCAAACACAACATTTGAGTTCGATCTTTTAAATGGGCAGTCACTACAGTCTTCAACATTAGCGGCCAAGATATCATCCGACGGGAATGGATATGTGAGAAATGCACCGATCAACATATCTTTATATGAGATCAGAGAAACCTCTCTGGTTAATGGATATGAAAATTACATAGCAGATCTAAGAAATTCTCTTTCGCTGAGTTCTTCCGATGAATATGGGGATTTGGTTGCAGTTGTACAGGAAAACACAACATACGATTACATTGAATATTATCCAACTTGGCAGGGAAACTTCATAGAGGACTTTATATTCACAGAGAATTCCCTGGGAAATATCTATTATGTTATACATGAAATAGAAGTGAGAGAACAAGTGGGACTGGGAATTTTCACTAGTTCAAGATTTAGTACAATACAGGAAACAGGTTTTGAATCCCCGTATCTTTTTAGGCCTATTCTTCAGAATCCACTGGTAACATCATTTACTGTTAATTATACCCTCAGGTTATTTAATAAAACAAATTCCAATCAGACTATTAGAAGATCCTCAGTGACTTCTATGAATGTTAACAGGTACGGAAAACAAAATAATTTGATCAGCGTTTTACAGGGGGTACTTCCACAAAAAGTATACAATAAGGTAGTTGAATCACCTAGACTAACATCAAATTACTCCACATCCAGCGGACCTTCGATAATTAAGGACAGAAAGATTCCTGTTTTCTATAAGGATATGAATATAGCCGTTTCGAAGGAGAATCTTTTTGTTGATCTCAATGGCAATCTAACATCTGAATCTGGGGTATCGCAAACTGCAACCATTTATGGGCAGGGACTTGCCAACATCACTGTGGATCCTTTTGATAACTTCTATAAGTTCACGGTGTATGAGAAAAAAGGAAATGGAAATCCACAGATATTAGATCTTGGGAACTCCCTATCCTACTATTTAGTTTTCCTTGATTCGGGAAATCAAAGCGTCAAGATTGAAAACCTAAAGAATAATGTTTCCATTTCTAATCCTAATTTTGGACAGATAGCTTTCAAATGTGTGGAGCAAAATTCCAAAAAAATACTGGGATTCACCAATAGAGATTTTTATATAGTTTCTAAAACCCCAGACTCAGTTGAGACTAAATTATATCAGGGAAAATGGCAGACAGCAGCAGAGTTTTCTGCTAACGCCGATACCGGACCAGCAGGAACAACAGGAACTGGAGGATCTACGGGAACTACAGGGTCTACGGGGACAACCGGAGCAACTGGAACGACCACGGTATCTGTTGTTACTTCCCCTACACTAATAAAGGGTGACCAGGTAATTAGTTCGGTTCCTCAATCAAATGCTGAAACGATTAATTCAGATATTATACCTTTGTCAGGAAGAGATTTTTATGAATTTGGAACTGGCTCTGTTTCTGCACAGCTACCTAAAGCTGTTATTCTTGGACAAGTATTAACGACTGCATCTAATGCAACTGGAACATCCTCAACATCCGTGGCTGCATCAGGAACACAAATAAAGAAAAGCTGGACGATAACTTCATTGGCTCAGTCTATAGCAGGCAACGAAGGATTAGGAATGGTAACCGATAAAATAGTTGACTATTATTTTAAACCTGGTAATCCGGGAAATAGTTTATTTAGTGGGGTAACATCAACAGATTTTCTAAAGGCTGCTTTGGAAATACATCCTAAGAAATCGAATGGTAAATATGATGACCAATACCTGGCTTACGCAAATTATTTGAATTTTCCTCCCTATGAGAATTCAGAATTAGAAGCGGGCAAATCGAAATTTAAAAAGAAGAAGTAAAGAATGCTACTGAATTCCCGGCAAAACGGTTTTATATTTAACTTTCCTAAGGGGTTTTTCTATCCCGAGGTGGAAGAAAAGTATGCCCCGTACATCAAAAGAATGCCCATTCCGTATGATACTATTCTGGACTTCATGAATTCGACTATTCAATCCGTGACCTTCCCCACCCTTAGAACAGTGGATAGTGTGGAACAGATCAGACCTGGTGGATTTAGACAATCATACAAAAGCGCAACAACCATACAAAACCTCATTCAAAGAGAATTCAACGTCACATTTAAGCTTGGAGAGGGATTCATTAATTATTGGGTGATGTATGAGAATTTAATTAAATTTTTAGACTTTCAGAATAAGGAAGAATATTTTCCGGATCTCACTTTAAGACTTTTAGATAACGAGGGTATTATTATGGCATCAGTTGCATTTCAACAGGTAATCGTCACAAGCTTGGGAGAGGTCCAGTTAAACTATTCGTCCACAACCCCACAGTTTGCAGCTTTCACTGTTGGGTTCAAATGTAATTATGTCAATGTCAAACTCGAAATCGGATAATTTTAAATATATCGGGGTAGATTTCAGTTTGAATTCGCCAGCCTTCTGTGTCTTATCGAATGGTGAATCCCATATTGGTTCTCTCCATAGAACATCTGATCATCCCGATAAGGTATGGAAGAAAAAGAATTCTGCTTTTAAAGAGCTGGAATCGATCGGTGCTGCTATCGAGGTTTACCAAAAAGACAATATAGATGGTGAGTATCACGTCAAGGAGGCAATGAAAATGCGGGCATTCATTCATTTGACCGACGAATTTTTTTCACTGATAGAACCCCACATAGATGATAACACAATCATAGGAATGGAAGGGCTTTCTTTTGGATCTAGCGGGAATTCTCTGATTGATATCTCAATGGCAACTTCTCTTTTGAGACTTAAAATTCTTGGAAAGATCCCGGATAATCGATTCTTTGTTTTCTCCCCATCAACCATCAAAAAATTTGCAGTCAAGGGAAACGCCAAGAAAGATGAATTGTATAGAGCTTTAATAGAAATAACTAAAAAAGAAGGTAGGGAGGACCTTAAAAAATTTACGGAAACACTTGAAACAAATCAGGACCTTTGGATTAAAAAATCGAAGACAGTGGAGACTCCTTGTTCGGATATGATAGACGCAACTTGGATATCTTTGTTTTTAGAGAGAAATTCAGAGAAACTTTTAAACCAACCAATGGTATAAATTGGGAACATTTTAAAAACAAATTAAAAAAATTAGAAAAAATGGAAGAAAATTTTGACATCTTTAACTTGGACAATGAGGCATTTGTAAAGAAAGAAGCTAAGAGGGACGAGGATGAAAACATCTACAAGCCCTACCCAGAATTGGGAAAAGACGGGGTTTATAAATCCCTAATCAGATTTCTGCCTAACTTGGCAAATCCAAAGAAATCTAAAATCCATCAGTACTATGTGTGGTTGAAAGACCCAGTCGATGGTTCCAACTTTAAGGCTCTTTGCCCTTCGACAGTTGGAAAGAAATCAATCCTTAAGGATTTATTCTGGAAGCTAAAGAATTCCAACTCTGCAAAGGATCAGGAGTTATCTAAGAATTTCTCCAGAAAAGAGGATTTCTATTCTCTCGTTCAGATTGTGAAAGATCCCAACAGACCAGATCTTGAAGGTAAAATTATGGTTTTGAAATTCGGAAGAAAAGTTAATGATCTTATCGAACAACAAATTAAACCGGAGTTTGGATCTCCTTCTAATCCATACGACCTTTTCGAAGGAAGAGCATTTGGCCTTCATGTTAGAAAAGTTGGAGAATGGAACAACTACGATCTTTGTCAGTTCGTCGGAGAAAAATCAGCTCTTCTGATTAGCGGAGTATCTGTTGAAAAAGACGAGGAATCAAGAGGAAGAATCGTAAACTATCTTAAAACTGGTCCACAGGATCTTGAAAAATATGATTTTAAAGATTGGACTGAAGATGAGCATGAGAAAATCATGAAGATAGTGAGAAACACTATTCCTGATGGAAGAATGGTTGCAGAGATCATGTCAGGAAGTTCTTCTGGATCCTCCAGTAAGGCCTCTACGTCTGCCGATGATTTCTTAGGAACCCCGAGCAGCTCAGTTACTTCAGCCAAAAAATCAACTCCTCCTAGCGAAGAGTTCTTTGGATCTGAAGAAGCACCTGCTACATCTCAGAATAAATCTGGTTCTAAAAAATCATCTCCTTCATTGGACGATTTATACCAGGATCTTTAATAATCACATAAAATGATAAAGATCTATGGCCACCCTAGAGAAGCCGGTGTCTATTGATCCGGCAAGAGTTAAAAACCTCGTAAAAGCGGTACTGGACTCAAGTTTTAAAAACGAACCTCTTAGAGCTGTAATCTACCAAGCGGGCAACAGATTAAATTTTTGTTGCCCGTACTGTGGAGACGGAAGGGATTATAAAAAGAAAAGAGGAAATCTTTATATTGATACCCTTTCTTTTAAGTGCTATAATGGAGGATGCGGCGTTTTTAAATCTCTGACCTATTTTCTGGACGATTTTGGATTTTCCGATCTTCTCTCATCTGACGAGAGATCTGAGTTAATTTCCCTATCCAGAGAATCCGCGGCAAAAAGAAAAGTCAGAAGCACAGTAGACCACTTTATTTCTGAAAATTATAGGGACATAATAATCGGAAGAGAGCACCTCAAGGAAAAATTGGGACTCACGGAGTGCTCTGGATTGATTAAAAAATATCTCGAAGATAGAAATCAGAAGGTTGATTCAAAATTTCTTTGGGATCAAAGCAGGAGGAATCTCTATATACTGAATCTCACCGCAGATGAAAATAATGTGATTGGATTACAAATCCGAAACATGTCTAAAAAAACGGGATCTAGTAAATATTATACCTATAAACTTTCTGGGATATACAAGAAGCTTCTGAAAATAGAGGATTCCGCCATTATTCTTAAGGCAGAAGAGGTTGACCCCGTTTCAACCGTTTTTGGATTCTCAAATGTGGACCTGAATTCTAATATCACGGTATTTGAAGGTCCTATGGATTCATTTCTTTGTCCCAATTCCATAGCGCTCTGTTCAATTAATAATCCATTTCCATTTGAGGTTGATAACAAAAGGTGGCTTTTAGACGGAGACCAAGTTGGTAGAGACAAGATGAGAGATCTTATTACCAACGGGGATACTGTTTTTCTCTGGGAGAAATTTATCAGAGAAAATAATCTTCCGCTAAGGGATAAATGGGATTTAAACGACATCGTAAATTATGTTAGATCCGAGGGAATTAAGATAAAAAAATTAGATAACTATTTTTCGAATAATAAATGGGATCTTTTGGAAATATAGATATATTGTACATGGAAAATCTACAGAAAGACTGGGATAAAATCGTAGAAAGGGAAGGAGGTAAACAACCGATAAAATTTCCTATTCTAATGGACAAACCAGATCTTTCTGGGATTGATTTAAAATTTGAAAATTTTAGTTCTTCCCCATCTATAAATAATACACCTAAGGTTGTTAGAACTGAAGAGGTGATTTTAAAAAAGAATAAAAGGAAATGCAGCAGCCTAATGTAGATGAACAGAAGCAGGATTTTTCATCCATATTCTCCACAGAGAGGGAGGAATGGAAGGAAAAGATCCGGGGGCTTTCAATCAGATCTAGAAACATCAGGGAACTTGGAGAAGTCCAAATAGAATTATATTCAAGTAGACAGATGCTTTTAGAATACGCATATAAACTTGGCCAGATTTTAATAAAACTCAATACGAGATACCGAAGAGATAGAGGTGATAGAATGAAGTTTTATTCGGAAATGTCTCAGGTTAAGTATGGATCAAATGAAAAAACCCCTCTAATAGAGGCGGATCTATCAGAGCTTAAAGAAAGAATAGATCTGGTAGATAATCATATGGCATATATGAATGAAACGATTAAAACCGTTGATCATTTCCTATATGGCGTCAAAAGCCGAATTGCACTGGAAGAATATATGAGATCCGGAGCAGTTAAAAGCGGCTACTAAATAATCAATATGAATGGTCAGATTAGTAGCAAGTGAAGATTTAAAATGGCTTACGATAGTGGATTATGACGAGGAATTCGAAAGGAAACAGCTTGAACTCTCTCTAACAAGAAAAATACACAATCACTTTTTTCATCCCTTGGTTAAAAAGAAGCATTGGGATGGAGCTATATGCTTTATAGATAAAAGACTCCCTGTATGGAGAATCCCAATGGGACTGTGGAGTGAGGTCTATTCTATAGGGGAAAAGTACAAAATTGATATATCGATCGAAGGATTAGATCTCTTGATTGACACCGGGATTTCATTAGATGATTTTACTCTGTGGTGCAATGAATTCTTCAAGGATAAAAAATTCAAGCCAAGAGACTATCAGATAGAATCAGCATGGAAGATCATCAGATTTAAACTAAGCGTTTCTGAGGTTGCAACATCATCAGGCAAGACTCTTATAGCATTTATGGTTCTAGCATACCTCAAAAAGGTTCACGGGATTAAAAAATTCTTAATGGTGGTTCCCAACGCAAACCTCATCATGCAGGGAAGCGAGGATTTTGAGGAATATGGATTGGATGAGCTCGAAGACTGCGAATTACAGCAGATTCACGGGGGAAACAAGAAGAAGATTTCTTCTGGATTAATGATTGGAACATATCAGTCGTTGGTCAAGATGGAGCCTGAATTTTTTGATGATATTGAGGCTGTTTTTGTGGATGAGTGTCATCAATCACATTCACAATCAATTAAAAAAGTTGTGTCTCTCTGCAATGATGCTAAGTGGAGATTTGGCCTTTCCGGAACCCTGGCCAATAAGGGAACAGCAGAATACCTTACCATCCAGCAATTCCTGGGTCCCTTGGTGATGGAGATTTCCCCTAAATTTCTTTTTGATAACAATTACGCCACCCCGGTTTCCATTAAGATAGTCAAGATGGACTGGCTGGATCCCGAGATAAAAGAAAAGCTCTCAAGTCTGAAAGAAAACAAGGAAGAGATGGAAGGAAACGAGATCTTCAATATTGAGAGAAAGCTCGTGGTTTCCTCTGATAAAAGACTTAAATATATCCTTGATTTTATCTGCAAAGTTTCCAAGAATTCTCTCGTGTTGTTTCAGTCTGTTGGTGAAGGGTACGGAAAAAGAATCTATGACGGTATCAGGGAAATCACTGCAGACAAGGAGGTCTATTATATAGACGGCGACACACACACGGAACTGAGGGACTATTTTATAAATAAGATGGAGGAGGGAACTAATAAGATTCTTGTGGCATCTTTTGGAACGCTATCAACCGGAATCTCTATTAAGAATATACATAACATTTTTCTAACTGAATCCTACAAATCAGAGATTATCATAAAACAAACATTGGGTAGGGGAATGAGACTTTTCGAAGGAAAGGATAAGGTTATAGTAATAGATTTTGTTGACGATTTTTCTTTCAACGGGAAAGCCAATTATCTTCTCAAGCATTCCCAAGAAAGAGTGGAAATATACAAGAGAGAACACTTTGAATACAGAACATATGAAGTTAAACTTTAGGGTCTGGGATATATAGATAAAAAACAAGTAATGCAGAATCTTTTGGAATATGAGGCTTTTTATGAGGCTAAAAAAGAGGATCTCTTTTTTTCCAGACATAATATGCCAACAAATTATGCTGATCGGGCAAGAACCTATGGAATTCCCGTTCCCGGTAACTCTTTTTTGACTAAGGTTTCCAATTTTCTAGGGGGATTCGAGACGTATTTAGACAGATTTGCCTCCAGCTACTCCTCCGCTATGAAAGGCAGAAGGTCGGAAAGAAGGGGCGGGCCAGACACTGGAATAGAAAGCATATTTAAGCTTTTTTCGGTTGTCCCTGGTGTTCTGAAAAGAATATTTGGACCCTCTATTATGCAATATAAAGGAGCAGAAAAAGACGAGATAAGTTTGGAGCTAATGAGACACACTAATGATGTGTATATAAAGGACGAACTTCCTAAAATTAAAAATCAGAATGATCTGGCTAATAATTTAGCCAGTCTTTACCAGAAAGGTGGAGTTAAACCCAAACAAAATCCGGTACTAGATGAAATAGCTAGAAATAGAACGGCACTTTATTTTTCTAAAAATCCAAACGAAGTCCCCATGAGAAGTGGATCATTAAACCCAGTACCAGAAATAGCGACGATCTATTAAAATAAATTCCTAAAAAATGAACAAGAAGTTTTCAACAGCAGTTAAAGAATCCAGAGAAAAACTGGTGGAACAAGAGATAATTCAAGAAAGAAACAAATATCTTGAATTCTCCAAAAAATATCACAAGAAACAAGGAGTTTCCGGCCCATTCGATAAAAAATTTGGGGGAGATAAAAAGAAGCAAGAGAAATACATGGAGGAACTTGCCGCAGCTTGGGAAAAATACAAAAAAAGCCACGGCATAAAAAACAAGAGCAATAAGAAATTCGATTGGGTCAAGGAGGGAGTTATGGAATCCACACAAAAAGCTTCTGAATTAGCTAGCTCTATGATTGGTGACGGAGGTGATCCTAACTATTGCTTCGTAACCGTTTCTGATGATTATTATTTCACGAAGGACAACAAGAAAACTAAATATTCCGAAGCTTTCAGAGAAGCTCCGGTTGCTATCAAGACGACTCCAGATTTTGGTGCAGTTACGTTTGGACCTTTTATGAATATTGAAGAGTCTAAAGCATTTTCAAACAGCATAGAGCTGGATGAATTGAATGGACCTAGAATGATTAAAATTGAGGACAGAAAAACTGGATTGGTTTTTGAAAAAGCATTGACATGCGTTCTTCAGCCAACTTGGTTTGAGGAGACAAAAGAGGAAGAATCCACTTCTCACCAACATGATATGATGGGACAAGTTGGAGAGCCCGAGGATGAAGACACTGATTCAGAAACAGAAATAGAGGATGATGAGGAAGACTTTGAATTCTCTGGAGACGAAGAATAAAAAAATGATTGAGAAAAGTTTTCAAAAAAATATACTGATACCGCTTCTAGAGCATTTTGTCGGAATCCAGGTTTTTGGAATAAAAATAGTGGATAATTCGGTGATATTCAAGACAGAGGTTGGATCGGATGGATTTGTATCCAGAAATATTAATGGTGATTGGGACATAAATATAGAAAATGAAGTGATATATGAGGTCGAGGACGAGCTAATGGATGTGTTAATACCAAAGGCGGGAAAAATGGAAATAGATGATTATTACGAAAAACTAAATACGCTTCTTTCCCGTGATCTCAAATACAGATCTAGATCTCTGGTACTCCAAATTGTTAAAACCCTGGAATACTTTATATTAAATGCTCAGATAAGTCCAAGTAAGCCTATAAAAATTGGACCTTTTTTGGTCTATGCTGATAAAATAAAGGGTAGAAATATAATCTGTCTTAATTAAAAACAAAATGGCTGGAATTAATCAATTATCTGATATTTATAAGAAAAAAGGTAAAGAGTTTGTTGATAAACTTTTTAACCAGATAGTAACCGTTAGTGAAAAACTAGACGGATCTATTTTTTCATTTGAGAAAAATCTGATTGACGAGGATATCTCTTTCTATAAAAGGGATCAGGATAATCCTATCACCAGGATTGACCGAATATTGATGTCATACTATGAACGTCCGATAAATTATATCGGATCTCTTTCTCATGATATTAAGAGGCAAATTCCTAATGGATGGAGGTTTGGTATGGAATATTTCTGTGATAATAAACCAGTAAATATCGCTTATCAGAGAGAGCCTAAGAATGGGCTTGTTTTAACACATATTATCGTTAAGGATGAACTAGGAAATCCGGTGAGAACTATAGTGGAAAAAAAAGAGCTTGATCACTGGGCAGACTTGCTGGAAGTTGAAAGATCTCCTATGATCTTTCAGGGCAGGCTAAACGAGGATCAGAAGTTAAAAATCCTAGAATACCTATCCACATCATATTTAGATATACTCAAAAAATATAAGACTGATAGCTTTGTTAGGTTCATGGTCTCTATATTGAACCCTGAACTTGAAAAAAGTGCCCTTAATGATTCACTGGATTCCCCTATCGAGGGAGTAGTCTTCAGATTTGGTGATTTAGCAGGAACTGGTGAAAGCTATGTTGCTAAAATAGTAGACCCTGTTTTTTTGGAAATAATTAGAGAGAGAAAAGTAACCTCTAAAGATAATCTCCCAAATGACATATATTCACTTGCTCTAATAGATGTAATGAATTTCGTTCTTGAAAAAGGAGTGGATTCTTTTGAGATCAAAGGAGAAGAACCCGAGTCAAGATACATTAGTTTTGTCTTTGATGTTTTCCTTAAATTTGTTGATCTGCACGGAGACAAATACAAAGGAGTAGATTTTAACGAACCGGAATATTTCAAGAGAGAAGAATTCAAGATCAATAAAGAACTTATTTTAGATCAGGATATTAGAGAAAAAATAGAAGAAGACGAGAGTTACGAAACTCTTCTACAGATCCTTCTATCCGCCTTTAGAAAATTAAAGAAAAAAGCACATGGGTTCTTCACCGAGGGGGTAGTTGAGCAATTTAATCTATTAATCAGAGATATTGCAGATTATATAAATGCTAGAAAAGCAGAGCCTGTCCAAGAATCGGGGATTCCAACTTTTGTTCAATTTAGAAAAAGCTCTGCTGTTTTCTCCCCTATCAACGAGAGTGAAAATGAGCCAGATGAAACAACTGAATCTGATGAAGATGATGAAAATACTGGCGCAAAAGAAGACGAAAAAACCAATGAGTTTTTTGCTTATGATGATTTTAAGAAGGTAATTAAAACTCCAAAAGAAAAAAGAAAATCCAAGAAGTTAAACGAAAACGCAGAGAAAGTCAATCTTATCATAGGAAAATTCCAGCCGTTTAGCAATGGTCATTTAAAGATGGCTATGAGAGCCAAGAAAGAAAATGGATATCCTAGCGTACTTTGTGTGCACCATCCAGGGACAACATCTAAAAAATACCCATTTAGTCAGGAAACTGTTGAGAAAATGCTCCTCGGGATTAAGGAAGAGCACTCCGATATTATCAGGGAATCATATGTGATTAATAAAGATTTTTTGGATGAGGTGTTTGAAAATCTTCCCGAAACTTTCTTCCCAGTCAGCATATGTGTGGGTGAAAAAAATTATTCAAATCTATATCTTCAGAGAGATTGGTCCAAGAATAACGGAACCTTAATCAATGAAGAAATTAAGCTATTTAAAACCCCGACCTGGAATTCAGGTAGAGATATCAGAGATTTCATCAGGAATGAAAACTTTTCACAATTCAAAAAATCCGTACCTAAAAGTGTAGGCCTTTTGTATAATCAATTTGTTACGGAAATTAGGGAAACCGGGGATATATAACAAAAATAATCTCCAAAATGCAGGGAAAAAGAATTGCTTCCTGGAATGATTTCCAGCTTTTTGAACAAGTCTATCGGGACTTGGAAGACGACAATCAAAAAATTTCACAAGAAGCTTTTAGAAAAATAAGATCCGCTTGTTTTAAAGTAATGGGTCAATATCCTTTTTTTAGAAGCGTACTAAGCAGCCTTATTATAAAGGAAAATAGAAATCTCCGATATAAAACTATGGCGACCGACGGAGCTAGTATACATTACGATCCTGGATTTGTACTAGATCAGCCGCTTGATGTGGTAACTTGGGTGATTGTCCATGAAATAATGCACAATGTTCTAAAGCATTTCGATAGAAAAGAATTAGATGCTGATACTGTAACTTGGAACATGGCAGCGGATTATGCTCTTAATCAGTTAATCACTTATAATAAATCCAACCCCTCTCTTCCTCCAACCAAAGCTGACTATGAGGCTGCAATGGGAAAGGGAGGATTATTTCCAGGGTGTGGACAAACCAAGGGAGACGACAAATTTGAAAATTTAACAGCCGAACAGATTTTCAAGATTCTACTTAAAAATCCACCGGTCTGTCCTCAGTGCGGAAAAAATCCTTGTGAGTGTCAGAAGCCTACTCCACCTCCACGTGATCCTGATCCATTACAGGTCGGAGATATCATATACGACGAGAAAACGGACGAGTATGGCGTGGTAACTTCTTTTGACGAAGCAACAGGTGAGGTGACTTTGGATCCTATGGATAAAGATGCTGTTAGGGAAGAAGTTAAGAGACAGTATGAAGAAAAATACGGAACCGTTTAATAAAATATAAAAGCTGGATGAAAACGAAAATAGATAGAGTAATCAGAATCAGACTTAAGGATTCTGAAAATAAAGGACCAGGAGATCCCGAAGTTGGAGACCCAAAAACAATATATCTAGAAAAAGATCCTCCTGAGAATGGAGATGGCCCTGGCGGAACTGGTGATTTTCCTACAGGCGATAGAGAGGGTGAAGGGGAAGGACAGGGTGGAGGACCTATTCCAAATCCATCGAATACGTATTCAAGGGATAAGGCAGAATGGGACAGACAGATGGAAGAGGATGTTGATTATGGCAGGGATAAAACCAAAGTTACCTGGGGAGAAGTACTTCCTGCAGGATCACTTGGTGACACTGACATGGGAAAATCCCAAATATCCTCCAAAATGGATGAATTGGTTCAAAGTGCAATGGCGCAGAATCTGGATAATGACCCAGTTTCAAAAAGAATCGCCAAAAGATTAGAGGGTCTTAAGGCCCCGATCGTTGATTGGAAATCTGAACTTGCCAGATTTATAGAAAAAATTGTAACCAAGACTCAATATAAGCTTCCTTCTAGAAGATTTGGTTCCCAAAGAACCGCTCAATATGGATATAAGAGAACAAAAGAGCAGACAGAATGTATTGTGGTTGCCATAGACACGTCTGGATCAATATCAGATAAAATGGTTCATAGATTCTTGAGTGAGACCCAGTCAATAGTTCAATCGTTTGATCCAAAAGATCTCTATGTTATATTTTGTCACACTAGTATATACAGGGTAGACCATTATTTACCTGGTGAAAAAATATCCGATGGAGAGCTAAAGACCGGGGGAACGGAATTTTGGCCACCTTTCAAATGGGTAGAACAGAATCTTTTGGATGAGGGAATATCTCCTTCCGTTTTCATATATTTTACAGACGGAGAGGCATCTTTCCCAAGTACCGGGGATTACTCCATAGGTGACTATCTAGACAGAGTTATTTGGGTGGTTCTTGGATTTGGACAAGCCAGTGACGTTCCTGTTCCATGGGGCAACAGAATGGACATAGTTCTTCCAAATAAATCTTCTGAACTATAAGATATATAGTCTATAAAAAATAAAAAAGAAATGAAGAGAATATCTAATTTTAACCAATTCGTAAACGAATCATATCTTTCCAAAGCAATGCAGACAGTTAAGAACTGGGCTTCTTCCTTTATGAAGAGCCTGCAGGATGGATTGGTAAGAATGATTCCGTCCGGTTTAAAAGCAGGAAAACCTGTTGCAGTCCTATTTGATGGAGAAAAAGGACCTATTGCTGACCAGCTATTAAAATTCTATAAAGGAACTCCATATGCAGAGGCAATAGAAGAAGCTAAGGTTCCTATGGAGTATCCAAGACAAGACGACGTTTTGAATGTTGATGTTAACGAGCTTAAGAAAATGCTCAAAACCAGACTGAAAGCAGTATTGAGAGCTAAGGGCGACGAAAAAGAGGTTTTAACTATTAAGCCATTCTTTATATTCGGAGCACCTGGAATCGGTAAAACAATGATTGTTGCTCAAGTACTTGATGAGTTGAGCGAAGAATTAGGATTACCACATAGATTAAATCTACACAACGTTGATGGAGAATTTGCTGAGCCAGTCGACTTTGCCGGTGTTCCTTCCGTTGTTGATGTAGAACAGCCAAGTGCAGAATCCCCTTACGGAAAAGGCGTAACAAGATCAAACGTATCTGTTAACCTCCTTCCTGCTGATAATGGACCGGGAGATGCAGGCGGTATAATCTTTATTGATGAGATCAACCGTATGGATAAAGAGGTTGTTAAAGTATTCATGAAATTAGCCCAGAGTAGAAGACTTGGGGCATCTTATACTATTCCACCAAAATGGTATATTGTAGCTGCTGGTAACAGAAGGGAAGATGATCCATCAACAGTTAAAGACCTTGGGACTGCACTTAGAGATAGATTCTCTGTAGTAAACTATGTTCCTTCCACTAAATCATGGATTAAATATGTTTCTAGCGATCCTAAGCTTAAGACCGTGGTTTTACCTGAGTTGGTTGACTTCTTTGAATTTAGCGAGGATTACTTCCATAATCTAGATCCTTCTAAAGGCCTAGTAAAATTCCCTACGCCTAGAGCGTGGGTTGATGCTTCTTATGGTCTTAAGAGAAGAATGGAAGAACTCGAGGAAGAAGGAAAGGGTAGTGTCACTATGGACGAAATTAAAAAGCTGTTCCAACTTGAAGTTGGAGCTGATGCAGCTCAAGCATTTGTTGATTTCTATAGATTGGTATCAGAGATCAACATTAAGGATGTTGTTAAAGTTTTTGAAGATCCAGAAAACGCACCATTGCCTAAGAAAATGTCAGCCGGAGGAAGATCTTATGATCCTGCTCATGCACATGCTTGGATTTGCGCAGTTATTAAGAAAAGTAGAGAATTGCAGATTACCACAAAAGAGGTTAAGAATTTCACTGATTATTTAATTAGAATGGGATCGCCAGAACTTGGAGCTGCTGCTTTAACATCATTCACAAAATCTCATCCTGAATTAAGAAAAAATCCAGAGGCGATAGAAATTCTAGCTGAATTAGCAGAAGAATGGAGCGCTGATGTAGATCTAGAGTAATGGTAAAAATCAAAAGATATACTGAATATGTGGGAGAGGGCCAGAAAAAAGATTCTGGCCTTTTTTCTACTGTAGATAAGGTAAAGGAAGCTAGAGACAAGCTTCATGAGGCTTCTATGGAATGTAAAAATGATCCTAGAATTGATGAGAGCAAGATAATGGAGTGCTACGAGGGTTTGAATAAATACTATGAGAATCTTTCTATGCAGGCTCCATATGTTGACACTATTAAGTATGGAAAGATTCCAAACACCTCAATGAATATATTGACCAAAAAAGGAGACAGCTAAGATGAAACACCTAATGTTATTTGAAGATTTCCTATTCGAAGACGGATATGGTAAAAACTTTTTCTTCCCTGAGAAGAGAGAAAAAGCAATTTATTATTATTTCAAGATTAACGAGGGAGAGAGCCAGAAAGGATTTATTCTTAAGATCTCTAAAAACTGCGTTTTAATGACTCCCGAAGGATCAGAAAATTCTTATGGATGCCTTAGAATAGAACCTATTTCTATAGCCACAATGGATGATCATTTAGCTAATGAGACGGATTTTAAATTCAGAGAGGATGATATGATAGAGATCGAGGAGGATGAATTTCCTAGAATCTATAAAATTGTCTCCGAAGCAATACAGAATTATCTACAAAAGAATCCAAAGGTCACTAAGATATACGATGAGATGCTCCTTAATGTTCCAATGTCAAGAAAGGAATATAAAAACGATGTCGAAGCCATGATATCTGGGTGGAGCTACGGAAAATGGTCCATTCAAGATGGCCCAGAAAAAAAGATCCTAATATATCAAAAAAGAGATCACGAATAATGTCCCGTATTTTAAGTTATAGCGGCTTTATTAATGAATCAAGGATTGCTATTGCTTGGACCGGAAAGAATGAAACTAGGGACTCTATATTGAGTTTTATAGGGGAAAAGGAAAAGGTCACAATGATAGAGCTTGATGAATTCCTGCTTTCCCTTCCCGAGGAAAAAGGCAAAAAGGCGGATTTCAAATGGATCAAGAGAAACAAACATTTAGTCAAAAGACATATAGACGAAAATGGACCCAACTTTTACACTCTAACTTCACTAGGAAAAAGAATTCTTAGATTATCCAGGGTTAATGATTGAAACTATTTTTACCTTATGCTGTAAAAAAGGTAAAAGTAAACAAAATGGAAAATTACAACAAAATCGTAGCTCTAATCGAGCTCATGAAAGAAGACGTTGATAAATTCTTTGAAAAAGGAAACAAATCAGCAGGAACAAGAGTAAGAACTGCATGTCAGGATCTTAAAAAATTAGCTCAGGAACTTCGAATGGATGTTCAGGACGCAAAGAAATCCACCAAGTAATAATTAATTAATTTTAAATAAATCAAAATGGGATATTATATTTGTAAAGTCAATTTCTCTAGCGGAGAGGTTTCTAAAAGCGGTAAAGCTAAAGTTACTAAATCACAAATCTTAGTTGAGGCAGAAAGTGTCACTGATGCCGAAACTAGCCTTCACAAACATCTAGGTGGAGATGCCACTACGGCTCACCTTGATTTTGAGGTTACCTCTGTTTCTCAGTCTCCAATCGAGTCTGTTCTACAGATTAAAGATGTTAGATAATTAAAGACATTAATGACACTAAAAGCCAGCTATAATGCTGGCTTTTTTGTGTGTGTGGATTTTTGTTCTGGATATATAAAGAATGAAGAATTTAATGAGCTTTGATCTCTTCCTAATCGAATCTGCTAATATTGAAAAATACGAGGCACCTAATAGCCCGGTAAAGATACCCGCCGGCGACAAAGGATTTGAGACAGTTCAGAAGCACTATAATAGATTTATGTGGACACTGAACGATCTGAAGAAAAGGAAGAAAAAGAAGTTAAATAAGACTTCAATTCAAAAACAGCAGTAAAACGTTATGCTTCAGTTTCGAAAAGCCAATAGTGATCATGCTGACTCTTTTGAAAATATTTTTATGTGATGAATTTATATGTATATTAGCTGGTTAGATAAAAAATTCTGTAAGAATTGCAATTCTGAATTAAAAATTAGGAACAAGAGAGATATTTCCCGTAAAAACTTTTGCTCCAGATCATGTAATGCAATATTCAACGGGAAAAAAAGATTATCGGATCCAGATTTTAAATTGAAATTCATAGAGGCTTCCAAAAATCCAGAAAGCCGATTGAAGAAAGGCCATAAATTGGAAAAACATCCCTTATGGAAGGGTAGAAAAAAGATATTCTGCCTATCTTGTGATAATGAATTTGAGGTAAAAATAAATTCAAAAAGGAAATATTGTAGTAAAATATGTTCTTTGAAAAAAATACATTCCGATGCTATTGGAAGAAGTAGAGTTAATAAGATTAAACATGAATGCGTGATTTGTCATAGGACTTTTGAAAGATCTGAAAATTATAAATCACCCGCTAAATATTGCTCCAGAAAATGTCATTGTATAGGAATAGTGAAATTCTCCAATAAAAAATATACCAGCATTGAAAAAATTGTGGAAAATATTTTAATTGAGTTGAACGTAGAATATCATACCCAGTATCCTATATGTAATATATCAGTAGCGGATTTTAGAATAAATAATTTACTAATATTTGCTGATGGAGATTATTGGCATAATTTACCAGGTAGAAGGGATAAAGATATATTACAAGCATCCAAACTACAGCAATTGGGGTATATAGTTATTAGATTCGATGGGAGTTTAATAGAAAAAGATTATAATAAAGTCAAAGATAAAATAAGAGAAATTTTATGATACAAGAAAAATCCGTTTCAAGGAGCCAACAGAGATTAATGGGACAAGCCTATGGCGTTAGACAGTTCAAGGACTCCCACGGGAAAAAAGGATTGGACCCAAAAGACGTAGATCCCAAATACCGAAAAACAATTGTTTCAATGTCTGATAGTATGACAAAGAAGCAACTAAAGGATTTTGCAGAGACCAAACATAAAAAGCTTCCTGAAACCGTGGAGGAAGAATCTATTAAAGATATTTACTTTAAGCTTTCTCCCGATGCACAATATGATAAGTCCAAAACAGCCCAGAGAAAACTCCAGAATCTAGTTGACTATAGAGAATGGATTGAAAAAAATAAAAGATAAAAATGGAAGAACTAAATGAAGATTGTGGATGCGGCGGGGCACATTACGAGCCCACCGAACACACGATGTCAAATCAAAGATCCCCCGATCCAATGGTGGGAAAAAATGTTAGACTTCAGGACGGTAGAAGTGGATTAGTTGACGATTCAATCAGAAACTCGAGAGGAGAAGTTATAGGATATGTTATCGAGGGAGACAAGGGAAATTTCCGTGTTTTCAGGGATAAGATAGCTGAGATATTGGATGAATCCGAAGTTATGGCTACACCAGCAAACGTTCCAGGAATGGGCGATGTGGCGCCTCCGACACGAACATCTACCGGATCTGGAGATCAGTTTCCGACTCTAACCGTGGGAACCCCGGGTGCTAAGAGTAAAAAGAAAAAGCCAATGGAAAAAAGAAAATCGTCTGTGATGAGCTTTGATGATTTTATGGGACATGCTAAAAAGACACAACCTTAAATATTAAGGTGACAAAATCACCACCTATATTGAAAAACCTCGTCGAAAATGTCGGGGTTTTTTGTTTGGCCTCTAATTTGCAATAGGATTATAAAAAAAATATTATTATGAAAACAAAAAACCTATTTAGAGACCTAAACACAGAAATCAGAGAGATGTTTGACCTGGTAGAGCTTTCTGATCTACAGAAAGGAACATCAGACTTCTTCGTAAATGTTTTTAATGAAGTTGCTTCTCGCGAGAAAATAATGGTTAACGTACCAGGATTTTCCAAAGATGATCTAAAAATTTCTCTTGATGAAAAGGGATATCTTAAAATATCAGGAGAAAAAGAAGTGGAGGGTAAAACCAGAAAGATCCAAAGATCCTATTACATCCAGCATCTTAATTCATTAGATACCGATAAAATACAAGCGAAGGTAGAAAATGGGCTACTGGTCATCAATCTGGGAAAAAAGGATGAATCTAAGAAAGGGCCTAAGGAAATTATTATTCAGTAACTTTCTGAAAAAAACATCTATAAAAAGGGAATCTTTGGATTCCTTTTTTTATTTTTACAAAAAATTTCAATTATGTTATATTCTTATCAAGAACAAATCGATAGATTTGCAGTCGAATTAGCTGATGAATCTATTCAGAAGAAAAAAAATTCTGAGTATAAAGAATCATTTACTCTCGAAAACATTGCTAGATCAATATCCAGCATATATGATGTTGAATACGAGAAAGCTCTGAAAGATCTTAGCTATAAAAAGAATCTACATTTTGCTAAGCTCATGAACTAATTCATGAGGCTCATTCAGGATGAATACAGAGGCGAGCCATGGAAAATTATGGTTTGCTGTATTCTACTTAACCAAACATCCAATAAACAGGTTCGCCCGTTATTGGATGTTTTGTTTGGTAGGTTTCCTGGACCATCTTCCGTTAAAGAATGTGACCATCTCGAAATATCTGAAATAATAAGGACCACCGGATTTCAGAATGTCAAAGCGAGCAGGATCATAAGAATGAGTCAAAAATTCACCTTGGGATTTAAGGATCCTATAGAACTTCCGGGAATTGGTAAATACGGAGTTGAATCGTGGAAAATATTTGTTGATGATTTTATAGAATTTAATCCATCTGACAGAAGATTAAAAGAATATATAGCTTATTTAAAGGATGGAAATAAAGATAGGAATAACCCAGACTAAATTTATCTCAACATTTTCTGAATACAGAAGGTGGATCTCCTCTGCGTCTTCCCCTCGCCCGATAAAAATAATACAGCTCCAGACGACAAATTCAAGATCTATAGAATTTCCGGAATTGGACGGAATAGTATTTACTGGTGGAGCCGATATACATTCCAGTTTTTATGGTGTTCCCTCCGAGGAACAAATTTCGGAAAGAGATCTCTGCGAGAAGGAATATTTTAGCCATTACAAAAACACAACACCTATTTTGGGAGTTTGCAGAGGAATGCAATTGATTAACTCGCTAATGGGGGGTGATTTATATACGGATCTGATAACGGACCTTAACGAGAATTATTCAATTCATCTCACGCATAATAAATTTTCATCGTATCATAAGATCATTTCAGAGGGCAGTAGTTTTATCCGAGATGGAGCGTATCTTGTCAATTCCAGACATCATCAGGCTGTAAAGAATGTGGCCCCAGGTTTGAAGTTAAAAGCCAAGGCTGAAGACGGAACAATAGAGGTCCTAGAGGATGATAACAAGATATTAGTGCAATTTCATCCAGAGAGAGACGAAATATGCGGATTTGAAATATGCAATGCAATTTTATCTCAGTTTATAAGGATGATTCTAAATAACTCTTCGAGATAATTATCCTTTTTGTGCTTTTTTTGGAAACCTTAATCGTAGTGGTCCATAAAAAGTATAATGATAATAGATATTGAAAACCAAGGTAATTCTCTTAAGATCTCTCATTATAATGATGAGGGTGATCTAGAGTTTATGAATCTGGACATTCCCAAGTCCCAAAGATTCATCTGGAGGAAAACTTCAGAGAGCGATAAAAGTAAAGATCCCGTTTGGAGATCGTGGGACGGATTCCCCGTCAAAAAATCGATGGGTGAAAGATTTGATAAGTATCGGATAGTTGAAATTCTGGAGAGCTTCGACAAGAGTATCACTAAGCCGCTCTGGGAAACACAGGTTCCCAAGAAATACTTTGTCGATATTGAAACAGAGATCACAGATAACCGGGCGGATTCACTTGATACCGCCCAGGCTAAAAACAAGATCCTCTCGATTGGTATTGCTTCATCTATGGGAAAGATATTAATTCTGGGTATAGATGATATGCCGAATGAAAAGATTCTAAGCATAGAAAACAGAGTAAAAGAGCATTTTAAGGGATTCAAGGGTGATTGGACTTTTAACTATCGAAAGTTCGAAAGCGAATTCGATATGATCTATACATTTCTAGCCAAGCTCCTTCATAAGATGCCACTGGTTACAGGATGGAACTGGTTTGGATATGACTGGCCTTATATTCTGGGAAGATGTAAGAGATTGGGAATCGACCCATCGATTGCTTCTCCCAGCGGAATACTTCTAGGTAAGAACCAAATACCAATGCATGTGCTCATGGTTGACTACTTGGATATCTACAAGAAATGGGATAGGGTCATTAAGATCAGAGAGTCAAATTCCCTTGATTATGTTGCTAATGCTGCACTTGGAGTGAAGAAGATCAAATATGATGGAACTCTGAAGGATCTTTATGAATCGGATTTTGAAACATATATCTTCTATAACGCAGTCGACTGTGTTCTGCTTCACTATATAGATCAGAAGCTGAACACAATGGCCACATTCTTTAAAATAGCTAATGTAAGTGGAGTTGAGATCAATCGTGCTCTTTCTCCTGTTTGGACGACGGAAGTTCTTATGCTCAGAAAATTCCTGGCTAGAAATCAGGTCATAGTCTACGAAAGAAAGGATGATGTGGCTGTTAAATTTGAGGGAGCTTACGTGAAACAACCAGAGAAAGGGATGTATGAATGGATAGCATGTTTTGACTTTGCCTCCCTGTATCCCAACACGATGATGCAATGGGGAATATCCCCGGAGATCTTCATTGGAAAAAACATTCAGAATCCACCGGAAGGAGCAATCCACACTTCTTCTGGGGCTTATTTTTATAGCAAAAATGGAGAAGAACCCGTTCTAAGAGATGTTCTTAAATCCTTATATGCCCAAAGAAAATCTGCTAAAGGAAAGTACATGGATTGTCAAAGAGAAATCGAAAAAATTGAAAAACTCATAAAACAAAAATCAAATTAATATGGCAAACACAGACAACCGCTGCGCAAATCTTGAGATCGAAGATATATGGTCTACGAAAGTTACCAACGATGGAGAATTCATCGGTCAAGAATCCATCGACACTCTTGGGGACATCCTAAATCTTCAGGCTGAAACTCAGAAGAATGTTTATGGATATGATTTTGAAAACATGACTCTCAGAGAGATTATGGAATTCTGGCACATGAATTCTCATTCGTTAATAGATGAAATTCACGAAGCTACTGATGCACTGGGTGGTATAAAGGATGGCAACGGAAATGCTATATGGAAGAAATGGAAGAAGGCTTATTCTACCTATTCTGATAAGAAATTCTCGGATCTCTCCGAATCCGATCAGATTGAGTGTAAGTTTGAAATAATAGACATGCTTCATTTCTTTATGAATTATGCAGCAGCTATCGGCATGACATCTCAAGAAATGTACAACATGTATATGAGTAAAAACATGGAGAATAGAGCAAGACAACAAAGGGGATACTAAATATATAGGATAAAATATGCACATGGAAGAACCATTATTAAAATCAAACCCATCGAGGTTTTCGTTATTACCGATTCACTGTCAAGATATCTGGAAGATGTATAAGACAGCAGAGGCGTCTTTTTGGACCGCAGAAGAAATAGATCTAAACCAGGACTTGGTGGATTGGAGAGAAAAACTCAATGACAATGAGAGATATTTCATTAAGAATGTTTTGGCATTCTTTAATAATTCAGATGGAATTGTCAATGAGAATCTGGCCCTGAATTTTCTAAACCAAGTTCAATTCCCCGAGGCTAGATGCTTCTATGGGTTTCAATTGATGATGGAGAATATTCACTCCGAGACCTATTCCCTTTTGATTGACACGTACATCAATGACGATGAGGAAAAGAAGCACCTATTTAATGCCATAGAAACGGTTCCCTCTGTGAAGAAGAAAGCGGAATGGGCTTTTAGATGGATCGATAATGGTACATTTATCGAGAGACTGATAGCTTTTGCTGCAATTGAAGGAATATTTTTTTCTGGATCCTTCTGCTCTATATTCTGGTTGAAGAAAAGAGGTCTGATGCCAGGTCTTTGTTTCTCCAATGAATTAATTTCGAGGGATGAAGGATTGCACTGCGATTTTGCATGTATGCTCTATAACAACTATATCCAGAATAAGCTTCCTCTGGAAACTATTCAGTCCATCATTAAAGAAGCAGTGGAAATAGAAAAAGAGTTCATCACAGCATCTTTGCCCGTAAGACTTATCGGTATGAACTCAGATCTCATGAGCCAGTATATTGAATATGTGGCTGATAGACTCTTAGTCACCCTAGGATGTCCCAAGATTTGGAATTCTAAGAATCCTTTTGACTTTATGACTAATATAGCAATGGAGGTTAAGGGAAATTTCTTTGAAGGAAGAATAGGATCTTATCAAAAAGCGGGTGTTTTGAAAAACGAGGGAGGCAGCGAAACGTCTAAGGTATTTACTATAGACGCTGATTTTTAAAAAATGTATTTCGATAGTGATTCATATCTTATGGCTGATTTTTGCGGGAATTAAATTTCCATTTGCATTATTCTATTCTGCTATAATCTGGACATCTCCTATAATGATTTTAGAGACGCTGATTGGAGGAATTCTCTCGGCGTCTCTATTTTCTTTTTTGGGATCAAAGATAGAAAGATACATCATGAAAAAATTTCCAGGTAGATTTAAAGTGTTCTCTAAAAAAAATAGAATGCTGGCAAGAGTACGAAGGATAGGAGGAATAAGGGGAATCTCTTTTTTATCCCCCGTTTTATTGGGAATTCCCATTGGGGTTTTGCTATGTCTCACCCTTACGACGGATAAAAACAGGATTATGGGTCCAATGACGGCATCCATTAGCTTTTGGATTATGGTCTTCACGATTATGGGATATATAATTAAAATTTACAGCTCAAATTAGCTAGAAAATAAATGGGCAAGAAAAAACACGTTATATTATCAGAGGTTGCGACGGCTTCGTTGTCTCCAGCCCAGTCGGGAAAAGTACCAGTTTATAATCCCACAACCAATGACTTCGATCTGGGTAATTCATCGGGGGGTGGTAATCTTTACTATCAATCTGAATGCCCAGCTGGATACACGCCGGAAGAAATTCCTCTGGGATCTTTCTGGTACAACTCGGTGACGGGAGTTCTATATGTTAGAATTTATCATGAGTCATCGGATCAATATCTTTGGGTGACTCCATCGTCGGAATGTTGTGGCGGGGTCTCTTTTTTTTACAGAGACACATGTCCCGATATACAACCTGGAGAGATTCTTCCGGGATCACTTTGGTATAACTCTGAAACTGGGATTCTTGCCATTTACATATATGATTCGGTACAGGATCAATATCTTTGGGCTTCACCAGCTATAAATTGTTGCGATACTGGAACTGGTACCGATGGATCGACTGGTCCAACGGGACCAATGGGACCAATGGGATCTCCCGGATCAGATGGAATTACTTATGCTAAATTATCATTCAGCGAAATTCCGATAAAAAATTTAAATTCAGCTCCACAAACTCTAGTTTATGCAGCAGGAGCTGGTACAGCTATATGGCTTCATTCGGCTATAGTGAAGTTTAATTATGGGGGTACTCCTCTATCGGGATCATCATATTTACTGCAGATCTATCATGATGGAAGTCCGGATCATCTAATGTCTAATAAAATTATGGATTCCACAACTTCCATAATAAATCAGATGACTCCATCAACAAATAGAGAGATATTATCAAATGCAGATCTCAAAATAGGAACTACGAGTAACTATACCGGGGGAGAAGGAACAACAATGGATGTATACGTAGCTTACAAAATATTGACTCTATAAAATAATTAAAAATAAAATGGAACAACAAATCACACCACAAAATTTCATGGAGAAGCTCAGGAATTCTGCTATTTTGTTAGCTGAAGTTAAGAAATTAAGGGACGCTAATCCCACTGCAGATTTTTCGGATATCATTAGAGAGGCTAAAAGAAACATAGAACAAAATAAATCCTAATGCCATACGGAGAAATAAACTGGCCTAAAAATGCAAAGATTGGCGATGTTTATCAGGGACCAAATGGAAGATATTGGATCTTTGATGGGTGCGCCTGGACTGGAACTTGTTGTCCACCAATTTCGGAGTGTAATAATATTTCAGAAGGAGTACTTTTAACTTTCGGGGTTATCAACCTTTTTGAAACTTCTATAGGTCCTTATGTAGAGGCGAATCTCACATATTTTGGAGATGACTCCTATGGAAATCCTGTTTACCATCTAAAATCCTATTATGATGGACCCGACAAGGTTGAGTTTTTTTTCACGCTTCTTTTCAATCAAGATATTAACTCCTGGACTCTTTACCTTTCTGTGTCGGTCCTCGACGGGATCTCCGGGGGAGCTGAAATAGCATATCTTCCTGGTGTTGCCTCTGGTGAATCCATAGAGGGAAATTGGGAATTTACTAATCCGTACGGAAATGAACTATATTTCTCCATTTCATCTGCGTGTGGAGCAGACAATGGGATATGTGTGACCCAATTTAATGATGGATTCACATACACATACAATCTTTTTCCCTGGAAATCCGAGATAGACTCACCAATCGAAGGGTATTTAGCCCTACCGAATGTTTTTCTTCTTTGGGACTCGATAACGGAAGAATGGATATTTGTAGACCATAGTGGCAATAATTATTCTATTGCAGGAACATCTACCCAGCCACCGAGCGGACTATATCTAGAAACGCCTCTCGGGGATCTAACATTCAATTCTGGGTATTGCTCCTGTGATCCTATGGTTAGCGGGATTGGTCTGAATGTTTACGAGGAAGGACTAGATCTTGCATATTTAGTTGTGCTTTATTATGATGGAATGGATGTGAATGGTAATCCTGTTTTTAGATATGGCTATTCCGTGGGCGGAACTGAGGGATTACAATTTACGATCTCTTTCAACACCTCCACTTCCAAGTGGGAATTAATATTTTCAACTGGAGATTATGTTGGGGGATCCTTTGTTTCCTCAACTAATTCTTTGGTCTGTACTAATGATTACTTTTATCTGGGAAATCAATGGGGAACTCCATCGATTCCGGAGTTTGGAACTGCAGTTTGGACCCATTGTGGACCTTTCGTGGAGCCTTTCTGTATCACCGTGGCCACTAATGACGATATTCCTGAGGTTAGAACATGGCCTGTTTGGGGATTTATAACGGGGGGACAGTTTGTATATTTTATTCCATCTGATGAACCCATAGGGTTTATATTCTGGAATGGGTCCAATTGGGAAGGAACTCTCCCGTATTATTCTGCATCCCCTCCGATAACAATAACATTCTCCGGGACACCTAATGAATATTTTAATCCGATTGGATCATGGACTAATGATGGAGGATTTTTATCAGTTGAAACCAGTGAGGGACCTTGTGAGTTCGCTGATAATCCACCAATACCTTAATATCAATCTAAAAAACAGTGAACTACCTAGAAATAAATTGGCCAACTAACCCCTTAACCGGACAACCCTACACAAGCTCATTCGGCAGAACGTGGGTCTGGAACGGTTGTGGATGGGAAGCAACGTGTTGTCCCCCTGCATCATGCAAATATTATGATGGACTGGATGTCACATTTACCTTTTCTGGTGCTGGTGGAGTGTATTATAATCTAGCATTTAACTATTCTGGTGACGATGGAAACGGAAACCCAATCTTCGAGTTTGAAGCATCTAATGTTTTTTCTTTCACCATAGAATACAACACATCGATATCTAAATGGGAGTTTCTTTTTGGCGGATCACCAGTAGCTTATTCTTCTGAGTTATATGGAAGTTATGGAACTGAATGGTTTGAGTATTCTCCATCCAATTTGGAATATCTGACCACTACCTGTGGGGCTACATTCCCAGTTCTTTGCATGGAAGTGGTTTCAGAAGTAAGTGTACCCCAGTTCAATCTCCTAACCGCGGGATATTCTCCCGGTGAGGTATCAGTATTTGTTCCTATAGAGGGGGATCCGATAATGTGGGATGGTTCCCAATGGAGTGGGGCCTTGGGATCATCGGGTAACGTTTTAATATCCATTTCCGGATCTGAAAGTATACCGCCAGTAGGATCTTGGAATATAGTGGATCTTAATTACCCTGAATCGGTCACATCGGTAACCACTACTCTTGGTCCATGTAATTTTGTTGGATGATTATATTCAGATTCATAAAAGCTATTCTGAGATATGTATTTTTTGGTACGGATCTTCCTGATCCTGAGATTAATTACAGACGGAGTATTTGTGGATCTTGTGAATATAATATAGATAGAAGGTGCTCTCAGTGTGGATGTTATATAAAATACAAGACGAGAATGTCAACAGAATCTTGTCCTGAAAATAAATGGTAAATATGGCTTGTGGATGTTCAGATGACAATAAAAATAAAACGGCCGGACAGGGTATCCCAAAGGTATCAGAGACTGCTAAAAAAATAGCGGAAAGAATATCAGCTAAATCTGAGGTTATCCGTAGAATATGGAATAACTCCAAGCAGGAAAGCTATATTAATAGAGTTAGAAAATAACTCAAGTAACAAAATTATCTCATCACTCTATAATATGATGAATGAAAAGAGTGCACGTTCCCAATGTCTCCGGACACAGTCTTAATAAGATAAACCAGGATATTAAAAAATCTCTGGACCAACATTTCTCCTTCGTTGATGGATCACCTGCTGACATTTTGGTTCAGCACTATGTTTCTGGAATCGGTACCTCCAAGAAGTATAATAGAAAAATACTAATACAGCCCATAGACGGAACCCGGATTAACCAGGGAATGGTTAAAAGTATAAATCAATTTGACCTCATATTAGCTCCTGCTGAAGCATCCAAGAAAATAATGGAGTCTTCCGGCGTGATTAAGCCGATTAGGATTATTTCCAACTATTATGACGATGATCTCTTGGATATAAAGAGCAATTTCTTCGATGTCAGATACAGCTCTAAAAAATATACATTCTATTCAGAAACCACTGGAATCAAGAGAAAGAATGTTGATAATCTCCTCCGATATTTTTTAGATGAATTCTCAGGAAAGCCAGAAGCCGAAAAAGTCAGACTTGTCCTAAAACTTTCATCCGGCGATAAAACTAAGATGAGCACTCTGGAAAAAATCAGGAATTCGTATCAGAATGCTCCAGAAGTCGATATTTATAATCAGTGGCTTGATGATGCTGATCTTAATTCATTGAGAAGGGGAATGGATTGTTATGTTATGCTCTCCTATATGGAGGGATTTTGCATACCTCTGCTTAATGCCGCGGTTTTAAAGAAGGATATAATATGTCTTAATTCCACGATTAGTGGATATATGGATTTTATTAACAAAGGAAATTCAATCTTGGTTCCTGTTAAGAAAATCCCAATAGATCAAAAACACGAAAGTCTTTTGATCTATGATAAGACATCAACATGGGAGGAACCCATATATCCTGAATATCAGAGAGCCCTTAGAAAAGCCTATACTGGAGAGTATCAATTCGATAAAGTCGACGATTTTTCCGACTTCTCCAAACGATCCGTAATGGAGAAATATAGAGAAGAGATAGAAGGTAGAGACTCGTTGGGCTGCTGTATATCACAGGAATCCAGTAGAGATGCTTACTCTGCTGTGTGTAGGGATCTGGAAAGAATAGGTGTGGACGGATGCGATTTTTTTGAGTATTCCAAAATAATTAGATCTCATATAAAAAGGAGCGGAATTCCAAGAAATTCTTTCGTCAATAATATTATACAAACTCATATTGATGTTTTAAAAACAAGGGAATCGTCCAAACTGGAATATTCTCTGATCTGCGATGATGATGTGATAGTGATCAGGGATGACGAGAAAATTCTTGACATTGTGAGAAAAGCTCCTGAGGATTGGGACATTATATTTCTAGGAGGTATGAATCATTATCATCCTCCTTTTATTATCGATGATGATTTTTACAGGTGCAGATTTTCATTTAATCCACATTGTTATCTGATTAAGACATCCTTTATTCCAGTTGTTTTGTCGGAGCTAGAAAAAAGAGAAGCTGAATGTGATGTGATATTTGCCAAAATGCAAGAATCTGGAATTGGAAACTGGTATGGATTAAAAAGAGATATGATCATTCCATCCGGCAGGAATGGAACCAAATATATTAGTCTCTTTCCGCCCGCATATGCACAGGTTAAAAATTTGGAAAGAAAAAGAACCGGGGATTTAAGGATCTCCAGAATATCTTCAGATTCCTCTATAAAAGGAATAAAATATGTTGCGGTCAGAGGAAGTTCCGGATATGCAAATTGTGCAAAGGATTATATTATTGGAATAAGCGATTCCGGGATTCCAGTTACACCGCATCTTCTTAAGCATAATGATTCTTCCTACCTTACTGGCGATAAAAATTCCAGAGTTAACTCACTAAAAGACGACGGAATGGATTACGACGCCTTAATTATTCATCTTTTGCCGGATCTCTGGAAGAACGAGGTGGATACTCATGGCGCAAATGTTCGCGATAAGATAGGATATTTTGCATGGGAAGCGGATAAAATTCCTGATGAGTGGTCCGAAGGATTTGATGTGGTTGATAAAATAGCTGTTCCGTGTGAATGGAACAGAAAGGTACTAATAGATTCAGGAGTCACAAAACCTATTTGTGTTATACCCCATATTTACGATGAAATCGTTCCCAAATCATTTGGTATACCAGGATACAATGGCGAATTTGTGTTTTATACCATAGGACAATTTCTGGAAAGAAAGGGCATAGAGGACTCGGTTCGTTCGTATTTGGGAGCATTCACATCAGAGGATAATGTTTGTCTTATAGTTAAAACGGAAGGTAGGGAATATAATAAATCAGATAGAGAAATAGTGAGAAAAGAGATAGAAAAAATCATAAGTGAATTTCCAAATCCCGCCAAAGTTATTACTATCGTGGATGAAATTTCAGACGGTAACATTGCATATCTGCACTCAATTGGGGATTGTTTTATTTCCCTTTTTAAAGCGGAAGGATGGGGATTATCTCTGTTTGATGCCACGATAAAAGGAACACCGGTCATTTGTACTGGATATGGTGGATCGCTTGATTTCACCTGTGGCCCTTATGTTAATTATGAGATTGGTCCAATAACAGATCACTATAAGTGGTTCAACGAATCACAGAAATGGGCTTATCCGGACATTTCCCGTGGATCTCTTATCATGAGAGATGTCTACGAAAATATAGACTCATATAAAAAAATAGCTGAAGATCACTCTGCGATAGTTAAAGAGAAATTTTCCACTAAAAAAATCATAGAAAAATTTATAGGGTTCATAAAAGAAAAACCATAAACCATTCAAATACAATTGAATTTATGAGGAAATTGACGACCTTATTTTTTACCGATTTCTTGTGTGGATGGTATATAAAAACAGAATGAAGGAAATACTGGATTTAGTGACTCAAATATTTTTTCTTATACCTGGGAATTCCTCAGGTTTTTTTATCTAGAACATATTGAAAAAGATACCATACACCCGCAGTATTTCTGTGCTTAAAAAAACTATAAAATGGAAGTAATTAAAAGAGACGGATCAAAAGAAAAAGTGAAATTGGACAAGATCTTAAATCGTATTAAAAAACAATGCTATGGACTCAATATGGACTATATAGAGCCAATGGAGATAGCAAAAAAAGTTATCAATGGACTTTATGATGGAATAAGCTCAGTTGAGTTGGATGTTTTGGCCGCAGAGACTGCGGCTTCACTTACACCCACCCACCCGGATTATTCTCTGCTCGCTGCAAGAATTTGTGTGACATCACTTCACAAGAAAACACCCAAGCTTTTTTCACAGGTTATAGAATCACTTTATCATTATGTTGATCCTAAGACGGGACTTAAAGCACCTCTAATTTCTGAAGATGTTTACGAGATAGTGAAAAATAACTCCAAGGAAATAGATTCAACTATTATTTATGACAGAGATTTAGATTATGATTATTTCGGATTTAAGACCCTGGAAAAGTCATATCTTCTTAAACTTAACGGTCAAGTCGCCGAGAGACCTCAGCATATGATAATGAGGGTTGCCATTGGAATTCATAAGAATGATCTCGAAAGTGCATTTAAAACTTATGATCTGATGAGCCAGGGATTCTTTACACATGCCACACCGACCCTCTTTAATGCGGGAACACCCAGACCTCAATTGTCTTCGTGCTTTCTCTTAACTATGTCGGACGATTCTATTCAGGGAATTTATAAGACATTATCAGATGTGGCCCAGATCTCTAAAAATGCTGGTGGAATAGGATTATCTGTTCATAATATCAGAGCAACCGGATCATATATCAAGGGGACCAATGGAACATCAAATGGTTTGATCCCGATGTTAAAGGTGTTCAATGAAACGGCTAGATATGTTGATCAAGGAGGCGGAAGAAGAAAGGGATCATTTGCGATCTACCTTGAACCATGGCACTTTGATGTTGAAGATTTTCTGAATCTCAGAAAGAATCACGGAAAAGAAGAAATGAGAGCTAGAGATCTTTTCTTGGCTCTTTGGGTCCCAGATCTTTTTATGGAAAGAGTTAGTGACAATGGAGAATGGACTTTATTTTCCCCTGATGAAGCACCAGGTCTTGCTGATGTGTACGGAACAGAATTCACTACTCTCTATGAAAAATATGAATCAGAAGGGAAGGGGAGGAAAAAAATCAAAGCACAGGATTTATGGTACAGAATCATAGAGGCTCAAATAGAAACTGGGGTTCCGTATATGCTTTATAAAGACGCAGCAAATTCAAAGTCAAATCAGAAAAATCTTGGAACGATTAAATCATCTAATCTCTGCACAGAAATTATAGAATACAGCTCGCCTGATGAAAGTGCAGTTTGTAATTTAGCATCCATTGCTCTTCCAAAATTTGTTGTTAATAGAGGAAGAAAAGCCTATTTTGATTTTGATGCTCTTAAGGAAATAGCTTACACAGCCACAGTGAATTTGAATAGGGTCATAGATGTTAATTACTATCCAACTCTTGAGACGAAAAATTCTAATATGAGACACCGTCCGATAGGTCTGGGCGTTCAGGGACTGGCCGACACTTTTGCGATTCTAAGAATGCCATTCGATTCACAGGCAGCTAAGGATCTAGATCGGGAAATATTTGAATCCATTTACTATGGGGCTATGGAAGCTTCAGTTGATCTGGCTGAAAAAGAGGGACACTACGAGTCTTTTAAAGGATCTCCTCTTTCCGAAGGTAAATTCCAGTTTGATCTTTGGGATGTTAAGCCATCTGACCGATGGAATTGGGAACTTCTGAGAAAGAGAGTGATCAAATCAGGAGCTAGAAATTCTCTGTTGCTTGCTCCAATGCCTACTGCTTCTACTTCCCAAATTATGGGAAACAATGAGGCTTTTGAAGCCTTCACCTCTAACATATACGTGAGAAAAACCCTCTCTGGAGAATTTCCGGTTGTCAATAAACATCTAGTGAGAGATCTTGACAGAATAGGTATCTGGGACGACAATATGAGGAACCAAATCATCTTAAATAACGGCTCTGTACAAGCCATACCGGAGATTCCGAATGATATCAAAGAAATCTATAAGACAGCATGGGAAATGAGCCAGAAAGTGATTATAGACCATGCTGTGGAGAGAGCACCATTCATATGTCAGAGCCAAAGTATGAATCTCTTCTTCAGCGATGCCAATTTTGCAAAGCTATCTTCTGCCCACTTTTATGCTTGGGGAAAAGGACTAAAGACCGGATCATATTATATTAGGACCAAGGCGGCCGCCACTGCGATTAAGGGATTGGGCATAGACCTGAGCGAATCTAAGCCAGTAGAGATTAAGACGACCGATGAAAATCTACAGGATCTTGCTTGTAGTTTAGATAATCCCGAGGCATGTGAGGCATGCGGATCTTAAGAGAAATCATTTTAAATTTCATTCTATAAATAATAAACTAGAGAAAATGTCAGAAGAAAAAAACAGAAAAACTATTTGTTTGACGATGATCGTCAAAAACGAGTCTAAAACTATCCAAAGATGTGTTGAGTCTGTGGAAAAATTCATAGACTATTGGGTGATAGTTGACACCGGATCCACCGATGGAACTCAGGAGATTATTACTAATCTAATGAAAGAAAAAGGAATTCTAGGAGAATTACATGAGAGATCATGGGTGGATTATTCAACAAACAGAAATCAAAGTCTGGAATTATCCGAGGGAAAAGCTGATTATAGACTAATAATCGATGCGGATGATGTTCTTGCAACTAAGGATGATAGTGTTTTTGACAATCTGGATAAGGATTCCTATAAGGTCATGATCCGATTGGGAAATCTTTCTTATTACAGAACCCAACTCGTCAGAGGGGATCAGGATTGGAAATATAAGGGCGTTATACACGAATACATAACAGGTCCAGAAGGGAACACAGACGAGTTTTTGAATGGAGTTGAGATGCACGCATCTGTTTCGGGAGACACCAGGGAAATCAAAGGCAAGGATAAGTATTATAATGATGCTTTAGTTATTGAAAAAACTCTGCTAACAGACCCAAGTCTAGAACAAGACGAGGACCTAAAGAGAAGATACGTGTTTTATCTCGCCCAAAGTTATAGAGATGGGGGAGTATACGATAGAGCACTGGAGAATTATGAAAAAAGAGCATCCATGGGAGGATGGGAAGAAGAAGTTTACATCTCCATGTATTGGATCGCTAATCTGAAGAAGATTCTAGGAAAAGCCAAAGAAGAGATTATAGATTCATATATGAGAGCCTGGGAGTATAGACCATTCAGACTTGAGGCAATGTATAGCCTTGTCAGATTCCTAATAGAGGAGAAAAGATACAATTTTGCCTTTGCACTAACAACTGTGGCAATGAGATCTCCTGCATGTAATGATGTGTTATTTGTGGAAGAGGAAATCTGGAGATGGAGAATGCCCGATGAGTATTCTGTTTTGTGCTATTACACTGGCAATTTTAAAGAGGCATACAATAGCGCTAAAAAATTATCAGAGAATAAATTCTATCAGATTATTCCGGATGCCGAGAAGGAAAGAATACAGAAGAATCTTCAAGCCTTTCATGAAGCAGCTTTCCCAGAGGAATATCAAAACAAGCAGTCTGAAAGTATAGCAGAGAATTCCCTTTTGTCTCAAGAAGAAGCATTGGAGTTAAAAGCAGAAAACGAGCTGACCGGATATGAAAACGGTTAAGAAGAAGATATATAGGAGTAAATAACTACTATAAAAATGGTTTTAAGATTCACACAATTTGCGGAAAGAATAAACGAGGGAGCTATCCCAATTTACAGAGGAACATCCCTTCAGCCAGAAAGAAACATTAAAGGAACTTCTATTATGAGCGAATTAAAGGCCGCTTTGGAACAAATAAAAATGGGACAAATATCTGAAGTTTCCGTTGTTGCAGGAATACCTACTCAAGGAAAAAGAGCACCGGAGTATTTAAAAGATGTGTTTGCTGCAGCAGGAGTAAATTCTCCGGAGGATATGTACGATGCTAGGGGACAAGAGAGAAATATATTTGTAGATTCTGAATTTATCGTGAAAGGCTTAAATCCAGAGAAGGGAACTATAATCGGAACCCCATATTCTCTTAGAAGAAAGGGAATAGAGATCGAGATAGATCCAATGGATGTACAGGAAATATTCTATAAGTAATTGGAAAACAATATTAAACATAAATCCTCCAATTTTATTCTTTGTAAATTGGGGGATTTTTTATTTACTCTGGAAGTTTGTAGAGACCATGAGAAGGGCCTTATGGGTAGAAACAATGTTCCACCCAAGGGAGGTATGATATTTTTCTATGATGAACCATCTCAAAGGGATTTTCATATGAAGAATTGTTTAATCGACTTAGATATAATATTTTGTAAGGATGGAAAAATACAAAAGATATTTCATGAATGTCCTCCTTGCTCGGATAGAGAATGCGACACCTATTCTCATCATGATTCAGACTGTATTATAGAGCTTCCCGGAGGCTCCTGCGAAAGATATAATCTTAGCGAGGGATTAATATACAGATTTTTTTAGAAAACCTTTTTGAATTAACAGCTATAAAAGCTGTCTAACTAGAATTATCATGTTCAAAGAAGAAAAGAAGGAAATCATTGTCCTTAGTGAAAAGGACCACATCAGGCAAAAACCCACAGTATATGTTGGATCAGTAAAAGCATCAGAGGAAAAACTCCCGATGATTAAAGGCGGGAGAATTTATATTGAGACGCAAAATATATCAGTTGGACTTTACAAGCTGTTTGATGAAGTATTCTCAAATTCTCTAGATGAGGCTAAGAGAATGAAGGGAAAAATGAAACTCATAGAGGTTCGGGTTGAAAGCGGGCCAAACAGAATGATTATCAGGGATTCTGGTAATGGGTTTTATAAGGGAACTGAAATCAATAAAGTGTCAGGAAAATCCAACATAGAAACAGCAGTTTCTGAATTAAGAGCGGGATCAAACTTTAGAAATGATGATGTGGAAGAAAGCTTGGTCGGAACCAATGGTATGGGAGTTAGCCTTGTTAATGTTCTTTCTAAAAAATTCAAGATAATCACCACAAATGATAAATTTTACTATGAACAGGAATGGGATGATTATAATGTTACCCCTGCGATAATCAAAAAGAATACTGGCGAATTTCAGAAGGGAACCGAGGTTTCATTCCAACCTCTGTGTTCTGTTTTTAGTCCATGTAAGTGGGACAAGGATATCCTAACCTCAACATTAACATTTAAGAGAGACCTGATCAGAAAGGACCCAGAGATATCCAAACTAGAAATCAAATTCTATTGGGATGACCAAGAGGTAAAACTTCCCGATAGTATTTTTGGTAAGGAATCGTATCTTATAGAAACACCAATAGGTCAGATTGCAATATGGGAAAAATACGAGGGAAGCGGATCTATTAGTTTTGTCAACTCTGCAATGTGTAGCGGAATACATCAAAAGATATTCAATGATTTCATCAATGAAAAATTGGACGACACGCTAGGACATCATTTCTATGACACGTATATCACACTAAATCTACCTCCTAAGGCAGTTAGATTTGGGGATCAGAATAAAACAAAGTTCGTCTCCCAGAGAGAAGAGGTTGAACCATTTATCTCTAGAAATTTTGGTAACAAGATTCAGGCATTCTTTAAGACCACTTTATTTGAATTCATTAAGAAAAAAGTAGAGGAGAGAAGAAACGACGGATTTGTGAAGAAATTAAAGGCGGAAAAAAGAAAGGTCAATCTCAAAAATTCTCATAAGTATTTTCCCGCAGATAGAAGTAATGCGGAGAACCTATTTATTGTGGAAGGACTTTCTGCGATGGGATCTATTCTACAGAAAAGAAATCCCAAGGATGATGGCGTTTATGCACTCAAGGGTAAAATCAAGAATTGTAAAACGATTGGGGATCTTTCGGAGAATAAAGAGATCCTTGAACTTATGCACATTCTTGGACTAGATCCAACTATTAAATCAGGGACACTGAGCGGCTATAAAAAAGCTGTGATATCAACCGATGCAGATCCTGATGGAGCTCACATAACTTCTTTGATTATAAATCTTTTCCATAAATGGTTTCCTCAGGTTGTAAGAAGCGGACAGCTCATGATTCTCAGAACACCCTTGGTTTCAACCGGTGATGGAAAAAGAAGAAAATATTATTTTGATCTCGATGATTTCAAGAAGAACCATAAAAATGGATCGGGCCCTATTAGATATTTAAAGGGATTGGGATCTCTTTCCCCAGAGGATTGGGAATATGTGATGTCCAATAAGGACCTAATTTCCATAACAAATTCATCAGAGGATGATAAATACTTAGAAATGGCCTTTGGTGATTCGTCGGATCTCAGAAAGAAATGGCTTTCTGGTTCCTAAGTTATTTTCGAAGGGATATATACTTATCTAGATATATACAATAAGATGCTGAAGAGATTAAAAGATTTCGTTTTTGAGCAAGAAGAGTCGGCTTCGGTCGGTGCTTCAGGTAAGCTCTCAATAAAATGGCTCAAGCCCGACCTAGCAGAGGAAGTTGAGTCATATGACGATGCTGCAAGGATTGAATTTTACCAGCATAATATAGATATACCCAATAAGGACGTAAGCAAAGTTGCTGCAAGATCAACTAAATTTTATAAATACCTTATTGAGCCATTTAAGAAAGGCGAATTAAAAACACTTCCAACCACATCTGATGACGAATTTCAGGTGACTAAAATTCAAAATTTGATGCACTATGAATTCGAAAACATCTCAGCAGGTGCTTATGGAAGAACATATGCTGATGTGATTAATCAAATGGCGGAGGATCTAAAATCGGGAGGCAGTTTAAATTTGCCGGCCCCGATCGTAATTAGATTCATCAACTTTGGCGAAACTAGAAGATCATCAGAGGCAAGTTATTATTTGTTTTCTGGTAACAGAAGAATAAATCTAGCTCTTCATTACGGAATACCCATTAAAGTCTGGGTTGTTGATTTAATTCCATCCAGAAGGGACGTAAGAGAATTTGCAGAAAAATCAGGAATTATGTCTAAAGGATCAGAATCATTTAAGGAATTTCTGAGAGGCAAAACTGGAAAAGAGACAATCGACGATCTCACTGCAAGAGAAAGATTCAGAGTTATTCAAGGACTCAAGGAAATTTAATTTTTTATTTTGGATTATTTTTATTACCTTTGATCTATGGATCACAGTAAAAATAATTTTGGATATTGCTGTCTGTGTCTTTCCCTTGAGAATCAGGGGATTACAACTAACAGAGGAATGGTTAAAAAAACTTTTCTGGAAAAAGGAATCTCATATGCTGCTGAGCTTGCTCTTAAAAATACTGAGGACCTGATAAAGATTATAGAATGGAACATTTCACAGGGAATTAAAATGTATAGAATGAGCTCTGATATGTTCCCTTGGTGTTCTGAATATGAAATATCAGACCTTCCCCGTTTTGATTTGATTGCAGGAAATCTTAAAAAAGCCGGGGATCTAGCAATGGGTTCTAATTTAAGACTTAGCTTCCATCCATCACCATATTGCGTTATTGCTTCACAGAACCCAGATGTGGTGACTAAATCAATTAAGGAGCTTCGTCAGCACGGAGAGATTATGAATTTTATGGGTCTACCACAGAACCATTTTTATCCCATAAATATCCACGTTAACACTTCTAAGCCTTCCAAGGAGGAATCAGCTTCTAGATTTTGCAGGGAATTTCAGGGGCTTCCTGAATTTGTCAAAAGTAGACTCGTTATAGAGAATGACGATAAAAAATCACTTTTTACTCCTAATGAGCTTTACTCCCTTCTGCATGAAAATATAGGAATCCCTATAACATTTGATTTCCTTCACTATAAATGTAATCCTGATGTGGATTCTACTGAAGAGGATTCTTTAAGAAAATGCCTTTCGACCTGGCCGGATGGTATTGTTCCTCTGACTCACTACTCCGATTCTAAAAAGATCTATGAGGATGCAAGCGCCAAGGAATTATCTCATACTGATTGGATATACAATAAGATAGAGACGTATGGCTTGGAGTTTTCTATCGAGCTCGAAGTCAAGATGAAGGATCTGGCACTATTAAAATACCTCCAGGATTTCCATTCCGATTCCCTGTAATGAAAACTATTGGATAAATAGTACTATAATAGATTAAAAAATCAAAAGAATGAAAAATCAAGAAATCGACGCAACTAAAGCTACTGTTACTCCAGACGAGGAAATGATGCTGAACGTTTTATCCTCTGTTATTGGATATGGATTTAATAAAGAATCTATGGCGGAAGATATTAAAGCTGGAAAATTAAAGCCTTCGGAAATAGTTGCAAATCCCACAATTTTGGAGAAATATAGGATCTCCAATAATGCCTAACATAAAGCCGATTAAAATAGAGGATGCGTTACAGTCGTGTCTTTTCAGCTATTGTTCATCGGAAAATCCCAGATTTGTAAGTCTGGTTAGGAGCGAAGGAAAAAGTATCCTTTCTTTTATGCTTCCCTATTGGGAAAAGAAAGAAGAATATGAAAAGTGCTCTATAATACTTTCTAAAATTAAAGCTTACTATGAAATGGATTAAAGGTGTTGCTGCAATTATCTCTATGGGATTATTCTTGGCTGCAGTGTCTCTCACTTTCTTTTTTCTTTGGATTGATAATTTCTTAGGTATGGTAGTTAATTACATATCAGGAAGAAGGAGAAGATGAAGAATTATTACGAAATATTAGGTGTGCAGAAAAATGCCACGGATGATGAATTAAAAAAGGCCTATCGAAAATTAGCTTTGCAATATCATCCTGATAAGAACCCCGGAACCGAAGATAAATTCAAGGAGGTAGCGGAGGCTTATGAGACTCTCTCCAATCCAGAAAAGAGGAAAAAATATGACAATCCTCTGCGAGGATTTAGCGGTGGATTTGAAGGATTTGATTCGGCATATTCTGATTTATTTAATCAGTGGAACTCGAGAAACTCCAAAATAAGAAGCAAGGGTCAGAGCCTGAGCATTTACATTCAATTAGGTATAGACGATTCAATCACCGGGATCTCAAAAAAAATCAGGCTAAAGAGAAAAGTCAGATGTAAACCTTGTGGCGGAAACGGATCCCTAAATGGATCATCATTTCAGTCCTGCGGAGAGTGTAATGGTAGGGGAATGGTGGATGCCTACAGTAATAGGGGATTTGTTCAGATGATACAGACCGTGGCATGTCCCAAATGCCAGGGAAAGGGAAAGGTTATACTGGAGGGATGCGATACATGTCTCTCCTCTGGACTTGCCGACATGGAAGATGTGATAGAAGTTAATATTCCTGCTGGAGCAGTTGAGGGAATGCAGTTTCAGGTGCACGGTAAGGGAAATGAAGATCCTATGGGTGGAGATAATGGGGATTTAATAGTGAACGTGAGGGAACTAAAAGATGCTAGATTTCAAAGGATAGGAAATAATATACAGACGTCTAAGATAATATCTTTTATTGACGCTTGTGTGGGAACAACATTGGATGTGGAGCTTCCGCTTAATGAGAAAGCAACGATATCGGTGGATCCTGGAACAAAATCAGGCACTATTCTCAAATTCACGGGCAAAGGAATTCCTCATTTAGGTATTGGAATAAAAGGAGATTTTTTGGTTGAGGTTAAAATACATGTTCCTGATAACCTCTCCGATGGGCAAAAAGAAATACTAGAAAAACTTAAACAAATTGATTTTATTTTACCATGATTTCACTATTGACATTTATTCTTTCCTGTTGGGGGCTAACCCATATTATCGTTTCGGGTAAAATATTGGACGATATAAGAAATTACATCATAGTTAAAAGCCAATTTTTAGGAGATCTCATAACATGTCATCAGTGTACTGGACTTTGGATTGGTATGGCTTTGAGTTTTTTGTTTCCTAATCTTCATGATGTTATTCCCAGATTCGGGTTTATATTATATGGATTTATTTCGTCCGGGTCCTGTTCCCTAATTATTTCGGTAATTTACATGATGAGTAGAGTTGGAAGAAATTGATATATAGAAGAAAAAAATCTTGAAGAACCTAAAGAATTTTTACCAATTTGTAATAGAACAGGAAGATAGTTCCAAGATAGAAACTGATGCTCAAGTTAAGAGCAGAATTGCTAAGGCACTGGTTGGGTCTCTATTTGGAGCTGATGTTAGTACGGCTGGAGTGGACGCCATGATTGACGATACCAAAGAGACTAAAGGTTCTCTTCCCTACAGAGGATGCAGCAGATCAACTCCATATCAGATAAGCAATAAAGAATTGCCAGTTTCATTTTTTTCGGGAGTGATGGATAATCTCCAGAAGAAACAAAATCTAGATTACTCTATGGCATTGGAAGACCTTAAGGGTAAAAAATCCATCATAGTTGGGATAAGAAATAAGCTCAGTGTGAAGAAATCTGAAGGAGACGCTTTCTGTGATGTTCTATATTTTATTCCAGAAAATGCTAATCCAACTGATATGATCTCCCCTTATCAGATCACAACTTGTCCTTCATTGTCATATTACGGCGATAAGCCTCTTTCTGCTTCAGGGACTGCTATTAAAGCACCAGGTGATTCACTATACATATTGGCAAATCATAAACTTGAGCATGGAACATATAAGATGTTTCTAGAAGGAGAGCCAACAAAATTTTATAGATATAATAAGGGAATAAAACAATTCGACACATATAAACCTGGACAGCTTCAGCAGGAATATATAGGTCTTCTGATTCACAGATCATCTTCATCGAAAGGAGTTTGTGTTGGCCCGTGGTCAGGAGGATGTCAAGTTTTTGATGAAAAGTCTAAATTTGATGAGTTTATTAAAAAAGCTGAAGCCCAATCATCAAATCAGGGCAGATTCTATTATGCCTTAATTGAATTGGATTCGATATCTGATGATGATTTTTCCAAACTTTCGAAGGGAGAAGATTTAGTTGCTAGCGCTGAAGGGACAGATGTAAAGGATCAAGGAGATAAGAAGGAAAAAAGAGCGAAGAAAAAAATTAAAAAAAGCAAGCCGGAAGAAAAGGGATTCGTAGCAAAGACTAAAGAATTCTTTGGATTCTCTTCTTAATCTTATCAATTACAAGAAACTTTACTGGTTTTTTGCTCTAAAATCTTAAAAAGATAAGATATTGAGCCAGAAGCTAACAATTCCAGAGCAGATCAATAAAGACTACAGAAGGTATGCTCTTTATGTTATACAGAGCAGGGGAATCCCTAATTTTTATGATGGATTAACCCCGGTTCAGAGAATTATTCTCCAGATGGCTCCTAATTCATTTGATAAAACATTAGGAGTTGTCGGATCGGTTTTTAAGACCGGTCTATATCACCATGGAGATGCTTCCTTAGCTTCTGCCATATGCAAGCTTTCTAGACCCTTTGGATGTTCCGAGCAAATACTTTTAGGCGATGGATTTTTTGGAACCCCAGTAAATCCCACGCCATCTGCTCCTCGATACACGCAAGTAAAGATATCACCTAAATTCAGAGGACTATTAGAGAAACATAGTGATCTAAATATTCCCAATGAAGAGGGTGGATTTGATTGGCTACATGTTGAGCTTCCGATGGGAATGGCAACTCACGTGGTTGGAATAGCTGTTGGATATAGATCTAATATTCTTCCGAGAAAATTGGAAGAGATAGAAGCATATCTAAATGGTGATAAAAGCAAAAAACTAAAGCCTTATTTTAAAGGATTCAAGGGTAAGATCTCTAGAGTTGATGGACTTAGATCCTCTTGGCTAATTGAAGGAAATTTCGAGGAAGACATTGAGAATAAGACCATCAAAATAGATGGACTTTCACCTCTTCAGAGGTATGACTCTTTTATGAATAAACTTAACTCCTATCTTGATTCAAAGGGGTTTATTTATAAGATGAGCAACACCACAACTGATGAGGTGAGAATGACCATTAAATTCAGATGCACAACTGATGAATTTAGAGACATATCCAAGCAGATTAGAAAAGACACCCAGCAAATAGTAACTGAAAATATAGTTATAGTTAAGGATGGATCAGTAATGGAATATGATTCATTGGAGCAATATTTGGACGAGTTTTCCGTCCATAGAGAGCTGGTTTTTCTTAGAAGAATTCTAAAAGACCTTGAGTATTCAAGCAATGAGCTTTCTTTTCTGGAAGCTAAACTTAATTTTTTGATTTTTATGTCAGAAAAAAAGAGGGCTAGCGATGAGATCCAGGATTTTCTAAGACAATTTGATTCCAGAATAAAATCAAAATTGGAATCAATCTCTCTAATCAAGCTGAACAAAGAGGAAATAGCTAAAACCAAAGAAGACATACAAAACAAGAAGGAAGAGATATCAAATCTTAAAAAGCTTCATAAAGATCAGCAGAAAAAGTATGATGCTATTCTTGTCGAATGGAACAGAGAGGGAATTAAAAAGGCCAAGAGAGCTTCACTTCTGGTTGAATCATCAGGAGACGAATACTTTAACGGAGTTAAAATATGGAACCCAGAGGAGGACTTAGCAGAGCCAATTCCAGAGGGCGCAGAGGAATCTGAAGAATCATTAGAAACAAATCAATAATCAATCTGTATTAATAATAAATCTAAAAAAATGAGCAAAAAAGGGCAAACTTGGAAATTTAGAATAGTTAACACGTCTAATTTCATTTCATTCCTAAGAAAGGTTAAACTTGTAGATAAAAGCGTTCCTCTCGAACTTGACGGAGACGATCTTTTTGGAAAAGTCAGAACAGTCGACAAATCTGTTGTGAAATTTGTTTCTATCAAAATCAAGGATGTTCTCGAGGGGGAATTACCTGCACAGAGAATAAAAATAGGAATCCAGGATATAGGGAAATTAATCGAGGTTTTCAAGTATTTTGGACCGGAAGAGGAACTTCACTTGGAGATATCTTCGCAGCCATATGATAACTATATTGTGGCGACTGATATTAAGTTCTATTCATCAAGTCTTAATATATTTATTAGATGCGCTGATATCTCTTTGTTAACCTATATAGATGACGAGATACAAAAAACCATACATTCAACCAATGGTTCACTTGCTGATTTTAAGCTTGGTAAGGATGTGTTTCAAAAACTTTCTCAGCTCACTAATATCGAATCAAACTCCGAAGAGCTCTTAAATCTCGACCTTCATGAGAACGGATTGACGGTCAGAGGAAATTCATTTCAGTTTCATGCAATAAAGGATGGTGCTGTAAATGGATTTGAGTCTCCCTCCGTTTATACCATCTATAAGAATCAATTTTCTTTTATAGATCAAGAAAATTCGCTCTTCCATATTCAGGATAATAGAATAGTAGTTATCTCGGAGGAATCAAATTCCAAGATAGCTATTGGACTTGTTGAGTGTTAAGATCCAGATTTATTTTATTTACATATTATGGAAAACAATTACGAGAATCTCTCCGTAGAGGAGTTGCAGTCCGAACTATCTAGATTAAAAAAGATGTCATCGGATTACAAGAACGAGGAGCAGGGAGTTAAGTTAACGCTTAACAGTATATACGGAGCCTTGGGAAATCAATACTTTGCATTTTTTAATACTGAGGTCGCTGAAAGCGTAACTCTTCAAGGACAGGATTTAATTAAATTTGCAGAGAAGATTCTGAATAAGTATTTCCATGAGCATTGGCATCTAGACACGGAGCTACACGAGAAGCTGGGAGCTAGAAACGTTAGACCCCTTACCGGAGACATGGTTATCTACATAGACACGGATTCTAACTATGTCAACTTTGGTAGAGTAGCCACGTGCTGTGAATATGACTATTCCCCTCTTGAGTTCCTGTTTAAACTCAATGAATACAGACTAAATGATTATCTCAAGAAGTGTTTTGATATCTATGCGAAGAAATGGAACACAGAAAACTTCCAGGACTTCGAATTAGAATCCATTTCCAGAAACGGAATATTTCTGGGAAAGAAAAAATACGTTCTGAACCTTGCCTGGGAATCCCCTGGTACAGATCAAATAGAGGACCTTAGCCGCATTAAACCAACTGGAGTTGAGTTAGCCCAAGGCGGAACTCCTCCGTTCGTTAGAACCAATCTCTCGATGCTTTTAAAGCATATCTTTAGCAGGGGTAAGGCTTTTGATTTAAGAGAGTTTGTAAAAATCCTCAAGGATGTCAAAACTAAGTTTAAGGTTCAATCACCGGACGAGATCTCGATAGGAACATCTGTGAATAACATAGAGAAATTCATTCTTAATGACACGACTAAATTTGAGGTTGGCAAGGGATGTCCGATGCATGTGAGAGCGGCGGGATATCATAATTGTCTACTTAATAATTCCAAATATAAAACAAAGTACAGCCTAATAAGATCTGGGGAGAAAATCAAATTCTATTTTGTAGACACAAAGAGCGAAGCAGAAAATAATGTTTTTGGGTATCTAAATGGATCCTATCCATATGAAATAGCTCCGCCTATAAACTATGACGAGCAATTCAATAGAACTATTCTGGATCCTGTTAATCGATTCATCGAAGCCATGGGATATCCTCCTCTATCTCCCAATTTATTACTGGTTCGTGCTTTGTTCTAATATATAGAGCATCCATAAAATAGCATGAATCTTAGAGGACAGATAATAACAGGAAGATACTATGATCTCGTTACCAAAGAGCTTTACAGCCAAACCGTTACTGGTGAGGCTTTTGATCTTCTATCGTACAGTTTTACTTTTTGGAGAAACATAAAGGGACTTGATAAGGTCTTTGTGTGCTCTAGCGAATTTTATGTGATCGCTAAAACCGATTCTCTAGGAGTTCCGGATTATTCAGATCTTTATTATATTCCTTCGGGATATGCCACGGGGATAAAATTTCCTCTGAGATCCGATATTGAAGTAAATGCGGATGTTAGGGGAAGAATAACGGGGAAGACCTACAATTTCGATACCCATCGAGTGGGAAGAAGTCACAAGATAAAAAATAACTCATGTTAATAGATAACGATCCCAATAAAAAATGGCTCAAATGGGAGGATAACACCCTTATTTGGGGAGACAAGGACGGCTTCAAATGGGAAGCTGTTTATCTTCTTCTGAATAAGATTAAAGGGATTCTTTCCGGAGGCGGAATAGATCCTCTTGCCCCTATGGAGGATCTAAGCAAGAAGCTTTCGGAGGAGGAACAGGAAACTCTCATAAAAGTAGTTTGCGAGATCAACGGAATGGTGTACGTGAAATCCAAGAAGAAAAGTCTTGTGAAATCCATTACAGTAGACCAGATCAATAAGACAATAAATGCAATCATTGGAGTTAAAGTGGATATATAACCCATAAAGAATTCCAGAATGATTAAGAAATTCACACAATTTAAGGGAACCAAATCATCGGATGGCAAAAATCCAGTTTTTAAGCCATTTGAGATCACTGAGAGCGAAGCTCCTGTGTATGAGAAACCGCAAAAACCCAAAAAGGAAAGAACCGAGAATATCTCTAATTCCTCAAAGGCTGCTGAAAAAATGAGTGTGCAAGAGTCTTTCATACCTATAAATATCCCCTCTTTTGACCGCATTATAAAAGATCTCCAATCTAAAATTACACCACAGGAAAGGGAAGAATCTGAAATAGATTCCGAAAATATCCCTGATGAGTCTATGGACTCCGTAGAAGATGTGGTCCATAATTATTCAGAACCGATTGAAGAACCCCTTATAGGATATAGAATTTTTAGGGATAAGGCGGAGACCTTTGAATGTAAAATTTCGATCGAGGGAGCTAATCCACAGAATTCATCTGTCAGATTGGTGCTAGATTCCAATGAATGGAATCTTATATTCTATGGAAGAATAGATCAGAATGGAAGATGCGTGATTCCATTGAAAAAGATCTCGATTCTTTCTGAAAAATGTAGGGGTGAAATCAGATTGGAAGTGATAGCAGATGAAACTCTCTTCGTCCCATGGAAGGAAGAATTCGTTGTTTTTCCTTCTAAAAAAGTTACCGTTGAGGTGTTATCCGGATCGCGTAACAATCCTGAAAATCCCGCTATAAAAGTTACTGGAATAAAAGGACAATAACTAGATGCCTAATGAATTTGATTTAACTGGTAAGTATATTTCTGAGACTTACGAGAGATTGGTACAATATTCTCCCACCGGGGGTTATTTTGATGGATTAGGAAATCCTATTTCTGGCGAAGGCTCAACGGGAAGCACTGGACCAACGGGATCCACCGGAGACACTGGGGTTACCGGTCCAACTGGAGTTACCGGTCCAACCGGAAACACGGGTCCAACCGGATTCACCGGAAACACGGGTCCAACTGGAGCCACTGGCCCGAATGGACCAATGGACATCTTGACCGATGTGACATATCCCACTGGCGGGCCTGGCGATGGTGACATCCTGAAGTACAATAGTAGTATTGGCCAATGGGAGCCAGTGAGCTCTCTGGGCATTGAGGTCTTCCTGAACTTTGAGGCAGCTGATAGCTTTGACTATGTGGTGCCTTATGATCTACAGTTTGACAGTTTTGCTACCAGTGTGGCCATGACCACTACGTTCGTGGTAAGTGCTTCTCCATATACGTTCGGGACACCATTAGACCAATATGATGTGCTAACAGTAACCACTGATGTGGCAGGACTGATAACATTAGTGGGGGTAAGGCTATGATCCAGCAGTACATCAATATCAGGCAGGGTGGAGGTGGAGTGAGTTATACTGCTCTAACGGATGACACACAAGAGCCAGTTTACTATATTGGCTGGACAAGTGACAATACTACGTACTACATCACCAGGATCACAGTAGCAGATGACGGTACTACGACAACTGGAGCAGCTACTGGTTCATGGGGTGATAGATATATTCTAATTTATACATAAAAAAATAAAATATGGAAAACAAAATCAGCATAGTGATAAGCCCGACATCTGATGCCTACGCAGTGGTGCTGCGGTGCTACACAATCAATGATGAGGGTGAGCAGGTGACGGTGGCGCAGAGCGTGACTACCGTAGCCGATGTTGACGCGGCAATGAGCCTGACAGAGGCGTTCATCCAAGCAAATAAGTGAGATGGCAAACAGGTATCTGATAGCATCAGGAGACAGCGAGAACCCCGCTATCTATGATGGTGGCACACTGCCCGCTGCGGATGATGTGCTTCGATTGAATGGATTTGTGTGGACGGTTACAGCGAACCGTACACTGGCGCAGTTGAGATGTGATGCGTCTGCCCCTGCGGTAGCAAGCAACGCCTCACGTCAGGTAATCATTAACAATGGCGTGACGCTGATTTGCACCGAACTGGTGCAGGGAATAGCTGATGCCGTGGACGGATTGATTGGGGTGCAGGCTGGAGGCACAGGCACGGTAGTATCTCCATCCTTTGTTCGCGGCATTAGCGGTGTTCAGGCCACATCTACACTGAACATCATCGGCAACTGTGACACCACGGGGGTTATTAGTAGTCAAGGTTTAGTTAGGGGGGCAGGCACTACTAACATTACAGGAAATGTGGTAAACCCTGTTAATTATGTGGCGGATGCGATTCTCGGAGGGGCACTTAACATCACGGGCAATATAACTCAAAATGGTGGTTTGGGCGTGTGGGCGAGAGGAACAACGGCCATACAGGTCACGGGTAACATTATTAACGCGGCAGTTCCCTTCTACGACACTACCACCACCACCTACCCTACATTCGTCCATTACGGGTCTGCAATCGCTGGAACTGCACCAGTCATTCGCAGCCGTAGCCCATACCACGGCACAGGCCCGTTCATCAACAACGGGGAGGTGATGGCGTTAAGCTGTGACAGGGTTCGACTTCTCGGAACGGACAATCAATGGTCAATGATTAAGGCGGATGGCTCGGCACAGATACTCAGAACCGCTGGCCTGCTCACGGGCTACCCACCCGAAGCCAAAGTGGAGGACGGCACTGTTTACGGCCCCTCAAGTGAGTTCACGGGTACGCTGTCACCTGTTAACGTGGACGTGCAGCAGTTGGCAAGTGACCTGCTCAATGAAATTGCCATCTCCTCTATACCATTAGCTGAACGCCTCCGCAACGTGGCCACTACCTCTACAGTCAACTCTGCTATTGGATCTATCAATGTGATACCATAAGCCCTGATATATAGCCATAGAGACCAGCCAAAAAACCCACCAGCCATGGCCAAAACCACCACCACTCAAGCCCGCCGCCCCAA
>Ga0172372_10000378_pt1 | contig 69031 bp, 51 predicted proteins | sample LakKiv5m_2_FD_114544 | JGI IMG/M metagenome (GOLD analysis project Ga0172372, IMG submission 114544) | Freshwater microbial communities from Kabuno Bay, South-Kivu, Congo - kab_092012_9.5m | ecosystem: Environmental > Aquatic > Freshwater > Lake | place: Democratic Republic of the Congo...
GCTGTTTGTCGAATTCATAGTAATCTTTTACAGTTCCTTCACGACTTCCGAGATTGTAATCGGCTTCCCAATCAATGGTGCCGTCCCAACGGTAAATCACATGCTTTCCTTTGCGGTAACCGCGATAATATTCTCCTTCGAACCACGCGTTGTTATTCGGATAAAGCGGTTTGAAGTTTCCATTGCCTGAAGGAAGTTTTGATTCATAAACCATTGTTCCTGTAGTATCGAAAATGGTTCTGCGGATATCAATGCCGCGTTTCACCTGAACTTCTTCCGTTCTGCGACCACGACTGTCGAAATATTCCTGCACGCCGTAAGGATTGTCATTGATGTAATAGTTGTGCGCCGAAATCAATCCGCGAACATTATACTCGTACCATTCGCCTTCCTGCATACCATATTGATACCATCCTTCACTTGCAATGTTTCCGTTCTGGTGATAGGAAGTAGCGTATCCGTGTTCAAATCCGAAAATGAAATTTGACTCATAAGCGATTTTTCCGTTCGGATGATATTCTTTGAATTTTCCTGTGTATGCTCCTTCACGATAATAAACAACACGTTTCTTCCAACCACCATTTGGACTATAGAACGTCCATTCTCCGACACGCTCTCCGTTTTCATAATCACCTTCACCGGATAGGATACCCGTTGAGAAATATTCTTTCACCTCTGTCCGGCCAACAATATTCTGCTCACTGCTGACTTGTTCTTTCAAATCATAGTATTTTACTTTCAGCAATTTGCCGCTCTTATAAGTTCTCTCGCTCCACAATTCTTCGCCCCAGGCATATTCTTTCACTACGCCGTTATACTTTCCGGACTTGTATGTTGCCTCTGTTGACAATTTACCGTTCTCGTGGTATTCCTTCCACATTCCGTCGCGATTGCCTTTTTCTTTGTAGTTGCCTTCGCGAAGCAGTTGTCCGGAAGAGTAATAAATTTTCCAAGGGCCGAATGGCATATCGTTTTTGTACGTTCCTTCAGATTCCAGTTTCCCGTTCGGGTGATAAGACTTTACCAAGCCGGTTTTCTTTCCCTGAAAAATTTTTGCTTCCATCTTCAGTGTTCCGCGGAAATCATATTCTTTGAAATCACCATTGATTTTTCCGGCAGTGAAGTTCATCTCATACATCAACTGATCGTTTTCATGATATACTTTTCCCGGACCGTTTAAAACACCATTCAGCATGGTTCCTGATTCTTTCAGATAACCGCTGTAACCGTATTGCTCATAAGGGCCGTTTTCTTTATCGGCTTTGTAAACGTACACACTTCGTTTTTCACCATTGTCATACCATTGTTCTGATGAACCGTCGCGCAATCCGTTTTTGTACATGGACTTCTCCTTAATCTTTCCGTTCATGTGATAATACGTCCATTCTCCATCCATCTTACCCATCTTGTTGTATGTTCCTTTGCCAAACAACAAACCGGTGCGAGCATAGAAGTAAGTCCATTCTCCATAAGGCTTTTTGGTTTTCGGATCGGTATGACCAACACCCATTACCATTTTGTTGTCGTAGAACACCACATCACGATCCGTTTTATCAGTGATGAGATCCAACGAAGGATGTTTGCTGTTGTCAAGTAAATACTGACTTGTCCACTGAGAAAACGCGCGCAGTTTGCTTTTGTTCTTCTTCCATCCTTTTTGAATTTCAGGACTTGAAATGGAACTCATTGTCCAATAGTTGAATGCAACGAAATGTTTCTTCAGCATCATTTCAACGTAATAAGGAACATATTTCTCCATGTACCAGTTGCTCGTTCCTTCCTGATATTTCATGGCGTCGAACATGATCTGACGTTGCTTCACGAACTTATAATCAAGCGGCACTCGCGACTTGTAAGAAGGACGATAAGCTTGTTCCGAACGAATCAAATCAAGCAAGTCGTTGAAGCATACATCTCCGGATTCTTCGGGAGTCAGCTTATAGTCAACATCGAAGTCGTAGTTGTTGTTGTAGAGATTTTCTACTGTAGTAACAACTTTATCGGCGCGTTCATTGCTAGTGGTAAGAATGAGATAAAATTCGAAAGACAAAATCGCAGGAATTACACGTCCCTGATCAGCAGCACATTTACCAAGGTAATAGTGACTCATTGCGTAGAAATCGTTGATGCGAACGGATTCCTGAAGGCATTTTTCCGCCTCTTTGAATTTCTTTTCTTCGTAATACGTTTTGCCCTTATTGTAGTGAAGCAGATACGCATAAGGATACAACTTGATTCCTTCGTCGAAATATTTGTGGGCGTCTTCGTATTTCTTTAATTCGCGGCTGGCTATTCCTGCAAGATTGTAAAAGTCGGCGTGTGATTCCGATTCCAACGCTATTCCTTTTTTCGCGTTCAATAAACACAGGCTGTCTTCATCGTTGTCATCATACGCAATGCATAAACGCAACAACACAGTTGCATAGTTGGTGTCGTTGCGACCGACTTTTTTATACATGGAAATAGCTTTCTCGGTTTTACCGATTGCCATGTAGTACGAAGCCTCCACCAGAATGTCCCGCGAATTGACAAGTTCGACATCCTGTTGTTGGGCTTTAATTTGATGAACAGATGAAAGAAGAAGGCCGAGAACGACTAAAAAACGAAAAACTGAATGCATAGTAAATAGGTTATCTAACAAATTTAATAATTCATTGGAGAAATGAAAGTGAAAACATGTTACAAAGCCGGAATGCAGTGTATCAGTTCTTCGATGGCATTACGACGTGGAATGGAGAAGCTCGATGAATCATTCAATTCAACATATTCATACAGCGAAAGTGCTTTTACATAGCGATCCTTCGCAAAAGCACCGTTAGTGTTTACGTTCAAATCTCCTTCTGTACGCAGACCTTCTGCAAAAATTTCAATTTGCGCTAAAGTCAGATTGTGATGTTCTACAAGACGTTTGAGCAATTGAGAAGGAGCCAGAGCCGCAATCAACTCCGGGTCTTCGTTGAAATAAACTGTCCATCCGTTTCTCAGTTCCTCCCGTGCTTCTTCTTCACGTCCTTGTTGCCTCAGCCCTATTGCGTGTGCAATAACTCTTGCATACTCTTCAATCATTCTCTGAATGTAATCTCTGCGCAACATGTTCAGTCTGATTTTAATTTCCGATTCGTTTTCACGGTCTTCATTCCGAACGGAAGATTCAAACCTGCTGAAAGGCGGAATCCTTCAGTAATAACGTGTTGTTCTAATGGAGGATCGGCGAAATTGTATCCGGCATAAACGTAGACGATACTGAATAAACACAATCCACCTTCAAGTGTCGCAACACCGCTTTCCTGTTCTTCCCGGAAATACATTGCAAAACTGGCTCTTGCACCAAAGAGCAAAGCGTGTCCTTCTATGCCCAGTTTCGCTCCGTAAATCGGGCGGGAGCTATTCAGACAATATTCCCCGCTAAATGTAAACGCACCCGCAGCTGCGGAAACGAACGATCCGGGTTTGTTACTCGATCGCATGCCAATGAGATTTATACGACCTATTCCTGCTTCAACCCAATTCTTGCCAATCTGATTTCCGTAACCTGTTTTCACCATCCAACCACGACGAGGAGTGAATTCCTGCTGATCATCGGTTGCGCTGTTTCCTTGTGCAAACGCCGCTGCACAGTGTAAAGAAAGGATCAGCATTATTAGTGCGTAGCGCATTATCAAAGTGAAATTACAAAACGTTCATCGTTCATTCGTTCATCGTTCACAGTTTGAGCGTTCACAGTTTGAGCGTTTACCGTTCATCGTTCACTGTTCGGTCGTTCACCGCTCCCGAATCCCCAATTCCCTACATCAACCCTCGGTACAGCTGAAATCTACTCACACAACACTCCGTGTTTACAAATCGCTTACTCGGTTTGACACGCTTCCGAATGTCAACCCTCGGTACAGCTGAAATCTACTCACACAACACTCCGTGTTTACAAATCGCTTTCTTGGTTTGACACGCTTCCGAATCCCCAATCCCCAATCCCCAATCCCGAATCCCCAATCACCACTTCCCGCTTACACCGCCACCACCAAAGCTACCACCACCGAATCCACCGAATCCGCCACCACCGCCTCCTCCCCAAGAGCCGCCTCCTCCCCAACTACCACGATGGAAACGCGGTCCTCCCATAGTGAAACCACCGCCACCGCCTCCTTTCGAAATCATTCTGGCAATAATAATTGTTAGGACAATGAGCAGAAGAATTGTTTTCCAGGAAATGCCTTTCGATTTTTTCGACGCAGCTTTGTCATTGTATGCATCTTGGGCCATCGCCATCAATGCATCAGTTCCCTGATCAAGTGCTTCGTAAAATTCACCGTTCTTGAACAACGGAACAATAATGTCGTCTTTTACATGAACGTTACGCGTTGCGTTGATCTTGGGCTGTAATCCTTCACCAACAGCAATGGCAATATCACGTTGACCTGCGCTGCCTGTAGGTTTGATCAGTATAACAACACCGTTATCGTACTTGTCAGTACCAACGCCCCATTTTTCTCCAATGTTGGTTGCGTATTCCCAGGAGGCATATCCCGCAAGATCATCTACAATTACAATTACGATTTGATTCGAAGTGGAATTGCTGAAGTCCTGAAGCTTTTTTTCCAGACTTGCTGTTTCGTCTGCAGAAAGAAAATCAGGAAATTCCTTAGAGAAATTATTGACCATCCGCGCCGGTGAAGGAGCGTCCGGAATGTCTTTGTAACGATCGTTTTGAGCGGTAAGATTCGCGGAGAGCAAAGCGAACACCCAAACCATCAGCAACGGAATATGTTTCAACTTCTTCATCCGAAACTGATTGAGTTGGTGAGTTCGTTTTTGTCGTCGTCTTTCAAAGGAAAATGTTCAGTAAGCATATTTCCTGAAGCGTGAACTGCTTTCACAATTCCTTCCGCATGTTTTCCTTCTTTGAAAGATGCGATGAGATCACTGAGTGTCTCTTGCCAGAATCCTGAAGGCACTTTTTCATTGATGCCGGAGTCGCCGATGATGGCTGCTTTTTGTGATTTCACAGCAATGTAAATCAACACACCTGTGCGATCACGCGTTTCGTGCATTTTCAAATTGCGGAAGACTTTCTGCGCATGTTGATACGCATCAAACCAACACCAGTTTTCTATGTGCACACGGATTTCTCCGGAAGTCAGTTTCTCTGCCGACTCAATGGCATCCATAACCTGCTGCTTCTGTTCCGCAGTGAGAAATTCAGTTGAAGATGACATTATTTGCCGTCTTTGAAATCGAACTCCACTTTCGGAGCTTTCTCAGCACCTGCATCAGCTTCGAAGTAAGGCATCTTCTCGAATCCGAAAATACCGGCCCAAATGTTGCGCGGGAATTTCTGTACAGTGGTATTGTAAGCTCCTGTCAGCTCGTTATAATCTGTTCGCGCTTTCTTGATCATATTTTCCGTTTCGGAAATCTCAGCACGCAATTCAGTGAAACCGCCGTTAGTCTGAAGTGTAGGATACGACTCTGCAACAACCAATAATCTTCCGAGTGCGGATGATACATTGTTCTGCGCAGCCTGGAATTCCTTCATCGATTGCTCGTTCAGATTCTCCGGACTGATTTTTACCTGCGTTGCACTTGCACGCGCGTTTATCACTGCTTCCAAAGTTGATTTTTCAAAATCCGCTTGCCCCTGAACGGTTGCAACGAGATTCGGAATTTTATCCAGGCGCAACTGATACGCAGCTTCCACGTTCTGCCATTCTTTGCGAACCTGTTCACGTGATTCCACGAGTGAGTTGTAAGTACTGCATCCATTCATGCCTGCAAAAGCAATGAAAAGACCCAGAATGATGAGAATGATGGTGCTGCGTTTCATTTAGCTGTTGTTTGTTTAGGTATAGTCGTTTAAAGGTATGATTTATTTTAAGAGCTTTTGAAGGATAATCTGTGTAATCAATTGATCATATCCACACTCCGCTTAATAAACTTCGTCAGCTCTTCACCTTTCAGAAGTCCTTGCGAAAGCAATGCTAAATCCGCGGTTTGCTTAATTAGTTTCTTCTTCGTGTCGGCATCAGTTTCGCTTACGATTTTCGTTACAAGCGGGTGATTGGTATTCACCACGAGATTGTGCATCTCCGGCATGTTGACGAACATATTCATGCCTCCGCCCAGCGCACTCATGTCTTTCATGCGGCGCATAAATTCAGGTCGCGTGATCATCATCGGTGCTTCTGTTTCACTCAACGATTCAAACATTACGTTGAATTGTTCCTTCGGAAGTTGTTCTTCAATCACCGGACGCAGTGCATCTTTTTCTTCATCGCTCAGTTTCGAAGGCATAGGCTCGTCTTTGCGAATGAGTTTGTCAATCGTATCGGCATCTACGCGAACGAACGATGTATTCTCCAGTTTGCTTTCGAGGAAATTGATGAAGTGCGGATCAATCATGCTGTCCATCACTAAAACGTCATAACCGCGATCTTTCGCAGAAGCAATGTAACTGTGCTGCGTGTTCACGTCTGTTGCGTATAGGTAGATGACTTTGTCGTCCTTGTCGGTCTGGATCGGTTTTACTTTTTCATTGTATTCGTCCAACGTGAACATCTTTCCTTCTTCATTGCGCAGCAGAGCAAACTTGCGTGCTTTCTCCCAGAACTTATCGTCGCTGAGCATGCCATACTGTACGAAGATGCGTATGTCTTCATATTTCTTCTCGAAATCTTCGCGATCTTTCTTGAAGAGTTCTTCCAGTTTGTCCGCTACTTTCTTCGTGATGTGAGAAGAAATCTTCTTCACGTTTCCATCGCTCTGCAGATACGATCGTGATACGTTGAGCGGAATATCCGGGGAGTCAATCACACCGCGCAGGAGCGTAAGAAATTCCGGAACAATCTGATCTACCGAATCCGTTACAAAAACCTGATTGCAGTACAATTGGATTTTGTCTTTCTGAACTTCAAATGATTTTTTGATTTTCGGGAAGTACAGAACACCTGTGAGGTTGAAAGGATAATCCACATTCAGATGAATCCAGAACAGCGGATCTTCGAAATTCATCGGATACAATTCGCGATAGAAAGCTTTGTAGTCTTCATCGCTCAGATCCGATGGTTTCTTTGTCCATGCCGGATTCGGATTGTTGATCTGACGCGGTTGTTTTACTTCCACTTCCTTGCCTTCAGCGTCTTTTTCTTTTTTGGTTTCTTCACCGAACTGAATGGCAACCGGAAGGAAGCGACAGTATTTTTCAAGTATATCGCGCAGACGACTTTCTTCAAGGAATTCGAGAGAATCATCAGCAACATGCAGAATGATATCCGTTCCGCGTGAATCGCGTTCAGCAGGAGTAAGCGTGTATTCAGGACTACCGTCGCATTCCCATTTCACTGCTTGTGCGCCATCCTGAAAACTTTTCGTGATGAGTTCAACTTTTGCAGCCACCATGAACGCGGAGTAGAATCCAAGTCCGAAATGACCGATGATGCTGTTCACCGCATCTGTTTTGTCTTTGTATTTCTGCACGAATTCTTCAGCACCGGAGAATGCAACTTGTGTGATGTATTTTTCCACTTCATCGGCTGTCATACCAATACCGCGGTCGGAAATGGTGATTGTCTTTTTGTCTTTATCAACTGCCACCTTGACAAAAAGTTCGCCCAATTCACCTTTAGCTTCGCCCATTGCGGAGAGTGCCTGAAGTTTTTTGGTAGCATCGACGGCGTTGGAAACGAGCTCGCGCAGGAAGATTTCGTGATCAGAATAGAGGAATTTCTTAATGATCGGAAAAATGTTCTCGGTTTGAACGTTGATTTTGCCTGTTGTGGTTGACATAGTTAATAGCTTTGAATTTGCGGGAAAACAGTGCGAATGACGTGCCAATTAGAGTTTTCTGTCACAATGACATGAGTGGGATTGCTAACTTCGCAATGATGAAATCGGGTTTGTTGTATTTGCTTCCGCTCTTCCTTGTGATTTGCTGCAGTAACTCCTGCGAGAAGAAAGCTGTGCAGGACGACAATCGTGCATATAATTTTTCCAAACCAACGAATCATATAGAACTGCCGAAAATTCTTAATGAAATTTCCGGGTTGGTGCTGATTGACTCTACACGATTCGCCTGTATTCAGGATGAGAAAGGTGTTGTGTTTATTTATGACCTTATTTCAGAAAAGATAACCCACGAAATCCGATTTGCTGATGACGGAGATTTTGAAGGCATCGCAAAAGTGGATAATGATTTGTATGTCCTTCGCAGCGACGGAGAATTGTTTCATGTGATGAATTTTCTGTCTGACAGTTTTCGTGTTGAGCAATTCACAACAGGTGTTCCGGCTGATAATAACGAAGGTTTATGTTACGATTCAGCGGCTGCCCGATTGCTGATCGGTTGTAAAAGCAAGATCGGAGCAGGGAAGGAGTTTAAGGACATTCGCGCTGTTTATGAGTTTGATCTGAACACGCATAAACTGAATCCGCAACCTGCATTTGAATTTTACATTCCTGATTTGATTTCGTGGGCGGACTCAAACAATGTGAAACTACCCGTGAAAGAAAAGAAATCGGGTGATGAAGCGGTCATGAAATTCAGAACATCCGCAATTGCGATACATCCGATAACCGGCAATCTTCATTTGCTCTCAGCTTCAGATCACACGTACTTCGAGTTTCGCAGAGACGGAACACCTGTTTATATGGAATTGATGAACGACAGGAAATTCAATAAGCCGGAAGGAATTTGCTTCTACCGTAACGGAAACATGCTCGTTACAAATGAGGCTCAGGATAAGAAACCGACGTTGTATATTTTTAATTATAATTCCGGTAAATGAAAGTTGATTTCATTACATCGCCTTTGCTGAAAGCGAAACATGCTTTCTTTACACGTCACGGCGGAGTTTCTCCTGCACCTTTTGGTTCTTTGAATTTTGGTGGCAGCGATGACGATCCGGAGAATATTCGAATGAATCGTGAGCGTGCATTGTCTGCAGCGGGAATGAATTTCAGAAACGTTGCGCGCATGAATCAGGTGCACGGCAATGAAGTGTGCATAGCGAAAGAAGGTTCGCAAACCTGCGATGCATTGGTAACAGCGGAGCGCGATATTGTACTTGCTGTTGGTGCCGCTGATTGTTATCCGATTTTGTTTCATGATCCGGTGAATGCAGTGGCTGGCGCAGCTCATGCAGGATGGAAAGGCTCGTTGGAAAAAATTCCTGCGAACACCATTGAGGAAATGTGTAAACTCGGAGCTGATCGCAATGAAATTCGCGTTACTATCGGTCCCGGAATTTGTCGCAACAATTACGAAGTAAGTGAAGAAGTGATTCAGAAGTTTTTGAATGCCGGATTCCCGGAAAGTATACACACCGGCAGATTGCTTGATCTCCTCGAAGCGAATATTCATACGTTATTGTCTTCAGGAATCAAACGCGAAAACATCTGGGCGCTGAACCGCTGTACAACCGAAGAAGATTTCTTTTCTTATCGCCGCGACAACGGAAAGACAGGCAGAATGTGGGCGTGTATTCAGCTTTGAGTTTATCGATATTACAATACCAGATACAGATCGCAGATCACCAAAATTGCGAAGGCTACGCTTGCAATTCCATTGGTGGTGAAGAAAGCGCGATTCACCTTCGACAGGTCGTCTGGTTTAACGAGTGAATGCTGATACCACAGCAGAACGGAAAACAGAATCGCACCGAATAAATAATACATTCCGAATCCGCCCATCACGCCTGTAGTCCAGATAAGACATGCGGCAACAATGTGGAATGCACGAGATAACGCCAATGCATTTTTCTTTCCGATAGCAGCTGGAATGGAATGCAGTTTGTTTTTCTTATCGAATTCCTGATCCTGTAAAGCGTAGATCATGTCGAATCCGCTCACCCAAAATAATACAGCAAATGAAAATCCTAAAGGCAGCCAATTGAATTCACCCGTTACCGCTAACCAAGCGCCGATAGGAGCAAGGGCAAGTCCGATTCCGAGTATGACATGGCACAATGCTGTGAATCGTTTGGTGTAACTGTAGCCCAACACCACTGCGAGTGCAACCGGCGATAAATAGAAACAAAGCGAGTTGACGAACCACGTGCATGTAATGAATAACACGCAGTTGAGGATCACAAAAATCAAAGCTGCTTTACCGCTTATGATGCCTGCCGGAATTTCACGATTTACAGTACGTTCATTCTTCGCATCTATATCGCGATCAACATAGCGATTGAAACCCATTGCAGCGCTGCGTGCGAAAACCATGCACAGAATCATCAAGCCGAATTTATACCACGAGAATTCGTGTTCCGTCCTTTCAACAGCAAGAAAGAAACCGATGATTGCAAACGGTAACGCAAAAATCGTGTGCGAGAAGGTTACCAGCGAGAAAAAATCACCGACTCCGCTTTTATTTTTTTGTGCTACGCTCACTTGGTCAGATAAAAATAAATGATGAGGATTAGCGGAATGGAACTGAGTAACATTCCTGCGTATCCGGGATTGAATTTCGGTGTTTCGATATTATGACGTGTTGTAAACATCACGTACAAACTGCTCAACAGAAATCCGGGAAGCATTGAAAGCATAGCTACAAAAACCAATGTTCCGGGCATGAAGGTGAAAATTGCCGTGATGATTCCGAAAATCAATCCGGCCCAACCGATAAGCGGTAAATACTTCAACATAGTGTGCAAAGTTAATGATTACTTCGCAGCAGGGAATTTATTCAATGATCAGTTGGGAGGATTGAACTCCATCTTCGGACGATGCAACTACTGAATAAAATCCTGCACTCAAAGCTGACGGTGGTATTGTAACATTACCGTTGTTGTCTGCGGTGGCACTGAAAACTATTTGTCCCAATGAATTTATCACAGAAACACTCCGGAAAGGAAGTATGCCCGTGATCTGAATCGAAGTTTGTCCGTTCGAAGGAACTGGAAACACATTCATTGTTGATGGCGAAGAATTTTCAGTCGTGCTCAAACTAGTTGCGCATACAGTCATCATGCTGAACGCATCAACTTTTCCGTATCCCCATTCGATATCAGGCAAAGCTGAGCCTGTGAATGTATCCTGCTTAGCACAATAGATTACGGCATCTCGGAATTCATTCCAAGTTGAATTCGGTAGACGTTCCAACCATAAAGCTCCGCATCCGGCAACAACAGGCGAAGCCGCGGATGTTCCACCGCCTTGCACATGCCAGCCACCGGGAGTAACTGCATCCGGCGCTCCGCTGATAATTCCGGGACGATTATTCGTTTCAATACAGGAAAAATTATTCGCACCCGGTGCCGTAATTTCCGGTTTGATTCTGCCATCACGCGTAGGTCCGATACTGGAATTGTACATCAATTCTCCGGCTGTTACTGTTGTATCGTGAATCCAAACATTATTGTAATTCGGCCACACATCGCGATTCACATAGTTGCCTACGCAAACCACGCGTTCTGAACATTGAAAACTGCTGACAACTGTATGCGTTGCATCAGGCATTTTATAAAATTGTATCGCAGGATAAACACTCTGATTCGGAATTCCGCTTGACACAACATCGAAACTCCAGAGATGAAATAATCCTGTACCGGTACAGTACAATCCGTAATTGTAACCCGCCAGCGAATCCGGCGTTACAAAATATTCCATGCTGTAAGTGCTTCCTTGTGTTGTTGCAATACGCATGATCGTTGCGAGTCGCTGACCGTTGGAATTGTACAGCGTATCATAACTGATTCCTGAAAGATTTCCTGCAATATTTGTGAAAGCGGAGCGATCGAGATCACTGAAATCATTCATTCGTGTAGCGCCGATAGCAAAGTCTGCATTGGCAAATTGACTTTGCTCTGCCCACATCTGAATGTAAATCGATCCGCTGTTGACATTGAACCAGGTGAAATTGGTATCGCTGCTCAGATTGTAACTCAAATGAATCGGTAATCCGCCTGCATTCCCGGAAGCGCCAACCATCAATCGACCCGGCGTATCAAGCAATGTGTCAATCATCATCGCCTGCAGATCCTGTCCGTCATGAGAGCCGTAATAATCTCCCACACTGGCATTGATTACACAAGGCAATCCTAATGAATCTGCAATGGAATAAATGTAAGCCGCTGCATCCGCTACTGCCACCGAACTGAATTGTCCGTTGAAGTCGAGTGCCACAACTACAAAAGTCACATTCGGTGCAACGCCGCTCATGTCCATTTGTGTTACACTTCGTCCATTGCCACCTGCAATTCCGCTCACATGTGTGCCGTGACCGTAATAGGCAACATCGTTATGCGTACATGATGAATCGTTGATCGATGCGCTGTCCCATTCTGTTCCGTAGTTGAACATCGCAGGCGATTGTCCGCTCTGATCTCGTTGATCCCAAATGCGATAAATGCGAGTGTTTCCCAATGAATCTTTAAAGTCAGGATGTCTGTAATCAATCCCTGAATCAATAATTCCCATCACAACACCCGCACCGTTATAACCTTGCGGTAATGGTGCGAGTCCGTTGCGAACGTCATTCACGCGCGTTTGTTTTTTCACGGTGTCGTTCATGACTTGCATGTGAATCGGCGCATTTCCTAAACGAACAACTCCGTTCTCCGCTGCGAATTCATTGAGTTTTCCGGCGGGAATCTGCACAGAGGAAATGGAACCTTCCGAACACATTACGAAACCTCCGTGTTCTTTTGCAGCTTGAACTATCAGTGCCGGTTGACCTTCAGCCAGAACGCCGATCATCTCAGAAGGTGCGTAACCTCCTGTAAGTAATGTCAGAGAAAGCGGTACGTTGGTCTTTTCCTGCGCCGAAGCACAAGTCACGAAAATGATAAATGAAGCAAGTAGAAATTTGCGCATAGTAGATTTTATAGGGTATCTAAAGTTCGTCAATTTGTCGGGATTAACCACGATCTTTACAGAGAATGATACGCCGCTTCGCAATACTGTTTTGCTTTCTGATGACGGTTGCCGCCGTTGCTCAGACAGATTCCGTAGCATACTCGCAGGGATTCGCATTTAGTGAAGGAGTTTATCTGAATTTTTATCAGTTCAGAAGCAACAAGCCGATTCCGAAATCAAGAATTGTGCTTGATGGAGATTCAACGCGTCCCGACATTCTGAAACAGACATTGAGTAAGACAACTTTCCAATGGCGCGATTCGAACGGTCTTGTTCAGACAACCAAAGTCAATGCAGTTTGGGGATACAGTGAAAATAAAACGGTTTATGCGCTGTTAAATAATCAATTCAACAGAGTTGTTGTCATCGGAAGTATTTGTCACTTTACTTCCTATGTGACTGATTATCGTTATACCGGACCGGGAACTTATCCGAATCAACAATACGGAGTCCCGGTGGAAACGCTTCAGCAATATATTCTGGATATAGCTTCAGGTCAGTTTTATGTTTTTCAGGTTTCTTCAATGGAATATGTGCTGCAGCGTGATCCCGCATTGTATGCCGAGTATGCTGCATTGAAGAAAAAGCAGAAGCGAGATCAGATGTTCATCTATCTGAGAAAATACAATGAAAAACATCCGTTGATGTTTCCGCGTTAGTTGTACTTCGCTTGGCGGATGGAGTCAATTAGATCAAGCGTTTCCAGAATTTTCTGTGTATCCTGTTCGAATGGTAAAGTTGTATCTGCCATTGGAAGTATTGTGTCAGTTTTCACGACAGAATCAGCAGCTGATGTATTGTTTACTGAGTCCATTGTCGTTTGCGCATTCTCATCGCCACATGATGAAAGCAAAAGAATGATTCCGATCGGAATACATTTCATACAGAACAGAAATCGTCGGCTTTTCATGTTTAAACAGATTTGCCTGTGAAAACTAAATTAAATCAGGCGGAGTAAAGATACATGTGATTTGAATAAATGTTCACGTTTACAAAGCCGAATTACTGCTGTTACAGTTGAACTCGAGCCGAAAAATCACGATATTTGCACCAGAAAACAAACCTTAATCTCCTCCCGGAGTTTCTCAGATTTAATACAGCTTACAAATGTCAGAAGGAAGACAAATTATTTTCTCGATGGTGAATGTTTCCAAAATTCACCCTCCGCAGAAACAGGTATTGAAAGATATTTATCTCTCGTTTTATTACGGTGCAAAAATAGGTGTTATCGGTCTGAACGGTTCCGGTAAATCTTCTTTGCTCCGCATCATTGCAGGAATTGATAAAGACTATATCGGTGATATCCACTTTTCCCCGGGTTACACAATCGGGATGTTGGAACAGGAGCCGAAGTTCGATGAAACGAAAACCGTAATGGACATTGTGAAAGAAGGTGTTCAGGAAATTACGGATGTTCTTAAGGAGTTCGAAGAAGTGAATGAGAAGTTCGCTGATCCGGATGCGGACATGGATAAACTTATTTCCCGTCAGGCATATCTTCAGGAAAAGATTGATCAACTCGACGCTTGGAATATCGAAAGCAAACTCGAACGCTCAATGGACGCGTTGCAATGTCCTGAAGGTGATACTCCGATTTCTGTTTGTTCGGGTGGTGAACGTCGTCGCGTTGCTTTGTGCCGTTTGTTGCTGAAGCAGCCTGATATTCTCCTTCTTGACGAACCGACGAACCACCTGGATGCTGAATCCGTTCAGTGGTTAGAGAATCACCTTGCTTCTTATCCGGGCACAATTATTTCAGTAACACACGATAGATATTTCCTCGATAACGTTGCAGGCTGGATTCTTGAATTGGATCGCGGTGAAGGAATTCCATGGAAAGGAAATTACTCCGAGTGGCTCGAACAGAAGTCTAAGCGCCTGGAACAGGAGGAGAAAACAGAAAGCAAGCGTCGCAAAACACTCGAGCGCGAGTTGGAATGGGTGCGTAAAGGTCCGAAAGGTCGTCAGTCGAAATCCAAAGCCCGTATAGCGAACTACGAGAAAATGTTGAGCGAAGATGTGAAGGTGAAAGAAGAAAAACTCGAACTCTTCATTCCTAACGGACCGCGCTTAGGTAACGAAGTGATTGAAGCTATCGGTGTATCGAAAGCATTTGGAGACAAGGTGCTTTACGAGGATATGAATTTCAAATTGCCTCCTGCGGGAATCGTTGGAATCATCGGACCGAACGGTGCCGGTAAAACAACTTTGTTCCGCATGATCATGGGCGAACAAAAGCCTGACGGTGGTGAATTTAAAGTTGGTCCTACAGTGAAAGTGGCTTACGTGGATCAGTCTCACGTGGAAATCAATCCTGAACATACAGTGTTCGAAGCGATCACCGGCGGAACGGAATACGTAGAACTCGAAGGCGTGAAGTTGAATTCACGTGCCTACGTTTCGAAATTCAATTTCGCAGGACAGGATCAAGGCAAGAAAGTGAAAGTTCTTTCCGGGGGTGAGCGAAATCGTTTGCACTTGGCATTGACTTTGCGTGGAGGGGCGAATGTGTTGCTCCTTGACGAACCGACGAACGATATCGACGTGAATACAATGCGTGCCCTGGAAGAAGCGCTGGAAAATTTCGCAGGTTGTGCTGTGATTATTTCCCACGACCGTTGGTTCCTCGATCGCGTGTGTACGCACATTCTCGCATTCGAAGGAAATTCTTCGGTGTATTTCTTCGAAGGAACATACACTGAGTACGAAGAAAACAAGAAGAAGCGTTTGGGAGAAACTGAACCGAAACGATTCCGTTATAAGAAATTGACTGTCTAATTTGATAAACAAACCTCTAATGAAAAAGTACATTATTCTGGCAACTTCTGTAGTTGCACTTGCAACCGGTTCTGCATTCACAATGCTTGCAGATTGCGGGAACTTCGAACAATTCAATAAGGGTGTTACATACACCATGTCTAATTACAACGACAAAGGCAAACTGGAATCAACTGTTGACGGTAACGTTGTGGAAGTCACTAAAACTCCTGAGTCCATTACGGCAACTATTGATGTTGTCATGAAAGATGGCAAAGGAAAGGACAACGGAACAGGCAAATATAAAGTCTCGTGTTCCGGCGGTAAATACGCCATGGATATGGAGAGTTTCATTTCTCCTCAAATGAAGGATGCGTACAAGGATATGGAATTGAAAATAGAAGGGAATACGCTTGATTATCCAAACAATATGAAAGCAGGAGACAAGCTTGCTGATGGGACGGTAACCATGCACGTGATTGACAAGAAATCAGGAAACGAAATCAGTACAACAATCGTTACTATCAAAGACCGTACGGTAGAAGCTGTTGAGAACAAAACAACACCTGCCGGAACATGGGAGTGCTATAAGATTACCTACACATCTGAATTCGTTTCTAAAGTAGGAGCAATGACACTGCCGATTAAACCACGTTCTACAACAGAGTGGTTCAGTTTCAAAGTTGGTAGCGTTCGCACTGAAAGTTCAAAGAACGGCAAGATGGAAAGCTATTCTGAACTCACTAAATTCAATAAGCCTCTGTAATGACCGGCTTCATTGCAAAGACAATTGTTACAGGTTTGGTGGTCGCGGGATTTATTTCCCAGCGACCACTGCCGTTTTTGCAGAAGGATAAAGTAATCACATACAAAGCCTATGTGAAAATTGCCGGTGACAAATTGAAGGAATATTTGACTGTCGTTGAAATTGAACAAGTAACATCTTCGGGATCATATGTCCACAGTGAGGGAACCGTTCATTTTGATGGCGACGCTGAATATAGCAATGTCAGGTATTTTCAGGAATTCGCTTCGGATTCCGCTGCGTTTTACTCTTCGGGCAGAAACTTCATTTACAACAGAACTGATAACGTACACAAGGTGAAGATTGATCAGCCTGACAGTTTGCAGTATCCATATCAGATGAAGTTGGGTGACAGTCTTAAGAATTGTATCGTGAAGTTCAGCCTTTCTTCGGGTCAATCGAAGTCCAAAGGGGAACTGAGTTTCACGAATCGTGTGGTAATTAATCCGGATACGCTCAATCTGCCGATTGGAAGAATTGCAGCATGGAAAATAGAGGCCGACATGACAACTCAAAGTGTCACTTCGGCATTGGGAAAAAGTAAGCGTGAAACAAATACATGCAAGCTTTATGAATGGTTCAATGCTGAATACGGAATCGTGAAATCGGAAAGAGAAGTTGGAGGCACGTTCACCAGCGTTGAATTAAAATCTATCAAATGAAAAAACTGTACTGGAGTTCGGGAGTTATTGCTGTATGTCTGCTGATTTACGGTTTTGCTGTGGTGAAGCCTGATTTCTTCCTACAGGGAAATGTTATTTCATATACTCATCAGCTAGCAGGTGGAGTTAAACGAACTAATGAAATTTCAATTACTGCGGTGAATTCTGCCGGAGGGCGAACAACTTCACTGGCATTGTGCAGAGTGAAGGACGATCAAGGGAAGAATATTTTCACTTACAAATACAAATTCGCACTTGACAGCAGTGCCTGGTATTCCGATGTCATGAACGAAATGCTCATCACAGAAACTTCGCCGGTTGATGTGAACGTGGAAGTCATTACAGAAATGATGGCGTATCCATTGGATATGTCTGTCGGAGATACGTTGCAACCTGCGCGCGGCAGCCGCAGAACCATGGGGAAAAACACTTCATCAGAAGGAAAGTATCTTGTACTGCATCGCAAAGTAATTCGCAAAGAATCTGTAACCGTTCCGGGTGGTACATTCTCCGCATTCGTTATCGAATCCCGCGCAATCAATGAAACCATTGACGATTACGGTCCGTTAGGCAAATTCAGCAACAAGAGCGAAAGCACCGTTACCGAATGGTTCGTGCCCGCTCAGGGTGTGGTGAAAAGAATAAGTGAATCTGTGAACGGAAAGCAGACGCTCATTTTACAATAGTTTGTGAACTGATCGCTGATCGCTGCTCACTGATTACTGTTTCCTGCTCACTGATTACCGTTTCCTGATCACTGATTACTGCTCACTGATCCCTATCTTTGCCCCGAATTATGGCTCAGAAACCTTCCACTCCTAAAGGCACGCGCGATTTCTCTCCGGATGAAATGATGCGCCGCAATTTCATTTTCGATACCATCCGTTCCGTTTTCAAGAAGTACGGTTATCAGCCTATTGAAACTCCGGCGATGGAGAATATTGAAACACTCACCGGGAAATACGGTGAAGAAGGAGACCAGCTGCTTTTTAAAATTCTTAACTCGAGACCTTTCGAAGCGAAAGACGAGAAGAAACAACAAATGCTCGATGCTTTCGAGCGTACGCTGCAGCAGAACACGAACAGTGATGTGCTTACGGAAAAAGCCCTCCGTTACGATCTTACCGTTCCGTTCGCTCGTTACGTTGTGCAACATCAAAACGAAATCACATTTCCGTTCAAGCGTTATCAGATTCAACCGGTTTGGCGTGCTGATCGTCCGCAGAAAGGTCGCTACCGCGAGTTTTTTCAATGTGATGCCGACGTTATAGGAAGTGATTCACTTATCAATGAAGTGGAATTGGTGCAGATGATTGATGAGGTCTTCGATAAATTGAAGAATGATCTATTCGTAACTATTCGTATTAGCAACAGGAAAGTTATCGCAGGTATTGCCGAGTTAGCTGGTACACCCGATAGAATTGTTGATGTTGCTGTTACTCTGGACAAGTACGATAAAATTGGTGAAGCAATTTTTCAAGAGTTCGCTGATAATGGGTTTAGCGAATATTCTATCATGAAACTTAGAGAAATAGTTTCCGTGGCATTAGAGTGCGTGGCAAAGTCTAAAGAAGGTGATGAGAACTATTCTTTTAAGCGCTTACGTGAATTGTTTGCAGGTTGCTCTATTGGTTTGGACGGCGTCGAAGAAGTTGAACAGGTGTTTAAATTATTGTGGAGTGCTGCTGGATCGGGAAAACCATTGAAATCTTCCGAATTGGTGTTTAATTTAATTCTTGCTAGAGGACTAAATTATTACACAGGTGCAATTTTCGAGGTTGAGGTGGATCGTATCAAAACACCTCATTCAACATTTACTAGTTCGATTTGTGGAGGCGGAAGGTACGATAACCTCACCGGAATCTTCGGTTTGCCAAATATGTCCGGTGTTGGAATTTCCTTCGGCATTGATCGCATTTTCGATGTGCTCAACGAAGTTGGATATCCTGAAGATGTAACCGCGAAAGAAGGCACGCGTGTTTTGTTTGCAAACTTCGGAGGTGAAGATGAACGTCATTCTTTATCGCTTCTGAAGAAAGTTCGTGAAGCAGGAATTGCAGCGGAAATTTATCTCGACGCAGTGAAGATGGGCAAGCAATTCAAATACGCCGATGCAAAGAAAATTCCATTCGTGGCAATTATCGGTGAAAACGAAAGAACAAACAACACAATTACGCTGAAGAATATGGCAAGCGGTGAACAGTCAAGTGTGACGCTTTCTGAATTGATCAGTGCTCTAAAATAATTAATGTTCTGATGCAACTCTGTCCCAATATACCGCTTTCCATTGCTGCTATCCGCAAAGCACTTCGCGAATTACCGCAGCTTTCACTTTCTGATGAAGCAACACGACGTGTGAATGAATCGCATACGCGACTTTACGAAGTAATCGCTGCAGCGAAGAATCCGATTTACGGTGTGAATACCGGTTTCGGTGATCTGAAAAACACGCGTATTTCCGATGAAGAACTCGGACAACTTCAAGTGAATCTTGTGATGTCGCATGCGTGCGGTACAGGCGATCGTGTTCCTGTGGAAGTAGTGCGTCTGATGATTCTCTTCAAGATTCAGGGACTCATTCAGGGTCATTCCGGTGTGCAGTTGAAAACCGTTGAGATGCTTGTTTCGCTTTGGAACAACAACGTGCTTCCGGTAGTTTATGATCAGGGTTCGCTTGGCGCATCGGGAGATCTTGCTCCATTGGCGCATCTCGCTTTACCGATTATCGGAAAAGGAGAAGTAAACTATTACGGTTCCATTCGTCCTGCTGCTGATGTTCTTGCGGAACTGAATCTTACGCCTGTGCAACTGAAAGCGAAAGAAGGTTTGGCGATTCTCAACGGTACGCAATTCATGAGCGCATACGGAATGTATTCATTGTTGCAGGCAAAAGATCTTGCTGATGCTGCAGACATGATCGGCGCATTTTCATTGGATGCTTTCGACGGACTACGTGAACCTTTTGATGCTCGTTTACATGATATTCGCCCGCACTCCGGACAAATCACAGTGGCGTCACGTGTTGATTCGTTTCTCGAAAATTCACCTATTGCCAATAAACCGAAATCGAAGAAATTCGACGTGCAGGATCCGTATTCATTCCGTTGCATTCCGCAAGTTCACGGCGCATCTCGCGATGCTATTGATTACGTGGAACGCGTGTTGCTCGTTGAGGTGAATTCGGTTACAGACAATCCAACCCTTTTCCCGAAACAAGGAGATATTTTATCCGGTGGAAATTTTCACGGACAACCGTTGGCATTGGCATTGGATTTTCTCGCTATTGCTTTGGCTGAATATGCAAACATCAGCGAGAGAAGAACATATCTGCTCATCGCCGGTAAACGCGGACTTCCTCCGATGCTTTCAGCAAACGTAGGTGTAAATTCCGGATTTATGATTCCGCAATACACTGCTGCTTCCATCGTAAGTCAGAACAAACAGCTCTGTACTCCTGCATCCGTTGATTCGATTGTTTCTTCCAACGGACAGGAAGATCACGTCAGCATGGGTGCGAATGCGGCAACCAAATGTTCACGCGTTGTGCGCAATGTACGTCAGGTATTGTCTATTGAATTGCTGAATGCTGCGCAGGCACTCGACTTCAGAATGAAAATAGACGGAGTCAACTCTTCTCCTGAGTTAATGAATTTGCACTCTGCTTTCCGTGCCAAAGTTTCGCATATGGAAAATGACCGTGAGTTGTATGTTGACATCGCAGATGCCAATGCGTTTATGAATACTTATTCGTTTCAATAATGCGTCGACTGATCGCAATACTCGGAGTCCTGTTACTTAGCATCAATTCACTTTGGGCTTGTCAATGTGAAACGCTTCCTCCGCTGACAAAATCAATGGCGCTGAAATATGACGTAATATTTTACGGTCGCGTGTTGGCTGTTTCTCAAAACGGAGCCGAATCGAAGGCGCACTTTATTGTCAACGAAGTTTACAAAGGCGGACTTTACAAGGAAGTTGATTTGCAGTTTGACGCAGAATCGGACTGCGCAATGAGTTTTGCTCCGGGGGAATCGTGGATGATTTACGGAAACTGGGTCAAGATCGGAATGCCGCTTACTGACATCTGCACACACAGCAGAAAGTTGGCTGTTGCCGGTGAAACAGATATTTACACTGTGAGTGGAAGAGGGAAGTGGGATGATGAGAAGAAATTTCTTAGTGACAGTTTAGGCGTGCAATCTTTTCTGGATCCGGCTGATAAGAAAGATCTGAGGCATAAGAATATTGTGCCCGGCGCAATGCAGGCATTGCTTTATTTAGCTTTCGGACTTGGTGGCTTAGGCATTATATTTCTTGTTGTAAAACGAATCTTCCGTAACGATGCAAAATAAGTTTCCCAAGTTTAAAGCGCATCCTTGGCATGGAATCAACCCGGGTGAGAACGTTCCGGAAACTGTTAATTGTTTTATAGAAATTGTGCCTGGCGATACTGTCAAGTATGAAATCGATAAAGCCAGCGGTTATCTGAAAATTGATCGCCCGCAGCAATACTCTAATGTGGCTCCTTTGCTCTACGGATTTATACCGCAAACCTATTGCGGAGCGGAAATAGCTGCGCTTGCAGGTACAGCGAACGGCGATGGAGATCCGCTTGATGTTGTAGTGCTTTGCGAACGCACTGTGGCGCATGGCGATTTCATTCTGCGTGCGGTTCCGGTGGGCGGTTTACGAATGATCGACAAAGGAGAAGCCGACGATAAAATTATTGCAGTATTGGAAGGTGATGCAGCGTATTCCGATATCAGGACTATTGATGATATTCCTGCTGCACTTTTGAACCGGCTTCGTCACTATTTTCTCACCTACAAACTCGCTCCGGGTCAATCTCAGTCTGCAGTTGTAATTGCAGCGGAATACGGACGGGAAGATGCTCATAAAGTCATCGCGGCTTCACTTAAGGATTATGTGGCGCTTACCTGCGGTCAATAATTGATTTGGCCCGTCAGACATTCGCCGGAGTACGATTCGAATCATTATCTTTATTGGCTGTGCGGTATACTATGAATCTGCTTAAACGACTTCAATTATTTCTGGTCGTAGCCTGTGCCTTGTGGGTTGCTCAAACAGCTCAGGCACAGCAATACAGTTTCCGCCAATATTCAGTTACTGAAGGATTGCCGGTAAGTCGCGTTACAAGTCTGTTTCAGGATACGCAAGGTTATATGTGGATCGGTACAGAAGGTGGACTCGCGCGATACGACGGACATGAGTTTGAATATTTCGATCCATCGAACGGTTTCAAAGGCACGGTTGTAACTGCTATCACTGAAACGGAAACAGGAATTTTGTTTGCTACGGACAGCGGTTTGATCAGATATGCTTATGCCGGATTTAATTTTATTCCATATCCCAAGGACGGTTTCAACAAAGTCACTGCATTTATTTTCGGTGATAAGGACGAATTGCTTCTTGCTACCGATAAAGGCATTTACAGATTTGATCAGGGGAAGTTCACTAAACTGATTTCCGGAACTCCGGTAGATAATCTTGCGGTAACAGCCTTGTTGCTTGATAAGAATCGCAAGTTATGGGCAGGAACAGATCGTAATGGTTTGTTCTGTTTTGACTATCAGAAAGGGCTGTTGCGTAATGAAATTTATGCAGATCAAAGCAAGCTGGTTAGTTCAAGAATCAGAGGCCTTGCTCTTCTTGAAGAAGGCAATATGTGGATTGCCACTTCAGGTGAAGGACTATATTCCATGGCAGAGGGAACGATGTCTCAGCTGCAATTGCCGTCTTATTTCGGCACTTTGTTTTTCACATGCTTACACAAAGCCACAAATGGTGATTTATGGCTCGGCACTTGGGGCGGAGGAGCTATTCAGTACAGTAACGGATTGTTCAGAAAGTTCAGTGAAAATAACGGGCTTGATGAAGACATCATCACATGTATTACCAGCGATCGTGATGGTAACACGTGGCTTGGTTCATTTGCCAACGGACTTTTCTTTTATGGAGGGAATCAGTTCATAGCTATAACTGAGAAAGACGGAATGCCGGATAACCGAGTGAACGGTATTGCACAGGATTCAGAAGACAACATCTGGTGTGCAACGAATAACGGACTTGCCCGATACGATGGTACAGAAGTTAAAGTTTGGCAGGAGAAAGACGGATTGTCGTACAACAGACTCGGAGCTGTTTGCGCAAATGGAACCACTGTGTATTGCGGTGCAATGGACGGTAGCGTTAACGTAATTGAGAATGATAAAGTGCGGCAGTTGCATGCCCCTGATTCATTGAATCCAGGAGAGATCATCAGCATGTTGTACACACGGGATGGCTCTGTTTGGATGGGTACTGTTTCGAACGGATTATTCCGCTTAAACAACGATAGATTTGAGCGACTGGAAGCCGGCAATATTCTCATGCGTAATCCTATTTGGTCGGTTTATGAAGATCAGGACGGAACGATCTGGTTGGGAACGTCACACGGTTTGCTGATGTTGAAAGACGGAAGCGCAGTTTATCCGCCAACTGAAGATGCGAGAGGAACAAGTCAGTTTACTATGTATGATGTTTCCGGTGATGCTGATTACATCTATTGTTCTTCTCAAAAGAACGGAGTGTGGAGATATCATCGTAAAGAACACAAGTATCAGGTGCTGACAAAAAAAGACGGGCTTGGCAGTTTGTATACTGAAGGTGTTTTGTTCGCGGATGCAACTACAATGTATGTGATGACCATGTTGGGTTTGGATATGGTTACGGTTCCGAATGACACAACAATGGTTCGACACTTCTGGTACAGTGACGGAATCGGGACTGACAATTTCAATCCCGGTGCAATACTTCTTGGTCGGGACGGAAATGTTTGGCTTGGAAGCAGTGACGGATTGATACGGTATTCGCCAATGGTGAAATCAAATACTTCGCAGCCTCCTATTGTTCACATTAAACGATTGATGCTATTCAATGCTGAAACAAACTGGAGTGAATATTCGGACAGTCTCATGATGAATGGTATGCCTGTGAATTTGTCATTGCCTTACGACAAAAACGGTCTGACATTCAATTTGGCGGGAATACAGTTCGGGAAAGGATCAAACATTTCATTTCAGTATCAGTTGGAAGGATTGTCCGAAAAGTGGATTGATCTTTCAGATGCCAGTTCTGTAAGCTTCAATAATCTTCCTCCTGGAACGTATTCATTCAATGTAAAAGCGAGAAACAGTAATAATCTTGTAAGTGCTGTTTCCTCTTATCGTTTTACAATCGAACCACCGTTCTGGCAAACGTGGTGGTTTTTCCTTCTCGTACTTGGCGTGATGTCGGTGGTAACAATAATCTTGCTTACCACCTACAGAAGTTTCCGCGCTGAATTCATTCGAACTCACAGGTCATTTTACGATCATCACCTTACAACTGCGCGATTGATTCTTTTGTTTGGAGGAGCAATTTATCCGATCAGCGGAGTGATGTGTCGCTTGTTCAGCCCTGAATTACTGATCAATCCTATTGAACAACTTACGATTGGCGGTATTCTGATGGGAACCGGATTTGCAACTTATATATCCGATAAAATCAGAAAGTACAGTGCAACTTTAGCTTACGCCGGGTTTGCTGTACTTGTAATTCACGTTTTCTATATGACTTATATCAATGCGTTGAATCCTGTACTCGTAGTTACCATGTTCATTGTTATGAGTGCGTCAGCGATGCTGCTTGATAATTTAAAAGCCGTTGTTGCATATGCAGCCTCTGTTCTGGTTGCTACGATTCTGTTGATGTTACTTGCCAATGAGAATCCTGAATACAATGTATTGTTGTTGTTGTTGGGTGTTGTAATTTCTTTGATCATTACATTCGTAACTGTCGTGTCGCGACTGAACGTATTTAACAGATTGATCTTCGCGGATGCAACACTGAATAATTCCAGAAGTATTGTAATTGCGGCTGATGCTGCGGGGAAAATTATATACGGAAGCCGGAGTATTAAATCCGTTCTTGGGTATAATGCTGAGGAAATTCTTGGAGACGGTTGGTGGAAGATACGTGGTGAAAATGAAGATGAGAATGTGAAAATGCGAAGTCAGGTTCAGAGTTTTACCGGAACGACAGCACCGTATATTTCAATGATACGATCGAAGAATGGAATTCGTAAATGGATTCAGTGGGTTGATACAGAATTACCGGGCGGTGTGAAAGTGGGAATTGGTCTGGATGTGTCAGACAGAAAAGAAATTGAAGAACGATACAAGCATATTGTTGAAGCAGCAACGGATATTATTTATACAGCAGACTTTAAAGGGAACTTCACTTTTGTAAATGATGTTGTTACCAAGATCATTGGTTTCCGTGGTGAAGAACTTATGGGCAGACACTTTACTGAATTGGTGCATCCGGATTGGATCGATGAAGTACGTTCTTTCTACGCACGTCAGTTCCGTAAAAAAACAGTTAACACATATCTTGATTTCCCGATTCTCGATAAAGACGGGAATAAGATTTGGTTAGGTCAAACTGTGAGAATTCTCTTTGATGAGAACAGACCGACATTGATTCAGGGTTTTCAGGCAATTGCCAGAGACATAACGGAAAAGAAGCGTTACGAAGAGGAACTTGAAAAACTTTCGCTGGTTGCAAGTGAAACGGTAAACGCAGTTTTGATTTGCGATCCTGCAGGAAATATTGAATGGGTGAACGCAGGATTCACAAGAATTACCGGTTATGAACTCGGAGAAGTTCAAGGTAAGATGCCTGGAGATGTATTGGCCGGAGATCGAACTGATAAATCTTTGATATCTGCTGTGCGTGAAGCATCGGCCAGTGCAGAAGGATTCTCGAAAGAGTTTCTGGTGTACCACAAAGAAGGATATGAGATTTGGATCGATGTAGCCAATTCTCCGATCGTGAACGAGCACGGTAAAGTGGAGAAACAGATTGAAATCTTTACTGATATCACAGAGAAGAAGCGTTATGAAATGCAGCTGAATTTGTATTCGGCAAGACTCGAAACGCTGAATATGGCTAAACACGAGTTGTTGAATTCTCATAATATCGATGATATAGCGAAAAATGTTTTGGGACGGTTGGCTACACGCATCAACTATGTGAAAAGAGTTTCACTCGCTATATTCAATACCAGATTGCAGGAGGTGTCACTTCACTTTGTATTGCGGGAGAATACGGCAACACCTGGTGTTATTCAATTTCCGATTTCTTCTTTCAGAAACTATGGAAAGTTGAAAGAGAATAAAATGGTTCTCATTCCGGATTTAGCGAACGAAGTGGAACTTTCTGATTCTGATCGTGAACAATTGGAGAACGGAATCAAATCGTATTTGATGGTTCCTGTGTATTCGGGAGGACACTTGTTAGGCTCTGTGAACATCGGCGCCGGTGAAGCGAATTCGATTTCAGACGAAGATGTGGATATGGTTCGTGAAGTTACTGACGCTATTGCCATTGCAATTCAACAGCAACAATATCTGGAGATCATCGAACAGAAGAATAAAGACATTCAATCCAGTATTCTTTACGCGCGGCGAATTCAGGAAGCAATTCTCCCTCCTGAGAATATGTTGAAAGAACAATTCGGAGACATTTTTGTTCTGTATAAACCGAAAGATGTATTGTCGGGAGATTTCTTCTGGGCGGAAACGCGAGAGCATTACAGTTACCTCGCTGTGGTAGATTCAACAGGACATGGCGTTCCCGGAGCGTTGCTGAGTTTGATGGGGCATAACCTGCTAAATCAGGCTGTGCATGAACGCAATCTCGTGCGCCCTTCTGCTATTCTTGATTATCTCAATGCAGGAATTCAGCATACATTGAACCAGTACAAATCAGCGGGCGAATTACGCGACGGTATGGATATAGTGCTCTGCGTTTTCGATCATCAAACCGATAAAATGCAGTTCGCTGCGGCAATCAATCCTGTTTATGTGATCCGTGATGGAATGCTGATTCAGTCCAAAGGAAACCGCTTCTCAATCGGAAGTTATTTCGATAATAAAATGCGACCGTTCACCAATCAGGAAATGGAATTGCAGAAAGGTGATATGCTATACATGTTCACAGATGGATATCCGGACCAGTTCGGCGGTGATGATGATCGAAAACTTTCTCACCGACGATTCAGGGAATTGTTGATGTCGATTCACGAATCGGATGTGGATCAACAGAAACAAGCTTTGGAAGATAGTCTCGCTGAATGGATGGGCGACAGCAGACAGACGGACGATATCTGCGTTATCGGAATACGAATCAAATAATTCAACCTCCGCAGTTTTAAGTAACTTTATGCAAATGACAGTCCGTAAATATTCATATCGTTCCGTTTTCGGAATTTTTATGCTGGCGTTCACTGTTGCTGCAGTTTCATTCGCAATGGCGCCTGCTTTCAGTTGCCAACTTGCCCTTCTCAAATACAATGGCGGTGGAGATTGGTACTCAAATTACGAAACATCATTGCCGAATCTCATTCGCTTTTGCAATGAGAATTTGAAAACTAACATCAATCCTGAACAAGCAACAGTAGAAGCGGGAAGTCCTGACATTTACAACTACCCGTTCGTTCACATGACCGGACATGGAAACGTGGTTTTCACTTCGCAAGAGGCAGATAACATCCGTAACTACTTAATCGGTGGTGGGTTTCTGCATATTTCCGACAACTACGGAATGGACAAGTTCGTTCGCCCGCAAATGAAAAAAGTATTTCCGGAATTGGAGTTTGTTGAATTGCCATTTACGCATCCTGTGTATCATCAGGTGTATGATTTTCCTAACGGTCTTCCCAAGATTCACGAACACGACAATCTTGCTCCCAAAGGATTCGGTTTGATTTGGGAAGGAAGATTGGTGTGCTTTTATGATTACGAATGCGATCTCGGTGATGGTTGGGAAAGTCCGGAAGTGCATCACGATTCGCCCGAAGCACGATTGAAAGCTTTACGTATAGGCGCTAATCTCGTAAGCTACGCTTTGATGGGCGGAGAAAGCAAACACGAATAGCAAATTCTGATTCTCCGTTCACAGCAGCACAACTTCTATCGTGTTCACAATTCAATTTATTTTATGGAAGCTTTCGAACTGAACTTTACTTCTGAAGATTTTACCGGCAGCAGCACGATTCAAAAACATTATGAGTCTTGCGAATTTATCAACTGCAATTTTGCTTCGGTTAATCTTTCCGGCGTTGTGTTCATCGATTGTCGTTTTGTCGAATGCGATTTAAGTTTGTCGAAACTTGATAACACGGCATTCCGCGATTGTCATTTTAAAAAATGTAAAATGCTCGGCTTGCATTTCGATAAATGCAATTTATTCCTCTTTCGGATTACCGCGGAGAATTGTGTGTTGAATCTGTATTCGTTCTATGGAATGAATCTGACGAAACACGTTTTTGCAGCTTCAACGCTTCATGAAGTTGATTTCACTTCCGCGAATCTGACAGCCGCAGTTTTTGCTGATGCTGATTTGACAGGCGCGGTATTTGAAGGTTCAATTCTTGAGAAAGCAGATTTAACTTCCGCCTTTAACTATATAATTGATCCGGAACGAAACAACATTAAGAAAGCGAAGTTCTCCATCAGCGGATTACCGGGACTTCTGATGAAGTACGACTTAAAGATTGAATAGTAAGTAATATTGTGGTTAATTCCCTTACAAATTGCGAAACATCACAGAATAAATTCCGGATAGGACGTTGTCTGTCGCGATAAGGTATAACAGCACTGCGCGAAACGCAGCCCGATTTATTCTTCAGTGCAGATGTAAACATAATCCGTAGTAGGATCAAACTCCGGATTGTTTTCGAGAATGGACTCGGCAAGCTGACGTAGCGCGTAGTTGCGTACAGGACGACCTTCATTCAATTCTTCCAGTCGGGTAATGTATTGAAACGGAATGCCGGTCCATACTTGCGCAAGTGGTTCTGAGATTTCAGTGAACTTGAATTGAACCCACTTGTCGAACTCAGCATTATGCAGGCCGTGTCTGCCATTGATCATGCGATCGGCATTCACTGGAATGATACGGATACCTGTTGTCATTTCTACCATACACTGCACCATAGTTGTGGTTGTTTCTTGCTGATGCTGCCAAAAATAGACGGTGTAACGGTAGACACATGTAATTGCGAGTTGAAGTTATTTACATCGAAATGTTTAATTCTGCGAAAAAACGCGTTTTATGATTTGTTCAAAACCTGATTTATAATGTTCAGGAAAGTCGTGGAACGCGCATGAATGCTGAGTAATTGCACATATGTTCTTCCGGAAATGTGCTGTTAATAACAGTGATATTTGATCGATTTCGAAGTTATGAACAAAAAAAAGAAACCTGACCAACACGATCAGGTTTCAACTAAAGAATGTGAGTGATGCTTATTTGTATCCGAGCATGAATACAACACATTCAGCAGCGGCAGCAGAATCTGCAACTGCAGGTAAATCATAATCAACATAGAACTTGAACTTCGCATTCTCAGGTTCGAAAACGTGAAGTGTGGTTCCTGCAGGAGAATTCTTGCTCGTCCACAAAACCTTTCTGTTCTTGGTTTCTTTATCCTTGTTGTAAACAGAAATTACAACATTACGTGTTACTGCTTCCGTGTTGAATACCATGCGGTACTTTTCACCAATGAAAACCGGCACTTCAATCTCTTTCATCTGTGCCTTGTTCTTGTAACGCAATTGTGTCACTTTTCCTGAGTCGTATTTGTAAGGATCAAGTTTCGCGCGTGCAGCATCTTTAAGTGCTTTCTGATCGCAATTCACTGCCTGTTGAATAGCTGCTCCTGTAAGTGAAATCACAATTACAGCAGCAGGAATCAGCAAACCGAAAAATCTTTTCATCGTTTTCATAGTGCCTGGGATTTATGAATTAGCCTTTAATGATAGATGCACGAATCTCTGAGATCTTCTTGATCAACGGATCCATCTCTCCTTTTTCAGGTTTCACGTCGGAAAAATCCAGATCAGGATTTTCATTGAGTTTCTTCACAGACGGCAGCGCGTCAAACTCAGCCTGCAATGCGGAAAGTTCAGTGATCAATCCCGGGATTCCCGGATCCTGCGCTTTGTATGCTTCCATTTCCGTAATGATGCTTTTCAATACTGCCATTTGCTCAAACAAAGCCTGAACTACATGCTCATTGCCTTCTTTCTTGTAAACTTCACCGGCAATGTACATCGATTCGATCCAAGCTCCGGCAAAAATCACTCCGTAAAGTTCATTCTGCTGATTCTCTTCAAGCTGAAGATCGGTTTGATATTGAATCTCTGCAACAATTGCACCAACCGAATCTTCCTTGTCCATATTTGCATTGAAACGATCGAACAGATTCGCCTGATCAAACACTTTCTGAAGATTGAGTTTATTGCCCACTTCACGAACGGCCTTCAGATATTTCTGTCCTTCGTTGGTTTGCTTGTTGATTACAGAATAAGCCATGTCTGCGCTGTAAACACCCATAATCTGCGCAAGCTGAAAACGAGTGGAATACATTGATGCTTTATCTGAATTGTAAGTGATACCGGGAAGGTAATTCAGTTCAGATCTTTTGAACATCGCTGCAACACGGAAAGGTGTCGGCAATGAGGAATTGGTTTCAATAGTCTCAACTGTAGCAGTAGCTGTATCGTTCAACGACGAGTCAGCATTTTCATTTACAGGAGTCTCATTTCCGCATGCTGCAAGCAGCAGGGCAGGGAGAAAAGCCGCATAGCGAAGTTTCATGGCAGGGTGGTTTGGTTTGTTATGAATGTACGCAAAGGTAGAAAAACCTCGCAATCAGGCTGAAAAAGCATGTTAAATCGGGTGTTTCATAGCTTCGAAATCTGTACTTTTGATGCCTCAAATTCTGCATAGATATTATGAAAAAAGCCATTTTCCTGTCCATCGCTGCTGCAATGGGTATTTCCGTTTACAGTCATGCTCAGGTTTCTGCGGGTGCTGCTGCTGTTCAGACCGGCACAGGCAATGATCCTGTTTTGATGACAATTGGTAATTCTCAGGTTCGTTTATCTGAGTTTACTTACGTCTATAAGAAAAACAACAAAGACACGACTAACAATCCTCAGGCTGTAGAAAACTACCTTGAGCTCTTCACCACTTTCAAGATGAAAGTGAAAGAAGCAGAGGAGTTGAAAATGGATACTTCACTCGCTTTCCGCAGCGAATTGGGTGGCTACCGCCGTCAGGTTTCACAGCAGTACCTGACCGATCGTAAAGTGAACGACAGCCTTCTTACCGAAGCGTATAACCGCATGAAGGAAGATATCCGCGCTTACCACATTCTCATCAAATGTGATGAAATGGCTCTGCCGCGCGACACCGATATCGCTTTCACGCGTGTGCAGATTCTTCAGGGATTGCTGAACGGCAAACCTGTTACCAAACTCATCAACGATTACGAAAGCAAACTGAAAACCAAGTTTGGTATCGTGAACATGAAGAAAGCTCCCGCTGCTGATACGCAGAAGGTTTATGACCTCGTGAATCCGTTGCGCCAGCTCGAGCGCCGTTTCAAAAACAAACCGGCTCCGTTTGATGAAGTGGCATTCATCGCTTCTGAAGATCCTTCAGCTCGTCAGAACCGTGGCGATCTCGGTTACTTCACGGCATTTTCAATGGTGTATCCATTCGAAACACTCTGCTACAACACTCCTGTTGGTAAAATCGGCGGACCGGCTCGCACGAAATACGGTTACCACCTCGTAAACGTTATTGATCGTCGTCCGGCTTCAGGGAAAATTCTTGTGCAGCATATCATGATCAAATCTCCTACGGGTGCACCTGCCGCAGATTCACTGAAAGCAAAAGCTAAAGTGGATGAGATTTACGCTAAAGTTCAGGCCGGTGAAGACTTCGCCACATTGGCGAAACAATTCTCAGAAGATAAATCTTCAGCTGTTAAAGGCGGAGAGATTCCATGGTTCGGTCTTTACGAAATGCCGCAACAATTCGAAAAAGCTGCATTCAGTTTGCAGAATAACGGTGATGTTGCTGCTCCTGTGAAAACAGCTTGGGGGTGGCATATCATTCGTCGTGTAGACAAGAAAGGTGTTCCGCCATTTGAGCAAGTGAAAGGCGAAATCAAACAGCGCGTAAACCGTGATCAACGTGCAAACCAGGGTCGTGCTTCGCTTATTGCTAAAGTGAAAGCAGAGAATAAGTTTGTTGAATACCCTGGAACTGTGAAAGATTTCTACAAAGTGCTTGATTCAACGTACTACATGGGTCGTTGGGTTGCTACTAAAGCTGCAGGTTTGAATAAAACTATGTTTACACTCGACGGTGTAAATTACACGCAGGATCAGTTCGCAAAATGGTTGGAAGATCATCAGGTACGCAATGGCGTTAAACGTCCATTCAGTGAAATAGTGGATGCGGCGTACAAAAACTGGGTGGAAGAATCTTGTGTTCGCCTCGAAGATTCAAAGCTCGAAACAAAGTATCCTGATTTCAAAAACCTCATGCAGGAGTATCGCGACGGAATGTTGTTGTTCGATCTCATGGACAAAAAAGTTTGGTCGAAAGCGGTGAAAGACACAGCAGGACTTCGTCAGTATCACGAAGCAAATAAAACCAAGTACATGCTGGCTGAACGCGCTGATGCAACTGTTTATTCATGCAAGGATGAAGCAACTGCGAAGAAAGTTCGCAAGATGCTCAAGCAGAAAAAGACTACAAAAGAGATTATGGACGAAATCAACAAGGAATCTCAGTTGAATCTGACTGTTGAGCACAAACTCTGGAATAAAGGCGAGAACGAAATGGTTGACCGCAATTGGAAAGCCGGTACTTCAAAGAATGAAATGAAAGACGGACGTGTGATGTTTGTTGTGGTTGATAAGATTGAACCTGCTCGTCCGAAAACACTTCAGGAAGCGCGTGGTGCTGTTACCACGGATTATCAGAACCAACTCGACAAAGAATGGGTTGAAAGTCTGAAACAGAAATATCCTGTTGTGGTTGACCGTGAGGTTCTGAAAATGGTGAAATAAACATTCTGTAAGCTCCGTGGATAACACAAGGCAACTTTATAAACGAACCGGCGTCATCTTACTGATGGCGCTGGTTTGTTTTATTGCTTCTTGTCGCGAATCTGAAGAAACTGCCGACGTGAACAAAGGTCGTGTGGTTGCTACTGTATACGGTTATTCACTTTACGAAAGCGATCTTGTCGATGCCGTGCCTGCAGGATTAACCACAGAAGACAGCACGCGACGAGCTGAGAGTTTCATTAATTCCTGGGTACGGGAAATGTTGTTGCTGAGTAAAGCGCAAAGTAATTTACCCGGGCAGGATAAAGAAATGGAGAAAAAGCTCGAAGCGTATCGTAATTCATTGATCATTTACGCATACGAAACAGAGTTGGTCCATCAGAAATTGGATACTGTTGTTACAGAAGAAGAAATTGCAAAGTATTACGAGGAACATGCAGCAGATTTTCAGTTACGCGATAACATCGTGCGTGTTATTTATGTGAAAGTTGACAATGAAGCGCCGAATCTGCCTAAAGTGAAAAACTGGGTGAAGTCGGAGAAACCTGCCGATCGCGAAGAACTTGACAAATATTGCCGTCAATTTGCTACGAACTATTATCTGGAAGATCAATCCTGGTTGTTGTTCGACGACTTGCTCAAGGAAGTTCCGATTCAAACCTACAACCGTGAACTGTTTCTGCAGAACAATCGCTTTGTGGAAGTTGCAGATTCATCAAATACCTACTTTTTGAATATCAAAGGTTTCATGACACGTAACAGTCAATCGCCACTTGCATTCGAAAAGGAAAATATCAGAAACATCATCATCAACAAACGTAAACTGGAGTTGATTGACCGAATGCACGACGATCTGTACAAGGAAGCCGTGAATAATAACAGCATTAAGATTTACCCGAGAAAATGAAAAAGAATTTACTGATACTGACACTCATTCTTTCCGCATTTGCGCCTTCAATGTTGAAAGCGCAGCAGCGTGGACCAATGGTTGATCGGATTGTTGCGGTTGTGGGCAGTCAGATTATTAAAGAATCTGATATTGAAAATGCATTCGAGCAATACAAGGAAGAAGGAATGCAAATGACGGATAGTTTGCGTGGCGCTATTCTGGATGAACTCATGTACAGAAAGCTTCTGGTGCAGCAGGCTATTCATGACAGCATCACTATTTCCGATGCAGATGTTGATGCGGAAATCGACCGTCGTATGCGTTATTACCTCATGCAGTTCGGTTCTGAAGAAGCGTTTGAAAAATTTTACGGCAAAACAGTGGAAGCGTACAAATTTGAATTGCGTGATAAAGTGCGTGAGATTCTGCTTGTACAGCGTATGCAAAGTGAGATTGTCGGAGGTGTTACAGTTTCTCCACAGGAAGTACGTGAATTTTACGGACGTATTCCTTCCGACAGTGTTCCGTTGATCAACTCTGAAGTGGAAGTGGGGCAGATATTATTGATTCCTCCGGTGAGTCAGGAATTGAAAGATTTCACAAAGCAGGAACTGGAGGGAATCCGCCAGCGTGTAATGAAGAATACTTTGGATTTTTGCGCAGCAGCTTCAACTTACTCAGATGATCCGGGCTCTAAGTTCAATTGCGGTAAATACGAAAACGTTCGTCGCGGAACTTTCGTTCCGGAGTTCGATGCCGTTTGTTTCAGCCTGAAGGAAGGTGAAATTTCGGAAGTCTTCGAAACGGAATACGGTTATCACTTTGTAAAACTGATACAACGTTTGGGTGAAACTGTAACCATTCAGCATATTCTGAAATCTGTTCCTACTGATCCTACGGAATTACAGAAATGCAAAGTACGTTTGGATTCCATCATGAAGTTTGTGAAGCTTGACAGTCTTACATTCTGCGAAGCCGCGGCCAAGTTTTCGAGCGATGAAGATTCTAAGTATGCCTGCGGACTTATTCTGAATCCAATGACCGGAACAAGTAAAATTGAAATGGAATTATTGGGGCAGATTGATCCGAATCAGGATTTTCCGATCATCGTTTCTCAATTGAAAGTGGGACAGTATTCTGCACCGCATCAGTGTTTCTCTGCTGATGGTAAAATGGCGTATCGTGTATTGTGGTTGAAGTCGCGTTCGGAACCTCACAAAGCCAATCTGAAAGATGATTATCAACTTATTCAGGATATGGCAACGCAGGAAAAGCAAAACGATTTACTCGAGAAATGGGTGCGCAGCAAATTGCCGTATACGTACATCAGAATTTCAGAAGATTACAGAAAATACAATTTCCGTTATCCGTGGATTCAGTATATCAAGTAAATTAGTACTGAATCGGTTGTAATCTCACTTAGAAAACTTTTGTATGCAATTCAAGAACGACGTAGAAGCAGTCAATTACTTTCAGGATAAGTACAAAAAACTTTCCACTGAAATTCATAAAGTAATTGTCGGTCAGGACGAAGTGGTGAAGGATGTTCTTATTTCCATTTTCTCCAACGGCCATTGTCTGCTTGTCGGTGTTCCGGGTCTTGCAAAGACATTGCTTGTAAATACAATTGCGCAGTCTTTAGGTCTTTCTTACAACCGTATTCAGTTTACGCCGGATTTGATGCCGTCCGATATTATCGGAACTGAAATTCTGGATGAGTCACGTGCATTCCGATTCGTACGCGGACCTTTGTTCGCGAACATCATTCTTGCGGATGAGATCAACCGTACACCGCCGAAAACACAATCTGCTTTGCTTGAAGCGATGCAGGAACGCGCGGTAACAGCAGCGGGTAAACGTTATTCTCTCGACAAACCGTTCTTCGTTCTTGCAACACAGAACCCGATTGAGCAGGAAGGAACTTATCCGTTGCCGGAAGCGCAGTTGGATCGATTCATGTTCAACGTGTGGCTCGACTATCCGAAAATCGCTGACGAAATTGAAGTTGTTCGTCAGACTACTTCCAATCACAGTGTAACACCGGAGAAAGTTCTGGGCGCGGAAGAAATCATGTTCATTCAGGATTTAGTTCGTCGTGTTCCTGTTCCTGAAAACGTTTTGCAGTACGCTGTTAATCTTGCTGCAAAGACACGTCCGAATACGGAAACTGCAACGGCAGATGTAAACAGATTACTGTCTTGGGGTGCCGGTCCTCGTGCATCTCAGTATCTCGTTCTGGGTGCGAAATGTCATGCGGTGGTTTCCGGAAAGTATTCTCCGGACATTGAAGATGTTCGCGCTGTTGCTGCTCCGATTCTGCGTCACCGTATAGTGCGCAACTACAAAGCGGAAGCAGAAGGAATCAGTATTGATTCCATTATCAAAGGATTGCTGTAAGCAATTCACTCCTGTAACATTTGTAACATAACTTCGGTGTTAACGGTTTTTATGTCCGTTGTCATATTACTATGAACGTGACCTGCGGTAATTTTGCAATGTAATATCAGGAACATGAAAACAGCAGAACACACAATCACAGGCGACAATTACACTTCTTACAGAAATAAAATTGACGCACTGTTAGCTGAAGGAAAAGTTACAGGAGAGAAGCAATCAGAAGCGCTTGTTGAGTTTACGAAACTGAACAATCAGCGTATGAATCGCATTGATAAAACAGTGGCCTTGCTTCCTGAATTACAAAATCGCATTACGGAGACTTCACGAAAAATGCAATGGGTAATGCTCGCACAAGGATGGTGCGGCGATTGCGCGCAGTTGGTGCCTGTTTTCGGGAAAATTGCAGACGCATCACATGGCAAAATCGAGCTCACAATTGTAAATCCTGATGAGCGAAACGATCTCATGGAGCGGTTTTCAACTAACGGAGCTCGTTCTGTCCCGAAGGTTGCAATTCTGGACGCAGAAAGCGGAGAAGTGATCGGCGTTTGGGGACCAAGACCCAAACCTGCACAGGAAATCATGCTGAAATGGAAAGCCTCGAAAGGTGCGATGTCTAAAGATGATTTCGAGAAAGAGTTGCACACTTGGTCCGCGAAGGATAAGACCTTAACTACCCAATCAGAATTGGCTCAAATGCCGATTTGGTAGTCGTGAAGCCTTAGCGACGTTGAGTTAAGGTCTGATTTTCTCAATTTCACCCATTTCCTATATTTGTTATGTGGCTGACGGCATGGTATTTGCCTGTTCAGTCCATGTAACAAGCCCCGCATGAAACGAACAGTACTTTTTGCATTCATTTTCCTGATTGCGCTAACCGGCCTCAATGCTCAAGGCGGTTTCGGTCTTCCTTCCGGTTTTGATCTGAAACAATTTCAAAAGAATGAAGAACTCGCTTTGTGGTTTATTCAGTACGATTCCACAATCATGCGTGTTGTTCAGTTTGACAAAAGCATGACCGGTAAAGATTTTCTGTGTTATCAGGATAAAAAAGGATGGAAAGTTGCAGCGGGTACCATTGACTCAGTGAGTTTTAAAAATGCAAAATGGTTTTCCATTGATACACGTAATGTAGTTACTGCAATGAAAAAAACGGGTGATACTGTTTTAGTGAATTCCATGTCTCGTTCGCTCTACAATGCGAATAAGTTGCATGCAAAATTGAAATTCAATGAAGCTTCGTGGAAGAAATATATCAAACAAAACACTGATCTGACTTTTACGGTCTATATGTTCTGCGACAGAGATGCTGCAGGGAATATTTGGTACGGACCTGAATGCGCATGGTGGTTCAGTGCCAATGGAAACAATCTCGTAACCACAAAAGTGACCAACAAAGCACCAATGATGGCAACTGCTGCGGGGAAAACATTGAACTTCTCCTGTCCTACAGAAAAGATGCCGAGTCTTGGTACGATCTGGATGACGCACAGAATCATGTCGCAGTATCCGGAAGTAGCGGTGAGTTATAAAACCGGAACCAGCACGCTGAATTACAATACAGCTGAGAAGACGTATTCCTGGCAGCACGAAGGAAAGTAAATTCTCCTTCTTTCACTTCTGAATTATTGCAGTCGCACATAGGCGCTATTTTCCTATTTTCGCTACTCAAATTCAAGTCCATGTTAGTTCTGAAATTCGGAGGTACCTCCGCTGGCTCTCCTGAGCGAATGAAAGCTCTTGTGCCGCTGATTTATGATGCGCAACCAAAAATTGTTGTTCTTTCTGCAATGTCGGGAACAACAAATGCGCTCGTTGAAATCGGCAAATCGCTGTATGCAAGAGATAATGATCTTGCACGTAATCTTATCGATTCGTTGGAGAACAAATACAAACAGGTGGTGAAGGATTTATTCGCTTCACATTTATTCGGAACAAAGGGAAATGAACTCGTCGCAGAGCATTTTAATTATCTGCGTTCATTCACGATCGACATGTTCACTTCCAATGAAGAAAAGGCAGTTCTTGCGCAAGGAGAATTGCTGAGTACCGCATTGGTTCAATTTTACCTTGAGGAATCGGGAATACGTTCTGCATTGTTGCCTGCGTTGAACTTCATGCGTATTGACGAGAATGAAGAGCCGGATCTGAATTATATTGAGACGCATCTGAATGCAGAGTTGGGTAAGCATAAAGACGTTCCGCTTTTCATTACGCAGGGATATATCTGCAGAAATTCGTTCGGTGAAATTGATAATCTCAAACGTGGCGGAAGCGATTATACGGCAACGTTGATCGGAGCGGCATTGCGTTCAACGGAAGTTCAGATTTGGACAGACATTGATGGAATGCACAACAACGATCCTCGAATCGTAAATAAAACTTTTCCTATCAGCGAATTGAGTTTTGATGAAGCGGCTGAGCTTGCATATTTCGGCGCAAAGATTCTGCATCCGACTTGTGTATTGCCTGCACAAAAGAGAAATGTACCCGTTCGATTGCTGAATACCATGCAACCGGAAGCGAAAGGAACTGTAATCGGAATGCCTGCATCAGGAGATCGTATCACTGCTGTGGCGGCGAAAGATGGAATCACCGCAATCAAAATACGTTCTGCCCGAATGTTGCTTGCTTACGGTTTTCTGCGTTCGGTATTTGAAGTCTTCGAACGCTACAGAACGCCGATTGACATGATCACCACTTCCGAGGTGGCGGTTTCACTCACAATCGATAATCCTGCTCATCTCAATGAGATTATAGAAGAACTAAAAGATTTCGGTCAAGTGGAAGTGGATCGTGAACAAACCATCGTTTGTATCGTCGGAACATTCGGCAAGGATAAACAAGGATACGCTTCGCGTGTTTTCGATTCGCTGAAGAGTATTCCGATACGCATGATTTCTTATGGTGGCAGCGAGAATAATATTTCCATTCTCATCGACGGTTCGCTCAAGAAAGACGCACTTCAGGCGCTCAATTCCGGATTGTTCAATCTTTAATTCAAGGAGAAAGATGTTCAATCAAGCCGACATTTCCCTTTTGCAGAACCATGCAACGCCGTTTTACTGTTACAATCTCGCTTTACTTCGCGCAACATTGAAAGCTGCGAAGCAAGCCGGAAAAGGATTTCATCTGCATTATGCGCTGAAAGCGAATTCGGATGTTAAAATTCTGAATGAAATCCGCGAAGCCGGTTTTGGCGCTGATTGTGTAAGCGGTAATGAAGTGAAGCGTGCCATAGAGTGTAATTTTCCTTCTTCCGATGTTGTATTTGCCGGAGTAGGGAAGAGCGACAGCGAAATCCGTTATGCACTTCAATCAGATATTTTCTGTTTCAATTGTGAATCGCTTCCTGAGATGGAAGTGATCAATCAGATTGCAGGAAGTATGGGCAGGAAAGCCCGTGTTGCATTGCGCGTAAATCCCAATGTGCATGCTAATACGCATCATTACATCACAACAGGATTAGAGGAAAATAAATTCGGAATAAGCATACACGAATTGCCTCAGGTGATTGAAGCTTTGAAGGAACTGACCAACCTTCAATTGATCGGATTGCACTTTCATGTGGGATCGCAGATTAGTGATTTGAACGTGTTCCGCTCTTTGTGTACGCGCGTGAATGAAATTCAGGAATGGTTTGCATCACGACGCATTGCGTTGAAAGTAATTAATGTCGGTGGCGGACTCGGAGTGAATTATCATGAGCCGGATGCGAACAGCATTGTCGATTTCGAATCGTACTTCGGTGTGTTCAGAAAATTTCTGGAAGTTCGTCCCGGTCAGGAAGTGCATTTTGAATTGGGTCGTGCGCTTGTTGCGCAATGCGGAACGCTGATATCGCGTGTGCTTTACGTGAAGAAAGGTGTGCAAACGAATTTCGCTATTCTGGATGCCGGTATGACAGAGTTGATTCGTCCTGCGTTGTATCAGGCGTATCATAAGATTGAAAATCTTACAGCTTCACCGGGCGCAACAATTGCACGTTATGATGTTGTTGGACCTGTTTGCGAATCATCTGATTGTTTCGGAAAATCACTTGATCTTGCAGAGGTAAAACGGGGAGATTTAATTGCGATCCGTACAGCAGGTGCTTATGGAGAGGTGATGGCGAGTCATTATAATCTGCGTAGTCTGGAGGGTACAGTTTACCTCTGAAATTGAACAATTCGTGGACAGGAATGGAACATCATTCCCCATTCACCCCATGTTTCCCGCCATTCGTCCGACAGAGCAGCTGATTGAACCAAAAACGCCCGATTAGCAGCGATTATTTTGTAAAATTGCGCGTTCTTAACCAGATCAGATAGCTATGAAAAATATTGTGGCGGCCGCACTTTTGTTCGGCTCTCTTTCCGTTAATGCGCAATTTGTGGGTAACGGATCTTTTGATGGTAAACGTCGTGCATACCTCGATGATGGTGCATGGGCACCGCGTGAACACAACGTGGATTTCATTCACATGCGTCTTGAGTTGAATTTTGAAACGGCTACGGGACTCGTGAAAGGAAAAGTGACGCATCGTTTTTCTCCATTGCGCAATTCTGTTGATTCGATCTGGGTGGATGGAATCAACATGCGAATTCTGGAATCAACCGTTAACGGTAAACCTGTGAAGACGCGCGTTGAAGAAGAAGGCATCTGGATTTTCACCGGACGTTCACTTCCGTATGGTGAGAAAGACAGTCTTTCTTTGGTGTATGAATGCAATCCGCGTAAGGGTTTGTACTTCATCGGTTGGAATGATCCTGCAGGAATTTGTCGCAAGCAAATCTGGAGTCAGGGACAAGGAATTGATAACCGCCACTGGATTCCGTTTTATGACGAGATGAACGACAAGATCACAACTGAGATGATTGTGACATTCGCTTCGGAATACAAAGTATTGTCGAACGGTGTGAAGTTGAAAGAGAAGGACAACAAGAACGGAACAAAGACATGGCATTACAGAATGAACAAACCTACAGCACCGTATCTGGTGATGTTGGGTGTTGGTATGTATGACATCAAGCAAACCAAATCAAAGTCCGGCGTTCCGATCAATCTGTATTACTATCCGGAGTGGAAGGATCGCGTGGAGACTACATACATGTACAGTGAAGACATGATTGATTTCTTCGAAGCGGAAATTGGTGTGAAATATCCTTGGGAATCATATTCACAGATTCCGGTTCAGGATTTCATGTACGGTGCGATGGAGAATACGACTGCTACTGTTTTCGGCGATTTTCTTTTCGTTGATGCACGCAGCAATTGGGACAGAGGTTATGTAGGTGTGAACGCACACGAATTGGCGCATCAGTGGTTCGGTGATTACATAACTGCGCGAAGCGATGCACACCATTGGTTGCAGGAAAGTTTTGCTACTTACTACAATCAGATGTACGAACGTAAAGTTTTCGGCAATGATTATTTTGATTGGGCGCGTCGCGAAGCGCAGATGAATGCAGTGAATGAAACAAAAAAGAATCTGCTTCCTGTTGCACACAGTCAGTCCGGTTCTGTTCGTCATTATCCTAAAGGCGCATTCGTACTGAACATGCTTAAAAATGTTGTTGGCGGGCGTGATGCGTACAATCGTGCAATCAAGTTGTATTTAGAGAAACATCCGTACAGCAATGTGGATTCGGATAACCTGCTTTATGCTTTTCACGAATCAACAGGAATGGAATTGAACTGGTTCTGGGAGCAATGGATTTACCGCGGAGGAGAGCCATCTTATGATGTGCGTGCGAACGACATTACTGAAAACGGCCAGCGCCTCACTCGTATTTACGTTGAACAGGTTCATGAAACGAATGATGTGGTGGGCTTGTTCAAAATGCCGATCTGGTTTGAAGTGAAGTACAAAGACGGCACCAGTGCGAAAGTGATGAAGTGGATTGAGAACAAATCTACTTTTGTTGATATCGCGAATGCTGCGGGGAAAGACATTGCATATGTGCTCTTCGATCCGAACAACGAAGTGTTGAAGTCGGTGAACTTCAAGAAACCTTTCGAGTGGTTGGTTGCTCAGTCTATGCAGGCTGATAACATGATTGATCGTTATGATGCCGTTGCAGCGATGCGCGAGTTTCCTCTGGAGAAGAAGCGTCAGACGTTGATTGACGCTTACAACAAAGCAACCTGGCACTCGATTAAAGGCGAAGTTCTTGCCCAATTGATCAATGATACGGATCCTAAGAGCCGTGAAATTGTTCGTAGTGCCATCGCGGACAAAGATGCGCAGGTTCACAAACACTTAATGAATAATACATCAGCTATTCCGCAGGATATGTTTGATGATTACGTGAAACTTTTGCAATCGCCTTCTTATGATGTTGTTGCAGGAATGCTGGAGAAACTTTCTACACAGTTTCCGGCAAAAGCCCAGCAATTCCTCGATGCAACAAATGGTGTAATGGGAACGAGCGGCTTAAATGTGGAAATCAAACGTCTTGAAATTAAAGCACGTGTTATGAATGATCAGGCTTCCAAAGATAAATTGGTTGCGTATACAAGTATGTCGTATGAGTTCCGCACCCGTGTTGGTGCAGCTTTGGCAGTTGAACGTCTGAATTATTTCAGTGAGCCTTTGATGACGCATTTGACAGGAGCGATGGTAAGTGCTAATACACGATTGGCAATGCCATGCGGAGCAGTGCTGAAGCATTTCTATGAACAGGCTCCTTATCGTTCCCAAATCGCTGAGTTCATTCGTTCACGTAAATATGAAGCGGAAGACAGCGAAACAGTTTGGAAGATGCTCAAGTAAGAGAATAATAGAATGAAAAAATCGCGGTAGACTGAGATAGTTTACCGCGATTTTTATTTGGAGAAGATTACTTCTTTGCTGATTTCTTTTTCGCCGGAACTTTCTTCGCTGTTTTTTACGCTGCAGCTTTTTCGGAGTCCGCTTTGATTCGGTACTTCACCATGGCAGTAATCAATTTCACAGGTAATTTCCGGTCGAGCGGAAACTGAACAGCACCTTTCGACCATTTGTATTTCTCCAATTGATCTTCAAAGGCTTTGATGCCGTCGCCGGTCGGATAAAATCCAATATGACTTTTGTATCCTGCAAAATAGACGAGCACTGAGTGCGCTTTGTATGCCGGCATGCCGTAACTGATTACTTCTTCAGATTTCGGAGCCGCTTTTCGTATGATCGTGCGAATTTCTTCGAGACGAAGCCGGACTTCTTCAGGAAACTTGGCGATGTAAAGGTCAATTGCGTTTTTCATTTATTGTCGGACTATTGTTGATTTTATAAGTTAAGGAGCAGCGCGATATGCGTTTCACTATTTCCCTTACTATCTGTGTAAGATGAAGAAAACGCCATTTCATTATTCAGACCCGCTTGTGTAAGATAAGTTGCGATTGTTGCACGATTGTGTCTTCTCATTACAGGGTTTTCCGCATTGAAAGGAGTTGTTGTATCTGCTTCAATATAACTCAGGTAGATGTAGCCTCCGGAACGTGTCGATTTACGGCAATCTTTAAGCAGGGCAAGGGTTTCATCATCGCTTAGATATGGAATGCAGAAACCCAGAACGACAACATCGAAGAGGTTGTTCAGTTGCGATACATTACGAATATCCATCAGGCGAAAATCTCCTTCCGGAATATTCACCTGCGCTTTCGAAATCATTTCCGGAGCAAGATCAATTCCTGTAACAGTTATTTCCGGCATGCGTTTCTTTAGATATGCCGACACATTCGCAGGGCCGCAACCCACATCCAGAATATTCGAATTCGAACGCATTCTTTCAATCAAAGCATTATAAGATTCATCGTAAATGGAAAGAGGCGTGATGCATTCTTCATACCATTTCACATGACGATTAAAAGAATCTGCAAAATATTCTGCGTGGTTCATGAATTCCGAAAGTTATTCTTTTGCGCAGATTTATTCAAAACCGTGCGTTCTTCAAATTATTTTTTCGGAAACTGAACTTTTCTATGTCATGCGTGTACCGATCTAAGGAGATGCTGGGACGATTCCGGCTTGCATAAAAATAATTTTTCGTTCTGTGAACTTTCGCTTGAACCGATTGTACCGCTTCAAAACAATCGCGCATGAAAACAGTTTTTACGGTATTTCTCATCATCGCAGGGACCATCATTGCAGAGGCACAATCTCAATCGAATTATTATTACAACAGAGATGTTCTGAATCCTCCTGTTGATAATACAAGTTGGCCTTGCGGAGATCGAAGCTTTACAGCTGCCTCTGATATTCTGTTATATGTACCGCCTGATGCGTGGATATTGGAACTTCAGGGAACGGAGGAAGCATCTACGCTGAATACAGCACGCAATAATCTTCAGGTTCGTATCAACGCCTTTCAGAAGAAATTATCGGCATTGGGAATTCCGCGCAACGATATTACCGTGACTACTGTATCGCAGGAAAAGATCAGCGGTTACACGCAGAATGAAAAAGGCATGATGGTTTGGGGCGTTACAGGATATTCTATAACCAAAAACATCGTAATTAAATACGGTTCTGCGCTGATGTATAATCAAATCATTTCCGCGGCAGCCGAATACAGTTTTGACAATGTTCAGCAGCATTATTGTACTATTGCAGACGAACAAGCTGTTTATGCAGAGTTGTATCGTCATGCAATGGAAGTCTGCATGGAGAAGCGAGAAGAGACTGCACGATTTTACAATTCCATCGTATCGCCCACATGGACTGTTGTTGCAGAAGATTATGATGTTGTTACACCTGAGCCCGGATTCTATGCACAACCCGGCGGACCTCGTGAAGTACATACCGGTTATGATCGCGTAATCGGCGCAGAATACGGACAAAGCGCCGTGCGTTACACGCTTCACCTTTCGATCAATTACACACTCACCAAACCTCAACGAAATAATTCACCAATCAGAACGAAGTAATATGAAAACGATCTTCACTCTTTCAATACTAACTGCTGCTGTTATTACAGCGAACGCTCAGGCAGCAGGTAATGCAACAACCACACAAACTGTAACAGATGCAAATGGCAACGCTTTATTTGTAAGCGGAGTTGGCAATATGCAATCTGTGAACCTGTGCTCGGGTAATGCGACCGTAGCGAATTCAGCTACTAATTACACGTGGAACAACAATTCCATGGGCGTGAATTTCAATACGCAGACGCAAACGCGTCAGTATTACAATCCGTACACCGGGAAATATGAAGACACGCCGAATAACGGGAACAGTCAGGCGCAGGCAAGTTTGCCGTATGACAACTCGGTGATTTTCGATGCTGATGTGATGATTAACATTGAAGCGTCGAGCTATACTGCTATTTTCAGTGTTACCGATTTCGGCAAGACCGTGATCGCCGCAGATTCTGCTATGAGTGCAAGATTGAAAATCTTCACAGAGGGATTGAAGAAAGACAGTATCAATGGCGGCGACATTCACGTTGATTTTATCTCCATGCTTCCCGTTTATGAAGTAGAGGCGCAGAACAAAGTGTTCAGTAACATTGCAACAGAAGTTCCTGCCGGATTTAAAATCAAGAAGAATGTGCATGTGTTGTTTCATGATCATACAAAACTTGATAAGATCATCACGCACGCGGCGAAAGCTTCAATCTACGATCTTGTGAAAGTTGATTACAATGTGAATGATATTCAAGCCGCATATGACACATTGCGAAAAGTTGCGGTGCAGGTTATTGATATGAAGCGCAACACTTACATGATGATGGGATTTGAAACCAGCATTCTCACAATGGCGGAAGGATACGATAGTAAATATCCTGAGGAACGTTACGAATCATACACTGCGTATTTGCAAGGACAATCGTATGTCAATCAGCCGCAAGGTCAGAACACGCAAGTGCGTACATCGGAGAAAGAGCAAACTGTTTTCTACAACAAAGTTCCTTACAAACAATTTGATCGTGTGTTGAACGCAGATCTCGCTGAACCCGGTGTGCAATTCTATTATAAACTTCGCGTGAAATGCAAAATGCAGCATGTGGAAGAAGCACCGGCATCAGGTCCGGGTGTAAATAAAACCGCAGGAACAAAACCTGCAACTTCCGGAGCGCAGCCTAAGCAAGGAACTGCAGGAACAATGCCTCCGCCGGCAGGAACGGTTGTGCCGAAAGCAGGAGTGAAGTAGGTTGGTGTGAATGTGAAAAGCCTTCTCTGTTAGGAGAAGGCTTTTTTATTTTTATGCAGGATGAATTATTTCCCTTTGAACTTATTGATAGCGTTCACGGTGAATTCGCTCAATACAAGTTTCCCGCTCATCTCCGCGCGCTCAATTAGCAAAGTGTCCCAATGATCCGTTCCTTGCCAGAAAACTTTTTTCAGCATCATCATTGCTTCAGGATTACTGCTTGCTAATCGGCCTGCCAATGCATTCACTGCATTGTCCAGTTCTGTAACTGAGGAATAGATATCGGTGTAAAGTCCGTGTTGCATCGCCCATTTTGCATCGCGCCATTCTGTAGCATTGATTGCAAGATTTGTAAACGCAGAAGTGCCGACTTTGCGTTCAACAGCAGGACCAACCACAAATGGTCCGATACCTACAGCGAGTTCGGATAATTTAACTGAAGCAGTGTCCATTGCCAAAGAATAATCTGCCGCTGAAGCAAGTCCTACTCCGCCACCAACAGCTTTGCCTTGTACGCGTGCAATCACAAACTTCGGCGCTTTGCGAATTGCATTGATTACCGCAGCAAATCCGGAGAAGAATTTCTTTCCGGTTTCAAGATCCTTAATCGAAATCAATTCGTCGAATGATGCACCGGCACAAAACGCTTTCTCCCCTTCACTTTGCATAATAATCACTTTCGCATTTTCATCTTTGCCCGCTGCTTCAATAGCTGCTGCGAGTTCACGCAGAAGTTGTCCGGGCATGGAATTACTTTGCGGGTGATAGAACGTGATGCGCGCAATTCCGTCGGTGGTTTGCGATTTGATGTAACCTTGTTGATTGTCCATTTGTGATGTTTGAGGAGGCAAATTTAAGTCTTCAGCGTAAAATTGTGAAGAATTCGTTCAAATCCCTATTTTTGAGGACAGCCCCTATTTAGCATGCTCAACGAAGCTCAAATTAAAGAACTGCTCACGGAGACCAACGACGATTGGTTTTATCTGGGAGATGTCAGTGAAGATCTGATCAGTTCATTTGTAGCCATGATCGAATCCCGTGCGGATTTTCAATCACTATCGCGCCCTTCACGACGTCGATTGCTAAGCGCTGTGGTTGAGTGTTTGCAGAATATCAGAAACAATACTCCTGCAATTCCTGATCCTATTCCGGGTTCGGTGGTTTACATGCGCAAACTGGGGCCGAATGAATATGGTTTGCGTTGCGGAAACGTAATGCTCACTCGTGATGTTGAAGTGCTCAAGGGGAAATTAGACTTGATCAATACCGCCGATAGCGAACAACTGAAAACAATGTATGTAGATCAGATGGAACGTTCCCTCCAAAACGGAAGCAGAACCAACGCCGGTTTAGGTTTGATGGAAATTGCAAGGGCAATTAACGGACCGATCACTTACAAATTCATCCCGTTTAAAGCTGATTACACATTCTTCTCTCTCGATCTTTTAATTTCATTGACCTAAAAATGGATTCCCTGTTTATTGCTTCGACCCGAGCAACGCCTGAAATAAGTTTTGATTCGCGAAATGAAAATTACTTAATTAAAGGTCGTTCAATTCCGGCAGATGCTACTGAGTTTTACGGTCCGCTGGAAAAATGGGTAGATCAGTTTGTCCTGATTCAGAAATCAGACAGTGTAACTGTGGATGTAAAACTCGATCATTTGAATACAGGATCTGTACGATCTTTACTAACGATCCTTGCAAAAATTATCAAGCTTCGCGATCAGCAAGTAAGTGTCATGATCAATTGGCATCATGATGTTGAAGACGAAGATATGATTGACAAAGGAGAGGAAATGTCCCTTATACTGGAGCATCCTTTCCGCTTCGTGCCATTCCGCGAAGAAGACTGATTTTATCAGAGTGTTTTCAGTAAATCTGTTGCTTCTGCAGCGTGTATTCCCATTTTCGCTTCGATGGATTTCAGCAACACTCGCGCTTCTTCTTTTCTGTTCAGTTTAATAAGCGTGTTGGCTTTCTGAAACTCTGCATCCTGAAAGCGTGTATGCGTCGGGTATTTCAAAACCTCTTCGAAGAAAACAAGAGCGGCGTTGTACTGTCCGGAATTGAACAGCTGTAATCCGTTGATGTACGACAATTCCAGATCACGATCACTTGGTTTGAGCGGATGCGGAGATTGCGTGTTTACTGAATCTGCGACTTCAACTGCATCGTCGGCGCTTGCTTTTGTTGCCGGAGCACCGGAATAATTATCGCTACGAGATTCGTTGTTCTGAGTTGTAGTTGGTGCTGTTGTGCCGGATGACAGCTCGCTTCTTTGCGCGTTTGATTTCGGAGCTTCTTTTTTCAAGACACCTTGAGCAACGGCAGTTTTCGCTTTGTCTACAATGCCCGGTTTGCGCGATTGTTCCTGGTCTTTTTTATCCGCGTCTTTATTGGCATCTTCCCATTGCTGCGTGTTGCCTGCAACAGGTCGTTCTTCATCTTCATTCAATGATAATTCTTCCGCTACTGCAGGCATAGGTTGATCATACACTTCAGGTGCTGCATCTCCCTCTGCTGTTGAATAAGATTGAGTGACAACATCCGGCGCATTGGCAAGTTTCTCTTCCTGTACTAATGTTTGCCCGACCTTGTTTTCACTTACTTCAGGAGTTGCAACACTGTTTCCTGAATCCATCATCGCCGCAGGCGGTGCATCACTTGAAATGATCTCAGAAGCTTTATTTTCAGCCAACGAAGTCTCATCGTTATTGATCATCATTTTGAAGAGAAATGCTGCTCCTAAAATGATCACAACTGAAGCTGCTGCGGCATACCAAATCCGTTTGTTCGGTTTAGCAAGAGGAATAACCTTCGCTTCAGCTTTGTCAGCTTGAGAAGGCAACGGTACATTCAAAACAGCACGATCCTTCACCAATTGCAATCCTTCCAGTGCATCGGAACACATCTCACAATCTACCATGTGACGTTCACACGCATTCTGTTCCTGCGGAGAAAGCGTGCCGTCCAGATAACCCAGAATCTGATCTTGTGTCAGACATGGATCCTGAGGTAATTGATGATATGTTTTATTGTCGTTCATTATGCTTTCTTCTGCATCAGGATTTTCAGGTTTCGTTTTCCGTTTTGAATGTAGCTCTTCACTTCATTTAAACTGAATCCTGTCAGATCCGTGATTTCTTTATAACACTTCTTTTCCAGATAGAACAATTCCACGCAGCGTCGCTGACTCTCATTCAGCTCCTGCAACGAAGATTCCATCGTCTGCAATTGTCTTTCGGTTTCGGTTACACCATCAGGATGCACCGATAGGCCGGATTCCATAAGCCCTGAAGAATCTTTTTTTAATTCCAGTTCAATTGCCTTTTTTGACTTGATTGAACGCAGGTACATCAAACACTCGTTTTTAGTAACGGTGTACAGCCAGCCTTTGAATTGGTCGATTTTGTGGCGATTCAGGTCTTTCAGGAGTTTTTCGAAAACGTGCATCTGTACATCCTGGGCTTCGTCTTCATCTTTAAGGTATTTCATGCACACACCGTACACCAGATGTCGGTATCTGGAAAACAGTTCGCCAATGCACACGTTGTTGCCTGATTTGCCGAATTCGGCAACCAGCTCAGCGTCCGTCATCTTGCGGATATGTGATGAATATTCGACCACAACTTACCTTCCGAAGATACAACTTTCGTGCTGAAAGGTTCAGAATGCGGTGTAAAACAAAACAGGCCGGAAGATTCCGACCTGCTTGCGATTGAGCTTAAGCTGAATTATTGACGCATAAAACGTGTACGCGTCACTGAAGTTTCGGCAATAACTTCAATGGTGTACATGCCTGTTGCCAATTCAGCAACATCAATAGTCAATTGCTTGGTTTGATCAGCAGGTTGTTGAGTAAAAACAACACGGCCGGCAGCATCAACTACGTTAAGCGTAACAATTGCTTCGTTGGAATTTACTGTCAGTTGATCTGAAGCCGGATTCGGAAACACATTAATTGTGTTACTTGAAGTATTCGTGGCTTCAGAAATTCCGATAAGACAGGGCTGATAAGTCAATGAATGAGAACTCATGTACGGATCAAAACTTGCCGCACTGCTGATAGGCCACATATCCTGCTCAACAATCGACTGATTGGGAGCAATAAGAATATAAGTTGGATATGCACCGATACCATACGCGCTGCATACTGCATCGCCGCCGCCGTCAATTCCGCTTACAACTGGGAATCCTGCAGGACCGCCCAGATACGTATTTTCATACGTGATGCATTCAGCATCTGTATCGCCAACATCAATTGAAATAAAGAATACATCTTGTGTGTTGCATCCGTAATTCTGATACGTCTGTTTGAAATAAGGTACGGTTGCCTGACAAGGAGGGCAAGTAGTGAAGAAGAAATCGATACAAACGTATTGGCCGCTTTGCAGAATGTTGAATAAGTTGTGCTGATGTCCGTCAACATCGGTAACAGTAAAATCCACAGCTTGTGTTAGAGTGGTTTGTGCCTGAAGGGAAGCTGTTGCCAGTATGGTTCCCGCAACAATTGATAGAATTTTTTTCATGATTGCTTGGTTAGTCGTTAATTCTTGTTCTTCTGCGAATATGGGCCAAAGTTGAACGCAACATACATGAATGATAATATATGATTATGAAAGGAGAGGATTTGCGAATCACGATGAGCAGGATGGAAAATCACTCCTGTTTAATTAGATTTGCCAGTTACAAAGTCTGAAATTTGTCAAATACTTAAAAATCAAGCTTTTGTGTAATTGAAATCGACCGCGTTGTTTCTGCGGCACAATTAATGCTTCTGAGAATTGCATATCAATAACCATTGACCTATGAAAAGATTACTTACTCTCCTCGTTGTTCTGCTAACAGTGTTGCAGGTGAGCGCACAGCGCGACCTGACAGAGCGCCGTCCGTTATGGATTGGCGTGAATATGGGCGGAACGTGGCAAACCAGCGATATGAAACCGGTAGGTGGAATAGGATGGGGCATGACTGTTTCACGTTATACCCGCGTTTCTAATCCGAGTCCGGTTTATTTCGGATGGCGTTTCCGTTTTCTTGACGGACGCAACTTCGGTTACAATTACAACAGTCAAACGCTGCAGCAGGTTCAGGCGAATACTGTTTTGAATGGAGATTACGGTTCACCTTCCACGGACACTGCTTACTTCGGCAACTATAAAATGCGTTTCGATGAATTCGCATTTGAGTTAATTGTAGGAAGCAATTCGTTGCGCAAGCATGGCGTGTTGCTCTACGGTTTTGGCGGTGCGGGAATGAATTACTGGAAGACCACCACTAACCTGATGAATGAGTCGAATAACTCACACTACAATTATTCAGCAGTTTCCCTTTTAGCGAATGAAGACCTCGTGAAAGAAGATCTCGATAATCTTCTTGATGATACTTACGAAGCTGATGCAACCGGACAGGGCGCAACCTGGTCGTTCATGCCATCAGCAGGTTTCGGTTTCGGTTATCAGTGGAGCAACTTCATGATCGGTATGGAACACCGAACTACATGGGCGATGAATGATCTTATTGACGGAACAAGTCATAACAGTGTTGGCGGAGCTACCGGTAACAACGATCTGTATCACTACGACGGTTTGGTGATGCGTTGGAATTTCAATTCACATCATTCCAACAATTCCTCTACGTACATTCCGCCGCCACCGCCGCCGAATCCGAACGTTTTCAATAACAACACGAATCCGAATCAGAACAATACTACAGTTGTTACGGATCCTACACCGAATAACAACAACAGTAATTCCAATCCGATCGGAAACAATCCGAACATTCCGTTGCAGCCACCTACAGTGGAATTCACAACTCCGAATGTTACTCCGTACACTGCATCTGCGATCAATCAGAATCTTGTAGTGAAGCTTACACATATTGCTCAGAAGAGCCAGATTTCATTGACAATTAACGGGCAAGTGAGCACTGATTTCAGTTTCAATCCTGTTAACGGACAGATGTCGTTTGCTCACACTTTGGTTCCCGGAACCAACACGTACTACGTAATTGCAACTAACAGTGCGGGCAGCGATGACGATACGCAGGTTATTACATATAAGGAAGGATCGAACAATAACAATTCGAGCGGAACACCGCCGACTGTAACGATCACAACTCCATCTGCGAATCCGTATACATCAAATACTCAGACAATGACAGTTAATGCAACAGTTGTGAATGTTTCTTCTACATCTGCAATTGCTGTAACACTGAACAATACTCCTGTTACCAACTTCACTTACGATGGTCGTAGCGGCGCGCTTTCATTCGTTGCTTCACTTTCAAACGGTGATAACAATGTGAAGATTACCGGGTCAAACCAATACGGAACAGCTTCTGATGCAACTGTGATCAAATACAATCCGGTGAATACGCCGACAGTTGCACCTCCGGTAGTAATGATTACGACTCCTTCAGCTTGTCCTCATCAGACGAAGGTTTCGACTCAAACCATTACGGCTACAATTACTAACGTAACACAAGCCTCACAAGTAAGTATTGTTCTCAACAATCAGGCAGTGACCAACTTTAACTACTCACAGCAGCGTACTCAGGCTGTGGTAACTTTCACCGCGAATCTGGTTGCAGGAAACAATCCTTTCACAATTACAGGAACCAATGCAGCAGGAACAGATAGCAAATCATGCGTGATCACTTATAAAGTATCCAATGATCCTCCTGCGAATCCTCCTGTAGTGACGATTACTTCACCTTCCGCTTGTCCGTTTACTTCGCGCAATGCTTCCTATACTGTGAATGCAACAGTAACGAATGTAACGCAGAAGAGTCAGGTTACAGTTGTGTACAACAATCAGACACTGACAAACTTCACCTATACCCAACAAGGGAACAACGCGTTGGTATCGTTCGTGGCAAATCTGAATTCGTTCGCAAACAACGTAATGATTACAGGTACTAATACTGCGGGCACCGACTCTAAGAGCTGTGTATTGAATTACACTTCTTCAGTTTCGAATAATCCTGTTCCGGTAGCACTTCCTGTTGTTACGATTACGAATCCTTCCACTTCGCCTTACCAAACATCAACGGCAAGTCAGAGTATCGCTGCAACAATTACCAACGTAACTCAGGCTTCACAAGTGACGGTTACATTCAATGGTAACCCGGTGACCAACTTTACATTCACTGCTGGCGTGAACAATGCAAGTGTAACCTTCCCGGTTACTTTGGTTTCAGGAACAAATACAGTGACTGTAAAAGGTACGAACACAGCCGGAAGTGATACAAAGTCAACCGATCTTGTATATCGTGTGGCTACAGTTCCTCCAACGGTTGATATCAACAACCCGCCGAACAGTCCGTATGACGTTTATAATGCTGCGTTCACAATGACGGCAATTGTTCAGAATGTAAGTAGCGCATCTGAAATCACTGTGAAAGTCGGTACTACAGTTGTTACCGGATGGACATATGATATGAATACCAAGATTCTTTCATATCCTACAACACTCGCTCAAGGAAGTACTGTATTCAAGGTTGGCGCGCAGAATGCAAATGGTTCAGCAATGGATCAGGCGACAGTGGTGCTGAAGTCAAATCAGAATCCGATGAATTCGGCTCCGGTTATCGCACTTATTACTCCGTCATCTGCAACTGCTACAACATCAAATCAACAGTATGCGGTAACAATGAATGTAACCGGAATTACTAGCACTCAGAGTGTCGTTGTAAAAGTGAATAACGCGGTTGTTACTTCAGGTGTGAATTACAACACTACTTCGAAGCAACTCACTTTCAATGCTCCGCTCGGTTCAGGAAGCAATACGATTGTAGTAACAGCAACTAACTCGTATGGATCAGATACGAAAACGTTGACAGTTACTTACAACGCGCCGAACAGAACAACACCGGGTAATAACACTCCGAAATCTTCGGAACCTAAAAAGTCGGAGCCGGAGAAAGAAACTCCTAAAGAGACTCCGAAAGAAACACCGAAGACAACTCCGACAACAACTCCATCGGGTTCACCACGCGGAGGAAGTTCTTCCACACCGGTATCAAAGCCGAGATAAGCAGTATTTCATTAATGAAAAAGGGATCGTAATTCACGATCCCTTTTCATTTTCTGCCCGGAATTTATATTCCTATGGCTTTCATTAAATCTTCTCTTTTTCTTACTGAAACCGGAACGTGCGCTCCATCACTCATAATCGTGTATCCTCCATCTGCTTTAATGAACTCTTTCAGATATTCCAGATTGATAAGATGAGAATGATGTATTCTCACAAATCCAAGAGGCTCCAGAAGTTCTTCATATTCTTTCAGCGTTCGTGTCACCACAATTTGCTTTCCGCCTTTCAGAAAAAATGTGGTGTAGTTTCTTTCTGATTCACATCGGATGATTTCATCCACACGCACAATCTGAACTTTATCGGCGCTGTTCAATGCCAGTCTGCGAACTGCAGCGGTTCCGTTCGTATTCAGGTGTTCCGCCAGCAATTTTATATTTTCAGAGAGCGATTGATTTTTTCTGGCCTCTTTTAATTTAGCAACAGCGTTGGTCAGTTCATCCGGATCTACCGGTTTCAGAAGGTAATCCAGCGCGCTGAACTTGATGGCGCGGATTCCTTCACTGTCTAATCCTGTTGTGAAGATCACCTGCGTTTCAGTTTCGCCGAGTTGTTCGAGCAACGTAAATCCATCGCCGTCGCCAAGCTGGATATCCAGGAACACAACGTCAGGTTGATGTTGCCTGAGCATCGCTAATCCTTCTTTCATACTTCCTGCCATGGTTACGATTTCAACTTCAGGACACCAACGTTGAATATCTGCGAATAAACTCTGACGTGCTTCAGGTGCATCGTCTACGATAACTGCTTTAATCATGATTCAAATGTAGTAAGCTGTTTCCGGAGTAAAATGTTAGAAAATGTTACAGGCGGACAAGTGTGGGCTGCGATTCAATATCTGTAAAAAAGCGAAGGGAATCTGATTGCAGATTCCCTTCTGAATTAGTTCAATTCATTCTTAGTTCAACTTTTCCGGAACTACATCTACCCACATTCCGGCCTTTCTGGCATTCACCGCCCCGTCGTACATCGTTTCGCAATGAACAGCCGGCAAATAGAAGTGGCCCGTATATGTGGCGTGCAATTGTACACGATACAATCTGGTTTGGTTTGGCCCGACGTAGAAATAGGTCAGGCAGCGATCGTCGCGGATATCACGATAGTCGTAGTAGTCCGAACGGGTCTGACGATCTTCAGGTCCGGCCATCATGTTTTGATTGCGGATTTCCCATCCCGAAGGGAAGATTTGCGTCAATGCCATTTCACGATACTCGCCGCGCAATCCCGGGTTGGTGATTGTAATTTCAGCAAAGAAGTCCGTGCCTTGTGTGATTGAAGCAGGATTCAAATCCAACCCATTCAGCGAGCGGTATCTTACGTCAAGCACTAAGTTCGAAGCTGCATCTGTTTCTTTTCCTACGTCAGGAACTCCGGAAAGTATAACGCGAACGAATATCACATTGCCACCGTTATTCTTTACTGTAACTGTTCCTTTCGCATCATCTTTCACTGCAATTTCATTCTGAGAAATGGCAGTAGTGATATTCACTTTGCCGGATTTACCATTTACTACATAATCGGCATTTACCCCTTTAGCGGATTTATCGCCACCGGAGAATTTGCACAACGCCAGCAATGAATACGCTGTTGCTTGTGTGTTCATGTAGTAGTAGTTCGAACTTAAATGCTCGGAAAGTGATTTAGCAAGCGTCGCTCCTTTAGCGCGCCAATCGTTACCGAGTAAGCACAGTGTTTCGAGGATCATCGCTTCATCACGATCACCGCTTCCATATGAATAAGAATATTCATAGTAAGGCGCAATGGTCATTGATAATCCTGCAACCATTTGCTTGGCAATATCCGTTTGTCCTGCGAGTTGATACGCTGCGGCGAGTCTCCATTTCGCTTGAATGTTCAAGGTCTTGACTTCTTTCAATCGGTTCATCGCTCCGAGTTCCGGTGATTTCGCAAGCGCCAGTGTATATAGGCGATACGCCTGAATCAGATCATCGTTGCGATAGTAGTAACGATCATAGCGCGGCGACCAATTCGATGCTTGCTCGCGTTGGAATTTTTTCCAGTTATCAATCATGCCAGCAGGAAGTGTGAAGCCTTTTGATTCCGCTTCGAGTAAGAAATGTCCGGCGTAATTGGAACCCCATTCACTCGGATTTTGATCACCCGGCCAGTAACCGAAAGCTCCGGATGGTGTCTGGAAATCTTTCAGATGATTGATCGCAACTTTAATATTCTCGTTGACCTGATTCTTTTTCTGTTCGGTCATTTCGATCACATCTGCAAGATACAATTGCGGGAACGCTGCGGAAGTTGTTTGCTCCAGACATCCGTGCGGATATCGCGTGAGATAATCAAGTCGCGAACCGAGATTGAGTGGAGGTATGCTGCTGATTTCAAGTATGCCGCTTTTGGTTCCGGCAAGTCCGACAGGAATAAAATCAGAAGACCAGGATTGTCCGGGATCTACAACAGCTTCAATAGCATTCGTCATTCGCGGATTCGGATTGCGTACATCAATTTCGATGTCGTAAACAGAGCGTTCGCCTCCGCCGGTTGCAACAATTTGCACTTTACCGAGACCTGCAATCTTTGCAACATTCAATTTGAATGTCACTACTTGCTCGCCCGGGCCATTGAATGAAACATTTCTTGTTACACCATCTGCTACAGTGAATTTATCGTTGGTGCTCAAAGTAACATTGACAGCTTTTACTTTGCTCTCCATCGCAAAAATATTCACCGGCAAATCAACTGTTTCGCCCGGTCCGACAACACGCGGTAACGTTCCGAGTATCATCAATGGTTTGCGCACCGGAACAACTTTTTCTGCGTTGCCGTAAGCGCCGCTTTGTCCTGCAACAACCATCACTTTCACACTTCCGATATATTGCGGGATATCGATGTTGTGTGTTTTCTTTTCATTGGCACCCAACACAAACGGCCCGATGAAACGAACCATTGGTTTGAAGCGATTGGCTTTCTGCGCGCCTTTTTCCCCGGCTTCACCGTCACCACCGATACCGAGAACACGCTCCAGTTCCGCACCGTATGCACCCATTACGAGATCGTACATATCCCAGGTTTTTACACCGAGCGCTTCTCTCGCATAAAAGTGATTCCACGGATCAGGAGTTTTGTAACGTGTAAGATCCAACAATCCTTCGTCAACAACTGCCAATGTATATGTCATCGGTTTTCCATTGGTTTCAGAAACCGTTACGGGTGCAGAAGTTTCAGGGCGCCACGTTGCTGCTGTTGTAATTACAGGTGTGATGTGTGTTTTAGGATCATCCACCACAATCGGAATTACTCCGTACATACGGATCGGTGCATCATTCTTCGTTTGCGCATGTGGCTGAATCAACGTAACACTCACATACACGTTCGGCGCCATTTCAGATGTAACAGGAATTGTGTAATTCATGTTTCCTGCAGTTGCAGATTCAATCCAGTATTGATTGAGAATCTTCGCACCGCTTTCAACTGTTATCAAAGCGCGACCTTGTCCGGGAGATGGAATGCTCAGTTTGATTTCTTCGCCGACAGTGTAAGATTTCTTGTCGGAGTTGAATTGAAGCAAACTTGCTGCTTCGTTGCTGCGTGTTGAACTTCCATCCCAATACGGCCAATCGAACCAAACTACTTTACCTGTGGCGTGACCTGAGTTCTTGTCAACTACACGAAGAACGTAGCGACCGTATTGATCATCTGCAACTTTAAGTTTAAATGAACCGCGACCGTTTGCATCGGTAGAAATTGTTGTGTCGAGTACAGGTTCGTAGTAATCTCCGTTTACATAATACGCAAGGTTATCGTAACCGGAACTCCACCACCATCTCCAACTAACTTTGTAAGCCTTCACTTCAAGATCGTTGCGTTGTGCAGGTTTTCCCGTTTCATCCAATGATGCAACGAGGAACGTGTGTGATTGTCCAGTGTTGAGTGCGCCGCCCCAATTATTGCCGGATGGTGCGTACAGACCAACGTAATGTGAATACGGGGAATATTCCGTTGTAAAGTAATCAATGCTGAATGCACCACTCTGTTCAAACACGCGTGTATTGAAAGATGCATTTAATTTCCCCGGTGCTTTCGAGGCTTTGAGGTCAGCAGTAAAGTTTGCTTTTCCATTGGCGTCGAGAGATCCGTCGAATATCGTTTGATTCTCGGTGTAGAAATTGCTGGTCGGATCATCAAATTCGTAATTATCATATCCTTTGAACTTGGTGTCACTTGCATATAATGTAACATCCACTTGTGCTTTCAGATTTTTCGCCGGAGCACCGTGCAACCAATTCGATTCGAGATTTATTTTGCTGCCGTTACTCGCTGATAATCCTGCTTTACCAAAGTCCATCAGAATTTTCAAACGATTCGGCATGATGGTTTCAACTTTTATGTTCTTCGTGAATACAGCACCGCCTACTTTCACTTTCGCATACCAGAATCCTGTTGGCGCATCAACATCGGTCGGAGTAGGGAAGGTGTAAAATCCATTTACAGCTTGCGACTTCACCGTGCGGTTCACCATTTGTCCGCGTGCATTGTAAAGTTCAAATGTTACCGGGTGCGTTTCCGGCAACACATGCATTTTATCTTCGAGTATAAAGCCCATGAACAAAGTATCTCCCGGACGCCAAACACCGCGTTCACCGTAAATAAGCCCTTTGATTCCTTTCTGTACTTCCTGACCAGCAACATCGAACGCGCTTAGTGTCAATGCTGAACCGTCATCTAATTTCAGGTATCCGCGTTGTGTTCCGTATTTCGCAATTAGCAATGAAGGTTTCTTTTTCGGCAATGTAACTTGAGCAAGACCGCTTCCATCACTTTTCAATGATGAAATCAATTGATTCTGGTAATTGTAAAGTTCAAGTTCCACACCGCTGATCGGCTGTGTAGTTTTGATATCGTTTACTGCGAACAACATGGTTCCATCCGAACCGAGTTTTGCAACGAGTCCGAGATCAGATGCGAGTACATTACGTGAGATGCTTCGTCCGTAATAATAATTTGACGAACACGGATCATCACGATCACCATCGTCGTAGTACCAGTAATAATCATCGTAATAGTCACCGCCGTAATATCCGTATTCGCCTCCGTTGTCAACTTCCGGATCAAATGGTTCTTCAGGTCGTACGTATTCTGATTGTTCATTTTCATTTACAGTCGTGTCCTTCGGACAACCGTATGTTGAGTAATCTTTACGATAGCTGATTGTTACTCTGTAAATAGCACCGGGTTCTGTTCGGATCATTTCTCCCAGATCCAATGAAGTGGTGGTCCATTTTCCGAGATCAGCTTTCGATTTGATATTGAGATCGATTTTTTTCTTCAGGATTACTTTCCCTACACGATAGAGTTCATTACTTCCGTCGAGGTTGCTGGACTGAAGAAACTGCGGAATGTTTGATTCGAAAATCCGTACAACTTTCACGTCAACAGCATTCAGATTAACGCTTTGAAAAGGAAATAATAATCCATTGGCGGTATTCGGAAGAATCATTCCGTTGCCAACGAGTTTAACACCGGGTTTCAGATCTTCAAATGTAACCTGCTGACGGAACGATTTCTTCAGATCGAAGCCGAGAATATTCTTCACCCCCGGATAAACTTCTACAACGTAATTGCCGTTCAGGTGTTCATCAGGATATGCGCGCACATCATTATCACTTACAGTGAAGCGATACGCTGTGTTTGCAGATTTGTCAACGGAAATCAATCCGCTCAATTCCTGTTTTTCCAAAATCGGATCGGAGAATTGAATAACGATGCATTGTTCCTGGCCTTGTTCTACATAAGCGTTCAGGACTTTGAAATCTTTCAGTGATGGAACTTCAATTGTTTTCGATTCATTGAATTCAACATTCAGCGGTTTCCCGTTCACATTGATCTGGAAACTTCCTGCTTTTTCAGTTCGTGAAACGGAGTCGATTGCAAAGTGGTGTGTAACATTATCACTTTCATGTTCCCATTTCACCGGCAGAGATTTTCCGTTCTGCGTAGCAGAAACAGTATTTTCAATCAGATTATTATCAGCAGCATCAGCAGTGATAATTGTTCCGCGAAGTTGCTGCCAACGCAAAGTTTTACGATCCGTGGTTTTAGTTCCTTCGATACTGTAACTTATCGATTGACGCATTGTTTTGAAACTGAAATGCATCACTTTAAGATTCTGCGGAATTTCCGGAATCAATTTTCCGATCATGAATTCCACTTGATAGTCCTCTCCGGAACCCAAACGTTTAGATGGACGAAACTCCAATGTTCTGGCATCTATCCAAAACGAATTTCCGCTTACATCAGGGCTCACCTTAAAGTAGGTTTCGGAAGTTGCTTCATTGAGCGTAATAGCTCCATTGTAATCTTCGGTGAGAACAATCCGTATGTAAGACTCATTGCTGATCACACCAGAAGTGTACGCAGAAACGTATGCTCCGAATGCAGGATCTACCTTAGTAATTTGTACCGCCGATTCACTTCGTGATGAAATGAACGGGATTGAAATCATTGCTACCGCTATAAGAGCAAAAATTCCGATAAGAAGTTTTCTGGACATGAGGTTGATTTATAAATCTAAAATAAGTTGATTAAATCACACCGGAAGTGCTGAAAGCTGAGTTTGTTCATTCGAAGATGAATTGCGTATAACTGTAGCTTAAATGGCAACAATTGACTAGGAACTGTTAACTGTTGCAATGTTTGACGTTTTTCAGACTATTCGATTGAAAATCAGGAGAGTCGTGACTGATTGTTCTTGTCGACATTTTTGCGGTATTGGTCGAAATGATGAAACATAACCAATGATGCGTGTGTATATTGCCGCGAGCATTACCGAATTCTTATGAAAACTGTACGCCTTTCCCCCAAGGTGTTGTTTATACTGTTATTGGTTGTTTGCTGCTTTCAATTGAGCGGACAGACGATTGCCAATTATGCAGTAACTCGTACAACGGGAATTACTTTTAACTCGATAATGAGTACAGGAACGCCATGTAACAGATGGCGTTACGTTGGAGGTTTTCAGCAAGACGACAATCGCAGCAATCCTATCAATATTGGTTTTGACTATTGGTACAACGGCATTCGTTATACTGAACTTTCTGTTTCTACTAATGGTTACATCGACTTTTCAAATTCAACCAACAACGGAGGTCCGACAACAGCACCTTATGGCTATGGCAATTTTCAATTCAGCGCGAACGGCGGAACGTTGAATGCCATCGCTCCGTTCTATGATGATCAAACAACGCAGGGCGGAACAGATCCGTTAGGAAACAGTATTCGTACACTCGTTACCGGTACTGCACCGAATCGTGTTTTGACAATCGAGTGGAATGACATGGCGGTGTATCTCAACACTACGCCGAGTCTTACGTATCAATTAAAACTTTACGAGCGAACCGGTGTAATTGAAATGGTGTACGGAACAATGACACAAGGAACTTCCAACTTTACATACACCTGTGGAATAAACGCTGCGACTATGAATGCAGCTCCGACAACTGCACAATTGAAATGTCAGCAAACCGCGAACACCACAACATTTACCAATGGAGTGCAGAATAATCTGAACGTTTTACCCGCATCTAATTCCAGATTAACATTTACTCCGCCTATTCCTGCGAATCCGGGAAGCTCATTGACATTCACAAATGTTCAACCCAATCAAATGACATTGAATTGGACGAACTGGGCGGCGAATGAAGTAGGTTATGTAATTTACTCATCAGTCGATAATGTCAATTGGGAATTTGAACTGCAGACCGCCGCTAACGCAACTTCTGCAACAGTTACTGCTTTGTATTCCGGAACTACATATTACTGGAGCGTATATGCGGTGACAGAAGGAGCATTAAGTAATCCTGTGTTAGGAACACAGGCTAGTGCTCCGGGGACAACATACATTTCCGTTCAAAGCGGAAACTGGAATACAGGAAGCACTTGGAATACGGGAACAGTTCCGACTGCAACGGATAATGTGATCATTAACAATACGCACGCGGTTACAATCAACGCGAATACGGCTTGCCATAATCTTACGATTGGTCAAGGCTCATCAGGCATTCTTCGTATCGGAACAGGAACCGCTGCACGAACTTTCACCGTGGAAGGCAATGTTACGATACTGGCCAATGGAACCTTTACTGTGAATACCGCTTCCAATACAACACATAGTTTCGTTTGTACAGGGAATATTAATAATGCGGGTACTCTGGATTTTCAACCTGACGCGAATTCATTTTGTAATTCCGTTTTCAATCACGGATATGCCAACCAGACAATTTCAGGTAACGGAGCGTTGACGCGTTTTAATCTCATCGAAGTCAACAAAGGAATTTCGATGAGTCGTGTACTTGATGTTACATCGAGTACATTCACAGCGCCGGCAGGATTTCTAACTATTACAAATGGTACATTCCGATTATCATCAACGGGAGCGGTGAACATTACTCCGTTTAATGTCACGGATGATATACCGTATCGTGGGCGATTATGGATGAACAGCGCGGCTTCAACAATGAACACCACGGGAGGCAATATTAATTTGTACGGAGAATTGCGTTGTTCTGCAGGTACATTGAACATCGGTAATGCTGCGAATAATTCTGTCAGTTCGAATGGCGGATTGTTTATTGTAACCGGCGGAACAGTGAATGTTGCAGGCAGATACGAGCGACCGAATACAACCGCGATTTCACGATTCACAATAACAGGCGGTACGTGTATTTTAAATACAATCGGATCCACGTCAACAACACTTGCTCCGTTTCAGATGGATATACCGGGTTCGCAGTTCAATCAGAGCGGTGGAACAATTATTATTCGCAGAGAAGGCGGAACCGGTGCTCAGAATCTGGGATTCACTTGCACAGGAGGAAATATTAATGCGGTTACAGATGGAACACTTCAGATCGGCGACGCATCCACACCTGTAGCACAACAGATGTTGATCAATACAGTTTCTCCAGTCGGAAGTTTACAGGTGAACAGTGCGAATGCGACTGCACAGCTGAGTGTGAATCCGCTTACGGTGTTTCTGGACGTGACTATTAATTCCGGAATTCTTCTGGCGTCAAATTTTAATATTACACTCGGACGGAATTGGCAGAACAACGGAGGAACGTACACCGCCGGTACGAATACAACAACTTTCAATGGTACTTCTGCGGGTACAATCACGAGAACTGCGGGCGCAGAAAATTTTAATAATATCAGCTTCTCAGGTAGCGGAGTAAAAACTTTGGGCTCAGCAATCGGTTGTAATAACGTAACAATTGCAGCCGGTTCTGTTTTCAGTGCAGGCACATCCGGGTTTAATATATCGATGCGCGGTAACTGGAGTAACGCCGGAACTTTTAACGCGGGCAGTGCAGGTGCGGTAACCTGTAACGGAACAACAGCGCAAACGATTGGCGGAACTGCGATAACTACGTTTCGTCATCTTACAATCAGTAATGCAGCAGGCGTTTCAATCACTTCTGATCAGAATATTAGAGGTACGTTGTCTCTGAATACAGGTGTTTTCACTACAACCGGTTTTAATTTCACTTTGATTTCAGATGTTAATGGTACAGCTCGCGTCGGAAGAATAACAGGTGGAAATATCACAGGTCCGATTGTACAACAGCGTTACATTTATCAGGGACCAACGAATTGGCGGCAAATCGCAGCGCCTGTTGATGCACAGACTTTGCAGGATTGGAATGATGATATCTATACTGCGGGATTCCCTGGTTCTGATTATCCGAATATGAACGGATTCTATTCCATTGCAACTTACAATGAAACGGCTACAGGTCCCAAAGAGTTTGGTTACAGTCCTCCAACCAACATTACCGATCCGATCAATCCGCTCAGAGGGTATTTTGTTTACATCGGACCGCTTGCAGTTACAATGGATGTGAAAGGTAATCCGCGAAAATTCAATCAAACATTTGCGTTGACATACACTCCATCCGCAGGAGCGACACAGGACGGATGGAACATGTTGTCCAATCCATATCCATCTGCGATCTCGTGGGATTCATCCGGTTGGACCAGAAGCGGAACGGATAACGTTTTACACATCTGGAATCCGGTCAACAATCAATACGCAACGTATGTTGGCGGCATCGGAACAAATGGAGGCACTGCACATATTCCTTCTACACAGGCTTTCTGGGTACGTGCTGTAGCGCCGAATCCGACTGTAAGCATAACTGAAGCTGTTAAAACATCACAGGATCCGTCGTTCTTCCGTTCAATGCCTGCGAATGTAGATTATCTGCTTAAGTTGAAGTTGACAGCACCGAACGGTGCAGATGAAACAGTAATCCGTTTCGATCCTGCTGCAGGGAATCAGTTTGATATCGGTTATGATGCATTGAAACTTGCAAGCACAGATACATTGGCTCCATATATTGCAAGCACCAACGATACGGTGATGGACTATTCCATAAACACATTGGGTGCACTGTCCGGTGAGGTTACAGTTCCATTACGTGTTTATCGTCGCAACTCCGCTACGATGACAATTTCGAGAGACAGCGTCAGTGATTTTCCGAATGGTGCGTGTATCATTCTGGAAGATTTACAAACAGGTATGACAACGGCGTTGACAGAAGGAGCTTCATATTCTTATTCGCATATCGGTGGTGATACTGCTATTCGATTCCTGCTGCACTTCAGTCCGGATATTGCAACCGGTGCTCATAATTCTGTTTGTCCTTCATCTGCGGATGCGTTTGCATGGGCAAATGGAATCGGTAACGGTCCTTGGGATTATACGTGGAAAGATTCAACCGGTGCAACGATCGCTTCGCATTCAGGTGTAAACGGAACCGATACTGTTTTCAATCTGATGCCGGGAATTTACACAGTGATCATTGATGGAAATTCAGGCTGGTGCGGAACACGAGAAGATACCGTTCATGTAAACGGACCTTCTTCGCTTGCGGCAACTGTAAATATTACGCAACCTGTTTGTCCGTTGGATATGAACGGATCCATGGTATTGAGCGGAACAACTGGAAGAACAGGACCGTATACTTATTTGTGGAATGACGGATCAACGGATTCGCTGATTACCGGAATTGGCGCCGGTAACTGGACTGTTGTTGTTTCAGACGCGAACAATTGTCCGGATACGATGTTGTTTACAGTGGCAAGTGCTTCAATGTTGCACGCCGATTTCACATTCGCAACGGATACAGTTGTTATGCCTAATCTTGTTTCGATACTGAACTACTCGAATTACGCTTCAGGATGGAATTGGGATTTCGGTGATCAGAGCGGAACAGCGACCGATGCAAATCCATACTATGCATACAATGCGCCCGGAACCTATTATGTAACGCTTACTGCATACGATAGTTTGTGTTCAGACACGGCAGTGCACGCAATTGTAATACTGGATAATGTTTCTGTAGAAGAGAATGTCACGACGCAGATCGCCATGATCAATGTTCACGACGGCATTGAACTTATGTTTGCAGATAACAATACCGATAAATCAAATGTTGAATTGTACAACGCGAACGGTGCACTGGTTTATGCTCAGCAAATCAATCCTGAAAACGGAAGAGTGTTTGTGGATATGAGAAACTTCGCTGCCGGAGTTTATATTATCCGGGTTGTTAATTCAGAAGGTATTTTCGGGAAGAAATTTGTGTGGATGCAGCAATAGAATTAACTGCAACCTTTAATCATTCCTGCAAATACGCCAATCCAGATCAATCCTTTGATAAGGAAAAACAGAAAGCCTGTAACACCGATTCGCTTGACCCACGTGTACATTTTTCTGCTGTTTGTTTCTGACTCTTCTTCCGTTTCGTTGGATTCTTTACGTAACTCGGGACGAAGTATTGTTCTGTCGATGTAAATGAAACCGAACGGAATGATGGATGCAATGAGCAACTTGACTATCGTAAACACATTCCATTTTTTATCAAGTGCTACAGGAATCATCATTACGATGTAAAGCAGAAACAGTCCACCGTGAATCGGTCCGAGTATTTTTACCGGAAGCGGATCCTGAAAGAAATATTTTACCGGGACACCAACGAAAACGAGCAGGAGCAAGGAAAGCCCCTCCAGCATACTGATTATCGTAAATCTTCCTATTCCTGTTTTCAACATAATCAGTTTCTGATGATCGTGAATTTATTTTCGCTGATCAATCCTTCTTTCCCCGTAACAGTGCAGAAGTAAATTCCATCCGGCAATGAAGTAACATTAATTGCATTTTTACCGCTTTGTACATTCTGCTGAATTACAACCTTGCCTTGTGCATCGGAAATAGTTGCAGCGTAAGTACCTGTCATTTGTTGCGGCAATTCCACGTTTAAGTTGTCATTCGCCGGAACCGGAAATAATCCGATTTGCAACTGCATGTCAATCTCATTTCCTGTACCGATAAGTACAGTAGAAACTCCATTGGCAAAAGTATATTCGCCGGGTTGTAATGAGTCTGCCATCACATATCCGTATTTGGAAGTTGCTGAAGGACCGGTTATCGTTTTTGTGTAATACGGCCATTCTATCCAATCGTGTGCTGCATCTTCACGATAAAGCAGAATGATGCTGTCGCCATTCGGAATCGTAAGATCATGATCCAGATAATATCCGGTTCCTGAAGTATTTGTTGTTCTTCCGTCGTAGTTGAATTTACCTCGCGTCACGAATCCTGAAGGCCAAATACCGGTTAACTTCCAATAACGCAAATCGGAAATATTGTAGTTGTTGATATTGTTCTGAATCGGATCCGGTGCAGCCCAATGATGTTCGATGTGCATCCATGCTGTATCAGGACAATTCTGTACGATTAGCGAACATCGCGCCGCTGCAAAATTATTGCCTCCCGTTGCTGTGATGAATTTCTCTTCTGCAGTTTCTGCATCGCTGATCAGATTCTTAGGATCAATCACAACAAGCGTCGGATCGTACGGAAGCGTTACCGAGTGTGTGGAATACTGATTGGAAACGAAAAGTCGCTGCGAAGTATATGTTCCGTCTGTTTTGTAAAATGCAAATTCAAGCGGAACATTTGTGTAATAATTCGGAGCTCCGACGCGTTTCTGTTGCACATACAATGTCACATCATAATTCGGCCCGTTAGGAACGCTGGTCATTGAATCTACAGCGAAGTGCGGCCAGCCTCCGGCGAATACCCAGTTGTCGAAGAAGTCGGTAAGATAGGTGAGTCCTGTTGCGGCGATCAGATTATCGCGAAAATCAGCACTGCTTACATCCGTAAATTCACTCTGCGAAAAATGATAACGAATACCGCTGAAGAAAAGTGAATCACCCATATAACCGCGAAGTGTATGTGCAACATCTGCGCCTTTCAGATAAACGTGATCGCCATACGTGAGCGAATGCGGCACGCCTGAAATTGCACGGTATCCGCCCTCGCGGTGATGGAAAAAGTGAACGGCTTCATCATGATTGTCGCGAATGCCGTTATCATAAGGAGTTCTTCCGTATTGCCATTCAAGAAAAATATATTCGCAATACGATGCCCATCCTTCATTCAGCCACATGTCTTCCTGCGTTCTGCACGTAGCAAGATCTCCGAACCAATGATGCGCGAATTCGTGAGCCATTAAAGTTTCATAGGTGAGCGAACCGTTGGCTGCAACGCGCGGATATGAAATCGCTGTAGCATGTTCCATCGCTCCGCTGCTGAATGGAACCAATGTAAATCCTACTCGCTGCCACATGTACGGATAGAAGAGGCTTTCAAATGCGTTGAAGCAGGATGGAAGATTTACGAACGAGTTTTTGAATGCAGTTGTATCTGCGGGAATAGCGGTCAGATAGGCGGGAACGGTTCCGTTAACACCATTGAAAGTCCAATTGACGTGCGTATAACTGCTCACCGCCACACAAGCGAGATACGTTGGAATATCGTTCGTCATTTCCCATGTTCTCCAGCGAACTCCGTTACCATCTGTCGTGTCCGTCGTCATCATCCCATTGCAATATGACGTGCGACCGTTATCCGTTCCGATGGTTTGCGTATATGTTGCACGTTCAACGAAATTATCAAAGCACGGATGCCAAACTCTTCCGTAGTTGTGCGGATTTGCATCGAAGCCTACACCAAGATTATATGCATAACCGCTCTGAAAGTAAAATCCGCCCCAACCGGATGCGTCGCCTTGCGGATGTCCGTGATACCAAACAGTAACTGAGTTTGTATCTCCCGGATTCATCGCTGCAGGTAAAGCAACTTTCAACAACGTGTCGTTGTATGTCCACGTGAGTACCGTCGTTCCTTGTTTTACGGAATCTACGATGAGTTCCAATAAATCCAGATTGATTTCACTTACGTTACTCATCAAAGGAGTAAACGTAATTTGTGTATTACCATCTATTGTTTGTCCTGTTACATCTGTAATGTCGAGACGGATATTGTAATTGAGCACATCTATCGTATCGCTGCGTTCGTTTGCAGCTTGGACGAGATCATTCTGCGACCAGGCGCGAGTGTTAAAGTGATGACAACGATGCGCGTTGTTCTGAGCAGTTAAAGTGATTGCCGAAAC
>Ga0172372_10000379_pt1 | contig 69000 bp, 64 predicted proteins | sample LakKiv5m_2_FD_114544 | JGI IMG/M metagenome (GOLD analysis project Ga0172372, IMG submission 114544) | Freshwater microbial communities from Kabuno Bay, South-Kivu, Congo - kab_092012_9.5m | ecosystem: Environmental > Aquatic > Freshwater > Lake | place: Democratic Republic of the Congo...
CATTCGCGGGCTTCGCAACAGCGGGCTGGGGTTCGCTGACCTTCGACAGTCGCACCTGGTCGGCGATCGCGACACCTCGCGACGGACGATTCGTCGTCACACCCGTCTGACTTCGCGGGAGATTAATCGCGCCCCGCCAGAGCGCGGGCAATGAAATCCCGCTTCACCCGACTGCGCGGTACTTTGGGAAGATAGGGCGCAAACCACTCGCGGACATCACGCTCGAGCGCCACGCCGTGCATATAGTTGTAGAGCGCCGCATTGAGGGCTTGTCCGAGCGCATCGTGATCGATACCGCTCGGATCGAGGAAGCCGATGTCGTTACGTGCGAAACCTTGATGAGGCTGCTCGAGCAAGGTGACGCCGTACGCCGCGGGGTTGCGCCCCACCGGCGAATGAACCGTGCAGGTAAAGCGGTGAAAGAATCCCGACTGAATGCAGCCTTCGGCGAATAGCTGTCGCACGTACTCGAGTGCATCGACGGTCTCGGCCACCGTCTGCGTCGGAAAACCGTACATCAGATAGGCATGCACGAGGATCCCGGCATCGCTGAAAGCACGCGTCACCCGCGCCACCTGCGCCACCGACACCCCTTTTTGCATCAAGGCAAGCAGCCGATCGGAGGCCACCTCGAGACCGCCCGAGATCGCGATGCAGCCACTCTCGGCAAGCAGACGACACACCTGAGGCGAAAAGGATTTTTCGAAGCGGATATTGCCCCACCACGAGATCGGTCGACCGCGTCGCAGCAGCTCGGTGGCGAGCGCCTTCAGCGCCTTTGGCGGAGCGGCCTCATCGACGAAGTGAAAACCGCTCTCGCCCGTCTCGGCGACGATGCGCTCGATGCGATCGACCAGCACGGCCGCATTGGCCGTCTCGTAGCGCGAGATGTAATCGAGCGACACATCGCAGAAACTGCATTTTTTCCAGTAGCAGCCCTGCGCCACCGTCAGCTTGTTCCAGCGCCCATCCGACCATAGCCGGTGCATGGGATTAAGCATGTCGAGCAAGGACAGATAGCGTGACAGGGGCAAGCCATCCCAGGTCGGAGTACCCACCTCGGCAAACGGCACATCCGGTTCGCCGCTGTCAAAGAAACGCACCACACCGCCCTGACGCACGAAACTGCGAACCAGACGCTCGGCAGGACGCAGACTCTGCCAATATTCGATCAGTGCGAGCAAAGGACGCTCACCCGCATCGAGTGTGACGATATCGACAAAATCGAACAGACGAGGTTCGGAGAGTTCGCGCAACTCGGTGTTCACGTAGCCGCCACCGAGCACGAGCGTCACCGCGGGCGCTGCAGCACGAATGGTCTGCGCAATGCGCAACGCACCATACACGGCACCCGGGAAAGGCACCGAGAGCAGAACAATATCCGGACAATGCTGCGCGAGCGCTGCCCGAGTGAGCGAGGCGAGCTCGCGATCGAGCAGATTGGGTGGCGCCGCGAGGGCTTCGGCGAGCGGCTCGAAGCTCGGCACGCTGCCCGCAAGACGCTCGCCGTAGCGTACGAACTCGAAGCGCGGATCGATGGCCTCGCGCCAAACATCGGCAATATCGTTGAGATACAGCGTCGCCAGATGGCGCGCCCGATCCTGGGTGCCGAGCGAACCGAAAGCCCAGGCGAGCGAGTCGTCCGATTCCTCCTCGGCGAACGCGGCCAAGGTCTCGAAGCGCGATCCCTCCGGCAGGAACTGTCGCGAGACGATGCGGTGCGCGAGAGTTCGATCGCGACCCTGCAGAAAAGCGACTACGGGCAGGATGGTGTCGCGATAACGGTCGAATTGCTCGATAAACGCACGAGCACAACGGCCCCGCCGACGCTTCGGCAGCGCGAGGATCTCATCGCGTACCTGCTCGAGTCCGCTGTCCGTGAGCAGCGCGAGCACGAGTTCGAGCGCCAGATCCTGTTGCACGGCCGCAAAACCCTGCTCGCGCAGAAACCCAGTCAAATACGCCGTCGACGGATAAGGCGTATTGAGCTGCGTCATCGGCGGGATCAGCGCAAGGATCTTGGGCGAAGCGACTGCCATCCGCGCATTATCCCCGTCCGACCGCGGCGGCGGTACTCGAGGCGCGGCGCTTGAAATCCAGCGGGCGTGTCGCCATCTTCTGCCTCGAGGCAATCGCCTCGGTATCTGCCCCGGAGGTCCAATCATGAGCCGCGCCCTCGCCGTCACCACTGCGGATTTCGGTCGCGAAGTCATCGAGGCCTCGGCCTCTCAGCCGGTGCTGGTCGACTTCTGGGCGCCGTGGTGCGGCCCTTGTCGCATGCTGGGACCCGTGCTCGACCAACTCGCCGCCGAAATCCCGGAACTCAAAGTCGTCAAACTCAACACCGACGAAGAGCCGGAGATCGCCGGTGCCTATGCGATCCGCAGCATCCCAGCCGTCAAACTGTTTCGCGATGGCGGAGTGGTCGACGAGTTCGTCGGCGCACAGCCGCTCAGCGTCGTTCGCAAGTTCGTCGAGCCCTACCTCTCGGAACCCAGCGAGGAGAGTAAAACGCTCGCGAATGCCGCTGCGCTCGCTCGTCGCGGTCAAGCTGATGAGGCGGAGACACTGTTGCAGGGCTTGAGTCCCGCAGCGCAAAGCGAACCCGCCGTCAAAAGCGGCTATGCGCTGGTGCATTTCGCCCGCATTGCTCTCGCACCCGATGAGACCGATGCCATCCAGAGCGCACGCGTCGCCGCCGCGCGCCACTTGTTGCACGATGAGCATGCCAAAGGTCTCGAACTGCTGTTCGCGACAGCAGAGCGCAATCGGCGCTATGCGAGCTCAGCGGGCAAGGACGACCTACGCAAAGCGTTCGATTTGCTTAAAAGCGATGATCCGCTTTTGCTCACAGCGCGCCGTCGCCTCGCCGCCTTGCTGCACTGACGTCAGTGAGCGAGTGATTTGAGCCGCTCTGCCTCGGCGGCGCCGAGGTAGCCCTTGATGAGATACCGCGCCAGATAAAGGAGCGGAATCAGCGCGATCGCTGCGAGCATCTTGTAGCCGTAGTTGACCATGCCGACCGCCAGGAACTGAGGAATCGGCCATTGCTGCGGACCAAGCACGAAAGCGATGTAGAGCACCACAAAACTGTCAATGAATTGCGAGACGGCGGTCGAGCCCGTGGCGCGCAACCAGATGAGCTTCTCGCCGGTCAGCGCACGGATCCGGCGAAACACCGTGATGTCGACCAACTGACCGATCAGGAAGGCCACGATCGAGCCGATGATGGTCCAAAGGCCCTGTCCATACACCTGCGCATACGCATGCTGGATGTCCGGCACCCCAAGCGCTTGATTGGCCTCGATCCAGAACCCCGCGGGCGCAAGTCCGATCGAGATGTAGGCGGCAATGAAGGCGTAAGAGATGAAACCGACCGCCACCCAAGACACCAACCGGACGCCCTTGACCCCGTAGTATTCATTGATGACGTCGGTCATCACGAACACGACCGGCCAGAGCAGCACGCCGGCGGTGAAATTGAGCGTTCCCGACACCCCGAACAGCGACCACTCGATCGGGGCGATACCGAGCGTCGCCTCGAGCGAGAAGATCTTCACGCCGACGAATTCGGCGAGCAGCGCATTGGTCAGGAAAAAACCTGCCAAGACAACAAACAGACGATTGGTGCGCTGGTCGGAGACGTGCATCAGTACGGCGTGCAGAAGCAGTGCGCGTACAACTGGTCAGCCACGGCAAGCCGATTGAAGCGCAGCACGCTGCGCTCGATCGGCCCAAAGTCGCGGCGTGCCGACTGCAGGGCTACTCGCGTCGGCGCATCGACGCCAACCGCAGCCAACGCGAAGCCGCCGAACGAATCCACATCGAGCGCCTCAAGCATGAGCGCAGCGGTCTTGACCTGGAAGTTCGTGACCAGCTCCTGCGCAAAACTCTTTTCGGGCTCGAGATAATCGCGCTCGAACTTGCCCTCTTCCAATCCCGCACGCTTGGCTGCCGAGGCCACCGCATCATCGAGCGACCCGAGCTTGTCGACGAGTCCGCGCTCGAGCGCATCGCGCCCCGACCAGACACGGCCCTGGGCAATCGCATCAATCTCGTCACGCGTCTTGCTGCGACCCTTGGCGACAAGCGCAAGGAAATCTTCGTAACCCCGCTCGATGTTCGCCTGCAGCAGCATCGCTGCCGCTTCGCCGACCGGGCGATCGAGACGCAATTCGCCAGAGAGCGGCGTCGTGCCAACGCCATCGACGCCGATGCCAAGCTTTTCGAAGGTGCGCGGTGCGGTCGGGAAAAGACCAAAGATACCGATCGAGCCGGTAATCGTCGCCGGGCTCGCCCAGATCTCGTCGGCGGGCGCCGCAATGTAATAGCCACCGGAGGCCGCGAGATCGCCCATCGACACGATCACCGGACGCTTGGTCGCTTTGAACGCATTGATCTCGCGGTAGATCTGCTCGGAGGCAAACGCACTGCCACCCGGACTGTCGATGCGCAGCACAAGCGCCTTGATGTCATCGTCGAGACGCGCCTTGCGAATCAGCTTGATCATGCTGTCCGAGGCGATCACGCCACCGTCGCCACTTCCATCGACGATCTCGCCGGAACCGATGATCACCGCGATACGCGCATCCGGGTGCTTCGAGACCTTGTCTTCGGCGCGCACGATACGCAGATAATCTTTGAGACTAACGCCGTTATAGGACTCCTTGTCCTCGTCTTTCGAAGACAGCTCGATGATGCGTTTTTCGATTTCGAGCGGCGTCTTGAGCGCGGTCACGAGCTTGGCATCGAGCGCGACCTTGGCGCTATCCCCCTTGGCCGCCTTGACCGTGGGCGAAAAGTTGTCGACGTACCCACGGATCGCCGCTGGCTCGAGATTGCGCGCCTTGCCGACGGCAACGAGATAACTCTCCCATAGCGAATTGACGAAGCGCTGGCTGGCCTCTCGATCCTCGGACGACATGTCGTCGCGGATAAAGGGCTCCACGGCGCTTTTGAAAGTGCCGACACGAAATACATTGACGTCGATGCCGAGCTTGTCGAGCGCCGACTTGTAGTAGTTGCGATAGCGCTCGTAGCCCTCGAGAATCAGCAAGCCCTTCGGATCCATGTAGATCTCGTCGGCATGCGCGGCGACGTAATAGGTGTCACGCGAATAGCCGAAGGCACTGATTGCCACCACCTTCTTGCCCGACTTGCGAAAGGCCGTGACCGACCGCGCAAACTCATCGAGCGTCGGTTGGCCGGCGCCGGTCATCGCGTTGAAATCGATGACCAAGGTCTTGATACGTTTGTCGTCGCGAGCCGCGTCGATCGCGTCAGTGAGATCGCGCAGCGTTGTCTCGCCGCCGCCCATGCCACGCGCCTCGGCGAGCGCCAGTTCGAAGGGATCAGCGCTCGGCTGCTCGACAATCTCGCCCTCGGGCTTGAGCACGAGCGCGGCATCGTTCGGCAGCTTGGGGATGGAGCCGCTCAGCGCGCCCACCACGAAGCCGAAGATCACCAGCAACAAAAGCAAATGCAGAATTTTCCGCAGGCCATCGAGACCACGGAAAACCCAACCGAAGAACTTGCGCATGTCGACGCTCCTGCCGGCGGCAGAGTGGCAACGGGAGGGATGCGGCACCCTGCGATCCCGCCGCGGATCGCAGGGCCCGACAGATCAATGAAAAATCAGACCTTTTCTTCGATGCGAGCCGCTTTGCCCGACAGCCCACGAAGGTAATACAGCTTGGCGCGACGCACGTTGCCGCGACGCTTGACGGCGACGGCAGCGATGGTCGGGCTATGGGACTGGAAGGTGCGCTCGACGCCCTCGCCGTGCGAAATCTTGCGCACGGTAAACGAGGAATTGAAGCCGCGGTTGCTCTTGGCAATCACCACGCCCTCATAGGCCTGCACGCGCTCGCGATCACCTTCGACGACCTTGACGTCGACGACCACCGTGTCACCCGGCTTGAAATCCGGCAGCTGACGCGTCGCGCGACGCTGTTCCATATCCGCAATGATGTTACCCATGTTCATCCACCTCTCGCCTCGCGAGATACTCGTTCAAAAGCGCACGCTCCTCAGCGGATAGCGCACGACCCGATCCCTGCGCCTGCAGCAACTCCGGCCGGCGCTGAAAGGTGCGCACCAACGAAGACTGCAACCGCCACCGCCGGATCGCTGCATGGTTTCCACCCTGCAACACCTGCGGTACCAACCGTCCTTCCCACTCGAGCGGCCGCGTGTAATGCGGCCAGTCGAGCCTCGCGTCGGTGAAGGATTCCTGCTCGCTCGAGCGCTCGTCACCGAGCGCGCCGGGCAGCAATCGCACCGCCGCATCGATCACCGCAAGCGCCGCAAACTCGCCACCGGAGAGCACATAGTCTCCGAGAGACAGTTCGCGATCGATGCGCGAATCGATCACCCGCTGATCGAGCCCCTCGTAACGGCTCGCCACCAGCACGAACCCGGGCAAGGCCGCAAGTTCACGCGCCACGCCCTGGTCGAATCTTTGACCCTGCGCCGACAAGTGCACTCGAGGCACGCCTGCCGGCAACGCCGCCATCGCGGCATCGATGGCCGCAGCCCAAGGAGCGGGTGTTCCCACCATCCCCGGACCGCCACCATAGGGTCGGTCATCCACGGTCTTATGCACATCCATCGCAAAGCTGCGCGGATCGATGCACTCGACTCCGGCCAACCCGCGCGCAAGCGCCCGAGCCAGCACTCCGTATCCCACCGCCCCCCGGATCAACTCCGGGAAGAGTGTCACCACCGCAATGCGCAACGGCATCTGCATGGTCATCAAAAATCTGCCGGCCAATCGACCCGGATGCAGCGCGCCGCCGTGTCGATCGACTGCAGGTGCTGGCGCGTCACCGGCAGCCAACGCTCCCGCTCGCCCCGCACCACCATGACGGCACTCGCCGGCATGTCTTCGAACCGCTCGACGACACCGAAGTCGATGCCCTCGAGGTTGCTCACCCGAAAGCCGAGCAAATCGATCCGGTAGTGCTCACCCGGTGCCGTCGCCGGCAAAGCCGATCGAGGTACCTCGATGATCAAACCGACCAACAATTCCGCGGCCTCTCGCGAGTCGACGCCTTCCAGGCGCGCCTCGAAGCCCTGCGGAGTTGTCCGCCTCTCTGCCACCCTGCCCTCGCGACGCGCGCCCGAGACGCTGCGCAATTGCCAGTCAGGGTACTCAAACAAAGCTTCCGGGGGAGCAGTCCACGACTCGAGGTGCACCCAACCCTTCAGCCCTTTGGGACGCCCAAGACGCCCAAGTTCCACCCATTCCACTGCGGACCGGACCACGGAGGACCGGGTGGTGCGATCCTCAGGCCGCGGCCTGAGTCGCCAGCTTGCGGTAGTCGCCGACCAACGTTTTGACGCGGTCGGACTGCTGAGCGCCCTGGCTCACCCAATACTCGATGCGCGCGAGATCAAGCTTGAGACGCGGCTCGCTCTTGCGCGCCACCGGGTTGAAAAAGCCAACGTTTTCGAGGCTCTTGCCACCCTGACGCTTGCGGCTGTCAGTCACCACCACGTGATAGAAAGGCGAGTTCTTGGCACCACGCCGGGTCAGACGAATCGTCACCATAAGTCGATATGCTCTCGGGTCTTGAGGTCATCCCACCCCGAACAACCTGAACGGGGGGCCGAAAAAGAGCGCGGAGTCTACAGAAATCAGTGACTTGATGGAAGCGCTAGCGAGGCGGCGGAAAGCCGGGCGGCAGACCCCCGCCCTTCAGGGCACCGAGCATGCGGCGCAGCTTGCCGCCCTTCATGCTCTTCATCATCCGCTGCATCTCCGAAAACTGCTTGAGCAGCCGGTTGACATCCTGCACTTGGGTGCCCGAACCGGCGGCAATACGCCGGCGGCGTGAGCCGTCGATGAGCTCGGGCCGTCGTCGCTCACGGTGGGTCATGGAGTTGATGATGGCGATCTGCCGCCGCACCTGCAGATCGCCCTCATCCGAGCCCATGGCGCCCTTGGCGAGTTGAGTCGGCAGCTTGTCCATCAGCGCCCCGAGACCGCCCATGCTTTGCAGTTGCTGGAGCTGACCTTTGAGGTCGTAGAAATCGAATTTGCCGCCCGAAACGACTTTTTTTGCCAGCCGCTCGGCCTCGGCCGCATCGACCTTGCCCTGCACCTGCTCGACGAGCGCGACCACATCGCCCATGCCGAGAATGCGACCCGCCATGCGCTCAGGGTCAAACGGCTGCAGCGCGTCGGTCTTCTCACCGACGCCGAGAAAGACGATCGGCTTGCCGGTGACCTGACGGACGGAGAGCGCTGCACCGCCCCGGGCGTCGCCATCGGCCTTGGTGAGGATGATGCCGGTGAGATCGAGCGCTTCGCCGAAGGCCTTGGCGGAGTTGAGGGCGTCCTGACCGGCCATGGCATCGACCACGAACAGCCGCTCGTGCGAGCCCACCTTCGCCTCGATGGCCCGCACCTCGCCCATGAGTTCGGCATCGACATGCAGGCGGCCCGCGGTATCGACGATGAGTACGTCATACACGCCTTGCCGCGCCGCCTCGACAGCCGCCGCCGCAATAGCCACCGGATCACCCGCGGATTCCGCCGCATGAAAGCCCGCCCCCACCTGCTCCGCGAGGCGCTGCAGCTGCAGGATCGCCGCCGGGCGACGCACATCGGTGCTGACGAGCAGCACCCGCTTCTTGCGTGACTCGATCAGCCACCGGGCAAGCTTGCCTGCGGTCGTGGTCTTGCCGGCGCCTTGCAGGCCGGCGAGCAGCACCACATAAGGCGGCTGCGCGCGCAGTTCGAAGCCCTCGCAGGCGCCGCCCATGAGCTCGACGAGTTCGCGGTGCAGAATGCTGACGAACACCTGCCCCGGCGTGAGGCTGGTCGCCACCTCGGCACCCTGCGCCTTGGCCCGCACCGCATCGATGAAGGTCTTGATGACCGGCAAGGCCACATCGGCCTCGAGCAGTGCGAGACGGACCTCCCGCAGGGTCTCGGAGATGTTGTCCTCGCTGATCCGTCCCTTGCCGCGCAGGTTTTGGACGGTTTTGGCGAGTTTTTGACTCAGGCTGTCGAACACAACATGATTATAGGCGTGAGTGACCCTTCGCTCCCGATGCTTTTCGGCCTGCTCGGCCTCTGTCTCGTGCTATCCGCGTTTTTCTCGGGTACGGAGACGGCGTTGATGAGTTTCAACCGTTATCAGCTGCGTACCATGGCCAATTCGGGGCATCGTGGGGCAAAGCTTGCCGAAAAGCTGCTCAGCCGGCCGGATCGGCTGATCGGCCTGATCCTGCTCGGCAACAATCTCGTCAATAACCTCGCCGCCACGCTGGTCGCCATCATCACGCTGCGGCTCTGGGGCGATGAGTGGGTGGCCGCGGGCGCAGGCGTGCTGACGCTCGTGATGCTGATCTTCTGCGAGGTTGGCCCTAAAACCTATGGCGCCCTGCATCCACGCGGCTTGGCGGTCAACTCCGCCTACATCTACACCGGCCTGCAATGGCTGCTGCGTCCGGCCGTCTCCGCCATCGGATGGGTGACGAATGGCGCCCTGCGCCTCGTTGGTCTGCGGGTCGACCGGCAAACGCAGCGAGATACGCTCTCGCGCGAAGAGTTGCGCACCGTGGTCGCCGAGGCGGGTCTCATGATTCCGCGCAGTCACCAACAAATGTTGATCGGCATCCTCGATCTCGAACGCATCACCGTCAACGACATCATGATCCCGCGTCAGGAGATCGCCGGCATCGATCTCGAAGACGACTGGGAGCGCATTCTCGATCAGCTGCGCCAGACGCCGCATACCCGACTGCCCGTGTATCGCGGCGATATCGACAACATGATCGGCCTCGTGCACATGCGGCGCATTGCGCAAGAGCTTGCCCGCGAAACGCTCGATCGCGACCGACTCGAAGAGGTGGCGGCGCAGCGCGAGCCGTACTACGTCCCCGAGAGCACACAGCTCACGGTACAGCTCGCGAACTTCCAGCGCGATCGACGGCGATTCGCCTTCGTCGTTGACGAATATGGCGATGTGCAGGGCCTTGTGACTCTCGAGGACATCCTCGAAGAAATCGTCGGCGAGTTCACTAATGACCCGGCGACCATCTCGCACCGCGACATCCATCGCGAGCCCTCGGGAGCCTGCATCCTGAACGCTTCGGCGCACATCCGTGTACTCAATCGCGCCCTGCAATGGCAGCTACCGACTGATGGACCCAAGACTCTGAACGGTCTGCTACTCGAACGGTTCGAGACCATTCCGCGCGCTGGCGCCTCGCTGCGCATCGGTCGACTCGAGATGCAGGTGCTGCAGATTGCGGATAACGCGATCCGCACGGTGCGCGTGATCGAGCATCCGGCGGATTCAACCGCCGAAGGCGACAGTGAGGGCGTCGACGAGTCGTGACGCACCCCGCACGGTGAGCCCGTCGATGGGCTTGCGCGGTACGTTGTCGCTCGCCACCACGGCAAGCGTAAAGCCCTGCTTTGCGGCCTCGCGCAGCCGCTCTTCGCCATAGGCCACCGGCCGCACCTCGCCCGTCAGACCCACCTCACCGAAAGCGATCAGCGTAGCGGGCAACGCACGATCGCGCAGACTCGAGGCCAGCGTCAGCAAGACCGGCAGATCACTCGCCGTCTCATGTAACGACAAACCACCGACCACGTTGGCAAAGACGTCATGATCCTGCAGCGAAAGCCCCGCGTGCCGGTTGAGCACCGCGAGCAACATCGAGAGGCGCGTGGCATCGAGCCCCTGCGCCACGCGCCGAGGATTGCCGAAACGCATGGCATCGACGAGCCCCTGGATTTCAACCAGCAACGGTCGCCCGCCCTCGCGCGCAACCGTGACCAAGCTGCCCGGCGCGATGACCGACGGTCGTGCGAGAAAGATTGCCGAGGGATTGGAGATTTCACGCAAACCCTGTTCGGTCATGGCAAAGAATGCCAATTCATTGACCGCCCCGAACCGGTTCTTGGTCGCACGCACGATGCGATAGCGCGAGCCGGCGTCGCTCTCGAAATAGAGCACCGTGTCGACGAGATGCTCGAGCACCTTGGGTCCCGCGATCGTACCCTCGCGCGTGACATGCCCGACGATCATCACCGCCGTGCCGGTGGTCTTGGCGAAGCGCACCAACGCCGCCGCACACTCGCGCAGCTGCGCCACGCCGCCCGCACTCGAAGCGATCTCGGGGACAAACACGGTCTGGATCGAATCGACCACGAGCAAGGCGGCCTGTTTAGCCCGCGTCAAGGCGAGGATGCGCTCGAGGTCCGCTTCGGGCGCCACCTGCAGCGCGTGAGCCTCGAGTCCGAGCCGTTGCGCGCGCAGACTCACTTGGTGTGCCGACTCCTCGCCGGTTGCGTACAGCACGCTCACCGCGCGGGCCACCCGCGCGGCCACCTGCAGCAATAGCGTCGACTTGCCGATGCCCGGATCACCACCCAGCAAGGTGACACTGCCAGGCACGAGCCCGCCGCCCAGCACACGATCGAGCTCCACGGAGCCGCTCTCGAGTCGACGTGTCTCGCGAGGTGCCTGCACCGCACCGAGCGACAAGGCGCCACTGCCTCGCGCGGCAGCCGCGCCGAGCGCCGCGCCGCCAGATCCGCTCGCCCGTGTGTTTTCTTCGAGCGTATTCCACTCGGCGCAAGCCGGGCACTGGCCCTGCCATCGCGGCGACTCGTCACCGCACTGGCGACAGATGAAAACTTGGCGGGACTTGGCCATGAGCGCGGATGCTAGCACGCAAAATCCACCGGAAACGCAGCGGTACTTTTGCGATTTATCCTCATACACTGCGGCTCGAGAGACTCCCCAGTGACCGCACCACCACCGCTCATTTGCGCCGCCCTGTCCGACATCGGCCGCGTGCGCGTGCGCAACGAAGACTGCGTGTTTGCCGAGGCCTCACTCGGACTGTTCGCGGTGGCCGACGGACTCGGTGGTCGTCAGGCCGGCGACATTGCGAGCCGCCTCGCCATCGAGACGCTCGTGGCAACCTTCATCGACGAGCACCGCGCGCAAGCCCTCGAGCGCCAAGATGCGCAAATCGCGAACCGATTGGTCACGGCAATCGATCATGCCAACGCGCGCGTGTTCCGCGAGTCCTGCCTCGACCGACGACTCGCGGGTATGGGCACGACTCTCGTCGCAGCCAGCATTTCCGCAACGCCCCACGGCGAAACCGTGCTGACGATCGCCCATGTCGGCGACTCCCGACTCTACCGATTCCATCCTGAGAGCCCGAGCGCGGCCGCGGAGCTGCGCAGTCTGACGCGCGATCACTCGGCGCTGCAGTCGCTGATCGATCAAGGCGCGCATACTGCCGAGGAAGCGCGCCGCCGGCTACCACGCAACTATCTCACCCGCGCACTCGGCGTCGAGCCCGCCGTCGCGATCGACCACTCATCCTGGACGCTGTTGCCGGGCGAAATCATCCTGCTGTGCTCGGATGGTCTGACCAACATGCTCGACGACACGGCGATTGCCGCCTGCTTCGCAGACCCCGATCTGCTGCGCGATCTCGAGGCGCTCGCCGTGCTGCTGGTCGACTTCGCCAACGCTCGTGGCGGCCACGACAACATCAGCGTCGTACTGGCGGCGCTCGCCTGAGCGCCAGGCCAAACACCATCGAGTCACAAGTCAAAGTATTCCAGCGGCACGCGACGCGTGACACGACAAAACAATTCATAGGCAATCGTCCCCGCGGCAGTCGCCACCTCATCCGCCGGGAGTCCCTCGCCCCAAAGCACCGCAGTCGAACCGATCTTGGCTTTCGGCACATCCGTGACATCGACGGTGATCATGTCCATGGACACCCGGCCGACCAACGGCACACGCTGCCCCTCGAGTAGCACCGGCGCACCGCTTGGCAGCTGCCGCGGCACGCCGTCGGCATAGCCTGCGGCGAGTACCGCGATGCGCGAGTTCCGAGCCGCGCGCCACGTCGCGCCGTAACCGACGCTGTCACCCGCGGCGATGTCGCGCAACGCGATCACCTGTGTCTCGAGCGTCATCACCGGACGCAGGCCCAGTGCTTGGGCACTGCGCATCGCAAACGGCGAGCTGCCATAGAGCGCAATACCGGCACGCACCCAATCTGCGTGGGTCTCGGGCCACCGAAGAATGCCCGCTGAATTGGCGAGCGCGACCAGAGGAGCGGGCTGTTGCGCGAGTGCACAGTCGGCTGCGAGTTGGCGCATCGCCGCGCCAAAGCGAGCGTTCTGCAGCGTCGTCATCTCGCTTTCGGGCTCGTCGGCGCAGGCGAAGTGCGTCATCACGCGCAGCTCACCAATCAAAGAAATCTCACGCAATCGCGCATACACCGCAGACAACTCGGCGGGATTGAAGCCGAGTCGCCCCATGCCCGTATCGAGCTTGATCCACACCACGGGGCGACGCGCGATCCTCGATCCTCGGGCGGCACGCGCCAGCATCTCGAGTTGCGTCGGCTCATGCACCACGAGATCCAGTTCGTGCGCGAGTGCGTACTCGAGCTCCTGATCGCTGAAGACTCCCTCCATCAGGATGATGTCGCGTTTGATTCCAGCTCGACGCAGCTCGAGTGCCTCACCAAGACGGGCGACACCGAACGCATCGGCCGCGCGCAGCGTGCGCGCGGCCTGCACGGCACCATGTCCATAGGCATTGGCTTTGATGACCGCGAGCATTTTTGCGTGCGGTGCGGCCTTCTTCAGCACATCGAGATTATGTCGCCAAGCGCCGAGCGAGATCCGCGCGCGAATTGGACTCGGTAGCTGCGACTCTGCGCCCACGGACGATACCGCGCGGCTGCGCTCACTCAGCGCAGCACGCCCTCCGCGTAGGAATCCGGCGCGTAATTCTGAAAGCGCGAGTACTGCCCCTGGAAGGTCAGCACGAAAGTTCCGGTTTCGCCGTTGCGATGCTTGGCGAGATCGATCTCGGCGATACCTTTCTTGGTGGTGTTCTTGTCGTACACCTCTTCGCGATAAATCAGCAGGATCATGTCTGCATCCTGTTCAATCGCCCCGGACTCTCTGAGATCCGACATCACCGGCTTCTTGTCGACGCGCTGCTCGACGCCACGATTGAGCTGCGAGAGCGCAATGACAGGAACGCTTAATTCTTTGGCCAGCGCCTTGAGCCCGCGCGAGATCTCGGCGATCTCGGTGGCGCGGTTTTCCACCAACCCTGGCACCTGCATGAGCTGCAGATAGTCGACGACCACGAGATTGAGCCCATGCTCGCGATGTACACGACGGGCGCGAGCGCGTAACTCGGTCGGCGTCAGCGCTGGCGTCTCATCGATGAAGATACGCGCCTCGCCGAGCTGACTCGCAGCGCTCGTGATCCGCGGCCAATCGTCATCAGAGATTTGACCGCTACGGATATGCCCAAGATGCACGCGACCGATCGAGGAGAGCATGCGCGTGAGCAACTGCTCGGAAGGCATTTCCATCGAGAATATGGCGACCGAAGCCTTCACGCCCGCCTTCAGCGCTGCGTACTCCGCCATATTCACGGCAAACGTGGTCTTGCCCATGGAGGGTCTTCCGGCAACGACGACGAGGTCACCGCCCCGCAAACCACCGGTCTTTTTGTCGAACTCATCGAACCCCGTGGGCAGACCGCGCATGCCATCCGGGTTGTTGTGCCACTCGTCGATTTGATCGATGAGCGCGGGCATGAGTTGCTGCACGGCCACTGCGCCGTCGCGTTTGCCGCGCACGCCCTGCTCGGCGATCGCGAATACCTTGCCCTCAGCGCTCTCGACGAGTTCGCGTGCGGTTTCGCCCTCGTTGTTGAAAACGGAGGCGGCAATATCGGTGCCCGCTCGCAGCAGCTGTCGCAGCAACGAACGTTCGCGAACGATGTCGCCATAGGCGCGCACATTGGCAGCGGTGGGCGTATCCCGCGCAAGACTGCCGAGATAAGCGAGACCACCCGCCTCGCTGAGCTGTCCACTGCGCTCGAGATGCTCGCTCACGGTGACGGCATCGCAGGGCTTGCCCTGGGAGGCCAGCATGCCGATGGCCTCGTAGATCAGTTTGTGATCGGGACGATAGAAGTCTTCGGCGCGCAGTACGTCCGCGACGTTGTCCCAAGCGGCAGAATCGAGGAGCAGGCCGCCCAACACGGCCTGCTCCGCCTCGACTGAATGCGGCGGCGTACGAACGTCTCCGCCGCGGGCGCTCACGGCGCGATCACTCCTCGGCGACGACCGTCACCGGCAACTGCACGTCGATGTCGGTGTGCAGATGCAGGACGACCTGATGGTCACCGACCATGCGGATCGGGCCGTTTGGCAGACGCACTTCGGAGCGCGCCACCTTGTGGCCCTGCGCCGAGCTCGCCTCGGCGATATCGGCAGTGCCGATCGAACCGAACAGCTTGCCCTCGTTGCCTGCCTTGGCAGAGATGCGCAGCGTGAAATCTTTGAGGGCGGCAGCGCGCGATTCGGCGTCGGCGAGCTGATCGCGTGCGACCTTCTCGAGTTCGGCACGACGCGCCTCGAACTTGGCGACGTTCGCCGGTGTGGCGAGCGTGGCCTTGCCCGCGGGCAGCAGGAAGTTGCGGCCATAGCCGGACTTCACGTTAACGCGATCGCCGATGTTGCCGAGGTTCGCGACCTTGGTCAGCAGAATGACATCCATGACTGTTCCTGCCTCCGCTTAATGCTGGTCGGTGTACGGCAGCAGCGCGAGGTAGCGCGCGCGACGCACGGCCTGGGCGAGCTGACGCTGGTAGAACGAGCGAGTGCCGGTGATACGGCTCGGCACGATCTTGCCCGTCTCGGTGATGTAGCCCTTGAGCGTGGCGAGATCTTTGTAGTCGATCTGCTTGACGTCCTCGGCTGTGAAACGGCAGAACTTCTTGCGGCGCGTGAATCGGCCACCGCCGCCACCGCCACCACCACCTTGCTTGAAATCGTTCATGGTCGGTTACTCCCCAATCTGCTCTTCGTCGCCGAGATCGTCGCGACGCAGGCGACGCGGGCGATCAACGCCACCGGCCTCACCCTCTTCTTCCGCGGCACGGGCCATCGGTGAAGGCTCGGTGACCGGGCCGTCCATCTTGATCACGAGATGACGCAGCACCGCATCGCTGAAGCGGAAGGCGCCGGTGAGTTCGGCCAGCGTCTTCTGGTCGGTCTCGATGTTCATGAGGATGTAGTGGGCCTTGTGGACCTTGGAGATCGGGAAGGTCAGCTGCCGACGGCCCCAATCTTCGAGACGGTGAACCTGTCCACCGCCCTGTGTGATCAGTCCCTTGTAACGCTCGAGCATGGCCGGAACCTGCTCGCTCTGGTCCGGATGAACCAGAAACACAACTTCGTAGTGCCTCATGTTGTCTCCTTGTGGATGTGAAGCCCCCCGGCGAGGCGCTGCCAGTGGAGCAAGGACCCCCGCCTTGGCGAGGGGGCGCGAAGTGTAGCCGAGGGTGGGTCGCCCGGGCAACACGCCCGCCTTTTCAGCGGGCGGAAGGCCCGGCAGAACGCTGGCGGACGGCCTCATACAGCAACATCCCGGCGGCCACCGAGACATTGAGGCTCTCGACCGCACCCTCCGAGGGCAAGCGCACCAGAAAATCGCAGTGTTCCCGCGTGTTGTGCCGCAGCCCTGCGCCCTCCGCACCCATCACGAGCACGATTGGTCCGGTCAGATCAACGGCGTGAGCGTCGCGCTCGGCCTCGGCCGCCGCACCCACCACCCAGAGTCCTTGGGACTTCAGATCACGCAGGCAGCGCGCGAGATTGGTCACCGTCACGACCGGGGTCATCTCGGCGGCGCCCGCCGCCACCTTGCGCACGGTGGCGTTCATCTGCACCGCGCGGTCCTTGGGGATGATCACGGCGAGCGCGCCGCAGGCATCTGCGGTGCGCAGGCAGGCGCCGAGGTTGTGCGGATCCTGCACGCCATCGAGCGCCAGCAGCAGCGGCGCCCGGCGCGTCGCTGCAAAGCCACCCTCGCCCTCGAGACGCGCGAGCGCGCCGGTCAAATCATCTTCGCTCCACGGCGCGAGTGGGCGAACTTCGGCCACCACCCCTTGATGCACGGCACCCTCGGCGAGTCGCTCGAGGCGCTGGGCATCGAGACGCTCCAGCGGAATCCCCGCCGCGGCCGCGAGCGAGACAATTGCAGCAGCGCGCGCATCATCGCGACTGCGCACGAGATATACACGCCGCACGCGCTCGGCCTGGCGCTCAAGCAGCGCCTTGACCGCATGCAGACCGTGGACTCGTTCGCTCATCGACATCGGCGAAGTCTATCGCGATTTTTATCGCGCTTTGTCCCGGCGCGATTTGTGCGCACGGGATTGCCGCGGCGGCCGCGCTGATTGCGGTCGCGCCGCCTGCGCTGCTGCCGACTGTGTCGCACGACGCGTTGCTGTTGCAGCGAGCGGCGCATCGTCGAGCTCGAGATCGATGAGACCTTCGACGGGATTCGCATTCGTCACCATGACGCGGACCGCTGTGCCGATGCCGAGGCGCAGCCCGCGTCGCTGCGCGAGCCAGGCATGACCGTCACTGCTCATCACGTAATCATCGTCTTGCGAGGCATCGAGCCGCAGCAGTCCATCGATGCCGATCCCACGCAGCTGCACGAAGCAGCCGTATTCGACCATGGTCGTGATCAGACCATCGAAGACCTGTCCCAGTCGCTCGCGCAGATAGCTGCACTTGAGGAAGCTGTCGACATAGCGATCGGACTCATCGGCGCGCTTCTCGAGTCGCGAGAGATCTTGCCCGAGCACACCCAATTCATTGGCCTCGTAGCGCACCGCGGCAGGATCGCGCGCATCGATCACTGCACGCAGCGCGCGATGCACGACGAGATCGGGATAGCGACGAATCGGCGAAGTGAAGTGCGCATACTCGGCGAGCGCCAGCCCGAAGTGTCCGATGTTGGTCGGCTGGTACACCGCTTGCGGCATCGAGCGCACCACCAGTGATTCGATGAACGGCAGATCCACGCTGTGCGCCGCGCGTTCGGTGATCTTGCGCAAATCACGCGGCTGAACCTCTTCAGGCAACTCGGCATCGACGCCGATGGCCGCAAGCTGCGTGAGCAGTTGATCGAGCTTTTTTTCTTCGGGCACGCCATGCACGCGGAACAAGCCGCCCACACGCGCTTCCTTGAGTTGCCGCGCCGCAGCAACATTGGCGAGGATCATGCACTCCTCGATCAGCTTGTGCGCCTCGTTGCGCGCATAAAGCGAAATCGCGCGCACCCTTCCTTCGGTATCGAAATCGTAGTTTGGTTCGGTGCTCTCGAAGTCGAGCGCGCCGCGACGATGTCGCGCCTTGAGCAGCACCCGATAAAGATCGACAAGCGGCGCGAGGCGCGAGGCGAGCGCGCCGAGCGTCTTGCGCGCCGCCGGGCGTCCCTCGAAGAGCGCCTCGTGAGCGAACGAGTAGGTCAAGCGCAAATGACTGCGCATGACAGCGGAATAAAACTTGTACTCGAGCAACGCGCCTGTCTTGCCGACCACCATGTCGGCCACGAGGCAAAGACGATCCACCTCCGGTTCAAGCGAACAGAGATGATTCGACAAGGCCGTCGGCAGCATCGGCACGACGCGATTCGGGAAATACACCGACGTGCCCCGCTCGCGCGCATCGTGATCGAGTCCGCTGCCCGTGCGCACGTAGTGACTCACGTCGGCGATCGCCACCACCAGCCGAAATCCTTTGGGGTGTGCCTCGGCGTAGACCGCATCGTCAAAATCACGCGCGTCTTCACCGTCGATCGTCACCAGCGGCAACTCACGCAGATCGATGCGGCCGCGCGACTCGCGCGGGTCGATGCGCTCACCATAGGCCTCGGCTTCGCGCAAAGCCGCAGCACTGAATTCGAGCGGCAGACCAAAGCGGGCGATCGCGGTTTCCGTGGCCATCTCGAGGGGTCGCTCGGGGTCGAGCCGTTTGACGATTTCGGCCATCGCCGCGCGCTCGGGCTCCGGATAGCGCGTGATGCGCGCGATGACCCAATCGCCCGCGCGCGCACCGGTTGTCTTGTCCGCCGGTACGAGGCAACGCAGACTCAGCCGCCGATCGACCGAGTGCACGAAGAGCGTGCGACCCGTCGCTTCAAGCGTGCCGAGAAATGCCGTAACACCGCGCGCGATGATTTTCTCGAGTTCGCCCGAGAGCCGTCCATCGCGACCTTTTTGGACGCGCACACGCACGCGATCGCCTGAGGTGAGCCCGGCCATCTGCGGCGGCGGCAGGAAGACGCTCTCCACCTGCCCCTCGACCTTGACGAAGCCGAAGCCCGAGCGATGCGCGGAGAGCACGCCCTCCATGACCCCGAGACTCTCGCCCCTATGGTCTCCATGCGTGCGTCGCTCGCCCTCGTGCCGTCGCGCACCGCCCGACCGGCCAAATTTGCCACTGGATCTTCGCTTCAATTGACAGTCCTCTTGCTGCTGCGTAATTTACGCGGCCCATCCTGCCCGGGTGGCGGAATTGGTAGACGCACTAGTTTCAGGTACTAGCGGGTAACACCGTGGAGGTTCGAGTCCTCTCCCGGGCACCAGATGAAACCTCACCGGACCGCACGCAGATGCTCGCGAATCCACTCTGCGAACTGCGTTTCGTCCCAACTTCCTGCAGCGAGCGCGAGCATCGCGTCGATCGCCTCGCCCGGGGTTGCTGCGAGGCCGTGTCGATTGACGGCCAAGAAAACACCCACGGCCAAAAACGCGGCGCGCTTGTTGCCATCGACGAAGGCGTGGTTGCGCGCAAGGGCGAAGCCATACGCTGCCGCCAGTCCGGCCAAATCCGAGCAGCCCTCATAGGCATGCTTGTTCAGAGGGCGAGCCAGCGCCGAGTCCAGCAGACCCTCATCGCGAAGACCGCTCGCGCCACCGAACTGAGCAAGACTTTCCCCGTGCAATAACAGCAGCGCGCGCTTGTCGATCCAGATCGGTTCCTCACTCACTCGGCCAGGCTCACTTGGCGAGAACCTTGAAGGTGTCGCGATAGTCCTTCATGAAATTGCGCCCCGCCTCAAGTTGCTTCTCGATCGCTGGATCGAATGGGGTCAATAGATAACCCTCCGGCGTTTCCACCGCATGCAAGGTATCGCCCCGCTCGACTCGCAGGTGGGTCAACATTTCTTTGGGGATCACAACTCCAGTGGATGTACCCACTGCGGTGAGTTTGAGTTTCGCCATTGAGGTCTCTGCAGAATAATTATGTTCATAATTATTCCATGGACCACTCTAATCATCAACTCGCCACCCCCCGCGAACGCCCTAACGCCCAGGTAGCGAACGCAGCCAACGCAGCGGCGGGTGCGAGCCACAGGATGACCGTCTCTGCCGATACCCCACGCGCCAACAGCGCGCCGGCGAACAAGGGCCCGACCACCGAGCCGACACGACCCACCGCCACCGCTGCGCCCGAGCCCGTGCCACGACTTTCGGTCGGATAACACGCCGCGGCCACCGCGTAGAGCGAGTAATTCGAGCCCATCAGCAACAGGCCGCTGATCGCGCTCAGCGCGAGGATATGCGTCTCGGTCGCGGCGACCGAGAGACCGACCAGCGCCAGCACCAAACCCGCAAAGCCGAGCGTGATCGGGACTCTGAAGCCATATCGGTCCACGAATGGCGCAAGCAGCAATGCGCCCACGACCCCGCCGAGGTTGAACCACATCGAAGCCAGCGGCGCGATCGACACGGCCAGACCTTTGGAGGCGACGAGCGTCGGCAACCAATTGAGGATCAAATAAAGCACCAGCATGGTTGGCGCGAGGATGCTCCAGATCAAAAGTGTGGGTACTGCCCGTCCCTCGCCGAAGAGAGCCTGCATGAGGGCGGACGTACTGACCGATTTCTTTGGTGATGGACTCTCCGGAGAACTCGGCCGATAGGTCTCGATCATCCAGATCGCGATCGCCGGCACCAGCAGCAAGGGCAGGATGCCGCCGATCTGGAAAAGAACTCGCCAATCGAAACCCGCCGGCAACCACTGCGTCACCGAGGCACAGAGCGCACCACCCACGGGCAGACCGCAGAACATCGCCGCTGTAGTCATGGCGCGCCGCGTCGGCGGACTGATCTCGGTGGCGAGCGCCATCATGTTGGGTAGCGCCGCGCCGAACCCGAGCCCGGCGATCAGGCGCGCGACGAACAACCCCTCGAAGCTCGAAAGCACGCTCATCAACAGCGTAAACGCACCGAATACGGCGACTGCGACAAGGAAAGCAGGCTTGCGCCCATAGCGATCAGCAACGCGGCCGCCGATGCTGGCACCGAAAAGTATGCCGATGCTGCCGATCGCGAATAACCAGCCCATTTGCGCAGCACCAAGAGCAAGCTCGGGCGCCATGCGTGGCGCGGCGACGCCCAGCGCCTGAATGTCGAACCCCTCGAGGACGGCAGCCAAGAAACAAAGCAGTACCGAAACAATCGAGCGTACGGGGGTCGGTGACGACGTGCTGGCGGGCATATGAGTCGATGATGCCACGACACGCGATACCGGCTGCGCAAAATACCGATTGCACAGGGCGCTCGACTCGGGCATATCGCTCACGGGAGGATATTTCATGTACATCAATTTCTGGTACCCGGTCGCGCTAGCGTCCGAAGTCACGGCCGAAAAACCCCTGCGCGTAAAGCTGCTTTGCCTGCCTTTCGTCGCATTCCGCGACACCGAGGGCAAAGCGCATGTGCTCTCCGACACCTGCGTGCACCGCGGTGGTGCGCTCGGTCTCGGCAAAGTCAAAGGCAACTCGGTCGCCTGCCCCTACCACGGCTGGGAGTTCGGTGGTGACGGCCGTTGCACGCGGATTCCCTCGCTCGGCAACGACACCAAGCTGCCGGCACGCGCCAAGGTCGACGCTTATCCGGTACAAGAGAAATACGGCATTGTTTTTGCTTTTCTTGGCGACTTGCCCGAAGAAGAACGGCCACCGCTTTATGACATCAGCGAATTCGGTACGCCCGAGTGGCGCGCGCAAACCTTCGTATTCGATGTCAAAGCCTATTACGAGCGCTCGATCGAAAACGGACTTGACCCTATCCACAATGAATTCGTGCACGCGGCGCAAGGGCAGCCTTCGCTATCGCCCGAACAACAACGCACGCCACTGCCGATCGAGCAAATCCCTTGGGGCAGCAAGCACTACATCAAGTTTGGTGGCAGCAAGAGCGAGGACACGGCGCTGGCCGGGGTTCGTCAAGGTCCGCGCGTGGGCGCGGCGGGCTCGTGGCATCAGGGTCCAAATCAACTCGTGACCTACATCGACCTCACGGCGACCAACTCGTTCCATCAATACATGTTCGAAGCCCCGGTCGATGAGAACAACACACGCGTTTATCTCGTCAGCATGCGTAACTGGCTGCTCGAAGATCAGCACGAAAAACGCATGGAAGAAGTGACGCGCCGCGTGGTCGCCGAGGACATGATCATCGTCGAGAATCTCAACCCCGTACGTACGCCCGACAGCAACACCAAAGAAGTGCTGGTCCCGGGTGACACCGCCATTGCGCACTACCGCGAGTGGTTACGGAAATGGGACGCCAAAGGTTGGCGAATCGATGTGCACAGATTGCGCGAGCGTCTCGGTGATTACGCCGTGACGATTCCCTGCCCCGCTCGGCGTACGTCGGACAACTGGGTTCAGGAAACCGTGCCGCTGCTGCAAGTGAACTGAAACTCGGTTCGGTGCCGATACTGCTCGCCCGGCAATAACCAGGCATTCGGGAAAGCCGGCTGATTGGGAGCATCCGGAAAGTTCTGGGTCTCAAGGCAGATGCCGGCAAATTTGTTGAACGGCGATCCGAGATATCCGCCGGAATACACTTGAAGAGCAGGTTGAGAGGTGGCGACGAACATCTGCACCCCGCTTGCACGAGAGCGCAGCGCGGCGGCGGGGCGCAGCGTTCCGGGCGTCCCGTCGATGATCATGTTTTGGTCGAGCCCGAGAGGCAGCGGTCTGCCGTCGCCCGTCACGTCACCGACTCGACGCCACTCGCGATAATCGAAAGGCGTTCCTGCGACCGACGCGATCACGCCAAGCGGAATGTTCTCCGCGTCGCAGGGGGTGTAGGTCGCGGCATGAAGCACGAGCTCGTGGTCGAGCACGGTTGCTCCCGCAGTCCAACCCTCGAGATTGAAGTAAGCATGGCTCGAGAGATTGACCACCGTCGGCGCATCACAACTCGCGCGGACCTCGTACGCGAATCCCACGCCGGGCGAACCGGCGCTGCTCAGGGTCTCGAAGAGAACCTCGACGTCGAGCGCGCCCGGAAAACCCTGATCGCCATCGGGTGAATGCAGGCCCAGGATCAGGCGTGATGATCCACGACACGACGCGGAATCATCGATTTTCGGGGTATATTCTTTGACCTGCCATGGTCGCGCACTGAACCCGTCCGGACCACCGTGCAGGCAATGACGTTCGCCCGGAGCCCTGGCGAGCAAGCATGAGTTTTCGTCGCGCTGAAGGTGCCCCCGAGCGATTCGACCTGCGTAGCGACCCACCATGGCGCCAACGTAGTACGGGTCGGGCTGGAGCACGGCAATCTCGGAGTAACGGAGGCACAACTCCAGCACGCCCGCCGGGGTGCGCAATCGCAGCGAGCGAATCGAGGCACCCCGCGCATCGATGTCGATGGCGAGCGGGCCCTCCATTCCCAAAGAAAACAACGTCACGCGAAGACCCGAAAACCGCGCGGCGGTTCAATCAATCGATGATCTCGAAAGCCAGACCCGCGCGCGCCTGCAGTCGCGCGACCAGACGTTCGCCAAAGGCAGTCGCCGGCGTCCAGAAGCCGCCCGCAAGCTCGCTCTGCGGAGTATCGAAGGCCAGGCAGCGCGCCGCCTCACCCAGCATCTTCGCGGTAGAGCCATAGCCCGGATCACGGTCCCCCGTGACCTTGATACGCAGCACGCGCCCGTCATCGGTACGCCCCATGAAACGCAGGTCAAAGAATCCGCGGCGCTGCGCCTCCGGGCTCGGACCCTCTCCCGGCTTCGGCAACACGAAACGCTCGAGCACGGCGCGGGACGGTCCGATTGCCGCCGCCACCATGAACGCGCCGAGACCGATCGCCGTGCCCGTGGCCGCAAGCCGCCCCTTGAGCCCTTTGCCGACCGACACCGCCTCGTCGTAACGAAAATCTCGCGTGTAGGCGTGACCGGAGAGCGCATTACTGCGATGCACGATGCGCGTGTTGATACCCGCCATCACGAAAGGTGCGATCCAGGCTTTGAAGTCGACGTCGTACTTGGCGGTCGACACATTCGGCTGGCGCACGTTGGCCAAGGCTGCGGTGTTGACGCCCAGTGAATAGGGGTTGGCGAGCTCCTTGCGCAGCGTGGGATTCGCGCGTACCTCGCGCGCCACATTCAGCAAGCTCGCCACCGTGCCACCGGAAACGCCGCCCTTCATCGCCCGCACGCGCATCTTCACGCGGCTCGCCGCACGACCGAAGCGCCGCCGCGCCTCGTGCTGCAGAAAATACACGCCTAGATCCGAAGGGATGGAGTCGAAACCGCAGCAATGAACGATTCTCGCCCCGCTCGCCTTGGCCGCCGCCTCGTGGCGTTCGATCATGCGGCGAATCCACTGTACTTCGCCGGTCAGATCGCAGTAATCGGTGCCCGTCTCGGCACACACTTTGACTAGCGGTTCGCCGTAAAGCGCGTAGGGCCCCACGGTCGAGACGACCACGCGGGTGCGCGCCACGAGTGCACGCAAGGCCGCTTCGTCCGCGGCGTCGGCGACCAGCGTGGGCAGCGACTCGGCGCCCTCGCCCAACTCGCCTTTGAGCTCCTCGAGTCGCGCCGCCGAGCGCGCCGCAATCGCCCAGCGCAGCGACGGGGCGTCGGCTAATCGAGTATCCAGCAGGTAACGGCAAAGAATTCGCCCTACGAAACTCGTGGCGCCGAAGACAACGAGATCAAAATCCTTCATCGCTGCCTCCGAGGGCGTTTGGACGTCGCTTGACGATCAGCCGAAAGGATGACGACGGACGATGGTCTGCTCGCGGTCTGGACCGGTGGATATCACATCGATCGACACGCCAACCAACTCTTCGATGCGCGCGAGATACGCACGCGCCGCGGCCGGCAAATCGGCTTCACGCGTCACACCAAATGTGGTGCCTTTCCAGCCTGGCATTTCTTCGTAGACCGGCTCGACATCGGCAAAGGCGTCGACCAGGAGCGGGGGCTCCAAAGAAACCACACCGTCCGCACGGTATCCGGTGCAGAGACGAATCGAGTCGAGCCCGTCCAGTACATCGAGCTTGGTCATGCAGAGCCCGGAAATGCTCGAATGAATGACGGCGCGTCGCAGCGCCACGGCATCAAACCAGCCACAGCGGCGGCGCCGGCCGGTGACGGCACCAAATTCTTGACCGACGCGCTGCAGGTACTCGCCGGTTTCATCGAAGAGTTCGGTTGGGAACGGCCCAGCGCCGACTCGGGTGGTGTAAGCCTTGACGATACCGAGCACGTAATCGAAATGCCGTGGACCGAGACCCGTGCCCGTACCGGCAAATCCGGCGGTGGTGTTGGATGAGGTGACGAAGGGATAGGTACCCAGATCCACATCGAGCATTGCGCCTTGCGCACCCTCGAACATCACCTGCGCACCGCCATCGCGCAACTTCTGCAATTCGTGCGTGACATCCGTGACCAGCGGCTTGACGCGCTCGGCCATGGCAAGGTGCTCATCGAGCGTCTTTTGGAAATCGACCGGCGGCTGCCGGAAATACTGCTGCAGCACGAAATTGTGGAAGTCGAGCACCTCGCCGAGTTTGGCGGCGAAGCGCTCGCGCTGGAAAAGATCCGCGACACGCAGCGCTCTACGCGCCACCTTGTCTTCATACGCCGGTCCAATACCGCGGCCGGTCGTGCCGATCGCATTGGCGCCTCTCGCCTGTTCGCGCGCTCGATCGAGCGAGACGTGCGAGGGCAGGATGAGCGGACAATTGGGCGCGATACGCAGACGGTCGAATACGGGCACACCGCGGGCGAGCAGCATGTCGGATTCGCGCAGCAGCGCCTCGAGCGAGAGCACCACGCCGTTGCCGATGAAACAGGTGACTTGCGGACGCAGAATGCCCGAGGGGATGAGCGAGAGAACGGTCTTCTCGCCCCCGACGATCAGCGTATGCCCGGCATTGTGGCCGCCCTGAAAGCGGACGACCGCTGAGGCCTGCTCGGTCAGCAGATCGACAATCTTGCCCTTGCCCTCGTCACCCCATTGAGTGCCGATGACGACGACGAAACGCCCGGAACTCATCGGCGATCAGCGCGTGCCGGCGTTCGGATTGCGCATGTACTTGAAGAAGTCGCTGTCGGGTGAGACGACCATAATGTCGCCTTCCTTGCCGAGCGAGTTCTTGTACGCCTGGATGCTGCGGTAGAACGAATAAAACTCGGGGTTGCGACCGTAGGCCGCGGCATAGGTCGCCGCCGCCTTGGCATCCGCATCACCACGAATCTTGAGCGAATCGCGCGAGGCCGCTGAGATGATCTCAGTGCGCTTGCGGTCGGCTTCGGCGCGGATACGCAGCGCCTCTTTCTCGCCTTCGCCACGCAGCTGGCGCGCGAGACGACTGAAGCTCTGCTGCATGCTTGCGTAAACGCGCGATTCGACATCGGGCGGCAGACCAATCTTCTGTACGCGCGCATCGATGAGCTCGAGACCGAGGCTCTGCACGCTCTTGCTTGCACGGCCGAACATGTCGCCGGTGAATGCCGTACGCTCCGCGGAGACGATCTCCTGCAGCGTCCGCTGGGCGACGGCATTCTTGATGCCGTCCTTGACGATATCGGAGAGACGCTGCCCCGCGGCACCTGAATCGACCCCGAAGGCCTGCGAATACCGCGCGGCGTCTTTGATGCGCCATTTGACGTAGTAGTCGACGATCAGACCGCGATTCTCGCTGGTGAGGAAGGTCTCACCCTCGAAGCTCTGCGAAACAATACGTCGCTCGAACTTGCGCACGGTGTCGATCGGCAGCTTGAAGTGCAGCCCCGGCGCATAGTCGCTGCCGATGATCTCGCGGAACTGGCTGCGCACCGCGAGTTCGTTTTCGGAAACCGTGAAGGTGCAGAGGCTGATGAGCAAGCCCAAGGCCGCGATGATAGCGGCGATTTTTTGCAGTGACTGCGGCATGTCAGCGCTCCACCCGCGCACGCGGATCAGGGATGGCTTCTTCGCCGGCGGCGCCGACTCGAGGCGCGGTAATCGACACCTCTGCCTCGCCGTTGTTGCGACGCTCCATCATCTTGTCGAGCGGCAGATAAATCATCTGGTTGTTGCCCTTGGTATCCACCACCACCTTTTGCGAGCGCCCAAGAACGCTCTCGACCGCCTCGATGTAGAGGCGCTCGCGGGTTACTCGCGGCGCCTTCTCGTACTGCGTCACAAGCTGCTTGAAGCGCTCGGATTCACCTTCGGCCACCGCCACGACCTGCGCTCGATACGCCTCGGCCTCCTCGAGCTGACGGGATGCACTACCCTCGGCCACCGGCAGGATCCCGCTCGAATAGGCCTCTGCCTCCTTGACGAGGCGTTCCTTGTCGGCGATTGCCTTGTTGGCGTCTTCTTGTGAGGGCCGCACGTCTGTCGGCACCTGAATATCGGTGAGGTTGACGCTGGTGATGATGATGCCGGTGCCGTATTGATCGAGCGTGCGCTGGATCAATTCTTTGGTCAGGGTAGTCGCCTGTTCGCGCTTGGAGATGAGAATTTCGTCGAGCGTGCTGCGACCGACGACTTCGCGAATCGCCATCTCGCCCACATCGCGCAGCGTCTGCTCGGGATCCCTCACCTGAAAGAGATAACGCACCGGATCGCGCAGCTGATATTGCACGGCGAGCGACATGTCGATGAGGTTGATGTCCTGCGTGAGTACCTTGGCGGTGTAGCTCACGCTGCTGACCTTCTGGGTGTTGACCTTGGTCAGCGACTCGATCGGCCAGAGGTGGAATCCGAGACCTGGATCACGCACCGACACGAACTGACCAAAGCGCTGAACGACACCGCGCTCGGCTTGGTCAATGGTGAAAAAACTTTGATATGCCCAGAGCAGCACCGCAATGCCGCCGATGATGGCGAGCTGCGAGCGGCCATCGCCGAGCGCCTGATCCGGCCCCTCGCCTTCGGGCGGTCCGCCCGAGCCGGGACCCGCGCCCTTCAAGATGTTGTCGAGCTTGCGCTGAAACTTCTTGAAGGCGTCATCGCCCGAGGGCTTGCCGGGGCGTTTGCCCCAAGGGTTTTTCTGGCTGCCGCCAGGTTCGTTCCATGCCATAGGTTTTTTTTGGCGCCGGTTAGGTGATCAGGGGCGCGCGGACAGGAGCGATTGTATGTACCCCCCCTCGCCCGCACAAGTTTGCGGTTCGACAAGCTCGGCCACTTCGACGCCCGGTGCACGGGCAAGTTCCCGCGCCTCCGCCTCCGGGATGTTGGCGATCAGGTCGAGCCCGCCGTCGTCGCGATATTGCTCCTGCTGGACCACGCCAGCCGCAAATAGCCGGGCGCGCAGCGCCCCGGCGTGCCTTGCATCCACATTGATCCGACGCGGTCTGGCAAAGCGCGAGAGCCGTTCCGCGATGGCATCCATGAGCGTCTCGAGCCCCTGTCGTCGCGCCGCGGAAACCCATACGGAGGTGACCGTACCCTCGGCATCGCGCTCGAGGTGCGGGACCATCTCAAGGCGGTCGATCTTGTTGTACACCCGGATCTGCGGCAGCTCACCGGCGCCCACCTGCGCAAGCACGGCGTTGACCTGATCGATACGCTCGTCGCGGCGCGGATCACTGGCATCGATGACGTGCAGCAGCAAGGTCGCCTCGCGGGCCTCGGTGAGCGTCGACTGGAAGGCCGCCACCAGTTCGTGCGGCAGCTCGCGAATGAACCCCACGGTATCGGCGATCACGATCGGCGATCCACCCGGCAGGGCGACACGCCGCACGAGCGGATCCAGGGTCGCGAACAGCTGGTCGGCGACGTAGGCGTCGGCGCCGGTCAGCGCCCGAAACAGCGTCGATTTACCAGCGTTGGTGTAACCGACCAGTGCCACCGACGGAATAGGGATTTCGACCCGGCGCTGTCGACCGGTTTCGCGCTGCTGCTGGAGTTTTTCGAGTCTGCGGCTGAGCACGCGCACGCGCTCGCCCAGCAGTCGTCGGTCGGTCTCGAGCTGCGTTTCGCCGGGACCGCGCAAGCCGATACCGCCCTTCTGACGTTCAAGGTGAGTCCAGCCGCGTACGAGGCGGCTCGCGAGATGGCGCAGCTGGGCGAGCTCCACCTCGAGCTTGCCCTCGTGACTGCGGGCGCGCTGCGCGAAGATATCGAGGATGAGCGCGTTGCGATCAAGCACGCGCAGCCCGATGAGTTTTTCGAGGTTGCGTTCCTGACTCGGCGAGAGCGCGTGATCGACGAGCACGACCTCGGCGCAGGAATCCACCGCCGCTTGCCGGATCTCTTCCGCCTTGCCGCTGCCCACAAAAAAACGCGGATCCGGGCGATCGCGCCGCCCGGTCACGGTGACCGCCCCGCTGACCCCGGCGGACTCGGCTAGCTGCGCGAACTCCTCGAGATCTTCGGACTCGACAGGTCCGCCAAGGCCGATGCGCACGAGGACGGCGCGCTCGCCGCCACGTGGTCGCTCAAACACTCGTCGGAACGGTCCGCATGACCGTCAATCGGGGTTGAACCATCAAGGCGGAGTCAGACTCACTCGGCGGGCGCCGGGTCCACTCCACCCTCGGGCTCTTCGGCCGACGGTAGACGTACGTTGCGCGCGGGAACCACCGTGGAAATGGCGTGCTTGTAGACCATCTGGTTGACGGTGTTCTTGAGCAGCACGACGAATTGATCGAATGAATCGATTTGACCCTGCAGTTTGATGCCGTTGACCAAGTAGATGGACACGGGAACTCGCTCCTTGCGGAGTTGGTTCAGAAACGGATCCTGCAGGGACTGGCCCTTGGCCATGATTGAACTCCTTATCGTTATCGCCTTGTCGTTATCGCCAGCGCTTCGGGTTGCCCTGAAGCAAATCTCCCCCCGTCACGTCGACCAATTTATCACGACAAAAGTTCCCTATTTGGCGCTTTGACACACAGAGCACACCGCGTCCACCCAGTGTTCACGCGCTTGGCCATCAAGTGGATTCAGTCGCTGCCAGCCCGCATCGGCCGTGATCCAGGTCGATTGGCGCTTGGCCAGTTGACGCGTTGCCACGATGGCCGCTCGCGTGGCCTCGAGGAGGTCCATCTTGCCGTCGAGATGCTGCCAGAGTTGTCGATAGCCGACCGCGCGCAGCGAAGGCGCCTCGGCATGAAGGTCTGCGCGGCTGCGCAGGCGACGCACCTCCTCTACCAAGCCTGCCTCAAGCATCGCGTGAAACCGCTGTGCGATACGTTCATGCAACCACGCGCGCTCGCTTGGCACGAGCGCATGCCGCAGCAGCACCAACTCGGCGGGCGGTCGCGTGCCGCTCTGCCAATCGCTGATCGGCCGACCGCTGATTTCGTAGACCTCGAGCGCACGCTGGATACGCTGCGGATCGTTCGGGTGAATGCGCGCTGCCGCCACAGGATCGACTGCGGCGAGCATCGCGTGCATCGCGGGCCAACCAAGCGCGGCGGCTCGCGCATCGATCGCTGCACGTACGACCGCGTCGGCCGCGGGCAACTCGGCGATGCCCCGCACCAGCGCCTTGAAATAAAGCATCGTGCCACCCACTAGAAGCGGCATGCTTCCGCGCGCCCGCACGTCTGCGATCACGGAGAGCGCATCGCGCACGAATTCCCCGGCACTGTAAGTCTCCTGCGGATCTCGAATGTCGATGAGGTGATGCGGGATTCGCTCCCGGACCGCTGCATCGGGTTTGGCGGCGCCGATGTCGAAGCCACGGTAAACCTGCGAGGAGTCGACACTGATGATCTCCACCGGCAAGCGCTCGGCGAGCGCGAGCGCCCAGTCACTCTTGCCGCTCGCGGTCGGACCGGCGAGCAGGATGGCATCGATGCCGCTCATCGACCGCGCAGGAACAGTTGATCGAGTTGTTCGAGGCTGAGCAAGGTCCAAGTCGGGCGACCGTGATTACATTGCCCGGCGCGCTCGGTCTGCTCCATGTCACGCAGCAACGCGTTCATTTCCGGCAAGGTCAGTTTGCGATTGGCGCGAATGGCGCTGCGGCAAGCGATATTGCCGAGCAAGACGTTCGCGGCCGCCTCGAGATGATGGCTACCCTGCTCCTCGGCGAGATCACGCAGCACCTCACGCACGAGTGGCGCCGGATCGATGGTCGAGAGGATCGCGGGCACCGCGCGCACCGCCAAGCGCCCCGGAGCGATGACATCGATCTCGAAACCGGCACGGGCGAAATCCGCCGTCAGGCTTTCAAAGAATTCGGTCTCGTGGGTTGCCACCTCGACCACGCGCGGCTCGAGCAGGCGCTGCGTGGCGACTACGCCCTCGAGATCGCGCTTCATCCGCTCATAGAGCACGCGTTCGTGCGCGGCATGCGCATCGACCAAGACGAGTCCGGCGGCGCTTTGCGCAAGGATGTAGACGCCATGCAACTGCGCGATCGCCGTGCCAAGCGCACCGTCGGGGCGCGGATCCAGAGACTGCGGCATCGAGGGCTGCGGTATCGACGGCTGCGGCATCGACGGCTGCAGCATCGACGGCTGCAGCGAGGACGCCATGCGCCCAAAGTCGAGCACGCGTGGTTCGGCAACGCTGTCGAGGGTCGCGGCGCGCGCCGTGGGCGCCGCCACGCCCGCGGTCACGCCGAGCGCCTCGTGCACGCCACGGAACACGAACTCGTGGATCTGGCGCGAGTCGCGAAAACGCACCTCGAGTTTCTGTGGATGCGCATTCACATCGACCGCCTGCGGATCGAGCTCGAGATAGAGCAAATAAGCGGGCTGCCGCCCGTGATACAGCACATCGCGATAACCGAGCCGCACCGCTCCGGCGAGCAGCCGATCGCGGACGGCGCGACCATTGACGTAGGCGAACTGCTGGTCGCTGCTCGTCTTGGCCGCCTGCGGTTGGCCGAGCCAACCCCAGAGCAGCACCGATCCCGAACGACGTTCGAAGGGCAAGGCATCGCGAATGAAGTCCTCACCCATGATCGAGGCAATCCGCGCCCGTTTCGCCTCGGGTGTACTCGCCCGCGGTGCATCGAGCAGGACGCGTCCGTCGTGCCGCAGACGAAAAGCGACCTCGAAGCGCGCCAAGGCAAAACGCTCGACGAGTCGCGCGATGTGACCGAGCTCGGTGTTCTCGGTACGCAAAAATTTGCGCCGCGCAGGAACATTGAAAAAAAGATCGCGCACTTCGATGAGTGTGCCGCGCGGTTGCGGCGACGGCGTGACCGGCGAGACCTCGGCGCCATCCACACGGATTTCCGCGCCGCGCTCGGCACCGAGCGCTCGCGTGGCGATACGCAGCCGCGCAACTGAGCCAATCGAGGGGAGCGCCTCGCCGCGAAAACCGAGCGAACGGATGGCGGCCAGATCATCGAGCGACGCGATCTTGCTGGTCGCATGACGCTGCACGGCGATCGGCAGTTCGGCGGCGCTGATGCCCTGCCCGTCATCGAGCACACGCACCAGACGCATGCCGCCGCCCTCGATATCGATATCGATTTGCTGGGCACCGGCATCCAGTGAATTTTCGACGAGTTCCTTGACGAGCGACGCGGGTCGCTCGACCACTTCGCCGGCGGCGATCTGGTCGACGAGCGCGCTCGGCAGCGGTCGAATCGGCACGGCCAGAGCGACGCGCGGGTGTCAGAGCTTGCCGGCGTTGGTGCCGACAGGCTCCTCGGCCGTGGCGATCACCTGACGCTGCTCGACGCGCGCGCGGGCGAAGCGAGATCCATCGGGCGGATGGTCGATGAAGTACTGCTTCACACCATCAAAAATCGCATTCGCCAGCGCCTCTCGACGCTCGGGTTTGCCGAGTAAACGCTCGTCGGCAGGACTCGATATGAAGGCGGTCTCGACCAGCATGGAGGGAATATCGGGACTCTTCAGAACCACAAACCCCGCCTGCTGGACCAAAGGCTTGCGCACATCGTTTACTCGGCCCAGCGAGCGCAGCACACGCTCGGCGGCCACCATGCTCTGGCTGATTTGCGCTGACTGCGCGAGATCGACGAGCACGGAAGCGATCACCGGGTCCTTGTCTTCGAGTGATACGCCACCGGCGAGATCAGCCGCGTTCTCGCGATCGGCGAGCAGACGCGCCTGCTCGTCGGTTGCTCCCTTCAACGAAAGCACGTAAACCGAGGAGCCGGAGACCGAAGGGTCGCGCACCGAATCGGCATGCACGGAGACGAACAGCTGCGCCCCGGCCTCGCGCGCTCGCTTTATTCTTTGACGAAGCGTCAGAAAATAATCGCCTTCGCGAGTCATGATCGCGCGCATCCCGGGCTCGCGATTGATGCGCTCGGTCAGTTGGCGCGAGATGTCGAGCACCACATCCTTCTCGCGCGTGCCGCCCCGACCGATCGCGCCGGGATCCTGCCCACCGTGTCCCGCGTCGATGGCAACGATCACGTCACGCCCCTCCGCTGGCGGTGCGTGTTCGGTTTTCACGGGCTTGAGGGCGGCAGCGGCCGGCGTGGGGCTCGCCGTGGAGACGGCAAACTCGAAGCGCCGCTGCGCTGCACCGGCCGCCGGCCAATCGACGCGCGCTGCAGGGTCCAGTTCGAATACGAGACGCAGATCACCGTTCGCCTGCGGACCCCTGCGCACTGCACGTACTGCACCGCTCGGTGCGGGCAACTTCAGCGCCGCGCTCGCTGCGGTGCGCGGCAAATCGATGACCGCGCGCGAGGGGCTCTCGAGCAGGAAGAACGTGGGCGTCGACGCGTTTTTCAGCTCGACGATCAAGCGAGTGCTGTCGCCCGCAGGCTCGAGCCGCACGGACTGAAGTTGGTTGCCCGGTGCGGGCGCAGCCGAGGCCGGCGACGCGATAGTCATCAGCGCCAACAACGAGGCCGAGAGAGACAGCACCGACAAACGCCGGAAAAGCCGATTCATGAGGCGTAAATGTACCGAAAAATCACGTAATAATTCAACCAAAATCAACACTCTGGCAGAGAAATCAAGAAATTGATCCAAGCTTCGCCAGCCACGCCCTGCCGAGATCGCCGCGTCCCAGGATCTCGATCTGATGACCCGCTGCCTCGCCGCGCAGTCGGATCTCGAGATCGGCCCGTGGCAAGGCGTTACCGGCTCGTTCCGGCCACTCGATGAGCCAGAGCGCACCCGAACTGTCGTGGTCCGCCAGCCCCAAGGCGAGCACATCCTCGGGCGTGCTGAGGCGATAAAGATCGAGGTGCAGCACACTCCACGGATCCGCATGGTAATGCTCGAGCAAACTGAACGTGGGACTGCGCACCGTACCGAGCACGCCGAGCTCGCGCAGCAAGCCGCGCACGAGCGTGGTCTTGCCCGCGCCCAGATCGCCGCTCAGATGCACTCGCAGCGCCCTCGCAGGAGGTTCAGCTGGCAGGCTACGGGCGATTGCGGCGCCGATCTGCGCCGTGACCTGTTCGCTGGCCGAAAGCAGATTTCTTTGCTCGCTGCTCACGGTAACAAGATCACGATGAGCGGATCACGATGGGTAAGCACGCGCTGACTTCGCCCGCCAGCAACCCCCGATCAACACCCGCAGCGGCCGTATCGCCCGCCAACGCGTGCCAGAGCACGCCGATTCGGGCCGCCTCCGCGGTCGACAAACCCTGTCCGAGCAGCGCGGCGACGACGCCCGTCAGCACATCGCCCATGCCGGGCGCCGCCATCGCGGGGTTGCCTGCCGTGCACAGCCAAGATGGATGATCCGCTTGGTGATCACCGACGAGCGAGCCTGCACCCTTCAACACGATCGTCGCGGGGTAGCGTTCGCGCAAAGCCTGCAGCGCTCCCTGTCGATCGGCCTGCACAGCGGCGGCAGTGAGGCCGAGCAGACGCCCGGCTTCGCCTGGGTGAGGCGTGAGCACGCAGTCCGGCGGCAATACGCAGCCCTCACCAGCGCTGAGGCTCGCGAGCAGATTGAGCGCATCCGCGTCGATGACGGTCGGTCGTGCCGCAGCATGCGCTGCGGCCATTGCCAAGGTAAACACCCTGCGCGCCCACAGGGTCTGGCCGAGTCCGGGACCGATTGCCAGCACGTCAGCGACCGCGATCAGTTCCGCGATTTCTTTGTGATCGTTTCCATCGCCGACTTCGGCCGCTGCAGGGCCGATGGCCCGTACCATGAGCTCCGGGCAGCCCGCAGCGATCGGCACTGCCGAAGAAGCATGGCAGAGCACGGTCACGCGCCCCGCGCCAGCGCGCAGCGCCGCCTCGCCCGCGAGGCGTGCCGCACCCGGCATACCGGCACCGCCACCGATCACGAGTACGTGTCCCGCCTCGCCTTTGTGCGCCGCCCGCGCACGCGGCGCAAGGACTTGGCGCATCAAGGTCGGTTCGAGTGTGCGCAGCGCGGGCAACCCGGCTGCGCGCGCCACGGTGTGCGGATCTGCATCCAAGTCATCGAGCACGAGCTCACCGCTGCACAGCGGCCCCTGCTCGAGAAAAAGTCCCACCTTGTGCAGGATGAAGGTCACGGTGAGATCGGCGTGCACGGCAACGCCCCGCACCCTGCCCGTATCCGCGCACAAACCCGAAGGAATATCGAGTGCCACCACGGGTCGGCGTGCGCTGGGCGCCGCGCCTTGCTGTAGCCCGCTTTGCGTGGTCTTGATTAGCTTGATGTTGATTAATTTGATGATGACCGCGGCATCACCCCTCACCCCGTCAACCAGACCAATGCCGAGCAAGGCATCGATCAGCACGTCGCAACGCGCATACTCGCGGTCAAAGATTTCGGGCAGTGCACCGTCGTGATCCATGCCAGCGAGCACCGGCACACCCGCCGCAAGACACTCCGCCGCCGCACGTGCCGCATCGCCGCGCAATCGTTCAATCGGCGTGACGGCAATGACCCGCGGCGATAATCCCCGCGCCAGCGCGAAGCGAGCGAGCGCGTAGCCGTCGCCGCCGTTGTTGCCGGCACCACAAACGATCAGCAAATCGCGCGCAACCGGCCAGCGCGCCTGCAGCGCGCGCAGCGCGCCGCGGGCAGCCCGGCACATGAGCTCGTACCCAGCGATACCCGAAGCGATGAGCGCCGCATCGGCGGCACGCACCTGCGCGGCGCGATGCAGTGCAGCGCCCTGCGCCATCGCACCTTGCAGTATGGCGTCGCGATTTGTCGGGCCTTGATCGGTGACGGACATGACGGAGCGAGTATACGGGCGCCGATATACTTGCCGCATGTCACCGACCGATCTCACTGCCCTGCGCCGCGATCTCGATGCGCTCGCCGTGGACCTCGGCTTCTCGGCAATCGGCGTGGCCCATCTCGAACTCGCGGAGGATGAAGCCCATCTGCTGCGTTGGCTCGAGCAGGGTCGTCACGGCGCGATGCATTACATGGCTCGTCATGGCACGCGTCGCGCACGCCCCGCCGAGCTCAAGCCAGGTACGGTGTGCGCACTCAGCGTGCGACTCGATTATTGGCCTGCCGAAGCCGCCGACGCCCAAGCCGTGCTTGAGCAAGCCGAACTCGGCTACGTCTCGCGCTACGCCCTGGCGCGCGATTACCACAAGATCATGCGCAATGCGCTGCAGGATCTGGCCGACCGAATCGAGGCGCGCATCGGCACTTTCGGGTATCGGGTATTCGTGGATTCCGGGCCAGTCCTGGAAAAAGCGCTCGCTCGCAATGCGGGTCTCGGCTGGATCGGCAAGCACACCAACCTCATTGCGCGCGAAGCGGGCTCGTGGTTTTTTTTGGGCGAGATCTACACCGATTTGCCGCTGCCCGCGGATCCACCGGTCGGCGCGCATTGCGGCAGCTGCGAGGCCTGTATCCCCGCGTGCCCGACGGGCGCGATCACGGCACCCTGGCAACTCGATGCGCGCCGCTGCATCTCTTACCTGACGATCGAACTACCCGGATCGATCCCCGAAGAATTCAGGCCCCTGATCGGTAATCGGATTTATGGGTGCGATGATTGTCAGCTCGTCTGCCCATGGAACAAGTTTGCCCAAGCCGCGGCGCATCCCGACCTAAAAGCCGTGCGACACGGACTCGATCAGGCGACGCTGGTCGAACTCTTTGCGTGGAACGCCGAGGAATTCGAGTCGCGTCTGCGCGGCTCGGCGATTCGTCGCATCGGTCATGAAAGATGGCTGCGCAACATCGCCGTGGCACTTGGCAATCTGCCGCCTGGCAGCGCGATGGCAGCGCGCGCCGTGGAGGCGCTGCGTACGCGACTCGGTGACGACTCAGCTGTGGTGCGCGAGCATGTCGTGTGGGCGCTCGCGAGATTGGCAGCAGACTAGAGGCGCGTGCAGCGCTTGTTGTCGATAAGTCTTGCCTTGCCGAGACGCGCCGCGCACAACACCACGAGATCACTCTCGGAAATGCTCGGCTTGCGCAGGGTGTTGACGCTGACCGCACTGAAATAATCGACCATAAATCCGTCGGCCGTCAACGCCGCACGCGCTTTTGATTCGAGCTGCATCATCTCGGAAAGCGACCCCTGCCCAAGCTCGATCGCCTCGGCGACCTTGCAGAGCTCTTCGTAAATGCGCGGCGCAAGAGCGCGTTCGTCGTCGCTAAGGTACTGATTGCGCGAACTCATGGCGAGCCCGTCGGTGGTGCGCACGGTGGGAGCACCCACGATGTTCACCGCAATTTTGAGTTCGTCGACCATGCGCCGAACGATCGCAAGCTGCTGGAAATCTTTCTCACCAAACACGGCCACATGCGGCTGTACGATGTTCAGCAGCCGATTGACAACGCTCGCGACCCCCTCGAAATGCCCCGGACGCGACTCGCCGCAAAGGATATCCGTGAGTCCCGGCACCTCGACCCGCACCGCGTTGAGCAGGCCGTTGGGATAGATCTCTTCGGCAACGGGCCGATAGAGCAGATCGCACTGCACCGAGCGCAACAAGTCCTCGTCTTTTTCGGGGGTGCGCGGGTAGTGGTTGAAATCTTCGTTGGGACCGAACTGCATCGGATTGACGAAGGCGCTGACGACGTAGTGACGCGTCACCTTACGCGCGAGGCGACAGAGCGCGAGGTGACCATCATGTAGATTGCCCATGGTCGGCACGAAACCGACCTTGCGTCCGGCGCTGCGCCACTCCAGGACTTTTTCACGAACTTCGGCAATCGTCGTCGCGATCTGCATAGCCGCGAAATATTACCCGAATATCAACCGAAACAATGCTCTGGCGCGGGATATGCGACCGATTTGACAGCGTTGACGTAGCGACGCAGCGCCTCGAGGTTATCGCCAGCACCCGCCATGCAATCGAGCACGAAGCGCGGCTTGCGTCCTGTCGTAATGCCGAGCACGTCGTACAGCACGAGAATCTGCCCATCGACCTCCGGCCCCGCACCGATACCGATGACCGGCACGCTCAGCGCCTCGGTGATGCGCCGTCCAAGCTCGCTCGGAATGCACTCGAGCAGAATCAGATCCGCGCCCGCGGACTCGAGACGCTTGGCGGATTCGATCATGCGCAAGGCGGAATCCTGCTCGCGACCCTGCACGCGAAACCCGCCAGTCTTGTGCACGGACTGGGGCTTGAGACCCAAATGGGCGCACACCGCGATATCGTGATTGGCCAAAAACTCCACGATGTCGATCTGCGATGGGCCGCTTTCGAGCTTGACGATCTCTGCACCGCCCTCCTGCATCAAGCGAACCGCATTGGCGAGGGCGACATCGCGAGTGGGATAACTCGCGAACGGCAAATCGGCCATCAGCATCGGTCGATGCAATCCACGCGAGACGGCGCGACAGTGGTAGACCATGTCGTCCATGGTGACCGGCACAGTGGTGTCGTGCCCTTGAATCACCATGCCGAGCGAATCACCGACCAAAACGACATCGACATTGGCTTCATCGACGAGCACCGCGAAGCTTGCGTCATAGCAAGTGATCGAGGCGATCTTTTCGCCGCCTGCTTTCATCTTCTCGAGCGTGGCGAGCGAGACCGGGGGACGCGTCGAGTCGCGCATCTGCAATTGCGTGTACATGGATCGGCTCCGAGCTTGATCAGATCGCCGCGTGACGCAGCGGGTTGAAATAGAGTCGGCCGCGCTTCATGCGCCGAATGACGCCCTGCAACTCGGTGAAGTCAGCCTCGTTGGCCACCGGGTCGATCGCTGCGGCATTGACGATCAGCAGCGGCGCGGCGTCGTAATCGTGAAAGAAACGCGCATAGGCTTCGTTGAGTTTTTCGAGATACGCGCGCTCGATGAGTTGTTCGGCCTTGATGCGTCGTCGCCCGATCCGCTCGAGCAACACATCGACCGGCGCCTGCAAATAAATCACGAGATCGGGCGTTGGCGGATCGACGACCATACGCGAATAAATCTGCTCGTATAAACCGTATTCGGCCTCATCAAGAATCACGCGGGCAAACAAGCGGTCCTTTTCGAGCAGATAGTCGGCGATGCGAACCGAGGCAAAGAGATCTTCCTGCCGCAGCGCCGCCAGTTGCTGCACACGCTGGAACAAAAAATGCAGCTGCGCCGGCAACGCGGCGCCCACCGGGTCACGATAGAAGCGCTCAAGGAAGGGATTGGTGTCGGCTTGCTCGAGCACAAGCTCGCCGCCCAGCGAATCGGCCAAACGCCGCGCCAACGAGGTCTTGCCCACACCGATGGGGCCTTCGACAACGATGTAACGATGGACTACGGATTCGGACATGGTCAATCGATTCGCTGCAGGCCGCGATCCGCGACCCGGGATGCAAGGTCGACGACCCTGCCCATGCCCGGGATCTGCAAGGCCGCGGCAATGTCTCGAAGAGGATACAGAACGAAATCACGCTCCGGTATCCCGCCATGCGGCAGTACGAGATCGTCCTCCGCGAGGCGAGTCTCGCCGTGCACCAGCAAGTCGAGATCGATCTCGCGCGGGCCCCAGCGCACCCGGCCTTCTCGCCGTCCAAGCGCGACCTCGATCGCACGCAGGTGCTGCAAAAGTTGGCGTGGCTCGAGTTGCGTGAGCAGCCCCGCCACAGCGTTCAAAAAATCGTCCTGCGCCACGGGACCAAAGGGTCGGCTGCGGTAATACGGCGACACAGTGACGAGTCTTGACTGCGGCAGGACCGCCAGTCGATCGACCGCGGCACGAAGCATCTGCCGCGAGTCACCAAGGTTACTGCCGAGCCCGATGTAGGCGGGCTGCCAGATCAGAGGGTGATCGTCGGGTCCCTGCACGCGAGATCGGCGCCGCCGCGAAGGAGCGAGCTCAGCTCGACGGACTACGCGGCCGACCGCTGCGCCCGCCACGGCGACCCCGCCGACGTGAGCTCGGACCGCGGCGCGCGGATCGCCCCTCGCCCGCCGGTGCGCTGCGACCGAGCGCCTCGCTGATCGCGGCGCGCTGCTCGGGGCTCGCCGACTGCAAACGATTCCACCAGTCGACGAGGGCGCGATCGGCCATGCCGAACTCGGCGCGCAACTGCAGCAAATCAAACGCTGCGCGAAAGCGCGGATGCTCGAGCGTGCGCAGTGCGCGGCGACCCCGCGGCGCCTCGAGACGCGGTTGCAGCGCAAACATGTCGCGCACGCCGAGAATGAAGCGACGATGCACGGCAACGCGCCGATAAATGTCGCGCATCACCGAGTCGACCGCATCGAGAATGGTGCCGATCTCCTGCCACTCGCTGCGCGGCCGCTGCTCGATGGCGAGCCCGATCGGTCCATACAGCAGCAAGGCAAACAAGAACGAAGGCGTGACCGGTCGATCCGCCCTCACCCGTGCATCCGTGTTGGCGAGACCTTGGATGAGCATACGCTCGGGCGCACTGTCCGGATGCTTGCGTGCAAAAGCAGCAACGCTCGGCAGCAACACCTCGAGCAGCCCGCGATCGCGCAGGACGCGATAACTGTCGGCGCCGTGCCCCGTCAAAAAAAGCTTCAGCGTCTCATCGAAAAGACGCGCCGGCGGCACGCCCTCGAGCAAATCGCGCAGACGCGCAATCGGCTCCGCCGTTGCGGCCTCGATGTGAAAACCGAGTTTTGCCTCGAAGCGTGCGGCGCGCAGCATGCGCACCGGATCTTCGCGATAGCGTGTCTCGGGATCGCCGATCAAGCGCAAGCGCTTGGCCTTGATGTCCGCGAAGCCATCGCAGTAATCCCAGACCGAGAAATCCGCGATGTTGTAGTAAAGCGCATTGCAGGTGAAATCGCGCCGCCAGACATCATCATCGATCGTGCCGTACACGTTGTCGCGCAGGATGCGGCCGCTGTCGTCGACCACTCGCTCGAGCGACTCGTCGAAATCGTGCACATCGCGCGAGTCGAGCACCGGACCGTCGTCCACGAGGTCGGCCGGATCGTCCCCATCATCGACGGCTCCCTCACCGGCTTCGAGATCGAGCTCATCATCGACGGCGTCCAACACGGGCTCATCGCCCTGCGACGGCGCTCCCGAGGCACGGAAAGTTGCCACTTCGATGATCTCGCGACCGAAGAATACATGCGCCAGCCGAAAGCGACGGCCGACGAGGCGGCAATTGCGAAAAAGACGCTTGACCTGCTCGGGCAGCGCATTGGTGGCGACGTCGAAATCCTTGGGCTCGAGACCGAGCGTGAGATCGCGCACGCAACCGCCCACGAGGTAGGCCTCGAAGCCGGCCTCGCGCAGTCGATACAGCACGCGCAACGCCTCAGGGGCGATCTTCGAGCGCGAGATCGGATGCGAGTCGCGGGGAATGATGTGGGCGAGTCGGGGGGCGGCCTCAGGTGAGGCGTGAGTAGGATTCAATGCTGTATCTGTCCGCTGTAAGGTTCTGGCCGCTTGAGCAAACGGGGCGGACGCCTATAATACCGCGCCTTCACCGCCTGTATCCGGCCCAACGCTCCTTTCGTCTAGAGGCCCAGGACATAGCCCTCTCAAGGCTGTAACACGGGTTCGAATCCCGTAAGGAGCGCCATCATCCAGCGGGTTTGTTGCCTCTCGCCTGCTTGCGGCGACGTCTCTTGCACCCTACCCTCGGTCGATTATGGACTCTGACCAGCTGAAGGCCATCCTCGCGAGCCCCAGCTACCGCCTTGCCGAGGACGACGGGGACTTTCTCGAGAGCGATCATGCGCGCGCCTTTCGTCTCGCGCTGGAATTTCATCGCACCGACACGTATCTGCGGGCCTACGGCATCGAGAGCACCGTGGTGGCGTTCGGCAGTGCGCGAATTCCGCCGCCCGAGTCACCGCGGGCAACGGCGCTACACAAGCATTATTACGAGGAGGCGCGGCGCTTCGGTTACGACGTCAGCCGCGGCGCGCAGCATTCACCGGGTTGCCATCGTCTCGTGATCGCGACCGGCGGCGGACCCGGATTGATGGAAGCCGCCAATCGCGGGGCGAGCGAGGCCGGTGCACCGACGGTCGGCTTCAATATCCGCCTGCCTCACGAACAATTCCCGAATCCCTACATCACGCCGGGACTCGCCTTTCAGTTTCGTTACTTCGCGTTGCGCAAGATGCACTTCATGTTTCGCGCGCGCGCGCTGGTCGCACTGCCGGGCGGTTTCGGCACGCTTGATGAGGTCTACGAGGCGCTCAATCTGGTCTCGACACGCACGATCTCGCCCATTCCGATCGTGCTCGTGGGCAAAGATTATTGGGATCGGGTCGTACCGCTCGACATGCTCGTCGAGGAAGGCTTCATTGCGGAAACCGATCGCTCGCTCGTGCACTATGCCGAGAGCGGCGCCGCGGCTGCCCGCTTCGTGCTCGAACACTGTGGTTGCGACGCATCGCCGCCGCCCGGTGGCCCGTGAAGACCACTCCGTGACGAACGCCTAGTACGAGCGCGGCAGGCCGAGCTCGTGTTCGGCGATGTAAGAAAGAATGAGATTGGTGGAGATCGGCGCCACCTGATAAAGCCGCGTCTCGCGGAACTTGCGCTCGATATCGTATTCGCAAGCGAAGCCGAATCCACCGTGCGTTTGCAGACAGGCGTTCGCCGCTTCCCAGGAAGCCTTGGCGGCGAGGTACTTCGCCATGTTGGCCTCGGCGCCGCAGGGCTTCTTCGCATCGTAAAGCTCACACGCCCGATAACGCATCAGGCTCGCCGCCTCGGTCTCGATGTAGCTTTCGGCGATCGGAAATTGCACACCCTGGTTCTTGCCGATCGGTCGGTCGAACACGACACGCTCATTGGCGTATTTGGTCGCTCGCTCGACGAACCAGTAGGCATCACCGATGCACTCGGCGGCGATCAGCACGCGCTCCGCGTTGAGGCCATCGAGAATATACCGAAACCCCTTGCCCTCTTCGCCAATGAGGTTCTCGGCCGGGATCTCGAGGTTGTCAAAGAAAAGCTCGTTGGTCTCATGATTGACCATGTTGGGGATCGGGCGCAGCGTGAGTCCCTTGCCGAGCGCTTCGCGAATGTCGACCAGAAACACCGAGAGTCCATCGGCTTTGCGCTGCACTTCGGCGAGCGGCGTCGTCCGAGCGAGCAGGACAATGAGATCGGAGTTCTGTACTCGCGACGTCCACACCTTTTGTCCGTTGATGACGTACCGGTCGCCCTTGCGCACCGCCGTGGTCTTGAGCTTGGTGGTGTCGGTACCCGTGGTCGGTTCCGTCACGGCCATCGATTGCATGCGCAGCGCGCCCGTGGCGATCTTGGGCAGAAAATTGTGGCGCTGGGCCTCGCTGCCGTAACGGACCAGCACGTTCATCACGTACATCTGCCCGTGGCAGGCGCCCGAGTTGCCGCCTGAGCGGTTGATCTCTTCCATGATCACCGAGGCCTCGGCAAGCGAGAGACCCGAACCGCCGTACTCCTGCGGGATGAGCGCCGCGAGCCAGCCCGCCTGCGTCAGCGCGCTCACGAACTCGGTGGGGTAACCCCGCTCGGCATCGATTTTGCGGAAATACTCGTCCGGAAACTGCGCACAGAGCGCGCGCACGGCAGAACGAATTTCCTCGAAACTTCCATCATCAGTCATCGACATGGATCACCCTCCGGACTGCAGGATACCGCGCTCGCGAAGCAGAGCGAGAACATGCTCTGCGGCCTCCTCCGCGCTGTAGCCAACGGTATCCAAACGCAACTCGGGTGCGGCCGGCGCTTCGTAAGGCGCATCGATGCCGGTGAAGTTCTTCAGCTCGCCGCGTCGCGCTTTGCGATAGAGCCCTTTGACATCGCGACGCTCGGCGATGTCGAGTGGCGTGTCCACATACACCTCGATGAACTCACCGTCCTCGAAGAGCGCTCGCGCCATTTGCCGTTCGGCGCGATACGGCGAGATGAAGGCTGTCAGCACGATGAGCCCAGCATCCACCATCAAGCGTGCGACCTCACCGATGCGACGGATGTTCTCGACGCGATCCGCCGCGGTAAAGCCGAGATCGCGGTTGAGCCCATGACGCACGTTGTCGCCATCGAGCAAATAGCTGTGACGCCCGAGCGCGAGAAGTTTTTTCTCTAGCGCATTGGCAATGGTCGACTTGCCCGAGCCCGAGAGTCCCGTAAACCAGACGACGACGGGACGCTGCTGCTTGAGCGCGGCGCGCGCTGCCTTGTCGACGCTCACCGCCTGGCGATGGATGTTGCTCGCACGGCGCAGCGCGAAATGAATCATGCCGGCACCGACGGTCTCGTTGGTCAGCCGATCGATGACGATGAAGCCGCCGGTCTCGCGATTGACGGCATACGGATCGAAGGCGATCAGCCGATCGAGCGCCACATTGCAGACGCCGATTTCATTGAGCTCGAGTTGCTTGGCGGCGAGCTCCTCAAGCGTATTGACGTTGACGCGGTGTTTCGGCGCGGCAAACACGGCGCCGGTCGTACGGGTCGTGGACTTGAGCAGATACGAGCGCCCGGGCAGCATCGGCTCATCGTGCATCCACACGAGCGTAGTCTCGAACTGATCCGCGGTCTCCGCGGGATCCGCGGCCGCGGCGATGAGATCGCCACGCGAGATATCGACCTCATCCGTGAGCGTGAGCGTGACCGACTGACCGGCGACGGCGAGCGGCAGATCGCCGTCGGCGGTGACGATGCGCTCGATCGTGCTCTCGCGCCCCGAGGGCAGCACGCGCACGCGCTCGCCCGGGCGAACGACGCCCCCGGCGAGCGTGCCGGCAAAACCACGAAAATCCTGATTCGGGCGATTGACCCATTGCACAGGAAAGCGCAACGGGCCGCGGTCGCGGTACGTGGTGTCCACCTCGACGGTTTCGAGATAGCCCATCAGGGTCGGCCCGCGATACCACCTCATCCGGGGACTGGGTGCGATGATGTTGTCGCCTTGCAGCGCAGAGACCGGTACGGCCGCGACGTCCTCAAGTCCCAATCGATTCGCGAAGCCCTGATAGTCGGCGACGATCTTGTCGAAGGTCGACTGCGCGTAGCCCACGAGATCCATTTTGTTGACCGCGAGCACGAGCTTGCGGATGCCGAGCAGCTGCACGAGATAGGTATGGCGGCGGGTCTGCGTGAGCACACCTTTGCGCGCATCGATGAGAATCACGGCGACATCGGCGGTGGAGGCACCCGTCACCATATTGCGCGTGTACTGCTCGTGCCCCGGCGTATCGGCCACGATGTACTTGCGTCGCTCGGTCGAGAAAAAACGATACGCCACATCGATCGTGATGCCCTGCTCCCGCTCCGCGGCAAGCCCATCGACGAGCAGCGCGAAATCGATCGCCTCGCCCTGCGTACCCCACTTGCGACTGTCGGCTTCGATCGCACTCAACTGATCGTCGAACAGTATCTTCGACTCGTACAACAGCCGACCGATCAGCGTGCTCTTGCCGTCATCGACACTGCCACAGGTGATGAAGCGCAGCAGATCCTTGGCGTCCTCGGCCTGCAGCCAATCCCCGCCGTCGCTCTTCCCGTCATCAATCTTCTTGGTGCGCGCCATGTCAGAAGTACCCTTCCTGTTTCTTGCGCTCCATCGACGCCGGACCGTCGTGATCGATCAACCGGCCGTGTCGCTCGCTGGTGCGCGCACGAAAGATTTCTTCGATCACCTCGGGCAGCGACTCGGCCTCGCTCTCGACGGCCGCGGTCAAGGGATAACAACCGAGCGTACGAAAGCGCACTTTGCGCATCACCGGCACTTCGCCGGGCTGCAGCGGCATGCGCTCGTCATCCACCATGATGAGCGCACCGTTGCGCTCGACGACCGGCCGTTCACGCGCGAGATACAGCGGCACGATCGGCACGTTTTCGAGCAGGATGTACTGCCAGATATCGAGCTCGGTCCAGTTGGAGAGCGGAAAGACGCGGATCGACTCGTCCGGCTTCTTGCGCGCGTTGTAGAGGTTCCAGAGCTCGGGGCGCTGATTCTTCGGATCCCAGCGATGCTGCGCCGTACGAAACGAAAACACCCGCTCCTTGGCGCGCGATTTTTCCTCGTCTCGTCGCGCTCCACCAAAGGCGATGTCGAAGCGATGCGTATCAAGCGCCTGACGCAAGCCTTCGGTGTTCCAAAGATCCGCATGAATCTGCGAGCCGTGGGTGAAGGGATTGATACCGCGCCGCAACGCCTCGGGGTTGCGATGCACGATGAGCTGCATGCCGTAATCGCGCGCCACCTGCTCGCGCATCGCATACATATCGCGAAACTCCCAGGTGGTATCGACATGCAGCAGCGGAAACGGCGGCGGCGCCGGAAAGAACGCCTTGCGTGCGATATGCAGCATCGTCGCGCTGTCCTTGCCCGCCGTATAGAGCAGCACTGGCCGCTCGGCCTCGGCGATCACCTCGCGCATGATGTGGACGCTCTCGGCCTCGAGTCGCTGCAGATGAGTGGGTTTCACGGGTGGTCTTTGGCTCGGTGATGAATTCTTTGTTTGCTCGCCGGCTCGGCTGCGACGCGGCCATGCGCCCGGCGAACGCGGGGCGGCATGCAAGCGCAGCCCCAAGGCTTGCGCCTGCGCCAGCAGCGCGGGATGCGTAACGTCGATGCCATGCCAGAGCACGCCGCGAATCGCCGGCCAGTGGCCTGCGATACGCGCGAGAAAATCCAGCCATGTCTCGATCGCGAAGGGCCGCGCTGACGGCATCCAGGCGAGCGTGCCGCGCAGCGTCTGCGCAACGAGCAGACGCGCGGGCGTCGACTCACCCGGCATGCGCTCGCCATACCAGTCGCAGTACCACTCGCCACACCACTCGCCGCACCATATGAACTCGCCCGCCTGCCGACGCGTGCTGCGCAACAACGGCGTGAGGTAGTCGCGATGCCAGTTGGCAAGCACGGTATCGCGGGCGGCCTGCTCGGCCATCGTTGGCAGCGCCAAGCCCGCTCGGCCAAGCAGTCGACTCAAAGCCCGCCCATGCACCCGCTTGCCGTAACGGGTGTGCGCCAGACTTGCGACCCGCGCGGCGTCCCACAATTCGCCGGACGATGGCTGCTCGTGCAGCACCTGTGAGACGAGGCCCTGCTCCTCATCACGTGATAACGCGCAATGACCAGTGGGACGACCCGGCGCGCGTACCTCGATCGCTGCCCAACCGCCACGGCGAAACGCGCGCACGGCGTTGATGACGGTGGGCGCGCTCAAGCCGGTGCTCACGGCGACCTCGGCGAGCGGCGTACCGGCCAGGCGCATGCGCACCGCCTGATGCCGCTGCTGTTGGCTCGAAGACGCTGGCGAATCCACCATCATGCGATCTAACCCTATGACCTGATTGACGAATGTTATGTCTATTAATTATTTAATTACAAGCTATAATCCGCTCCATGCCGCCCGATCTTCGCTTGCTGGAAGCTGTCGAGCAGATCGCCCACCACGCCGCCGAGGTGGTGCTGCGCATTTATCGCAGCGAATTCACGGTCGACACCAAGTCCGACGCCACCCCGGTCACCCTCGCCGATCAGCAAGCCGAGGCGCTCATCCTCGAAGGGTTGGCCTCGCTGGACGCGTCGATTCCCGTCGTGGCCGAGGAGTCGGTGGCTGCGGGACGTATCCCCGCCATCGATCCCGCCGGGCGTTTTTGGCTGGTGGATCCGCTCGATGGCACGCGCGAGTTCATCGACCGCAATGGAGAATTCACGGTCAACATCGCCTTGATCGAAGATGGCGCGCCGCGACTTGGCGTCGTACTCGCGCCGGCGCTCGGGCTCGCTTACTCGGGTCTTGTCGGGCACGGCGCCTGGCGCACCGAGGGCTCGACGCGCCATCCCATCCGCTGCCGCCCCATCCCGGAGTCCGGCCTTGCGGTGGTCGCCAGTCGCTCCCATGGCGATGAGCGCGCGCTCGACGCTTTTCTCGCCGGCCGGCGCGTTGCCTCGCGAGTCAATGCCGGCTCCTCTCTCAAGCTGTGTCTGCTTGCCGAGGGTCGCGCGGATTTTTACCCGCGACTCGGGCGGACCATGGAGTGGGATATCGCGGCGGGCCATGCCGTGCTTGCGGCGGCGGGCGGCAGCGTCTGCCGGATCGACGACGGCCACGCCCTGCGCTATGGCAAGGTGGGCTTCGAAAACCCGCATTTCGTGGCGCGCGGGCTGTGAGTGGGAGGGGATGGTGGGTCCTGCGCGATTCGAACGCGCGACCAACTGGTTAAAAGCCAGCTGCTCTACCGGCTGAGCTAAGGACCCGTGTCTGCTCGGAGGGCGCGGATTCTACACGTACCGCGTGGGATCAGGCACGCCCGCGGCGACGAATCCTTCGCGTCGCAGGCGGCAACTGTCGCACTGCCCGCAAGCCCTGCCCAACTCATCCGCCTGATAGCAGGAGACGGTCAGCGCGTAGTCGACCCCGAGACGGCGTCCTTCGCGGATGATGTCCGCCTTGGAGAGATTCACGAGCGGCGCCTCGATACGCAGCGCCGCCCCCAATATCCCCGCCCGGGTACCGAGCCGCGCCACCTCGGCAAAGGCCGCGATGAACTCGGGGCGGCAGTCGGGATAGCCCGAATAATCGACGGCATTCACGCCGATGAAGATGGCCTCGGCCTCGAGAATCTCTGCCCATCCGAGTGCCAGCGCCAACATCAAAGTATTGCGTGCAGGCACATAGGTGATCGGGATACCCGTGGTCGGCGCGGTCGGTACATCGAGCGCGGGATCCGTCAGCGCCGAGCCGCCGATCCCGGCGAGATCGACGCCCATCACGCGATGTTCGTGCGCGCCGAGCGCCACAGCGATCCGCGCCGCGGCCGCGAGTTCAGCCGAGTGACGCTGCCCGTAATGCACCGAGAGGGCATGGACCTCGAAGCCCTGCTCGCGCGCGAGCGCAAGCACCGTGGCCGAATCGAGCCCGCCCGACAACAAGATCACGGCGCGGCGCGGCCTTCCCGCGTTGTCGGCAACGGCGCTCATCGCCCGGGCACATCGCCCCAAAGATATTTGTGCAGCTGGATCTGGAAGCGTACCGGCAAGCGATCTTCGAGCACCCAGTCGGCGAGTTCGCGCGCAGCGAGCTGCGCATGACTCGGCGAGAACAGCACCGTGCAGCGGCGCGCGAGATCCCGCTCGCGCAGCTGCGTCCGACTCCATTCGTAGTCCGCTCTATCGGTGATCACGAACTTGATGAGATCGGTGGACGAGAGCCACTCGAGCTCGACGTAGCGATTGCGCGCTTCTTCGCCCGAACCCGGCGTCTTGAGGTCGACAACCTTGATGACACGCGAATCGACTCGCTCGAGCGGCATGGCACCGCTCGTCTCGAGCGAAACGCGATAACCGGCATCGCACAGCGCCGTCATAAGGTCGAACACCGCGGGCTGCGCGAGCGGCTCGCCCCCTGTCACGCAGACATGCGTCGCCTCGAGTTCGCGTACGCGCGCGAGGATTTCATCGAGCGGCCACCATTGGCCGCCATGAAAGGCATAAGCCGTATCGCAGTATTGGCAGCGCAGCGGGCAGCCCGTCAGGCGCACAAAGATTGTGGGAATGCCGACGCTGTCCGCCTCACCTTGAAGCGAGCGGAAAATCTCCGTCAGCTTGAGTCGCGGCATCGCAGCCATCATTCAGCGCATTCGGGCGAGCTGTTCGCGTGCGAGCCGCGCGGCATCGTTCTGCGGGTAGCGGCGAATGACCTCATTGAGCGTCGCGCGTGCCGCCTCGGTGCGATCGAGTTCGGACTCCGCCAAACCTTTTTTGAGCAACGCGTCGGGCGCTTTTGAGGTGTCGGGTGAGCTCGTACCCACCGCCGCGAACGCCTCGATGGCCTTCGCGTAATCGCGCGTCACGTAATGCGCCTGGCCAAGCCAGTACTGCGCGTTGTCGGCGAGCGGATGCGAGGGGAATCGAACGAGAAAATCCGCCATGCCGGCGATTGCCTCGGGATACTTTGCCGCCTTGAGTGCATCAAAGGCTCGCCCGTAAACGACCTCGGCGGACTCGGCGGGCGGGGTCACGGGCGCAGGCACGACCGGGAGCGGCGTGACGGGCGGCGAAGTGATCGGTGATGACGCCATCGCTGCAGGCGACACCGCAGGATCCGTTGCGGCAGGCGCCGAGCTATCGAGGGTCGGGACGGCCGCAGTAGCCGCCGCGGCGGTTGCCATCGCGCTCATGCGCGACTCGAGTGCAGCGATGCGCCGATCGAAATCGGCCGCGAGATCCCGTTGCTGCTGCCGCAGCGATTCGTTTTCGCGCTGCAGCAACTCGAGATCACCGCGCAGGCTACGCGCCTCGGCCTCGAGCGTATCGAGGCGCTGCGATAATTCGACGAGCGCCTGTCCACGCACGGTTTCTTCGAGCTGGCCCACGCGCAAATCGAGGTCATCGAGACGCGCACGCGTTGATTGCGCCGCCACGGGCAACGCAATCAACGCGAAGAGGGCTGCGCAGAGCGCGCGGCGCACGATCAATCAGCCTTCAGAGTAGATGAGCTCGACGCGACGATTTTTGGCGAACGCCGACTCGTCATCGCCGGCCTCGGCAGGACGCTCCTCACCATAGCTCACCGTGGCGAGGCGCGACTCTGCAACGCCCTGCAAGCCGAGGGCTCGACGCACGGCCTGAGCGCGGCGCTCACCGAGACCGATGTTGTATTCGCGGGTACCACGTTCGTCGGTGTGACCCTCGAGTCTGACGCGAAGATTGGAGCGGCTCGCCATGAAACGCGCATGCGCCGCCAGCAATGCCTGATCGTCGTTGCTCAGCGCATCGCTGTCGAACGCGAAGTAGATGATCGTGCGACCGGCCAATTCCGCCGGCAATACGACGGCCCGCCCATCCATCTCACCACCGACCTCACCCGCCGAGACGGCACCGGCAGAATCATCCGGCTGGGCGATTGCGGTGGCGGACGGCTCGGATTTCGCTGTCATCGAGCCCGAAGAATCGGTGACCGGTGGGGCGGACTTGCAACCGACCAGCAAGCCAAGCACGAGAGCGGCGACGAGAATGTTTCGAGTCATGAGTCAAGGTCTCCCAAATTTGCGGAAATTATCGCACGACCGCGCCTAGCCGAAATCGTCACGGCAGAAATGGCCCCCAAGCGGGTTCACGCACATCCCCTCGTGCCGATTGCAGGCGCTGCAGGATCAACCCGTCGACGCTCACCGTGGCGAGCACACCCTGAGCGCGCTCGCGCGCCGCAAAAATCAGCGTGCCGCCATCGGGTGAAAACCCCGGCGATTCATCCTGCCGACCTTTCGACAGTACACGCACCGTCCCGTTCCCGAGGTCTTGCACGGCAATGCGATACGCACTGCCCTCGCGCGTGACATGCGCCAACTGTCGGCCATCCGGGCTGATACGCGGTCGGGCGTTGTACGCACCCGTGAACGTGATGCGCTGCGGCCGAGCACCGACCTCGGGCGCCGCGCGATAAATCTGCGGACCACCGGCGCGATCCGAGGTGAAATAGAGTTGCGTGCCGTCAGGCGACCAGACAGGTTCGGTGTCGATCGCCGGGTGATCCGTCACGCGCAGCAATTCGCCGCTTGCGAGATCGAGTACGTGTACATCGAGGTTGCCACCCGCAGAGGAAAGCGTGAGCGCAAGCCGCCGCCCATCGGGTGACCACGCCGGCGCGTTGTTGATGCCCGCACGACCCGACACGCGACGTCGCTCTGCGGTGCGCACCTTTTGCACGTAGATTGCCGCGGCCCGCGTCTCGAATGACACATAAGCCAGCGACTCGCCATCGGGTGACCAGACCGGCGACATCAACGGCAAACGAGACTGCAGGATCACTCGCGAATTCTCGCCATCGGCATCGGCGACGATCAACTGATAACGCTGCGCCGGTGGCGCACCCTCGACCGACACATAAGCGATGCGCGTCGCAAAAGCGCTGCGCGCGCCAATGATGGTCTGATGGATTCGATCGCTGATGCGATGCGCGGCATTACGCCAGGCGGTGGGCGCGGCACTGATGCGTTCAACCAACAAGCGCTGCCCCGTGAGCAGATTGGTGAGCTCGTAGTTGAAGGTAATCCGACCATCCGCCCCGATCGAAGTGCGACCGATGACAAGGTAGTCAGAGGCGGTGCGCACCCCCACGCTGAAGCGGCCGCTGCGCGCGAGGTTTTGCCGTATTACGGTCGCCGTGGTCTGCGGATCGTCGGTGAAATCTTCGATGGCGATCGGAATCGGCGCCGTGACGCCCGAGGTGATATCGACCTGCAACTGCGCGACGACCCGCGGAGGTGCTAGCGCGACAAAGAAAAAAAGCAACGCACAGGTCAAAACGCGTGCGCTTGAGCTTGAGAATCGACAGCGAAGATCAATCATTGGGCCTGAACCTCAACTCGATGTTGCGCTCGAACAATGACGGCTCGGGCGGCGGCGGCAACGGCGAGGCGCGAAACACCGCCGCCTCAAGCGATTGTCTTACGGCGTCGTCGCCATTGCACTCCTTGACCTCGGCGCGCAGCACTGTTCCGCCTGGCGCTTGCGTCACGGCGACCCGACAGTCGAGCCCAGCGCGCGCCGAGGGCGGTCGAATCCACGCCCGCTGCACACGCGCCTGAATGGCAGCCGCCCATTGCGCAGAAAGACTCGCGGCGCGTGTCGCCGCCACGCGACGCGCCTCGGCGGCCTCGGCTTCGGCGAGCTCATCCGCGAGCGCGCGCTGCAGTGACTGTTCGCGCTCCTGACGGATCCGTGCGTCCTCGCTACGACGACGCTCTTCGGCCGCGAGTTCGTCGGCGAGGCGCTTGGCCTCGGCCTGTTGTTTGGCTTCGACCTCGCGTTTCGCGTCCGCAGCCCGCTTCGCCTCTGCTTCGCGCTGTTTGGCTTCGGCCACGCGCTTGGCTTCGGCCACGCGCTTCGCGTCTGCTTCGCGCTTGGCCTCTGCCGCCAGCTTGATTGGATCGGGCTTCGGTGGTGGCGGTGGTGACGGCTCGACCTCGGTCGCAGGTTCAGGCGAAGGCGCGGGCTCAGCTACTGGCTCGGGCTCGGGTTCGGGCTCGGGCTCGGGCTCGGGTTCAGGCTGCGGCGGAACCGGCCGCGCACGCGACAACTGCCGGAATTCTTTGCCATCGACGACCACTGCCTCGATCGCGAGCGCGACGGGCTCCGGCGGCGCGCGATGCCAGTTCTGCGCACCGAGAACGACGATCAGAATCACGAGTCCTGCGTGCAGCGCGATCGACAGCAAATAGGGACGCAATCGTTCCATCAGCCTCGCCATGCGTCAGCCGCGCGGCCCCGCCTCACCGCCCTGCCCTCAACGCGCACCCGGCGTCGCCACAGGATCGGTCAGAAACCCAACCTTGGCGGCACCCGCACCCTGCAACAACACCATCGCCTCGACGACGCGCCCATAGGGCACGGCACGATCACCCTTCACGAAGACGGGCAGCCCCGGCGCACTGCGCAGCACCGCGGCCACACGCGCTTCGACCAAACGATCTTCGAGCGGCTCGGCAGGTCGATCACCATCATTGAGATAAAGCCGGCCGTCCCGATCGATGGAGAGCACGATCGGTGGACGATTTTGCAACTCGCTGGGATCGATCGCCTCGGCGGCCGCGTCAGGCAGATCCACCTGCACGCCCTGCGTGAGCAAGGGCGCCGTCACCATGAAGATGATGAGCAGCACGAGCATCACGTCGATGTAGGGCACGACGTTCATTTCGCTGATCGGCCGACGATTGCGCCCAGTCTGCGCCATCTTTGCGATGCCTCAGCCGCTACTGCGCGTCGCGTGACGCTGCAGAATCGTCGAGAATTCTTCCATGAAGGCGTCGTAGCGCGCCTCGAGTCGCCACACCTGATCCGCGAAACGGTTGTAGGCGACCACCGCGGGAATCGCCGCAAAGAGGCCGATGGCGGTTGCGATCAGCGCCTCGGCAATACCGGGTGCCACGGTCGCAAGCGTTGCCTGTTGCACCGAGCCGAGACCGACAAACGCATGCATGATCCCCCAGACCGTTCCAAACAAGCCGACATAGGGACTCGTCGAGCCAACGGTGGCCAGACTCGAGAGACCTTTCTCGAGGTATTCGAGTTCCTTGATCTGCTGGGCCTTCATGGCACGGCGCGCGCCCTCGAGCAGCACCTCGGACGACTCGACCCCCTGCTGGCTGAGACGGGCGAACTCGCGGAATCCCGCCTGAAAAATGTGGTCGATGCCACGCGGCTGACCGCGTGCCTCGATGCTCTTGTAGAGCGCAGCGAGATCGCCACCGGACCAGAAATCGCGCTCGAAGCGCTCGAGGTTATCTTTGGCCCGGGCCAGCGACGCCCGCTTGCGAAACACGATGCTCCACGAATACACCGACGCACCGACCAGCAGCAACATCACAAGTTGTACGACGATGGTCGCTTCGAGGATCAATCGCAGAATCGACAGGTCATTCACGGCAAATACTCCCCGATACGCCGCGGTCGCAGCGTCTTGGCATCCACGCACACCACACGGACCTCGGCCTCAAGCAGAAGTTCGGTACCAGACTCACCCGGATTACCGCGCCAAATCTGCTGCGCAAAGCGGACCGTGGTGCGACCCTCCGGGCGCATCGCACACGTCACAACGAGCGAATCGTCGAGCCGTGCGGGCGCAAGGTAGGCAACCTTCACCTCGAGCACCATGAACTGCACACCGCGGACACTCGCCAACTCTTGCTGCGAGATGCCCTGACTGCGCAACCACTCGGTACGACAGCGCTCGAGAAACCGCAAGTAGTTGGCGTAATAGACGACACCGCCGGCATCCGTGTCTTCCCAGTACACCCGTACCGGCCAAAGAAATTCGCTCATGCCTCGCCCTCGAAGAGCGGCAGTCCGCCACCCGGACGCGGCGGGGGCACCAACCCAAAATGCTGATAGGCGGTACGGGTTGCAATGCGACCGCGGGCCGTACGCATCAAAAACCCTTGCTGGATAAGGAACGGCTCGATCACATCTTCGAGCGTGCCACGCTCCTCGCCGATCGCCGCGGCGAGGCTGTCGATACCGACCGGGCCACCATCGAATTTGTCGATGATGGTGGTCAGCAACTTGCGATCGAGCGTATCGAAACCCATCGGGTCGACCTCGAGCAGATCGAGCGCCGCCACGGCCAGCGTTGCGGTGATGGTGCCATCGCCCTTCACCTGCGCGTAGTCGCGCGCACGGCGCAACAGACGATTGGCGATGCGGGGCGTACCGCGCGAGCGCTCGGCGATGCGCTGTGCACCCTCGGGCGCGAGCGGAACACCGAGAATGCCCGCGGAGCGCTGCACGATGCTCCCGAGATCGGCAACGTCATAGAATTCGAGCCGCTGCACAATGCCGAAACGATCGCGCAACGGCGAGGTCAGCAAGCCCGCACGCGTTGTGGCGCCCACCAGCGTGAAAGGCGGCAAAGAAAGCTTGATCGAACGCGCTGCCGGGCCCTCGCCGATCATGATGTCGAGCTGATAGTCCTCCATCGCGGGATAGAGCACCTCTTCGACCACCGGCGAGAGCCGATGGATTTCATCGACGAACAGCACATCGCGCGGCTGCAGATTGGTCAGGATCGCCGCAAGATCACCGGGCCGCTCGAGCACGGGACCGGACGTCTGGCGCAGACTGACGCCGAGTTCGGCCGCAAGAATGTTGGCGAGCGTGGTCTTGCCGAGGCCCGGCGGACCGAAGATCAGCACATGATCGAGCGCCTCGCTGCGGGCGCGCGCCGCGCCGACGAAGATCTCGAGCTGTTCCTTGACGGGTCGCTGCCCGACGTAATCGGCGAGACGCTTCGGACGAATCGCCCGATCGATCGCCTCTTCTTCTCGAACACCGTCGGCACTGACGAGTCGCTCGGTCATCGCAGCGCTCCTTGCAAGGCACGGCGGATCAAATCTTCGGTCGTTGCAGCCGCGTCGCTGGCGTTCGATGTGCCCGCTGCCTTGATGAGCCGGCTCGCTTCGGCCGGTTTGTAACCGAGCGCCACGAGCGCAGCGAACGCTTCACCCTCGGCGCCGCCTGCCGCGCTCTCAGGGATGAATCCCGGTACGGCGGCAAGCTCATCGCCCGAGAGGCGATCACGCATCTCGATGACCAAGCGCTCAGCGGTCTTGCGGCCGACACCGGGAATACGCGTCAGCGCTGCCGTGTCGTTGCTCGATACGCAGGCGGCGAAGCCCTCAACGGTCGTACCCGACAGGATACCGAGTGCAATCTTTGGCCCGACGCCCGAGACCTTGAGCAAGTTGCGGAACAGTTGACGCTCGGCGGCCGTGGCAAAGCCGTACAGCACTTGAGCATCTTCGCGCACCACGAGGTGCGTCAGTAGCCGCACCTCTTCGCCAACGCCCGGCAAACCATAAAAGGTCGACATGGGCGCCTCGAGTTCATAGCCGACACCGCCGACCTCGAGCAGCAATTGCGGCGGCGCCTTGACCGCGATCCGTCCGCGCAATGAGCCAATCATGCGCTGACTCCGGCGCGGCGCGCGTCGACCTGATGGTCGATGAGCCCCGCGAGTCGTCGATGATGCGCATGGCAGAGTGCCACGGCCAGCGCGTCGGCGGCATCAGCCGTCAAGCGCCCGGACACCGCGAGGACGGCCCTCATCATGTGTGCGATTTGCAACTTGTCGGCGCCACCGAAACCGACGGTGGCGAGCTTGATGGCACGCGGCGCGTACTCGGCGATCGGCAAGCCCGCAAGCGCCGCGAGTGCCGCACCACGCGCTTGTCCGAGCTTGAGGGCGCTGTCGACGTTGCGGTTGACGAAGACTTTCTCGATGGCGATTTCATGTGGCGCGTGCTCGGCGATCAATGCCTTGACGCCCTCGTGCAGGCGCGCAAGCCGATCCACCATGGGTAGCCCGTCGACCTCGAGCCGCCCGTGCACGATGCAGCGACAATCCGCACCGACGACATCGATGACGCCATAGCCGAGTCGCCTTGAGCCTGGGTCGATACCGAGAATGCGGCAGTGTGCTGCAGGATGAGTCGCAGGCCTCGAGGCGACCAATTCACCGGGCGAACGTGATGCGACGGACGGCGTCGCGCCTGCGTCCCGGGGAGCGTCGGGTTGATATGCGCGCCAGGACTTGGACCGATAACGCGGCATGCGCTCGCGACCCCGGAAATACGCCGAAAAATGACGTGGGTATGATACCCGGATTCGCGTGGCGCCGGCAGGCAAACGGAGCGCTCGGGCCGCGCCGTCGCCGACCAGGAAGCTCAGCCTCGATTTGGCATGTCGATGGCGCGCTTGTCAGCCGCGAGCGCCGCCTCGTGCAGCGCCTCCGACAGTGTCGGGTGCGCGTGGATGGTGCGCTGCAGATCCTCGGCGCTCGCCGAGTACTCCAGTGCGAGTACCGCCTCGGCAATCAGCTCACCGGCCATCGGGCCGATGATGTGTACGCCCAAGATCTGATCATCATCCTTGGCGACGATAACTTTGACGAAACCCTGACTCGATTCCATGGCCCGGGCACGACCACTCGCGAGAAAAGGAAAGCTGCCCACTTTGTACGCACGACCACTTGCCTTGACCTGCTCCTCGGTCTGCCCGACCCAAGCGATCTCGGGCGCGGTATAAATCACCGAGGGAATCGCCGCGTAATTGACGTGCGCATAGAGCCCGGCGATGCGATCGGCGACCGCAACACCCTCTTCCTTGCCCTTGTGCGCCAGCATGGGACCGCGGATGCAATCGCCCACCGCCCAGACATGCTCGGCGTCGGTGTGGCAATGCTCATCGACCTTGATGAAGCCGCGCTCGTCGAGTTCGACGCCCGTACCTTCGCCAAGCAGATTGCCGGTGTAGGGACGACGACCGATACACACAATAAGCTTGTCCACGGTCAATGATTGTGTCGCTCCCGCTGCATCGACGTAGCTCACCTCGACCGCACCCTTGCTCACCTTGGCACCGCTGACCTTGGCACCGAGGCGCAGATCAATGCCCTGCTTCTTGAAATGTTTGAGCGCTTCCTTGGCGAGCTGCTGGTCGGCCATCGCGAGAAAATCGGGCATTGCCTCGAGCACGACAACCTCGGCACCTAGGCGACGCCACACGCTGCCGAGCTCGAGGCCGATGACGCCTGCGCCGATCACGCCAAGCCGCTTCGGCACCGCCGCAAACTCCAGCGCACCCCAACTGTCGACGATGTGCTCCCCATCGAAAGGCGCGCTCTTCAACGCCATCGGCTGCGAGCCACTCGCGAGCACGACATGCTTCGCCGAGAACGTCTTGACACTGCCGTCATGGGCCGTGAACTCGACCACACGCCCCGCGAGCAACTTGCCATGCCCCTGCAGCGCAGTGACACCGGCGCCCTTGAGCAACTGCACGATGCCGCCCGTCATGGTCTTGACGATGCCGCCCTTGCGCTTCTGCATCGCGGCAACATCCATCGCCACCGGACCGGTCTTGATGCCGTGTGCTGCGAACTCGACCTGCGCTCGATGAAAAAGCTCGGACGATTCGAGCAGCGCCTTGGAAGGAATGCAGCCCGCGTTCAGACAGGTACCGCCAAACGCGGTGCTGCCGTCATAGTTTTTCCACTCGTCGATGCAGGCGACCTTGAGGCCGTTTTGTCCGGCACGAATTGCCGCCGGGTAACCCGCCGGACCGCCGCCAATGACGATGACGTCGAAATCAGCCATGTGCGTCACCCGCCCTCAAAGTCCGAGCAGCATGCGACCCGGATCCTCGAGCGCATCCTTGATCGCCACCAGAAACTGCACCGCCTCGCGACCATCGATGATGCGATGGTCATAGCTCACCGCGAGGTACATCATCGGGCGTACCACGATCTGGCCATTCACGACGACCGGACGCTCTTGAATTTTGTGCATACCGAGAATCGCGCTCTGCGGGGCGTTCACAATAGGCGTCGAAAGCAGCGATCCGAAAACGCCACCATTGGTGATGGTGAAGGTCCCGCCCTGTAGATCCTCGAGCGCAAGACCACCGGCGCGCGCGCGCGTACCGTAATCATTGATTCGTCGCTCGATCTCGGCAAAACCCAGCGCCTCGGCGTTGCGCAGCACCGGCACGACAAGCCCACGATCGGTGGAAACCGCGACGCCGATGTCATAGAACTCGTGATAGATGATGTCGCTGCCGTCGACAGCCGCATTCATCACCGGGAACTTGCGCAGCGCCTCGATGCTCGCCTTGACGAAGAACGACATGAAGCCGAGCTTCACACCGTGCTGCTTTTCGAATCGGTCCTTGTGACGCGCGCGCAATTCATTGACCGCGGTCAAATCGACTTCATTGAAGGTCGTGAGCAATGCCGCAGTCTGCTGCGCCTGCACGAGACGCTCGGCGATGCGCTGCCGCAGCCGCGTCATCGGCACGCGCTGCTCGGCACGCGGACCCGAGGGTGCCGCCACAGCGGGCGCGGCAACCACCGGACTCGGCGCGGGCGCCTTGCGCGTCGACGCCGCGGCCACCACATCCGACTTGGTCAAACGCCCATCACGACCCGAACCGGTGACCGCCGACGGATCGACACCCGTTTCTTCGACGACGCGGCGTACCGCGGGACTCAGCTTCTCGGCCGAGGCACCCTTGGCAGCAGCCGCAGGCGTCGCCGCCGCAGCGGCCGCCGGCGCAGCCTTGGCGGCGCTCACCTCAGCCGCGCCCGGCTCGAAAATCGCCAGCAGATCGCCGCTTTTGACGGTGGCACCCTGCTGCACCTTGTATTCTTTGATGACACCCGCCGCGGGTGCCGGCACCTCAAGCACGACCTTGTCGGTCTCGAGATCAGCGAGGTTTTCATCGCGGCTCACGGCCTCTCCCGGCTGCTTGCGCCAGGCGACCAAGGTCGCATCGGCGACCGATTCGGGGAGTTGGGGAACGCGGATTTCCATGGTCATTTCGAGTGTTTCCTGATCAACGCTTGCGCCGTCCGCCAGTGGCGGCACGCGCAGGCTCTTCTTTGGCATCTGGGCTGACAGCGGGCACTTCGGCAAGACGCTTGGTGATCCGCGTATCGTGTTCTCGCGGCGGCGACTTGAGCGCGGCGTTCACGAGACCCGCCTGCTCGACATCGTGAATCTTGCCGATGCCCGTGGCGGGTGCCGCAGCGGGTGCGCGACCTGCATACAGCAAAGCGCGATCCGGTCCAAGCGGTCGCTCGAGACGATGGCGGATCTGGTACCACGCGCCCTGATTCTGCGGCTCTTCCTGACACCAGACGATTTCGCGGGCGTTCGGGTAGCGCGCAAGCACAGCGACGTATTCCTCGGCCGGAAACGGATAGATCTGCTCGAGACGAACGAGCGCCACGTCGTTTTGACCGGACGCACGACGCGCCCGCAGCAGATCGAAATAAACCTTGCCACTCGAGAAAACGACGCGCCGTACGCCCTCGCGCTCCACCGCATCAACTTCGTCGATGATGTTCTGGAATGAACCCTTGGCGAGTTCGTCGAGCGAAGACACCGACAGTTCATGACGCAGCAGACTTTTCGGCGTCATCACCACAAGCGGCTTGCGGAACTCGCGCAGCATCTGGCGACGCAGCATGTGGAACATCTGCGCCGGCGTCGATGGCACACAAACCGACATGTTCGCCTCGGCGCAGAGTTGCAGGAAGCGCTCGAGACGCGCCGACGAATGCTCGGGTCCCTGCCCCTCGTAACCATGCGGCAGGAACAGCGTGAGTCCGCAGAAGCGGCCCCACTTCGATTCACCGGAGCTGATGAACTGATCGATGATCACCTGTGCGCCGTTCGCAAAATCGCCGAACTGCGCCTCCCAGATGACGAGCACGCCGGGATCGGTCTGCGAATAACCGTACTCGAAAGCGAGCACGGCTTCCTCCGAAAGGACCGAATCGATCACTTCGAAGCGCGGCTGTCGCTCGGCGATGTGCTGCAACGGCACGTGGATCGCACCCGTGCTTTGTTCGTGCAAAACCGAGTGTCGATGGAAGAAGGTACCGCGTCCGGAGTCCTGCCCCGAGATGCGCACCGCATAGCCATCCTCGAGCAAGCTTGCGTAGGCGAGCGACTCGGCACAGCCCCAATCCAGCGGCAGCTCGCCCGCCACCATCTTGGCGCGATTGTTGATCACCTGCTGCACTCGCGGGTGCAGCACATGCCCCTGCGGCACGGCAACCAAGCGAGCACCGAGCGCATGCAGGCGCGCCTTGTCGACGGCGGAGCGAACAGGCGCTGCCCAATCGGCGCCGCGCATATAGGTGCTCCAGTCGACGGTGTACTTGTTGCCGATCATGCCAAGCGAGGCTTTGGCCTGCGGCCGGCCTTCATCGAGGCCCGCTCGATACTGTTCGACGAATCCGTCCGCCTCGAAGGGCGTGAGCACGCCATCGGCGACCAATCGATCGGCGTACAGCTTGCGCGTGGTCGGATGCTTGCGGATGACGTTGTACATCACCGGCTGCGTTGCCGCCGGCTCGTCCGCCTCGTTGTGACCGAGCCGTCGGTAACAGACGAGATCGATCACGACATCTTTGTGAAAGCGCTGGCGATATTGCATCGCGAGACGCGCCACGAACACCACGGCCTCGGGATCATCGCCGTTGACATGGAAAATCGGCGCCTCGAGCATCTTGGCGACGTCCGAGCAGTACATCGTCGAGCGCATGTCCTCGGGGCGCGAGGTAGTGAACCCCACCTGATTGTTGACCACGATGTGCAGCGTGCCGCCGGTGTAATAACCCCGCGCCTGCGAAAGCTGCATGGTCTCCATGACGACGCCCTGCCCGCCAAAGGCCGAGTCGCCGTGGATCAGACAGGGCACCACGCGCTCGCCGAGCGTATCGTTGCGACGCTCCTGACGCGCACGCACCGAGCCCTCGACGACCGGGTTCACCACTTCGAGGTGCGATGGGTTGAACGCGAGCCCCACGTGGACATTGCCGCCCGGAGTGCGTAGATCCGCCGAGAATCCCTTGTGATATTTGACGTCGCCCGAGCCTTTGATCTGCGAGGTGTCGTACTTGCCCTCGAACTCGGAGAACAACACCGAGGGCGCCTTGCCGAGCACATTGACGAGCACGTTCAAGCGGCCACGATGCGCCATGCCGATGACGAACTCTTCGACGCCAGCACCGCCTGCCGTCTGAATCAGGTCATCGAGCAGCGGGATGAGCGCGTCACCACCTTCCAGCGAGAAGCGTTTTTGACCGACGTATTTGGTGTGCAGATAGCGCTCGAGGCCCTCGGCCGCCGTCAGCTGCCAAAGAATGTTCTTACGCTCCTCGGCAGAGAACACATGATGCATGCGACCGGACTGGAACTGGTCCTGCAGCCACAGGCGCTCCTCGGTATTCGAGACGTGCGCAAACTCGGCACCGACCGAGCCGCAATACACATGCTCGAGCGTGGCAATGATTTCACGCAGCTTGGCCCGCCCCGGAACATTGTTGACTCGGCTACCGGTCAAAAACGGCGTGTCGAGATCAGCCTGAGTGAGTCCGAAGTATGAGAGATCGAGCACGCGTGGACGCTCGCGTTGCATGAGGCCGAGCGGATCGAGCTTGGCGACCAGATGTCCGCGATTCGCATAGATCTGCACCAGGCGCGACACGGCGCCTTGCTTGGCTCCCGCATCACCCTCGGGGGCTGCAGCCACGGCAACTCCGACCTGTCGCGCCGCCTGAGCGCGCGCAGCGATCGCATCCTGGATCGCCCGATGGGACGCCTCCGGTGCGGCAGGCCGCGGCAGCGAGGCGAAGTACTCGCGCCACGCGGGGCTCACCCCGGATGGGTCGGCCAGATACTGCTCGTAGAGTGATTCGACGTAGTCGGCGTTGCTGCCGTAAAGCGGAGAGGTAGCGAGCTGATCGCTGCGCGTGGCGCCCATGCGAAAGAAAACCCCCGAAACTCTGCAAAGAGCCCGCATTCTACCCGAATGAGGCACCGCGGCGCGGACGGGAATGGCACTTGGGGTGGCGCCCCCGGCCGGAGTTGAACCGACGACCATGGAGTGCGCCGTCGAGCGGAGACGCCAAAGGTAATGGCGCCCCCGGCCGGAGTTGAACCGATGACCATGGAGTGCGCCGTCGAGCGGAGACGCCAAAGGTAATGGCGCCCCCGGCCGGAGTTGAACCGACGACCTACCGCTTAGGAGGCGGTCGCTCTATCCACTGAGCTACGGGGGCAAGCCCCAAAGAGGGGTGGAATGGTGGAGCGGAGGAGGATCGAACTCCCGACCTTCGCATTGCGAACGCGACGCTCTCCCAGCTGAGCTACCGCCCCACACGAGGGCGGCGATTCTAGCACCCCGCCGCGCCACGTCGACCCCCCGCCGCGTCAATATCGCAGCACGCGCACCGCGGGTGGATCGAAACGATTGACCGAGACCAGGTAAAGCCCATCGAACTCGTCCTCATCGACACGGGTGACATAGCGCCCGCGACTGAGCTTCGCCAGCAACGCCGGTAGCGTATTCGAGTGTCCGATCACGACCACCGTCCGACCGCGGTGCCGCTCGAGCAGCCGCTCGGCGAGCTCGTCGACCTCGCGCCCCGGATACTCAATAAGTTTGATGCCGAGTCGCTCGGCGAGCGGTGTGCCGGTTTCGCGCGCGCGTCGGGTGTCACTCACGTAGATTGCGGCAACGCCGCTCTGCGCAAGCAGCCTCGCGAGACGTGCGGCCCGTTCGCGCCCCGCCGGTGACAATGACGGATCGACTTGCTCGGCGGATTTTTCGGCATGTCGCAACACCATCACTGTGGTGGCGCCGCCAAACCAATACGCCCCAAGCCGAAATGCGGCGAACAGCAGCACAACCGAGACCACCAGCACGATCGCACCCACCCATAGTGGTGCCAGAAAGGGCCGACGAGCGCGAGTGATGCCAGGAGGCTGCATGCACGCAGAGTGTAGCGCGTCGTTTATATTGTCCGTGTGAATCCCATCGTCTACGCCATCCCGGTGTTCATGCTCACCATCCTCGCCGAGGCGTGGGTGGCGCATCGACGTGGCATTGCGACTTACGACATTCCGGACGCTCTGACCAGCCTGAATTTCGGCATCCTCAGTCAGGTAGCGGGCGTATTCGTGCGGGTATTCACTTTCGGCATCTACGTCTGGGTGTTCGAGCACTGGCGGCTCGCCACATTGCCGGAGAACTCACTGTGGGTGTGGATCATTGCCCTGCTCGCCTATGATTTCATCTATTACTGGGTCCACCGCTTCGGCCACGAAGTGAATCTGATGTGGGCCGCGCATCAGGTTCATCACTCCTCCGAATACTTCAACCTGTCGACCGCCTTGCGGCAAACCGCCACGGGTGCGTTCGCCTCTTGGCCGTTCTATCTGCCGATGGCCCTCTGCGGCGTGCCGCCCATCGTGTTTGGCGCCGTCGCACTGATCGACCTGCTTTACCAGTATTGGGTGCATACCGAACTCGTGCGCAAACTCGGCTGGATCGACCGTGTCTTCGTGACCCCGTCGAACCACCGCGTGCATCACGGCCAAAATGATTACTGCATCGATCGCAACTACGGCGGCATCCTCATTCTTTGGGATCGCCTGTTCGGTACCTACGCGGAAGAACGCGATGCGGAGCCGGTGGTGTATGGCATCCGCAAGCCCCTCGCGAGCTACAACCCGGTCTGGGGAAACCTGCACGTCTATCGCGACCTTACGATGAAATCTTTGACCGCTAGCTCATGGTCGACCGCACTCGCTCGTTGGTTCGAACCACCGAGCGGCCGCGGCGTTGTCCTGCCGCACCTCGATCCGCAAAGCGTGCGGCGTTTCGACACCGGCACCCCACGAGGCGTGCGCCGCTATGCCATCGGTCAGTACGCGCTGCTGGCGCTTGGCACGACCTGGTTTCTCGCGGTCGCCCCGCAACTGTCGCTCGTCGATCGCCTCATCGGCGCGGCGCTGATCGTGGTCTCGACACTCGGCATCGGCTGGATGCTGGAGGGGAGACGACATGCCATGGCGTTCGAGCTGCTGCGTTGTGCGCTCGTGCTAAGCGTCATCGCAATAGCCGTTGGCGGCGCCTAGCGCTCAACGTCGGGGTGGTAGGGGGGGCGTAACGTCCCTGCAGCGCGCCGCTGTCGCAACTCGCTCGGCGTCACGCCAAATCGTTCGCGAAAAGCCTTGGTGAAGTTTGCTGCCGTCGAATAACCAAGAGTGTCACTGATCGCCGCGACCGTCATGTCGGTGCGCGCCGCGAATTCATAGGCCTGACGCAGCCGCTCCTCGCGCAACCAGCCAAATATGGGCTGGCCCAGAAAACCCTGAAAGCATTCGTTGAGACGGCGTCGGTTGGTGCCGACCAGACGCGCCAGCTGCTCAAGTGACGGCGGCGTGGCGATCGAGTCACGCAAGATTTTTTGCGCCGCCGTAACCAGTACCTCATCGAGACTGGTCACGCCCTGCTCCTCCCCTGCCGATGATTCCGCTGCCTCGGCTAGCGCGCTCCGTCGACGGGCGGCAAGCTCGAGATGCACGCCCACCCGAGCCAAGACCTCTTCGGCGGCGAAAGGCTTGGTGATGAAATCGACGCCGCCTGCCGCAAAGCCTTCGAGGCGCTCGCCGAGATCCGTGACCGCGGTCAAAAATATGATCGGTATCGCTGCTGTCTGCGGATTTGCCTTTAGACGACGACACACGGTATAGCCGTCCATGCGCGGCATGCGGATATCGAGCAAGATGAGACCCGGTTGCAGCACCAGCGCCTGCTGATAACCGCGCTCTCCGTCCCTGGCCACCGAAAAGCGCAGATCCCGCAGCGTCATCAACTCCATGAGCAGACGCAGATCAACGAGCGAATCGTCGATGATGAGTACATCGGCGCGCGAGGCCATCAGGGCGGTCTCGACTCGGCAAGGTGATTGAGCGTCACGAAATCAAGGTCGGTCGCCGCCTCCTCCACCCGGTCGGCAAAAACAGCACATTCGGGCACGCGATGTCGCAATCTTTGCGCCCACTCGACGATGGCCGTCAACTCGCCGAATTCGATCATCTCTTGCAACTCGGCGAGTTCTGCCGAGCCTGGCCGAAGCGACGGCGCCGATGGCAGCGCAGTCGCCGGCGCGCTTGCACGGATCCAGGTCACTGCGAGCAGATTGCCCAAGATGTGCAGAAACCCGGCGTGATCGAGCGGCTTGAGAAAACACGCTGCGAAGCGTCGCTCCATCGGCCAGAAATCTGGCGGCGACGGCGGCGCCGCAGAAATCAGCGCACACGGCACGGTCAGTTCTAGCTCGTGAACGCCCTCCAGCACTTTCCAACCGTCGCCTTCGGGCATGAACTGATCCGTCACCACGACATCGTAGCGTGCCCCACCGCGCAACATGCCCACGGCCTCGTTGCCGCCCTCCGCTTCATCGACCTCGAAGCCCACAGTGCGCAGCAAGTTCGTGACGATGGTGCGGCTTCCGACCTCATCATCGACGATCAGGACCCGACGCCGCGCACCTTCGTAACCAATCACCGCGCGCGAATCGTCCGCAAGTGCTGATCGCTCGGGAGATCGACCCTCGACCTCATCGACCAGAATGGAAAATTGGATCGTCGTGCCGCGCCCTAGCGCGCTGTCGAGTGTCAGTTCACCGCCCATGAGCCCAACCAATTGTCGCGCCACCGTAAGCCCCATCCCCGCACCCTTGCCGCCGTACCGGGCGCCGCGACCGACACGCGCGAAGGGTTCGAAAATCTTTGCCTGGTGCTCCTGCGCAATACCCTCACCGGTGTCGGCAACGACGAAGTGGATTCGCCAGCGTTGCTCGCCAACAGGCTCGACGCGGTAGTCGAGGCGGATCGTGCCATCCTGGGTATGACGGGCGGCATTCGAGAGCAGATTGTCGAGCACCTGTCGAAGACGCCCCGCATCGAGCCGCAGCTCGTTCGGGCACGCCTTCTCCACGGACGAGAGATCGCGCAGCTCTAAACGATTACGATTACGTATCGCCAGCACGCGCGCAACCGTGCCAATCGAGGCCATGAAGTCGGGTAACGAGACCGGCTCCTCGCGCAACTGCAGTGCACCGGACACACCGCGTGCGTAATCGAGGATCTCGTCCACCATGCCGAGGAGGTGCCGCCCGCTCTGCAGGATGCTCTTGAGCTCCGGTGAGTCCGGACCACCCGACTCACCGCTGCGCCGCTCGGGACGCATCAATAGTTGCGTATTGCCGAGCACAGTGTCGAGCGGCGTGCGCAACTCGTGACTCATCCTTGCAAGAAACGAGATCTGCGCAGCGGCGACCGTCTGCGCACTCGACAACTCGCGTTGAACCCGTCGTACGCGCTCGACGATAGCCATCATCACCAGCGTCGACACAATCATCTGTGCGATAGGCGAGATCAGCTCCTCGGTGAGCATCGGCGGCAACCGCAGCATCACGGACGGCAGCCGCAGTACACCAACCGTGCCCATGATCACGAAAACCATGACCACCCAATACCCGGTTTTCTCACCAAGTTGTGCGGTCCGCCAACTAGACCAAGCAAGCAGCAAGACGAGCGGCACGGCAAGTGACGACCAAAGCGTGGTACCCACGCGGTAGTCGATAGAAATTGTGTAAATCATGGCGATCAGCACGATGCCGGCCAGACCCTTTAACAGCCGACCACGGCGCGGCGCCGGCTGCACCGACAGGATGACGCGATCGACAAAACCGAAAAAACCGAGCAGGGAACACATTCCCCCAATGACCGTCATGGTGACCGGGAACGGCAACGTCTCGGGCCAAAAGTAACGCATCATGAAGCCCGTGCGCGTCGTCTCGATGATTGTTTCGCCAAGTAATCCGAGGCCCAACATGGCGTAGTGAGGCTCACGTGCAATCAGCGACATCAGCAGTGAAAACAGGATCACCAGCATCAGCGCGCCACCCGACAGAGCGAGCCAAATATCCGTCTCGATGCGGTGATGTCGATAGGCCGCCGGCACCCAGAGTGCGGTATCCAAGACCATCAGCGAAGTACTCTTTACCCGGATCAAAATATCCGTGTTGTCGCCGGGTGCGATGCTGACCGGCAGCACGCCGTAGCGTTGGGCGTTGTCGCTGCGCGTTGCCAGCGGTACGTCAAGGCCCACCGCATGAACACGCCAAGCGCCGTTCGCAGTGCGATATTGCAATTGGACCTCGGACAGCCGTTGGTGGCCGACCTCAACCCAGCGTTCGACAGTTTCCGCCGAAGAATTGCTCAGCCGCAGCCTCAACCATGCAGCGCGCGCTTCGAAACCCGGTCGGGCGTCCGCCGGGGTGAGCGGAGCCCAACGACAGGTCTCCGATCCCAACTGCTCGCGGCGCAGGTCACGGGGCGTAAAACACCACTCGATGTGCTCCCTCACGAACAGCCGCTCGCTGATCGCGCTGACGTCCGTCGCCGCAAACGATGGCCCGCCGAACCCTGCGGCCAGCAAAAGCCCCCAGACCCAATACCAACGGAAGCACGCCCTCATGACGATCGCGAGTGAACCGTATTTCATTGCAATCTTGGATCGGTAATGCATCCGAAACGGAACTTTCGGTGCGGCGAGCAATGCGGAGGGTGCGGCAGGGAATGATGGCGCCGGACGGCGCCGTGGACAATGACTCGTATGAACACGCATACCACCGACGAAGACACCCTGTCCCACGACTCTGTCACGACGCTGCGGGCGGTGCCCCGCCGCGCTCGCCCTGCCTCGGCGCTCGCCGTTGAAGAGGAACTCTCGGCGATGCACCAATCTGCG
>Ga0172372_10000380_pt1 | contig 68983 bp, 56 predicted proteins | sample LakKiv5m_2_FD_114544 | JGI IMG/M metagenome (GOLD analysis project Ga0172372, IMG submission 114544) | Freshwater microbial communities from Kabuno Bay, South-Kivu, Congo - kab_092012_9.5m | ecosystem: Environmental > Aquatic > Freshwater > Lake | place: Democratic Republic of the Congo...
AGGCGAGGTGTTCGGCTCGGACGGTAGCTACCTCGGAGAGCTGCGGGAGGACCGGCTCCTACGGAAGCGGTCACGGATGGGAACCGCGGGACGCGGATTTTCGACGTCCAGGGTCCGCGGCGCGAGTGGCGTACGTGGAACGCGCGGGAGTCGGGCAATGCCTGCCGGCTACGACGACTTCGTCGATCCGACGGAGACCGCCTGACGGTGGACTCCCGGGGCCTTGCGCTCGTTCGGGCGCTTCAACCCGACGATACTCGTTGCCGTCTCGCATACCGGACGGGATCCGTAAGAGGGGCCGAACGGAAGCTGGTGATCGGCGCGGTATTTTCTGCCTTTCAGCTGGTACCTCCTATAGTTTCCGTTGGCCTCCGGCCAAACACCCCGAAGTCGTGGCGGCATCGCGCTTGACGAGGCTTTCGGTATCGCCTATGATACCACGGTGATCATCGTCCTCGACACGAACGTCCTCGTCTCGGCCCTCAAGTCGCGTCGGGGAGCTTCGTTCCGCCTGCTCTCGCTCGTCGGCACCGGGCGTTTCGGGATCGCGCTCTCGGTGCCCCTCGTGCTCGAGTACGAGGGCGTCGCGGACCGGATGCTCGCCGACCTCGGCGTCTCGGGCAGCGACCTCTCCGACATCCTCGACTACCTCTGCTCCGTGGGCATTCACCGACCCGTCTTCTTCCTCTGGCGGCCGACACTCCCCGACCCGAAGGACGACATGGTGCTCGAACTCGCTGTCGATGCCGGCGCCGAGGTCATCGTCACCTTCAACACACGCGACTTCGTCGGCGTCGACCGGTTCGGCGTCCGCGCGCTGACGCCGCGTGAGTACCTTCAACAGATCGGAGAGTCCCCATGAGCACCATCAGCATCCGCCTCCCCGAGTCCCTTCACCACGGCATCCGCGAGGCTGCCCGCCGGGAGGGCATCTCGATCAACCAGTTCATCGCAAGTGCGGCCGGAGAGAAGCTCGCGGCTTGGGCCACCGAGGAGTATCTGGCAGCCCGGGCGCGGCGGGGTGATCGCGGGAAGTTCGAGGCTGCGCTCGGCCGGGTAGCCGACCGGAACCCCGACCCCGAGGACGCGATCTGATTGGTTCACACTCGCTTTCGCGGCGAGCGGACCTCCGGCGCGTCGAGCACATGGCTCCATTGTCCCCATGAACCCCACGGCAGGCCGAACGGATCATGGTAGCCATTTCGCTTCACTGCCTGGCAACTCCAGGACGCCAAAAACCGCTTCAGCGAGGTGGTCGAACAGGCGCTGCAATCCGGCCCGCAGACGGTGACTCGCCGGGGCGAGCCCGTGGTCGTGGTCGTCGCCATCGACACGTGGCGCCGTGTCACCGGGCCTACGCCCAGCTTCAAGGCGTTCCTCCGCTCGGCTCCCCTCGAAGGGGTCGATCTGTCCCGTGACTTCAGCGAGCGATCCGACGTCGTGCTCCCATGATGCTGCTCGACACCTGCGTGGTCTCCGAGCTGGCCAGACCTGCGCCGGACCCAAGGATTCTGGCCTGGTTGGACTCGGTGAATGACGACGCGTTGCGGCTCTCGGTGGTCACGCTGGGCGAAATCAAGAAGGGCGCCGACCTGTTGGAGGACGGACCGAGGAAGGTACGTGTCGAGGCGTGGCTGGACGAGCTGCGCGCGACCTTCGCCGACCGTATCCTCCCTGTCGATGAGGCGGTCGCAACGCGGTGGGGGGAGATCAGCGCGGCCTCCCGTCGCGCAGGCCGCGCGAGACCGCCGATCGACTCCCTGCTCGCAGCCACCGCGGTGTGTCACCAATTGCAGCTCGCGACTCGGAACGTCGCCGACTTCGAGAGTACCGGAGCCGTGATCGTCAATCCCTGGGAATCGGTGTTGCGCTGACCCGGCGGACTCGCGGACGGTTCACGGGCGCCTCCACCTCGAGCCGATAGCGTGCCGATGACCCCTTTGGCGGGCCGATCGGCGCTTGGTGAACGCTCGGCCATTTGCCTTGGTTCATCGCGCGGGCGCCGGTCATCGTGGGAGCCTCGAGAGCACCTCGGGTAGGCGCCTCACGGAAACACCGGCCGCGTGACGGCACGCACCGCGAGGTCGGAGTCCAACGGAGGAAACCCGTCGCCCCCCACCGCCTCGGCGAAGTCGCCGTCCACGGTCAGGGTGACGAGGGGCGCGTCGGCGCGAAGGCCATGGTCAACACGGGATCCTCCCAACGCCCGACGAGCACGGGGCGGGGGTCTCGTCGATCAGCGCGAGACCGCGGCCGTCCGCGAGCGCGTCCATCCGCAGGGTCACGCCAGAGACTACGCTGGCACCGTCCGCGGGGTCGAAGCGGTCGGCCTGCCCGATCCACAGGCCTGCCCAGTCCGGCGCCTAGCCGTCGACGGTCCCGAGGGACGTGCACCAGCCAGCCAGCCACGTCGCCCGACCGCCAGCGGTGGTGAGGGTGCCGCCTACCCACTCACCTTCGATCGCGTCGGGGTCCTGGAGGGGAAGATCGGCGACGACGACCCCCTCGAACGTGACCTCCGCCACGTCCCCGATGGTGAACACCGCGGAGCGCCATGAACGGCTCCCCATCCACCGTCTCGGTGGTCCAGAGCTCGATTGCGGCCCCCAAATCGTCCGCGACGACCTCGTCGAAGTAGCGGGAGTCCGTGATCTCCGCGACGCAGCGATGTCCCCCGCTGGACGCGCAGCCGGCGCGACCCTACCCAGGACTCTTGTCGCACCCCAACGCCCGGCGGTATCGTCGGGACGTGCTCCTCCAACGCCCTCGTCCACCTCGTCCGCAGGAGGGTTCGTGATCGTCACGCTGTTGTCCCAGGCGCTGGCCGCCGAGCCGGAGGAGGAGGCCGCCCCGACGCCGGTCGCGGCCCACTCCGACACCGACACCGAACGCGGCCTGGACGCCAGCGCGGCCGAACGGGCCCACCTGACCCGGCTGGGCGTGTTCGCCGGGGCGAGCGCGCTGACCGGGGGCGCGATGATGGCGGTGGCCTGGGACGACCCGGGGGCCCGCAACTTCGCCGTCCAGAGCGTGGCCTGGGCCGGAGTGGACGCGGTCATCGTCGGCGCGGCGTGGAAAGGCGCGGGGCGGGTGAAGTCCCCCGCTGAGATCGCCGCCACCCGCGAGGTGCTCCAGCTCAACGTCGGGCTCGACGCCGGGTACGTCATGGCGGGCGCCACCATGGGCGTGCTCGGCCGCCACCAGGACATGCCCGGGCTGGAGGGCGCCGGGTGGGGCATCGTCGCCCAGGGCCTGGGCCTGCTGGTGCTCGACGTGATCGTCCTCCGGCAGATGCCCCGCGCGGTGGACTGACCTAGGTCCCGTCCGCCTTGGCCGGGAGCGCGGACAGGTAGGTCCAGAGCGCCGCGCGCTCCTCGGCCTTCATCGCCGCGGCGTAGGGGCGTATCCCGTCCATCGGCGGCCGCAGCGCGACGCCGCTCTTGCTCTTGGCCTCCAGCATCGCGCGCTCGAAGTCCTCCATCGTCCACCCCGCCAGGCCGTCGGGGCCCGGGGTGAGGTTGGCCGCGGGCGGCCAGCTCGGGTCCCCGCCCGGCACGGGCCCGCCCGAGAAGTCGGGCCGGTGGCAGCCGGTGCACGGCTGCGCGAGGTGCTCGCCGAAGGCGGCGACCGCGCTGGGGTCGGGGGGCTCGGCCTGGTGGGGGGCGGCGTGGTCGGGCAGCTCCTCGGCGGAGAGGAGGAGCTCCCCCGTGGCCACGAGGACGGTCCCCACCGGCCCCAGCGAGACGGGACCCACGGTCTTGTCCACCGGCGGGAGGGTCCGGATGTAGGTGACGATGTCCGAGAGCTCGCGATCGGACATCCGGAAGAAGTCCACCGACGGCATCGGGGCGGGGTGCCCGTCGGGCTTGACGCCGTGCCGGACGATCCGGTCCCAGTCGCCGGCGGTGTACGTCGCCGTCACGCCGCCCTTGCCGGTGGTGAGGTTCGGGCCGAGCAGCGTGCCGATGGCCGGGTCGTCGATCATCGTGCCGCCGCCGAAGTCGGCGCCGTGACACTCCACGCAGGCGTAGCGGGCGAGGACGAGGTGCTTCCCGCGCTCGGCCGCGCGCTCCTGCGCGACCGCGGCCAGGTCCACCCCGGCGAGGGGGTCGGGGGTCGGCGCGGCCGGGTCGACGAGGGCGGGATCGGGCACCGGGGTAGCGGCGACCTTCTCCGCGCGCAACGCCTCGATCTCGGCCTCGGTGAGCGGGAACGGGATGGGGAAGTCCACCTTGTGGGGGGTGTAGGTCTTCCCGAGGCGGCTCGCGGCGGCGGACTTCGCCCACACGAACCCACCACCGAGCAGCACCACGACCACCAGCACCAGCCCACCGAGGAACTTCAACACCCGCTTCATTCTGCACTCCCGCCGCCCGGGGCCGGGTCGGCTCCGCACATGGTACGGCATCCGGCGAGCGCGGGATCGGCGTTCCGCGCAGAAAGAACCCATCGGCCCCCCGCCTCGCTCGCTCAACCCCGCGCCGACCCGCGCGTGTCATCCGTGGAGGTCCCCTGGCCCGATCCGCCGCCACCCGCGCCCGCGCGCTGCTCGCCCGGCTCCCCGCCCGCGCGGACGGGCCCGACGCCGCACGGCGCCTCCTCGATCGCGACGCCCTGTGCGCCGAGTGGGAGCGCGCCCACGCCGCGCACGACCCCCAGATCGGTCCCCTCGCCCGGGAGCTCGACCTCGTCTACGTCCGCGTCGGCCCGGGCGACGCCCACCTGCGCCTGCTGGAGGAGACCCTCCGCAGCCCGGCCCTCGCCGCGACCGACCGTCGGCCGCTCCTCCTCTCCCTCGCCCGACTCCACGCGCTCCGCGGGCGTCATCACGCCGCGCTCGCCGCCGCCGAGGCCGCCCGGGACGGGGGCGACCCGGAAGCCACGTGCGCCGTGATCCTCTCGTTCTGCCTGCGCGCCCTCGACCGCCTGCCCGAGGCGCGCCGGGAGGCGGAACGCGCCCGCGCCCATCCCGACCCCGAACGGCGGGCTGCCGGTGAGGTGGCCTTCGGCGCGATCGCCATGGCCGAGCAGCGGTGGGTGGAGGCTGCGGCCGCCTTCGGGCGTGCGAGCACGCTGGCGCGCCTCGCGGACGCTCCCCGCGTCGACGGCATCGCCGAAGCCAACCTCGCGCTGGCCGCCCTCGGCGCGGGCGACCCCGAAGCGGCCCGCACGGCAGTGCAACGCGCGCGGGAGCGTCTCACCCTCGCCGCCGACCGCTACCACCTCGCCAGGCTCACCCACATCGAGGGGGAGCGGCTGCGCCAGGCCGGCGCGCTGGACGACGCCGAGGCCCACCTGCGGGCGGCGTGGGCCGAGGCGGAGGCGACCGGGGACGTCGACTTCGCGCTCGCCGCACGCGAGGGCCTCGTGGAGCTCGCGCTCGCCCGCGACGACGCGCCACGGGCCTCGGCACACCTCGCGGAGCTGGCCGCGCGCAGCGACGGGTCCGACGACCCGCGGTGGCCCGCCCGCATGGCCGCGCTCCGGGTCCGGGTCGCGGACCGACTGGGCGGCACGCGCACGCTCTCCATGGGCGCCCAGGCCCGCGTGGTGCACCTCGACGGGGTGGCCCTCGACTTCTCCCGGCGGGGCCCGCTTCGTCGGGTGCTCCTCGCCCTGGTGGCGGCCCGAGGCCGCGGCCTGGGCGTGGCCGAGCTCCTCGCCGCGGGCTGGCCCGGCGAGCGCCCCTCGCCCCGCTCCGGCCAGGCCCGCGTCTACATGGCGGTGCGCCGCCTGCGCTCCCTCGGCCTCGACGGGGTGCTCCTCACCCACGACGACGGCTACCACCTCGCCACCCACCTCGAGGTGGAGGTGTCCGGATGTGAGGCGATGTGAGGCGATTCGCCGGAGGCGCGAGGGTACCGTGCCGCCATGCTCCACCTGCTCCACCTCCTGGCCTGCACCCCGCCCGCCGGCCCCGTGCCCGACAGCGGCACCCCCGCGCCGGTGTTCGTCCTGCCGCCCATCGCGTGGGAAGCTTGCGACCTCTACACGAGCGGCGGCGGTCCGCCCGCGGAGTGCGCCACCGTCGCCACTCCCTTGCGCCACGACGACCCCGAAGGGCCGACCATCGACGTGTTCGTCAAGCGGTACCGCGCCGAGGGTGGCACCGGCGAACGCGCCCTGTGGATGTTGCAGGGTGGACCAGGAGCCTCCGGGCAGGTCTTCGAGGGCATCTCCGACGTGTTCTCCCGCCCCGAGCCCGACGTGGACTACTACTTCCCCGACCACCGCGGGACGGGCCGGTCGACGCGGCTCGGATGCGCGGCCGAGGACGAGGACAGCCCCGAAGGCCGGGTCATCACCGACGACGAGTGGGCCCTCTGCCAGGCCGACGCCGTGGCCACCCACGGGGAGGAGCTCGCCGCCTTCACCACCACCAACGCCGCCAACGACGTCGGCCTCCTGGTGGACGCCGTCCAACGCGAGACCGGGGTGCCCCAGGTGGTGTACGGCGTCTCGTACGGGACCTACTGGGCGCACCGGTACCTGCAGCTGTACCCGGACCAGGCGGACGGGGTCATCCTGGACTCCATGGCGGCCCCCGGGCTGTCGCTCTACCGCCAGGACGAGGACGCGAACACCGCGGCCGAGCTCCTCTTCGACGCGTGCGCCGCCGACGCCTGGTGCGCCTCCAAGCTCGGCCCCGACCCGTGGGCGGTGGCCGAGGCCCTCGTCGCCGATCTGAACGCCGGTCACTGCCCGGAGATGGCGGTCGAGGGAGACAACACCCAGGCCTGGTTGCGCCGCGGCTTCGGCTCCATGCTGATGGGCATCACCTGGCGGGAGTACCTCCCGGCCATCGTGTACCGTGCGTCGCGGTGCGGGCCGGAGGACGTGGCCCCCCTCCAGCGCTTCATGGCGGCCATCACCCAGCCCGCCGGCGAGAGCCTGGAGACCGAGCTGTGGGGCTACGTCCTCACCCAGAACGTCATCCGGTCCGAGTTCGCCGAGGATCCCCTCCCCACGGCCGAAGCGCTCGAGGCGATCCGCACGTCGGCGGTGGCGTCGCGCGACGTGACGACCATGCTCGCACAGACCCTGGACTGGCCGGTGTACCCGGCCGACCCCTACATGGGCGCCTTCGCCGAGACCGACACCCCGATGCTCATGCTCCAGGGCGGTCTCGACCCCGCCACCCTCCTCGAGAAGGCCCGTCCCTACCAGGCCCACTTCACCGGCGACCACCAGACGTGGGTGGAGTTCCCCACCGCCGCCCACACCACCTTCGTCTCCACTCCCACCCGCGAGGCGGCCGTGGACGCGACCCGCGGGTGCGCCCGCGACCTCATGTTCGCGTTCATGCACGAACCCACGGCGGAGGTCGACACCTCCTGCATCGCCGACGTGGTGCCGCTCGACCTCGAGCTCACCGACACCGCCCTGAACCAGGCGCTCCTGGGCACCCCCGACGCCTGGGAGTGAGGACCGCGGCCCGCCGCCCTACTCCGAGAAGACGTACAGCGGCCCGTCCACGTTGTCGGACTCGTCGGTCTCGTCGACGTAGTCGTAGCCGTCCACCAGCACCCAACTCTCACAGTAGTAGCACCAGTCCGCGATGAGGAAGTCGGCGAAGGCGGTGTCGCCGGCGTCGAGCCCGCTCACCGAGGTCCAGTCGTCCCCGTCCTGGTACAACTCGGGCGCGCTGTACCGGTCTACGAACACGTCGATGAGGAACTCCCCGACGTCCTCGTTCCCGGAGTTGGTCACGTCCACCGCGTAGTAGAGGTAGGTGTCGTCGGCGAGGTAGTCGAAGTAGCTCACCTGGAGGTTGGGTCCGCCGCCGGTCCAGGTGGTGTCGGTGGTGTCGGTCCAGGTGGTGTCGTCGTCCACCCCGCCAGACACCGTGCCGCTGAACTGGTTGTTGGACTCGGAGGACTCGCTCACGTCGTCGTTGGTGTCGGCGAAGACCACGACCTCGTGGGACCCGGTGCCCGCGTACAGGGTCATGGTGAACTCGAAGCGCTCGCCGGGGCCGAGGTAGTCCACCAGCACGAAGTCGTCGCCCAGGTCGCCCACGTCGGGGCTGCCCGAAGGATCGAGGAAGGCGTCCACCCAGAAGGTGCCGGCGCCCACGTCCCCGTCGTTGGCGATCTCCACGGAGAGGGTCACGACCCCGCCGCCGCCCACGCCCTCCACCCCGCGCACGCGCAGGTCGGCGCGGCCCGAGCCCCCGCCCCCGCCGCCGGCCACGACCTCGACCGGGACCTCGTTGCTCGTCGCCCCCTCCCACTCGCAGTGGATGGTGGTGTCCCCGCGGCCCGCCGCGGTGAGCTCGCCCCCACTGGCGATCTGCGCCACGCCGCCGTCGTCGGTGAACCACTGCACCTGCCGGGCCGCGTCGCCGCGCGAGCCGTCCGACCAGGCAGCCACCGCCTGGAGCTGCATGACGTCCCCCTCGGCCAGCGTGATCTCGGCCGGCTCGACGGAGATGCCGACGAGATCCGCGTCGGTGATGGACACCAGCGCGGTGTTGGAGTCCACCCCGCCGGCGCTCGCGGAGACCTCGAGCTCACCCACGGCCCGCGGCGCGAGCACACCCTCGGCGTCGAGCTCGTTGGATACGGTCGCCAGGGAGGTGTCGGAGCTGTACCAGTCCACTGCCGAGGTCACATCCTCGGTGCGGCGGTCGTCGAACACCCCGATGGCGACGAGCTGGAGCTCGCCACCGAGCGGGACGACGTAGGCGTCGGGGGTGATCACCAGCCCGGTGAGGCCGGTGATGTCGAGCTCCTTGCCGGGTCGGGGCCCGAAGCAGGCCACCAGCGTGAGGAGCAGCACGCTCACTCCCGGACCACGCCGTCACCGAGCACCTCGAGCAGCTCGGCGTAGGACAGGTAGGGGTTCTCCGAGCTGCCGGAGGAGCTGCTGGTCGGGTTCTGGTAGGGCACCCAGGCGAAGTCGGGGTGCTTGGCGTTGTCCTCCCAGGTCCCGCGCAGCACGAGCCCGTTCGCGTCGGTCACCAGGGTGTAGTTCCAGGTCTCCTCGATGCTCTCGGGGCTGCCCGAGTCCACGTGGGTCTCGTGGACGCCGTCGGTGGCGAAGGTGACCTCGGCGGTGACCTCGAAGGTGCGCTCGCCCGACGCCACCGACACGGTGATGAGGTCCTTCAAGTCCTCGTAGGTGCCGTCGCCGATCCCGTCCACGTCCACGATGGCCTCGATGGACTGGAACGGCCCGTAGGTCTCGCGGTGGGTGATGATGCGCCCGGCGAGCGTGGAGCCGATGCCCGGGAGGGTGTCCAGGGTGGCCAGATCGGCGGTGTTGATGTTGATCTTGCCGGCGTCGGCCGAGGGCTGGGTCGTCTCCTGGGTGGCGACCGTGATGCGCCACGCCGGGAAGTTCCACACCTCCTCGCTGGCGGTGGTGTCCATCACGAAGCCGACGCCCTGCTCCTTGAGGTAGAAGCTCACCAGCCGGTGGAAGGCGGCGGGGGTGAGGTCGCTCAGGTCGTCGTCCGCGCCGTCGTAGCGCTGGCCGAAGAAGTTCGAGTAGGTCGAGTAGTGGGACTCGGAGAGGAGCCCCTTCTGGTCCGCGGAGGTGAGCGTCATGCTCTCACCCTTCACGGTGACCGACTTGTTCCCGGTGGGCTCGTTGGTGAGCAGCGCGGCGGCGGCCCAGCCGTTGCAGTGGCCCCACCAGCTCCCGCCGCCCGGGTTGTACATGTTCAGGATCTCCCAGGCCGGGAGGTAGAACGGGTTGGGGGAGGTCTGGCCCTCGGCCCAGTTCCGCAGGGCCATCTTGTCCATGGGGGAGAGCTCGTCCAGGTCGTAGCTCCAGCCGTCCACGTGGGAGACCCGGCCGCCGGACACCGTGAGACGACCGCCGTTGAGGTCCTGCAGGAGCGTGTCGTAGAAGGTCACGAGGGCCTCCACCAGCTCGGTCTGCTTGGTCTGGTACTCGCTGACCTTGGCGTCCTTGGCGGAGCCGTCGGTCATCTCCCGGATCTCGGAGGAGAGCGCGTCCATGTCGCGCTTGATCGGGTCCACCTGGTCCTTGAGGCGGTCGGAGAGGGTGTCCCGGTTGTCGTACCCGAAGATCAGCGCCCCTTCCTTGAGGTTCCACCAGGACCCGGCCCAGGGCTGGTAGCCCTGGTAGGCCTCGGCGTCGAAGCCGCCGCCCATGGTGGCCTCGTCCAGGGTCAGGGCGGCGTCGATGTCCACCGCTGCGGAGAGCGCGGCGCGGTAGTCGAAGTCCGGGGGGGGCTCGGTGGCCTTGCCGCGGGCCCGACGGCTCTTGGCCGCCACCGCGCCGTCGTCCAGGAGGCGGGACACGACGTTGTCGGAGACGGTCTCCACCGGCCAGGGGGCCTTCTTCTCGTAGCGGGACACGACCAGCCCGCCGCCGACCTCGTCCTCGTAGAAGGCGTCGACCACGTCGCCGTCCACCGTCTCGGTGGTCAGCTCGGAGCCGTTCTCGAGGACGAGGGTGCGGTCCTCGTAGGTGGCGCCCCAGGGGGCCAGGTAGACCGGCGCCATGGTGAGCGTGGACTGGGAGAGCGGCGACCAGGAGCGGCCGAGCTGGCGGGTGGACCAGGCCTGCTCGACGCGCCCGTCCGGGCCGTCGGTGAAGGTGATGATCGCCGCGAGGCGGTCGCGGTCCTCGCGGAACACCAGGTAGACGACGGGATCGGCCTCGAGGAGCTCCGGGTCGTCGTTGAGACTCGCGTCCACCCAGGCGCGCACCACGGTGAGCGCGGCGACGCCGTCGTGCGTCTCGGCGTAGGGGCGGAGCTCGTCGTTCGCGTCGGGGACGAGCCCGGTCTCCACCACCTGGTAGGTCCAGGTCACCTCGTCCGACCAGGCCTCACCGAACGCGGGGAGCTCGCCGCCGTCCAGGTCCACCATGCTCTCTTCGGTGTGCATCGCGCCCAGCCGGTAGCTGGCGCCCACGTGGAAGCTGTCCCCGCGGTTCCAGTCCAGGGAGATCGCGTTCTTGGGGCCGTTGCCGCACGCGAGGAGGAGGAGGAGCGAAAGCATGGCGCGAAACTCCTTTATCTTGTATTCGTCCGGCGTTCGGGTACCGGACGCGGCGGCTTATACAGGAGTGTTCGGGCGCGGTCAAGAGCTCGTCGAAGATCTTGAAAAGGGCGCCTACGGCGCAGGCGCCACCGGCGCGTCGGGCACCACCTCCACCTGCCGGATGGGGTGCGTGTCGAAGCAACCGGTGCGGCAGGGCTCGTCGGCGCAGGCGGCCAGGCAGGCGTCCCGGGCGGCGTCCTCGGCCGCGAGCTCGGACGCGGTGAGGACCGGGAGGTTTCCGGGTGCCTTCACCGACTCGGGCGGGGGCGCGGCGGATTTGGGGGCACAGGCCAGGACGAAGGCGAGCAGCATGTTCCCTGCTAACTCCCGAGCCGACGGTCCGCGTCCCGGCCGGGGGCCCCGCCGCCCGGCGGTGCGGGCTAAGCCGCGGGCATGCGCCTCGACGAACGGATCCCCGAGAAGGGCTTCGCCCACCCCGACCAGGGCCTCGACGCCTTCCTCGCCTGGGTGGCGGAGAGCGGGCTCCGCCTGTACCCGCACCAGGAAGAGGCCGTCCTGGAGATCTGGTCGGGGCGTCACGTCGTGCTCGACGCGCCCACCGGCTCCGGGAAGTCGCTGGTGGCGACCGCGCTCCACTTCAAAGCCTTCTGCGAGCTCGGCCGCTCCTGGTACACCGCCCCCATCAAGGCGCTGGTGAGCGAGAAGTTCTTCGCGCTCTGCAAGCTCTTCGGGCCCGAGCACGTCGGGCTCATGACCGGCGACGGGACGGTGAACCGGAACGCGCCGATCATGTGCTGCACCGCCGAGGTGCTGGCCAACCTGGCCCTCCGCGAGGGCGACCGCGCCCCAGTGGACGCGGTCGTCATGGACGAGTTCCACTACTACGGGGACCGCGACCGCGGCATGGCCTGGCAGGTTCCGCTCCTGACCCTGCCCCGCGCCACCTTCCTGCTGATGTCCGCCACCCTGGGCGACACGAGCACCATCCGGGCCGACCTGGAGCGCCGCACCGGCCGCGCCGTGGCGGAGGTCCGGGGCGCGGTCCGCCCGGTGCCGCTCGAGTACAGCTGGAGCATGCGCCCGACCCACGAGGCGCTCAACCTGCTCACGCGCGAGGGGAAGGCCCCGGTCTACGTCGTCCACTTCACCCAGAACGACGCCACCGACCGCGCGCAGTCGCTCATGAGCGTGGACTGGTGCACCAAGGAGGAGAAGAAGGCCCTCGCCGAGGCGGTGCGCGGCTTCCGGTTCACGAGCCCCTTCGGTCCCACCCTGCGCCGCTACGTGCTCCACGGGGTGGGGCTGCACCACGCCGGGCTCCTGCCCCGCTACCGGCTCCTCGTGGAGAAGCTCGCCCAGCAGGGGCTCCTGAAGGTGATCTGCGGCACGGACACCCTCGGGGTGGGGATCAACGTCCCGATCCGCACCGTGCTCTTCACCCAGCTGTGCAAGTACGACGGGGAGAAGGTGGACATCCTCAAGGTCCGCGACTTCAAGCAGATCGCCGGGCGCGCGGGCCGCGCCGGCTTCGACACCGTGGGCCACGTCGTCGTCCAGGCGCCCGAGCACGTCATCGAGAACGCGCGCATCGACGCCAAGGTCACCGACCCCAAGCAGCGCCGGAAGATCGTGCGCGCCCAGCCCCCCGAGCGCGGCTACAAGCACTGGGACGAGCAGACCTTCCGCCAGCTCGTGGACCGGCCGCCCGAACCGCTCACGCCCGTGTTCACGGTGGACCACGGCCGGCTGCTCACCCTGATGCAGCACGCCCAGGACACCGGGGGCGACGCGCGCGGCGGGGTGGACCAACTGCTCGCGCTCATCGACGAGAGCCACGTGCCCCCCGCGGCCCGCGAGTTGCTCCGCAAGCGCACGGAGACTCTCTTGGAGGACCTGCGCCGCGCCCGCGTGGTGGGCATGGACGGCGAGCAGCTCACCCTCGACCCGACCCTCCAACGCGACTTCAGCCTCCACCACTCGCTCTCGCTCTTCCTCCTCGACGCGCTGGCCAACCTCGACGCCGCCTCCGACACCTACGCCCTGGACGTCCTCACCTGGGTCGAGGCCATCCTCGAGCAGCCCCGCGCGGTCCTCTTCAAGCAGGCCGACCGGGAGCGCTTCAAGAAGCTGCAGGAGCTCAAGGCGGCCGGCGTGCCCTACGAGGACCGGCAGACGGCGCTGGAGGACATCACCTGGCCCCGGCCCTTCGCGGAGGAGATCTACACCTTCTTCAACGCCTACGCCGAGGAGCACCCCTGGGTGAAGGACCACGACATCTTCCCCAAGGCGGTGGCCCGGGAGATGGCGGAGACCTGGGTCTCCTTCGGCGACTACGTCAAGGACCTCAACCTGCCGCGCTCCGAGGGCGTACTCCTCCGCTACCTCACCGACGTGTACAAGGCGTTGGTCCAGAACGTCCCGGCCGACCGGCACACCCCGGCCCTCGACGAGGTCCAGGCGTGGCTCCGGGCGCTCCTCGCGCTGACCGACGCGAGCCTGCTCACCGAGTGGGAGACGCTGCTCCGCGGCGCCGAGGTCGTGGACGCCCCTCCCCCCACCGACATCTCCGCCGACCGCAAGAGCTTCGTGGCCCGCGTGCGCGCCGAGCTGCACACCCTCGTGCGCGCGCTCTCCCTGGGCGAGTGGGAGGAGGCGGCCGGGTGCGTGCGGCGCGTGGACGGGGATCCCTGGGACGCCGCGGACTGGGAGCGGGCGCTGGGCCCCTTCCTCGCCGAGTTCGGCGCGGTGGGCTTCGACGGCCGGGCGCGGCTCGCCGCGCACACGCACGTCCGGGCCGTCGGGCCGCACCAGTTCGAGGTCCGGCAGCAGCTCTTCCCGCCCCAGCGTCCCGACGAGGACCCCGACGAGCTCGGTGCCTGGGCGATCGTGGGCCGGGTGGACCTGCGCGCGGACACCAACCCGGATGGTCCGCTCGTGGAGGTGATGGACGTGGGGTAGGCGGTGGGCGGGAGGCGGTAGGGAAGCGGCGGCAACGAGCCTCCAGCCTCTCCCGGCGTGGTACGAGGGCCCCCCCGCCATCCGAGGCCCCCATGTGGCTCCTCCTCACCGCCGCCTTCGCCGCCGAACCGCTCGCCACCGTGGATGGCGTGCCCATCCACGCCGAAGACCTCGCCGCCGCCCGCACCCAGCTCGACGAGGCCACCTCGGCCAGCCTGGACGACGCTCGGCTGCTGGAGAACCTCATCATCACCCAGCTGCTCGTGGCCGAGGCGGAGAAGCGGCGCGTGGCCGACACGCCCGCCGGGAAGGCCGCGCTCGAGCAGGCCCGTCGGCAGGCGCTGGCGTCGGCGGTGGTGACGCAGGTGCTGGAGGAGCGCCTCGACGACGCGGCGGTGCGGGCCTGGTACGAGGCCCACCCGCAGGAGTTCTCCAGCCGGCAGGTCCGCGCGCGACACATCCTCGTCGCCACCGAGGCGGAGGCGGACACGCTGGCCGGCCAGCTCCGCGCCGGCGCCGACTTCGCCACCATGGCGCGCGAGCATTCGATCGACACGACCTCGGGCGTCGAGGGCGGCGAGCTCGGATGGTTCGAGTACGAGCAGATGATCCCCGAGTTCGCCGACGTGGCCTTCGCCGGCAAGCCGGGCGAGGTCCTCGGCCCGGTCGGCTCCCGCTTCGGCTGGCACCTCATCCTGGTGCAGGACTCCCGGGACCGCGTCCCCTTCGAGGAGGCGGCCCCTCGCATCCGGGCCCGCCTGCGCACGGGCGTCCTGGAGGAGTGGCTCGTGGAGCTCGAGAGCCAGGCCGTGGTGAGCCGGCTGGACCCGGTGCGCCGGGCCGAGCCGGTCGCGGTGGCCCCCTCCGTACCCGGCCCCAGCGGGCGGCACCGCCTGGTCCTGGTGGCCTGGGTGGACCTCCAGTGCCCCCACTGCCACGAGATGCACCTCGCCCTGCAGGATCTCGCCCGGCAACGCAAGGACGTGCGCGTGGTCTACCGCAACTACCCGCTCGACCAGGCCTGCAACCCCTCCGTGTCGCGGGGCGGTCACCCGCTCGCCTGCGACGGGGCCCGGGCGCTCGTGTGCGCAGGCGAGAAGAGCTCCCTGGCGCTCGATCTCTTGGACCAGGGCGACGCGCTGGACCGGGCCGCGATCGTGGGGGCCGGCCCCCGCCACGGGGTGAGCGCGTCCCGCTGGCTCGCCTGCCTCGAATCGCCCGCCACCGCCGCCACGCTCGCCGAGCAGGTGGCCGAAGGTGCGCGGCTCGGGGTGGAGGGCACCCCCACCGTCTACGCCGGCACCGCCGACGGGTGGTTCCGGCTCGCCACCACCCCCGCGGAGCTGCCGCTCGCGATCCGGGAGATCGAGGGGGACTGAATCAGCTGACAACGTCAGTTGTCGATGGAAGCCATGGATCATGCTTCTGTAGGGGCTGACTGACAACGACAGTTGCCTCCCCCTTCCCAGCCCGTCCGCCGCGGTCAGATTGCTCCCGGACGCGCCCCGCGTCCTTCCCCGGAGCCCTCATGTCCCGCGTCAACGCCTCGGAACCTCACAGCGCCGCCTGGGTGGCCCAGGTCTGGCTCTCCTTCCTGATCGCCCTCTTCGCGATGGGCGTGGGCATCCTCTTCATGCCGGTGGACCTCTGGGTCCGTGGCTACCTGGTCATGGGCACGTTCTTCCTGGTGGGGAGCACCATCTCCCTCACCAAGACGCTGCGCGACAACCACGAGGCCGGCCGGGTCAGCCAGGTGATCCGCGACGCCCGGCTGGAGAAGATCCTCGCCGAGCAGGACCCCCTGAAGTGAGCGCCGGCGCGCTCAATCCGCGTTGGGATCCACCGGCTCCACGAGCCAGCTCGGCAGGCCGGGGGCGGTCCATCCGTCTCCGCCCACGTCCACGTAGATGGGGTTGGTCAGCGCGAAGGGGAACACCGCCCCGGAGCGCGGGATGGGGATGGCCGGGTCCAGGAAGGCGCCGACCGAGGGCACGTCGGAGAGGGCCTCGATGACCACGTCCTGGAGCTGCACCGGGGGGATCTCCACCGCGGTGAAGAGGGGCGAGAGGTCGCTGTCGCCCATGGCGATCACCACGAACCAGCTGTCCCGGTCGACCGTGAGCGGGATGTCGCGCACGAGGCGCACCACGCCCTCGTCGAGGTCCTCCACGACGTGGACCAGCGTCCCGTTCTGGTAGATCTCCACCCGGTCCACCGCCATCCAGGTCGGGGCCTCGACCTCCACGTGGAGGTCCACCTCGCCCTCGGAGGTGGCGAGCTCGGTGCCGACGAAGTTGGCGGGGTCGTCGATCCAGAAGCGGACGAAGGGCCCGTAGCTGGCGATGACGTGACCGGCCTTCACCGCGTCCGCCACCGCCTGGTCGTCCAGGAGCGCCGGGTCGTCCACGTCGGAGGCGACGTAGTTGCGCGGGCAGCCGGCCTCGATGCTGTGCTTGCCGTGGGTGTCCGAGTTGCCCACCGCCGGGATGCGAATCCCGAGGTTCAACAGGGAGAACCAGTCGTCGATCTGCCCCTCGTAGCCGTACCCTAGCTGGAACGCGCCGTCCACGAGGCCCTGCTGCTCCTCCATCGTGCGCTCGACGAGCTCGTAGGTCCGGACGCTGGTGGGATCCTGGGCGAAGCCGTCCAGCTCCGGCTGGGTGGGGGTGCGCACCATCTCGAAGCGCTTCCCGTTCAGGAGCTCGATGGCGTCGAACTCGAAGGTGAGGCGGGAGGCCTCCAGCAGCGGGTTCACCGACGAGAGCACGGGGGTCTCGGTGTCCCCCGTGTAGGGGTTCCAGCCGTACTGGTCGAAGTAACCGAGGATGCCGTCCCGGGGGTGCGCGACCATGCGCACCGGCTCGGTGCCGGCCTCGATACCCAGCTCGCCGATGGTCTCGAGGATCTCCGACGGCTTCATGCCGGTCCAGTCGAAGGCGCCGCCCTGCTCGGCCACGAAGTCGTGCGCGAGCGGGAAGCCGATGTAGTGGCCCACCTCGAGGGTGGTGGTCTCGAGCCCGATGCCGGTCTGGATCCACGGCTCGAGCCCCATCTCCTCCACCACCGGGGCGAAGTCGGTGATCGCGTCGTGGTCGGTGGAGGTGAAGTAGTCCACCCCCTCGGAGACCATGGTGGCCACGCGGTCGGGGAGGGTCACCCCGGAGTCGAAGGAGGGGACCGAGTGGACGTGGAAGTCGGCCGAGACCCAGCCGCTGGTGTCCACGGTGTGGATCAGCTGGAACTGCAGGTCGAGCGCGTTCTGGGCCCCGATCTCGAAGTCGTGACGGTCGATCTCGTACTCGAAGCCGCGCGTGGCCACCGCGCTGTACGCGCCCGGGGGGAGGGTGAGCGTGCCTTCCCCGTAGGGAAGGAACTTCACCTCGGTGGCGGTCGGCCCCTCTCCGTCGGCCCGGCCGAGGAAGGGATCGCCGAGGGTGGGGTCCAGCGCCTGCGCGCCGAAGAAGGTGACCTTGCCGGGGATGAGCCGCCCGAGCTCGTCCACGATGCGCACGTTGACCTGGCCGGCCTGGGCCACCGAGAGCGCCACCTCCACCGTCTCCCCCGCCGCGACGGTGACGGGGACGCGGGCGCCGAGCGGGCGACCCCGCACGTAGGCCGCGAGCTCCCAGTCTCCGGGCGGGAGCGAGCCCCCGAAGGACCCGTCGAGCTGGGTGTCCTCCCCCACGTCGGAGAGCCACTGGTTCCAGGGGAGCTCGGCGCCGGCCTCGTAGGCGAAGACCGACACCCCCGAGAGCGGCTGGCCGCTCCCTTCCTCCAGCACGTTCCCCCGCACCGTCCCCACCGACTCCCCGCGCGCCGCCGCGAGCCGGTCGTAGACCGAGCCCATGTCGCCCTTGCCCACGGTGAGGTAGCGCTCGTAGGCGAAGGCGGTCCCCACCGGGAAGCGGGCCCGGGTGCCGTCCCCCTCGATGCCGGCGCCGAAGGCCGCGGTCTGCGAGGAGGTGAAGAGCGGCACGTGGAGGTTCCCGGTCGCCGCCGCCATGCCGTAGGACACCCCCGTCCCGGTGCCGCCCAGGAAGGGGAAGGCCAGGGGCTCGCGGAACAGGTTGCGGCCGGCCTCGGCGGCCTCGTACACCGCCTTCTCCTCGTCGAAGCCGATGCCGGGGGCGAAGACGTCGATGCTGCCGCCCTGGAGGTAGAAGTCTCCCAGCGCGGCGCCGGTCTCCATGGCCAGGCCGATCACGTCCAGGTCCGCGTCGGTCCCGGCGAGCGTCTCGGCCTCGGGGAGCTCGCTCCCGGGGACGACGTCGGCGTCGCTGGCCACCACCGTGGCGGTGGTGCGGATCTTCAGCACCTGGGCGTCGGGCTCGAGGATGTAGTCGGTGGTGAGCCGCATGGACGGGTGCGAGACGTCCGGGAAGGACCAGAGGAGGCCCAGCACGGTCAGGAAGGGCTCGTCCGCCGCGTCCACGCGCACGATGGCGGGCCCGCCGTCCGAGCCGTCGGCCAGGATGGAGACCTCGGCGGCCTCGTCGGCGGCGGCGAGGTTCAGGTCCACCGTGGTGAACATCTCGGCGAGCTGGTCGTTGCCGTGGCCCCCACCCCACTTCGGATCGGAGCGCACGAGGTCGGCGTCGGCGATGGTGCCGCCGAAGGTGGAGGGGCCCATCGAGTAGCGGGCGTCCAGGATGGCGAAGCGCAGGTGCCCGTTCTCGAGGAGGATGTCCCCCGGGCGGGCCATGGCCTTGGGGCCGCCGACGGCCTGGTCCAGGGTCTCGATTCGCACCGCGCGCGCCGCGGGATCGTCCGCGCCGCAGCCGGTGAGGAGGAAGAGGAGCGCAGGGGCGAGCAGGCCGCAGGCGCGAAAGGCGGGGGGGCTGACAGCAGGGGGCATGGCCGCGATAGCATACGCCGCTCCCGGAGCGCGCGTGATGCTGCTGCTGTTCCTCCCCGCCTTCGCCGAAGCCCCCGCGGTGGACGTGGATCCCGTGGCCCTGCTCCAGGTGTGGGGCACCGCGTACGACATGGACGTGGACCCGCAGGCCGACGCCACGGGCTACGGCGACCCCGAAGACGACATCGGCTTCAAGGTGAAGCGGGCCCGCCTGGGCCTGCGCGCCCGCTCGGGGGACTTCACCGGGCGCATCATGGGCGGGGCCGCCGCCGCCTACGACGCCTGGGACGACGACCAGGAGGCCTTCGCGCTCTACGACGCCTCGCTCGGCTGGAACCGGAAGTGGTTCGCGGTGGACGTGGGCCTGCAGTCGGTCCCCTTCTCCCGCGACAACCTCATCGCCTCGGGCGAGCTCACCTTCCAGGAGCGCGGCCTGGCCGCCGAGCACCTCTCCGACGAGCGCAACGTGGGCGTGGTGGCCCAGGCGAAGGGCGCGGGGGTCACGGGCCGGCTGGGCGTGTTCAACAGCGGCGGCGGGCTCTTCGGGGACGACAACGTCGGAAAGACGCTCGTGGCCCGCGCCGAGTACGACCTCGGCGACCGCGACACCTACGCGCTCTGGGGGGGCAAGGAGGGCTTCGGCCTGGGCGTGGGGGCGGTCGGGCTCTACACGATGGATCTGGCCACCAACACGCTGTCGGTCGGAGGGGATGCGGTGGTACGGGCGGGCCCGGTGAACGTGCTCGCCGAAGGCGCCTGGTCCCAGGAGCGGCCCACCGCCACCGATGTCGCCGCCCCCGGCGTGTGGGAGGTCACCAACCGGGTCGGGGTCACCGGCGAGGTCAACGTCGGCATCGGCCGCTTCCAACCCGCCGCGCGGGTGAGCTGGTTCCAGGACTCGGCGCTGGGGAGCTGGACGCAGGTGTTGGGGGGCGTGGTGGCCCACGTCGGCCCGACCGGCAACGCGGACCTGGTGCGCGTGGGCGCCGGGTACGTGCTGCGCCTCGAGGAGGAGCCCGTCCCCAACGACACCGTGCGTCTCTGGGCGCAGTTCTGGGTCCGGCGCCAGGACTCCACGCTCTGAGCGGGTCCGTGCGCCCGCGGGCGCGCCCGATCCGCCGCGTCCCGGCCCAGCTCGGGTCGGCGGTGCTCCTGGCCCTCGTCGCCGCCTGCCGCTGCGGCGAGCCCCCGACCGGCGCCGCGCCGGTCCCTCCCCCGGTGGAGCGGGCCGACGCCGCCCTGCCCCCCGGCGACCGTCCGCCGCTGCCGCCCGTCGTGGCGCTCCACGTGGAGGTGGTGCAGGCCGAGGCGGCGCTGGTGCGGTGGACCGAGTCGGGGCAGGCGGCGGAGCTGGAGACCGCGAATCGGCACCTCCAGGCCGCGCTCCAGCACGACGCCGGGTACACCCACGCGCAGCTCCTGGCCCGCGTGACCGCCGAGGCCAGGGGGGACACCGCGGCGGCGAGCCGTCTGCGGGAGCGTGTCCACCCCCAACGGCGCCACGTGGAAGCGCGCTGGTTCGACCAGGGCCTCCCCGCGCTCGCGCCCTACCTGCGGGCCCACGTCCACGGCGAGTGCCGCGGCGACGTCATCCTCGCCCAGGCCCCGGCCGCGTGCGCGCTCGCCGCGGGGTCCGTGCCCGCCGACTACGCCGCCTTCGAGCAGGCGGCCTGGGTGAGCCACGGCGAGAGCCGGTTCGAGACCTGGAACCCCCGCCTCTCCGGCTACACCCACGAGGAGCTCTTCGCCGCGCTGGGGCTGGAGCGCGGGCAGGCGGTGGCCGATGTGGGCGCGGGCGAGGGCTGGCTGAGCCTTCCTCTCGCCGCCTGGCTGGGCGAGGACGGGTGGGTCGTCGCCACCGACCGGGACCCCGTCCTGCTCGAGTTCCTGAGCTGGGGCGCCCGCTGGCACCACCTCGACACGGTGGACACCCTCCCCTGGGTGGCGGGCACCGCCGGCCTGCCCCCCGGCGAGTTCGACGTGGTGCTGGTGTGCGAGCTCTTCAAGACGCTCACCACCAACGCCCGCGCCACCGACACCGCCCACCTGGAGCAGGAGATCTACCCCTTCCTCCGCAACCTGCGCGCCGCACTCCGACCCGAGGGGCGGTTCATCTTCCTGGAGCGGCGCACGCCCCCCGAGGATCCCGACGGGGTCTCGCCGGAGACCATCCGGCGCCACGCCGAGGCGGTGGGCTTCCGGTTCGAGCGCGAGATCAAGGACTTCCGCCCCGCCATGGCCGCCTACCGGATGACCGTGGTCCCCGACGCACCCGAGCCGCCCCCCCGCTGACGGCCCCCGCGCGGGGGGACCGCGACCCGCGCCCCTCACATGAAGTTGCGCGTGTGCAGCGACGACAACGCCGCGGCCTCGTCCACGGGGAAGCCGAGCTGGCCCAGGCGGACGCGCCGGCCCAGATCCATCTCGGCCACCAACCCCTGCACCGCGTCCCACCCCCGGGCGATGGCCTCCGGCGCCCAGGAGCCGGCCGCCACCAGGACCAGGGCGTCGAACACCTCGGCGTTCAGGCCGGCGGTGTCCCGCAGCGCGTCGTGGCGCCGCTCCACCGCCGCCGCGAGCCGCGGGCGCAGGCCCGGGTCCAGGCTGGCGTGCCGCTGGAGGTGCGCCATCCCGAAGGCGACGTGACGCGCCTCGTCCTGGCTGGCCAGGCGGCACACCGCGCGGGTGATCGGGTCGGGGCCGTGCTCGGCGACGAAGCGCAGCAGGCTCAGGAAGGAGCCTTCGCCCATGACGGAGAGGAGGAAGCTGGCCAGCGCGAAGTCGGGCTCCTCCAGGAGGGTGCGGAGCGACGCCTGCCCGCCGGCGGTGGAGAGCCCCAGCGTGTCGCGACGCAACCCGGCGCGCCGGGTGAACACCTCGATGTGGCGCGCCTCGTCGGCGCACTGGATCGCGAGGACCTGGAGCACCTCGCGGAAGTGCGGGTGGGTCCGGGCCAGGAAGCGGGCGGGCACGAGGAGCGCCGCCGTCTCGTTCTCCACGAGGTAGGTCATGAGCTGGACCACCGCGTCCTCCACCTCCTCGGGGTGGTCCAGGGGCGCGCTCCAGGGGATGGCCACGGCCGGGTCCCACTGGGCCGCCACGGCCATCGCGTACAGCCGGGGCAGCTCGTCGGTCCAGACCGTGGCCTTCTCGTCGAGGTCGAAGGCGATGGGCGCGGTGCCCGCCTCCACGCGCGCGCCCCGGGCGGCGAGGCCCCACCGGGCGGGCGGGTGCTCCACCACCCCGCCGGGTCCCACACTGCCGGTGGACTCCGCGCCCACCCGGCGGTCGCCCGGACCCGGCACCAGGTCGAAGCCGTCGTCGAGGGCCGTGAGGCGGCAGCCTTCGGCGCGCGCCCAGGCGCGGAGGTGGACCGCGAGCTCCGGATGGTCCCCGCGCACCCGCACCGCGCCGTCACGCAGGGCCCGTCGGACCAGGAGGTGACCCCCCCGGTCCAGGCCGAGCGGCCCCAGCGCGACTAGCGCCGGCCCGCGAGCCACGGGTCCAGCGTCCCGAGGCGGTCCACCGCCCGCTCCAAGAGCGCGTAGCCGGAGGTCCGGCCCGGCCTCCAGGCCTTGAGCCCCTCGAGGTCCATGAGCGGACGGACCGCCGGGTCGTCGTAGGACATCCCGAGCAGGAGGTCGACGAAGCGGGCCAGCTCGGCCGCGGGCGCGTCTTCGAAGGCGGTGAAGTTGCAGTGGTCGTACAGCCCGGTGGTGGCCAGCACCCGGGTGCTCGCCGCGGGCAGGGTGCCGTCCCGCGCGAACCCGAGGTGGTTGGCGTCGATGAGGCAGGCCGCGTCCACGGCGTCGGCGAGCAGCGCGCGCGCGGCGTCCCGCTCTCCCCCGATGTGGTCGCCGTGCTTGCCCACCAGGACGTCGTGCCGGAGCACCTCCACCTCCACCCCGGCCTCGGCGAGGTGGTCGAGCGGGATGAGGGTGGCCTGGGGCGAATCGGCCGCCCCCACCCCCACCCGGCGGCCCCGGAGATCGGCGAGCGAGCGGATCGGGCTGTCCGCCCGCACCACGATCACCGAGGCGAGGTCCTGGTCGGTGTCGCGCATGGCCACCGAGCGCGCCGAGCGGCCGCGCCGGCGGGCCACGCGATCGGCCTCGACCCAGGCCAGCGGGGAGTTCCAGGCCACGTCGATGCGCCCGTCGAGGTGCGCCTCCACCTGGGACTCGTAGTTGGTGTAGAGCACGTAGTCGAAGGGCAGGCCGTGTTCGCCGAAGAAGCGGGCGAAGCCGTCCCAGATGGTGACGACCTTGGGGTCGTAGGCGACGGCGCCGAGCAGCAGGGGACGCATGCGTACCTCAGAAGAGCGGAAGGCCGCAGACGGCCTTCCCGATGAAGTCGTAGAGCTGGTCGGTGGTGGGCGCCATGACCGACGCGGCCTGCGCGTCGCGGAAGGCCCGTTCCACGCCCACCTCGCGCCGATACGCGGCGCCGCCGCACACGCGCATGCCGGTGGAGGTGACCTCCAGCGCCGCCTCCCCGGCCGCGGCCTTGACCTCCAGCACGCGGAGCATCGCGTCGGCACGGCCGGCCTCGAGCGCGTCGATGGTGTCCATCCAGAGGAGGCGCGTCGCGTCGGCGCGGAGCTTCATGCGGGCCAGGTAGGCCCGGATGGTGGGCAGATCCGCCAGCGAGGTCCCGAGGTGCTCGTGCCGCACCCGTCCGCACCAGCCCGCGGCGCCGGTCACCGAGGCCTCCATGAGGCCCACCGAGCACGCGGCGTTCAGCGTCGCGAAGGTGGGCAGGACCACCCCCATCATCACGTCGAAGCCCTTCCCGTCCTCGCCGAGCAGGTTCGCGGCGGGGATGGAGACCCCCTCGGCGGACATCGGCGAGGAGTCGTTCCCGCGGAGCCCGAGGCCGTCGAAGGCGCCCTGCACCGCGAGCCCCTGGGCGTCGGCCGGGACGAGCCAGATGGAGGAGAAGCCCTCGGCGGAGGCGGGGCGGCTGGACCACACGTAGGCGGTGGCCCGGCTGGCGGAGGTGACCCAGCTCTTCCGGGCGTCGAGCACCACCTGGTCACCGCTGCGGCGCGCCGTGGACAGCGGGGCCCAGAAGTGGGAGCGCGAGCCCGCCTCGGAGAACGCCAGGGTGGAGAGGTGGCGGCCGGCGGCCACGTCGCGGCGGACCGCGGTCGATCCGAGCTTCTCGAGGACCGCGGCCCCCGAGTAGTGCATGCAGGTCACCATGGCGGTGCTCCCGCAGGCACGGGCCAGCCGCTCGACGACCTGTGCCGCCGCGCGCAGGCCGAGGCCGGCTCCGCCCACCTCGGTGGCGCTGATCAGGCCGAAGAGCCCAGCCTCGCGGAGGGCGGCCATGGAGGCGGCGGGGAAGGCGCCGAGGCGGTCCACTTCGGGGGCGGCGGGGGCGACCACGTCGGCGACGAGCCGGTCCACGGTCGAGAGGGCGGTATCCAGGTTCATGACACACTCCCGGAAGGCGGCCGTGCCGCCCGGAGTGCGGCCCGGTCAGTGGATCCCGCAGACCGCGGGAGATGGGTTTCGTCAGACGCGAAAGGGACGCATCGGGACCTCGGGCGACCGGGCGGCCGCCGCAGGCATGGTGGCTCGGAGGCCGCCCACTGTCAATCGACGGATGCGCGGCCCGACCCGGCCCGGCGCGGTACGTCGACCTCGATGGAGCTGCTCCACCTCACCGACACGCACCTGGGCCTGGACCGGTGGTTCGTGGGCGCCGCGCCGGGATGGCGGCGCGCCGACGATCACCTCCTCGCCATGCGTCTGGCGCTCGCCCCCGCCCTGCGCGGCGAGGTGGACCTGGTGGTGCACTCCGGCGACCTCTTCGACCGCTCGCGCCCGCCCCCACGGGCGGTGGCCGAGGCACGGGCGCTCCTCGCCGAGGTCGGCGCCCGGGTGCCGGTGCTCCTCTTCCCGGGGAACCACGACCGGCACGGGGTGGCGCGGCACTTCCCCGAGCCGATCCCCGGGGTCCGCGTGGTGGACACCCCCACCCGACTCGGGGTGGGCGGGGTGGAGCTGGGCCTCGTGCCCCACTTCCGCGAGGCCAGGGACTGGGCGCGGGCGGCCGCGGCGATGGACGGGGTGGACCTCCTCGTGTGCCACCAGAGCTTCCACGGCGCCCGGGTACCGGGTCACGTGTTCCGCCAGGGAGGCCACGCCGAGACCGTGGGCGCACACCAGCTCCCCCGCGTCGGGGCCATCCTGTGCGGGCACCTGCACCCGCGGCAGGCGATCCGGTTGGGCGAGGTGGAGGTGGTGATGCCCGGCTCCACCGAGCGCACCTCCTTCTCCGAGCGCGACGAGACCAAGGGCTACGCCCGCTGGACGCTCGGCGACCGGCCTCGCTGGCGCTTCGTGGACCTCCCCAGCCGCGCGATGCGGGTGGTGGCCGGACCGGGCGACCTCGACGACCTCGCGCCCGGGACCCTGGTGCACGTCACCGGCGAGGACCCGGAGGAGCTCCACGCGCAGGCCGCCCGGCGGGGCGCCTGGCTCACCCCCCGTCGGTCGCCCACCCCCCAGGTGGCGCTGTTCCCGCTGGCGGCGCCCCCCCTCGGACCAGCCGACCGACCAGGGCCGGCAGGACCTCGCCGGCGCGCCCCTCCAGCTTGAGGGTGGCGATGGGGTCCGCGCGCGTCTCCCCCTGGTTGAGCAGCAGCACGGGCAGCCCGCGCTCGTGGGCGCGACGCGCGAAGCGGTAGCCGGACCAGACGGTGAGCGAGGAGCCCACCACGAGCAGCGCCTCGGCCCGATCCAGGAGCGCCCAGGCGCCCTCCACCCGGGGGGCCGGCACGTTCTCCCCGAAGAACACCACGTCCGGCTTCAGCACCCCCCGGCAGCGGGCGCAGTCGGGCACGCGGAAGCCGGCGGTTCGCTCCCGGTCCAGCTCGGCGTCGCCGTCGGGGGCGTCCTCGGCCTGCTCGGCCCACCCCGGGTTGGCCAGCTCCAACCAGCCCTGCACCTCGTCGCGGGGGATCTCGAGCTCACAGCCCAGGCAGCGGACCCGCCCGAGGTTCCCGTGCAGCTCCACGACGTCCGTGTGCCCGGCCTTCTGGTGCAGCCCGTCCACGTTCTGGGTCAGGAGCCCCACCAGCACCCCCCCGGCCTCCAGCGCCGCGAACGCCCGGTGGGCCGCGTTGGGCGTGGCGGCCCGGAAGCGCGGCCAGCCCACCGCCGACCGGGCCCAGTAGCGCTGGCGGGCCGCGGCGCTGTCCCGGAACTCGGCCCAGGTCACGGGCGTGCGGGGCCGCGCGCCCGGGCCCCGGTAGTCCGGGATGCCCGACTCCGTGCTGCACCCGGCGCCGGTGAGCCCGAGCCAGCGGCGACCGTCCAGCCAGGCGGCGAGCGCGTCGGCGAGCGCAGGCGGTTCGGACACGGGGGACACCGGAGGGTCTATCCTCGTGAGGCGGGCGGACCCCCGAGGCGACGGTTCGGCGACGGCCTCCGGCCGGGTGGCGGGGATCGCGGGCTATGGTGGCGGCATGGTCGCCCTGCTCCTCCTCGCGCAGCTCGGATGTCGCTCGTACGACCCGCACGGGTGCGACTCCGGCTGCGATTCGGACTCCACCCCCACGGTCACGGGCGAGCCCATCGTCGTGAACCCGTACTTCACGCTCGAGCACCGGCGGCCGCGCAACGTCATCTTCCTGACCTACGACACGCTGCGGCGCGACTACGTCAACGCCATGGGGTACGACGAGCACGAGGTCAGCCCCGTCCTCGACCGCATCTTCACCGAGGGCGTGGGCTTCTACGACCACCGGTCCTGCTCGTCGTGGACCTTCCCCTCGTTCACCTGCGTGCTCACCGGGCGCGACCAGGTGGACAACCACTTCTGGCCCTACGCCGAGGCAGGCATCAGCGGGACCGATCTGCCCGAGGCGCCGGCCGACCTCCCCCTGCTCGCCAAGATCTTCGGCGAGATGGGGTACCACACCGGCGTGTACGCCGCTTCCGGCTTCCTCGGCTCGGCTTCGGCCATGGACCAGGGCATGGACGAGGGCTTCGGGCAGTTCGGGTCGCGCCGGACCGACGACGAGGAGATGAAGGCCGAGGAGGTGCTGGACTACGCCATCGAGTACCTGGACGACCGCCTCAAGGAGCCGGAGACCCCCTTCTTCGTCCACATCCACTTCATCGACCCCCACATGCCGTGGGTGCCTCCGGAGGAGTTCCAGATCTGGTCGAGCGAGCTCGAGCCCCTGGACGACGACTACTTCTCCGACTCCACCGTCACCAGCAAGCTCTGGGGGGACATCAAGGACGGCGACTACACCGACGCCGAGGTGGATCTCTTCATCGAGTACATGCGCACGCTCTACGCCGAGGAGATCCTCTACGCCGACTCCCAGACGGCGCGGCTCTTCGACTACCTCGAGGTGAACGGGGTCTGGGAGGACACCATCGTGGTGTTCACCTCCGACCACGGAGAGGAGTTCTACGAGCACGGGAACTTCAACCACGGCTACAACAGCTTCGACGAGCAGATCCGCACCCCGGGCGGGTTCTACCAGCCCGGGAACCTCCGCCCCGCCCGCGTCGACGAGATGACCCTCCACCAGGACCTCGTCCCCACCCTGTTCGAGCTCCTGGGCACCGACCCCTCGGTGGCCCCCTCGTACCTCGGTTTCACCGGGAAGCGGGTGGGCACGGACCCGCCCCGGGAGTGGATGCACAACCTGGTCTACCGCTTCGACGGCAGCGCCGGGAGCCCCGATCGCACCCACCAGGCGGTGACCGACGGGAAGCAGAAGCTCATGTTCCGCTGGGACGACGACGCGCGCTCCACCGAGAACGGCGGACCCAAGTACTTCTACGAGATCGAGCAGGACCCGGGCGAGTCGGACAACGTCTACGTCCCCGACGACGCCGAGCAGGCCGTGTGGTGGGAGCTCATGTGCCCGTTCATCGTGCTCATCGACGAAGAGGACAAGGTGAACACGCCCGCCAGCACCCCGGAGTGCTCCGCCTACCGCTGAGCGGTCCGAGGAGAGGCCTCTCGGTCAGGACGACGGGGCCGACCCTGGGGCGCCCCACCACTCCCGCGCCGAGAGCACCACCGTGGCCGCGAGCCCCACCAGACAGGCTCCCGCCGCGGGGAACCCCCACCAGGCGAGCGCCTCCTTGGCCGCCCCGGTGGAGCCGAGCCCGGGGGCCATCCAACCGGCCGCGCACCAGTAGAGGCTGTAGGCCAGGCCTCCCGCGCCGATGAGCGCCCCCGCCGCGCGCCGCACCGCCGGGGACCCGCGCCGGTGCGACGACAGGACCAGCCCGCAGAGCCCGGCCACCGCTCCGATCGCCCCGCCGTGCAGGTGGGACCGGATCAGGTACTTGAAGGACTTGTCCACCACCTGTGTGGCCTTGGCGGCGTCCCCCTCGTAGCGGGTGTCCAGGACGGCGTCGGCGCGTGCGCGCAAGGCGTCCTTGATCGCGTCCTCGGCGGCGCCGAAGGCCCCGCCCATGCCGAAGCCCCACAGGCAGGCGAGCAGGCCCAGCAGCAGCGTCCATCGTTGACTGGAGAGATCCATCGGGGGCACCGGGCGAAAGGGGGGCGGCCCTAACCGGGCCCGAGGTGGGTGGGCGTGAGCTTGAGCCCGAGCACGAAGGCGCGGGGCGCGTCGGGACGGGCGCCGTACGGGCGCAGCGACACCACCGTCGCCGCGTCGGTGAGGTTGCGGACCAGCCCGTACAGGCGGAGCTCCTCGGTGAAGCTCCAGTCGGCGCTGAGGTCGAAGGTGGCCGTCGCCGGGACCCGCTCGATCTCGGGGATGGGCCCCTGACCGGCCACGTCGCGCATGGGACCGCGGAGGCTGCCGGTGACGCCGAGCCCCGCCTTGCGCGTGGCGAGGACGAGCTCGACCGAGCCCTGGTGCTCCGGCACGTAGGGGAGGCGGTCGCCCTCCTCCACCGTGCCCCAGAGGGGGTAGTCGGACACGAACGAGGTCTGGAACGCCGACCAGGTGTAGGTGTACCCGGCGCGGGCGTCGAGGCTCGCCTCCCGCGGCAGCGGGATCCGTTGGGCGAGGGCGGCCTCCACCCCCGCCACCCACGCGGCGCCGCCGTTGTAGGGGCGCTCCACCGCGGCGTCGAGGCAACCGGCGGAGAGGGTGCAGGTGCCCTGGACGTTGTCGTAGTAGCTGCCGAAGCCGACCAGCTCGGCGTAGCTGTTGCCGGGGGCGAGGCGCGCGCCCGCCTCCCCGTTCCAGGCCGTCTCCGGTCCCTGGTCGGGCTCGGCGCCGGGGGGGACGGGCGAGAAGCCGCGGTGCGCCCCCACGAAGCCCACCAGCCAGGGCGTGGGCTCGGCCGAGACGGCGAGGCCGGGGAGGGCGATGGTCCGGGCCTGCGGGTCCGTGGGGCCGGTGGCCGAGGTCCCCTCCGCCGTCTGCACGTGCTCCACGCGCAGGCCGGGGACCACGGAGACCGGACCTACGCGCAGGGTGTCCCGCGCGTACACCGCGAGCGCGCGGGCGGTGGAGACGCGGTCGAGCGTGGTCTCGGTGGCCCCCCCGGTGGGGACCAGCACCCCGGAGAGCATCTGGTACGGGTCCTCCGTGTGCAGCCGCGTGACATGGTCCGCGTGGAGGCGCGCCCCAAGCTCCACCACGTTCGAGACCACGTCCCCCCCCATCCACAGCCGGGCGGTGGTGGACAGGCCGTAGTTGTGGAACTGCCGGTCGTTGGTGCCGATGGCGAGCACCTGCTCGGCGGTCGCCGTGTCCTCCTCGCCCCGGAGGATGGCCATGTAGGTGGCGGCCTGGCCGCCGTCGGGGGAGAGCAGGAGGTCGTGCAGGTCCGGGCCGCCCGCGAAGCCGTTGAGCTTGCGCCACGTCCGGTCGAGCCAGTGGTGGTAGGCGACGGTGTGGAGCACGAAGCGGCCGGCGGCGTAGCGCCAGCCGAGCGAGGCCTGGGTGTGCTGCCAGCGCATCTCGTCCAGGGCGGAGGCGGCGTAGCGCCGGTACGGGTTCTCGGCGAAGTCCTCCTCGGTCAGGCCCAGGTAGGTCTCGTAGCTGTGCTCGCGGCCCCACCCGAGCTTGGTGGTGAGCTCCGAGGTGTCTCCCCCCGGGAGTGAAACCCGGGCCTTCAGCATCAGGTCCTGGCGGTCGAACCCGGTGGGCCCGCCCCCGTCCAGCTCCTTGAAGCCCTCGGACCCGAGGTGGGCCCCCTCGAGGAGGATGCCGGCGCGTGCGCCCCCCACCCCGCCCCAGGCGTGCGCCTTCGCCCCGCCGAAGGAGCCCCCGGCCACGTCCACCCCGCTGGCGGCCCCCGAGGGGATGCGGCGGGTGAGGAGGTTGACCGCCCCGCCGATGGTCTGCGGACCGTGGGCGATGGACGTCGGCCCCTTGAACACCTCCACCCCCACCAGGCGGGTGGCGAGCGGAAAGTAGTACGCGGCCGGGGCGGCGTAGGGGGCGGGGGCGAGCGGGACGCCGTCCTCCAGGAGGGTGACCTTCGCGCTCCGGTCGCTCGACGCCCCTCGCATCCCGATGTTGGGCCGCAGGCCGTAGCCCTCCTCGTCCCGCACGTAGACCCCGGGGACCCGGCCGAGCACGTCGTGGATGTCGTCCTGCTCGAAGCGCTCCAGCGTCGCCTCGTCCACCTCGTGGGCCGCGCCGCCCACCGAGGGGAGGCGGCGCTCCGAGACCACGATGATCTCCTCGACCCCGGCGGGCGGCTCGTCCTCCGGCTCGTCCGCGGCCTCCGCGCGAAGCGGCAGGAAGAGGGCGCCGGCGGCGGCGACGGGGGCGACACGGGGGGCGAGCTCCCTCCAGGCGGCCACGATGGGGCCCACCAGCGCCGAACCGAGCTCCTGCTCGTGGTTCCCGTGCCGGGCGGGCAGGCCGAAGGCCACGGGCGGGCGGGCGCCGGCGGGACGCCAGGAGCCGGCGAGGCGGTCCCAGGCGGCGAGCCAGGTGCCGTAGTTCGCCTCGCGCTCGGCGGGGACCACGCTGTGGTGCAGTTGGTGCTGGGCCGGGGACAGGAGCCAGCGCTCCACGGGGGCCGGAAAGCGGATCCACACGTGGCTGTGGCGCAGGTTCCCCACCGCGGCGTTGAGGACGAAGCCCAGGCCCTCCACCCCCGCGATGGTCCAGAGCGTGGCCTCCCCCCGCCAGAGCCAGTAGGCGAGCCCGCCCAGCGCGCCGGTCACGAGGACCCCGCGCAGGTGCAGGATCAGCGACTCGACCGGGTGGAGGCGGTGGAAGGAGAGCGGCGTGAGCACCTCGGCCGAGTGGTGCACCTTGTGGAAGGCCCATAGCCAGGCGTACCGGTGGGCGGCCCGGTGGACGAGGAAGCGGCTCCAGTCCCCCACCACGAAGACGGCCAGGGTGTACAGGGCGGCGACCGCCCAGGCCGGAAGCGCCGGAGGCGTCGGGGTGCCCACCCACCGGTCGAGCGTGGTCACGAGCACGGCGCCGAGCGTGAGCGCCGAACCCACCCGCAGGGGCCCGAGCCAGCGGAGGAGCTGGCGCACCGCGAGGAGCTGGAGGTCGAGCCGCGCCGAGGCGGTGGACCAGGCGGAGACGCCGAGCGCGCGGCGCCACAGCCCCGGGCCGGGGGCGCGTCGCGCCTCCCAGACCAGCGCGACCACCGCGGCCAGCACCAGGGACGGCCAGAAGGTCCGGCTCTCGGGGGCGAGGAAGGGCTCGGCGAGCACCGCGCCCACCGCCCGCAACGCCTCAGTCGTTGTCACCCGCCGCCTCCGCGGGGACCTGCAGGGCGAGGTGGGTGGCCACGTCCCCCTTGAGCAGGTCGGTGACGGCCTTCACCGCGTCGTAGACCGCCTGGACCTGGGTGGGATCGGCCGCGTCCAGGGAGCTCGTGACGTTCGCGGCGGCGAGGTCGGCGGCGTCGAAGGCGACCAGCACCTCGGCGGCGAGCTCCTCCTGGCCCACCGTCTCCAGCAGGTCGTCCAGCCCCGCGCCGTCTCCGCCGGTGTACAGCACCCGCGCGGCGCGGAGGTTGACCGCCACCCACACGTGCGACCCCCCGGCGATCGGGGATTCGATGTCCTCGATGCAGGAGTCCTCCGTGCACTCGCCGACGCCCAGGGCGTAGCCCAGCTTCCGGTCCTTGGTGCTCAGTTCCAGGTAGAAGAGCGCCTCGAACACCGCGTCGAGGGCCTCCTGCGCGCTCGCGTAAGGGGCGTCGGGCTCACCCGGCGTGGCCAGCCGGGCCCCGAAGCCGCCGGAGCCCCAGGTGGTGACGAGGCCGTCGGCGTGGCGAGCCACCTCCGCGGCCAGCACCGCGGCGTAGGCCGAGCGGTTCCGGTCCACGCCGTCGACGCCGAGCGCGTCCCAGCTCCCGTCGGCGTTGATGTCCACCTGCGAGGGGCAGTCGTTCTCTCCCGCGGGCGCGTACAGGAGCACCTCGAGGGCGTCGAGCCCCGTCACGTTGACCAGCGAGGTCTCGAAGAAGTCCGCGTCGGCGTAGTTCCCGTACACCGTCTCCTGGTCCACCCGGCACCGGTTCACGGTGGGCCAGGAGTAGACGGCGTCCCGCACGTCCTCCCCGGCCACGTCCACGAGCGACGAGGCCGCCGGGCCCACCTGGAGGAGCTCCACCACCTGCCAGGCCTCCATGGCGGCCCACCAGGCGGCGCGCGCCGCCTCCTGCTCGGCGTCACCGCCAGTCCCCGCGGCCTCGGCGTCCCGCCAGGCTTCCGCGGCCGTGCGCAGGGTGGCGAAGGCGGCCGCCGCGTCCTCGAGCGCCGGGCTCACCACCCGGGGCCCAAGGTCGGCCAGCACGGCCTGCACCCCGGCGTCGGTGGTGTCCGACCCGGGGTCCTCGCCGTCGCAGGCCGCCTTGGTGACCGCGGCGCCGAGCAGCGCGAGGAGGATCAGCCGTCCGCGGGTCCTACCAGCCGCCCGTGCCATCGTCCGCTCCGAGGTTCGCAGGGTCGAAACCGTAGGCGGTCCCGAGGTCGGCCCGCGCCTCGAGCAGCCCGGCCCGGTAGGCCTCGATCGTGGCCGGGTCGGCGGTGGGGAGCACCGGGGCCAGTCCCAAGCGCTCGTGGAGGAGCGCGAACGCCTCGTCGGAGAGCGGGGAACGGGGGTTGAACTGGAAGGAGAGGGCGAAGCCCTTCAGCTCGCTCCAGTTCTTGGCGTGGGTGGCGAAGTCGTAGCTCTCGGTCCCGAAGTTCCCCATGTCCTGGAGCACGGCGTTGAGGTAGTGCACCACACTCGCGGCGATGGCGTCCTCCCAGGCCCGGACGGCCTGGTCACGGTAGCCCTGCAGCTCGGCGAGCTGGCCGGGGTTGAGGTCTTCGCCGGTCGAGGCGAGCAGCGCCCGCCCACCGACGAAGCCCTGGAAGGCCTGTCCGCTGAAGTCGGTGGGCACCACCGCGCCCAGGTCGCGCTTCGCCGCGTTGGTGGAGTGGTGCCAGCAGACCTCGGTGAGCAGGTCGATGGCGCCGTCCGCGAGCCAGGTGTCGGACCACCCCGGGCTCGCGACCACCTCGTCGTCGCCGCTGCAGTAGTCCCGCGAGGCCCCGTAGTAGCCGAAGCCCTCGTCCCAGGCGTGCTCCAGGGCGGTGTAGGGCTTCCCCTCCTCCAGCGCGGCGTGCGAGGCGAGGAGGCCCTGCCCTTCGAGGTCGTCGTCGAGGTAATCGTCGGTGCCCTGCGAGAAGGTCACCGAGCCGGCGAGGAACTTCTGGAGCAGCTGCTGGAGGTCCTGGCCCTGCGCGGTGAGGTAGACCGAGGCGACGGGAGCGCCGTCGGGCCCGAGCGGGATGTCGCCGTTGGACCGGGCCACCGCGGCGGCGTCGATCTGGTCGAACCAGTGGCGCACGAGGCTCTCGGGGGTGGTGACCCCCTCCTCCGACCAACCGACGAACTCCGTCGACCAGTCACGGTGCTGGCCGGCGGGGTCGTTCCCCGCGATCTTGCTGACCAGGTCCTTCCCGCCCGACACCTCCCCGTAGGTGGTCTGGACCGCCGCTGGGTCGGTGACGAACAGGTGCTCCACGGTGCTCGAGGTGTCGCTGTCGAAGGAGAAGTAGAAGTCCAGCTCGTCGGTGACCTCGCCGGGAACGGGGAAGAAGCCGCCGTCCACCCGCGCCGTCAGCTCGCCGAGGTGGGTCTTCATGTCCACGATGAGCAGGTGACGGAAGACCTGGCCGTCGTACACCACCGAGGTGGTCCCGTCGCGACCGGTGAAGCCGTACCCGGCGCCCTCCGGCAGGGTGTCGGTGCCCGTGTCCGGCGCGGTGTCGGTGTCGGTGTCGGTGGCGCTGTCGGTCGCGGTGTCGTCCGGGCCGGCGGTGTCGTCGGCTTCCTTGTCCGAGCACGCCAGGAGCAGCAGGGGGATCAGGGAGGACATGAGGAGGGGCTCCTCGGCGGAGCGTCGAGGCTCCGCTTTGTGAAAGTGACTTTCATTTTCATTATCCGGCGCCGGCCGTCGCCGTCAAGCCGAATTGAGAACGACTTTCAATTTCACCGCGCCATCGACAGCGACCGCGACGTCAGCTCGGCGCGCAGGTCGACACCCCGGCGCCGACCACGTCGAAGCCGACGTCCTCGAGCACCTTGTGCATCGTTCCGTCGGCGGTCACCTCGTACACGTCGGTGGACTCGCCCATGCCGCTCACCCGCACGAAGAGCCAGAAGCTCCCGCTCCACGTGGCGAAAGCGAAGGTGTCCAGGTCGGAGGGGTCGGGGAAGCCGGTCAGGCGCAGCACGTCGAGGGTTCGGGCGTCGTCCTTGTCGAGTTGGACGAGGCGCGCGGGGGTCTCGAGGGGGAGAAAGGCCCACAGCTCGCCGTCGGCGTTGCCGGTCAGCTCGGACTGACTGGAGAGGGCGCCGACGGACGTGAGCGCGTAGCTGGCGGTGTCGAGCACCGCGAGGGTGTCGGCGCTCGCGATGTAGAGTCGGTCGCGCCAGGTCTCGGCGGAGTCGGTGGCGTAGCCCATGCCGAAGTCACCGAAGCGGGTGGTGCGGTCCGAGTACGCCGTGCGGGAGCAGCCCAGGGTGGCGAGGTCCACCGCGTAGAGGCTGTTGTCGCCGTAGCGCACGTAGGCGACGCCGTCGCGGGAGACGGCCATGGACGCCGGGGTCTGGGAGGTGCCGCAGTCAACCCGGCCCAGGCGGGTGAAGCCGAGCGCGGCGGGGTCGAAGGTGTAGAGCGAGCCGTCGTCGCGGGCGATGACGTAGACCAGGTCGGAGGTGTCGGTGCAGTCGTCCTCGTCGGGGGGGTCGGTCTCGGTCTCGTCGGCGTCGGTGTCCTCGGGAGCGGTCTCGGTCGCCCCCGCGGTGGGGTCGCTGTCGGTCGGTTCGGTGGGCTCCCCGGCGGTGTCCAGGGGAACCTCGGCAGCGCTGCCGGTGTCGTCTGCGACCACCACCACGTCGGGCTTGTTGCTGATCACGAAGTCGTTGGAGCAGGCGAGCAGGGCGAGGGCGAGCACGGGACCTCCGCGGTACCGGGAGACTGTGCCCCGCGCTTACGTTCGATGAAAGCGAATCATTTCGTAGAAGTCATTCAGCATTTTTGACCAACTGACGCGAGCAGGAGCTCCACGAAGAGGCGCGCGGCCCGGCCGGGGGTCTCCTCCCGCCGGGTGATCAGCTGCGGGTGGTAGCTCCAGCGGTTGCCCTCGGGGAAGTCGAGGACGACGAGGCGGTCGGCGTCGAGATCGTCGGCCACGAGGTGCGCGGGCATCCAGCCGAAGCCGACGGCGGAGAGGAGCGCGAGCCGCTTGGAGTGGAAGTCGGAGAAGCGGATCACGTGCCGGCTGCCGAGGAAGGTCTTGCGCGGGTCGCGCGCGAAGGCGGGCGAGGTGTCTTTCACCACGAGGTCGACGTGGTCCAGGAGCGCCTCGCGCGTAACCCCGCGGGCCTGCCCGAGCGGGTGCTCCCGGGCGGCCGTGAGCACCATCACCAGCGGAGGGAGCGCGGTGCCGCGGTACCGGCCGCCGTCCTCCAGGCCGAGCGCGAGCATGAGATCGGCGTGGTCGGACTCGAACCGGTCGATGACCCCGTCCTGGTACTCCACGTCCAGGTGGATGCGGGTGGGGATGCGGCGGGCCACGAAGGCCTGGAGCGCCTCGGTGAACGGCGCCATGGGGTACGCGCCGTCCACCACCACCCGCAGCTCGGGCTCCCAGCCGTCGCCCAGCGTGCCGGCGAGCTGCTCGAGCTGCCGGGTGCGCCGCAGCACGTCCCGCGCCTCCTCGAGGAGCCGCCGGCCGGCGGGGGTGAGGCGGGCGCGGTGGGCGGAGCGGTCGAAGAGCGCGACACCGAGCGCGTCCTCGAGCGCCGCCACCGTGTAGGAGACCGCCGAGGGGACCCGGTGCAGCGCGCGGGCGGCGCCGGCGAAGGAGCCGGTGGCCTCGATCGCGTCGAGCACGGCGAGCTGGTCCAGGGTGCAGCGCGGTACGGCCACGGCTCAACGTAGCCGGGATGCGGCTCGGCTCCCCTCGGGATGTCGATGTCGGCGGCCGGTCGCCATGAGCGAGGGCATGTCGCTGTTCGCCCTCCTCGCCTGCGCCGCCTTCACCCCCAGGGTGGAGCTCTCCGGCTTCGAGGGGGGGCGGCTCACCTTCGTGGCCGACGGGGTCGTCCTCACCGCGCCCACCGGCTGCCCGCGGCTCGACCCGTCGGTGGAGGCCCGCCTCAACGGTCAACCCATGCAGCGGGTGGAGCAGGGCGGGCCGTACCTGGGCAGCTCCCCCGACGGCCTCACCCCCCTGATGCGCTGCGCGGAGCCGACCTTCGCGGCGGGCACGCGCCCCAGCGGCACCGTCCGCATCGACCTCAGCGACGGCGCGCGGCAGTGGGCGCTCACCGTCAGCGACGTCGGTGCCCCCCGCGACTTCCGGGTCGCCTCGGGGCCGCTCGTCCCCGGTGGCGAGGTGGTGCTGGAAACCACGCCGACCGCGGCGGTGTGGTCGCTCCCCGGCATGCGCCACAGCGGGAACGACCTGATGATCGTCCCCTCGCTCGACGGGGAGTCCGAGGCCTTCTACCGGGCCTGCATCGTCGGGGTGAACGGGCCCGACTTCACCACCGTCTCCGGCCCCAACTCCCACGGCTCGCTCATCGCCGCCGGCACGTCCGAGCCGGGCCGGATCCGCTTCGTCCTCCCGGAGATGCGCTGCGCCGGCGCGGCCGAGGTGCGCTACCACGGCGCCGTGGAGCTGGCGGTGAGCGGCTGCCCGGCCGGGGTGACCTGCTCCGCCTGGGAGGAGACCCAGGCCACGGTACCCGTCGAGTGGGCGTCGACGCCGTAGGCACGGGGCCGGGCCTAGGGGCGCCACCACTCCCACAGCACGGGTCCGGGCGCCACCGCAGCCCCGAGCAAGGCCCGGCTGTGCGGATTGGACCCGGGGAGGAGCACGATCAGCACCGGCTGGCCGAACCAGAGGAGATGGTGGTACGGGCGGAGCACCGCCTCGTCCAAGGTGGCCGCGAGTTGCTCCATCCGGCCATCTGCGGCTGGCTGCTCGGCCGTGCCGGCGACACGCGCCACCATCATCGCCCCCGCGGCTTTCCGTCCGAACAACTTGTAAAAGTCCCACATGTAGTCGTTCTGCTCCCAGTCGGGGCGGACCGTGGTCCAGGACGCGGCCTCGCTCTCGACCGCGACGAGCGGCCACTCACGACCGTGCGCCTTGGTGAAGATCGTGAGGTCGCTGCCTTCCTCGTGGGTGCCGCGCCTGGTCGCCCGGCGCATCAGCTCCTCGGGCCCGCACATCCGCTCGAGAGTGGCCTTCAGGCCGAAGACCGACCACGGCCGATCGGGAGCGTCGAGCGCGGCCGCGAAGCGGAGGCCGAGCGCGGTCGCGACCCACATGACGTGCTTCTGGGGGAGGGGCAGCGGCACCTCGGCGTCCTCCAGCGCGAGGGGCAGAGTCTCCTTCAAGAACTCGATCCACCCCTCGGGCGTCCTCGAAAGATCGACGGTCGCGCTTAGCGCCGGGTGCATGCCCAGGGCGCGCTCGACGACCGCCTGGAGCGAGACGCCTTGCGCCCGCGCCAGCGCCTCGAGGCGTTGATGCACTCCCTGCGGCAGGCGAAGGCTGACGGGCCGGCGCTCCTCCTCTTCGGGCTCCCTACCGACGGGAGCCCAGAGCCCGACGGGGCCGAAGTACCCGGGGGGAGTCTCCGTGGAGTGCCCACGGAGCTCGACGCCGCCCTCCCGGGACAGCCGCACGAGCGCGTTCGCGAGGTACTGCCTCCACGACCAGCCTTTGCGGAGCGGGTCCTCGGCGTCCGCGTACCCGAGGCCGCGCAGCTCATCGAGGACATCGGGCTCGTTGTTCGCGATCCACGCGAGGAGCCGGTCGGAGCCCACCGGCTTGCCATCCCAGCAGGCGGCCAGGGCGCGGAGGAGAAGGGGGTAGTAATCCTTGAACGACTTCCTGGGCACGACAACCTCTCGTTACGCATTGAGAGTTAGCGCCCGCTTCAGCGGCCGTCAACTCTCAAACCGTATTTAGAGACAGGACGCCCCGGAACGCCGTCTACCGAAGGACCCCGCCCTCACACGCCAGCTGCAGCGCCGAGCCGGCGGCGGAGAACCCGCCTTCCAGCTACTTCACCCGGTACCCGCCCATCTCGTTGTTGAAGATCCACGCCACCACCTCGCCGATCTCGAGGGAGGTCGCCATGTAGGTGGTGATGGAGGCGGCGGCGGAGCCCTCGTCGCGGAGGTGGGCGCGGCCGGCCAGCATGCGCCGGCACCGCGTCTTCCAGGTCTCCATGTTGGCGGGCCGGAGGTCGATCCATCCCTTCTTCGCCCAGGCGTCCACCTGCGCGGGCGACCGGATCTCGACCGACTTCTCGTGACCCAGGAGCTCGGGCACGTTGATGCGAGGCCCACGCAGCAGGCCCTTGCCGTCGGGCAAGAGCACCGGGATGCCGATCGACGGCGCCACCCGCCCGACCTCGCTGGTCTGCAGCACCTCGGCGCACGCGGCGGCGATCGCGGCCGGCTCGGCCTCGACGACGGCCTCGAGCGAACCGACGGCGCGCCGGAGCAGCTCGGCCTCGAAGAGCAGCTTGGAGAGCTCGGGCGGACCGAGCCGGCCCAGCGCGACCGAGGTGATGCCCGACTCGGCCTCCACGGCCGCGAGGTCGGACAGGGCGACGTTGCGCACCAGGCCGGCCTTGTAGCTCGGGTCCATCACCGCGCCGTCCATGGCCGAGATGACGTCCTGCCCCGTGTTGGCGCCCCGGATCTCGAGGACCACGGTGCGGGCGATCTCCTCGGGGGTGACGTACTCCATCTGTCCGAGCGCGGTGATCGCCGCGAACTCACCGCGGGTGAACACCCCGTTCTCGCCGGTGTCCACCACCGGCACCTTCAGCCGCCCGGCCTTCTCGTAGCCGCCCGCGTCCTCGCGGAGGGACAGGGTGCCGGCGGCCTCGACCGAGCGCGGCTGGTAGACGTCGGAGTTGTCGTGCTTGTCCTTGGCCTCCATCACCTGGACGGCGCGGTAGCCGATCATGGCGGCCGGCTTGACCTCCTTCACGATGGGCGCGTTGGGGGTGCGAGCCAGCAGGAAGAGGAGCCCGGTGTGACCGAAGGCGGCTTCGTTCTTGGCGAGGAGCTTCTTGGAGGGCTTGTCCTCCGAGTGGGTGTACGGGATGTTCAGGCCCATCCCGCCCGTGCCGGTGGTCCCCACCTTCACGTACACCGCGGTGGAGTACTCGCTCGTGGCCTGGTGCAGGAAGCGCACGTGGCGGATCACCTGCGGGACCGACTGGGAGAGCAGGAAGGTCTCGAGGTCCGCCACGCCCTCCGCGGAATAGCCCTTGTCCCCGATCCAGCCGCGCACCTTGGCCGCGCCGTCGAAGACGTCCTGGTAGGAGAAGCCGGTGGCCGTGTTCACGCAGTCCACGATGACCTCGGGCCGGTGCCGACGGATCAGGTGGACGAGCAGGTTCTGTTCGTAGGCGGCGTCGTAGTCCTCGTACACCGCGTCCAGGAGGCGGCGGCGCAGCGTGGCGTCGGCGAGGATCTTGGCCCGGGGCAGGGTGGCCATCTCCCGGGGCACGAAGAGGTTCCCCCAGGCGGGGACGAAGGCGATCCCGTCGCCGAACTCGGCCTCCAGGCGCGCGCAGGCGGCGTTGGACTCGGACTCCAGGAGCGAGGCGACCACGATCCGGCGGGGCGAGAGGTTGGCGACGATCTGCCGGCACACCTGCAAGCCGACCAGGCCGGCGCCGCCGAGGATGAGGAAGTCGTGGTACACGCGGGCCTCCGTACGGGGGCCCGGAGGGTAACCGGCGGCGGGTGCTCGATCAGCGGGGCGTGAACACGACGGGGTACACGAAGGCGCGCCGGCGCCCGTCCGCCGGGAGGGCGACCCCCGCGAGCGCGTCCACGAGGCAGGCCTCCACGCGTCCGGCGGGCAGGGTGGTGTCGACCACCTTCACCTCCGTCACCGCGCCGGTGCCATCGACCTCCACCCGCGCGCGGACCCGACCGGTGAGGCCCCGATGGCGCGCGAGCGCGGCCGTGTAGCACCCGCTCAGCTCCACGAGGTAGGGCGCCATCGCGGTGCTCACCTCCCCCCGGTCCGCCACCCCGGTGAGGGGGGGCGCCGTGCCCCCGGAGGTGATCCCCACGAGCCGCACCCCGGCCGAGGTGCGGACGAGCAGCTCGCCCGCCTGGCGGCCCTCCACCTCCAAGGCGAGGGTCGCTCCCGGCTCGAGCCTCGCCGGTAGTCGTGGCGCGCGCACTCGGGCGGCGCGGGCCGGGACCACCTCCACCGCGTACACGGTGAGGGCGCTCGGTCCGGCGTTCCGCAGGCCCAGCCGGGACCACCCGGCCACCTCCAGGGAGGCCGGCCCCACCAGCGGGGTCGCCCGCGCCGGCGCCGTCGGGTCGTACTCCAACGGGGGGAGGACATGGGCGCAGGCGAGGAGGAGCAGGAGGCTCACCCCGCGGGTATCGGACCGTACCGGGCCCGCTTGACCCGGCCGGGAGCGGCTACCGGCCGGCCGGCCCGAAGGTGTCGAGGTCGACCACCAGCACCGCACCCGAGGAGTTGTCGACCCCGGGCGAGCCGACGACCACGCGGCGAGCGGCCCCCCCGGCCGCCGACTCGGCGGCGAGCGCCCACCCGAAGCTGTCGCCCGTCCGGTCCCCGCGAAAGGAGATGGCCGCGTCGGAGGCGAGGTACACCCCGGGCGCCCAGCACGGGAAGCCGAGCACTCGGCCGCCCCCCTCCGGGTCGCCGAAGATGGGGTCGGCGCGGCCGTCGCCATCCAGATCGACCCCCCCGAGCACCGACTGCCCGAGCTCGTCCTCGTCCGTCCCGTCGACCCGGAACCAGGCCTGCGCGACCGACAGCTCCCCCGTCTCCCCGCCCCGGACCAGGACACCCCCGCCCGATCCGGTCGCGCCGGTGTAGCTGCCGGCGAGCCAGTCCGCGACCCCGTCGGCGTCGGCGTCGCCGAGGATCGCGACGGAGAGCCCGAGGCCGCCGTGGGAGGCGTCGCTGAGCACCAGTGACGCGTCCGCCGGCAGCTCGCGGGGCCCGTCCAGGGGACCGGGGAGCACGAACACCGCGCCGAAGCGATCCGCGTCCAGGGAGGCGTATTGGTCGCCGATGAGGAGGTCGTCGAACCCGTCGCCGTCGAGGTCGGTGGGCGGCGCGACCGCCTCCCCCAGCTCGCCGTTCGAGTAGGTGCGCGTGATGCGGTGTGGGGCGTCCCCGGCGCCTCCGTCCCAGCTCGGGTAGACGAACACCGCCGGGGTCCAGGCGGCCCCGACCACCAGGTCGAGGGTCCCGTCGCCGTCGGTGTCGCCCACCTCCACGTCGGCGCCGAAGCGGTACGCGTCCTCGGGGGGGACGAGCGGGGTGGCCACCGCCGCGACCTCACCCGTCTGCGCGCCGCTGAGCAGGAACACGCGGTTGGTGGAGGGGACCCCCGCCACCACGTCCTCCACGCCGTCCCCGTCGATGTCTCCGGCGGGGCTCAGCCCGGCGCCGAGCGCGTCCTCCTCGTCCGAGGAGGTCCAGCGGTCGGGCAGCGAGGTCCCGACGACCTGGCCTTCCCAGCCCGCCAGCGGGGCCCGGAACACCGAGCCCCCCTCGTGGTGCCGCGGCGCGCCCAGCCACGCCACCGGCGCTCCGTCCACCCCCGTGGTGACCGCGACCGCCATGCCGAGCCCGGTGCTCCCCTGCGACTCCCAGCGCGCCCCGACCTCTCCCGCCACCGCGTGCACCCCGTCCACCGACAGCACCCAACCGTCGCAGTCCAGGTCCACGGTGGCCCCGCATTCCTCCGGCGCCCCCGGGTAGACGTCGGGGCGCTGGTCGTCGCAGTCCCCCGAGAGGGTCACGCGGCCCGGCTCCGGCCCGCAGGTGAAGCGCACGTCGGCCTCCTGGCCGTAGCCGTCGCCGTCCTCGTCCCGGTACCAGGCCTGCACCGCGGCACACTCGGCGGTGCCGGTGCGCTCGACGCCGTCCACTTCGGAGGGGCAGCCCAGGAGCACCAGGAGGACGGGTGGCATCGGGCCCACTGTAGCCCGCAGGTCGGGGGGTGCAGGCCCCCCTTGGAGCCCTCAGTCGCGGGGTTCGGTCGGCCGGACGGCCAGCACCACCTGGATGGGGCGCTCCTTCCCGTCCCGCAGCACCACCACGTCCACCTTGGCGCCCGGGGGTTGGGAGGCCACGGCCCGCAGCAGCTCCCGCTGGTCCGCGACCTGGGCCCCGCCCAGCCGGATGACGACGTCCCCCGGCTTCAGGCCCGCCTTCTCGGCCGGTCCCCCCGAGACGACGTTGGTCACCAGGACCCCGGCCTCCGTGCCGAGCTGCTTCCGGCCGTCCGCCGACAGCGCGGCCATCTCGATCCCCATGTAGCCGTGCTCCACCTTGCCCTTCTCCCGCAGCTGCCGGACCACCCCGGCCAGGTGATCGGAGGGGATGGCGAAGGCGACCGAGTTGGCCCCCTGGATGATGGCGGTGTTCATCCCGACCACCGTGCCGTCCAAGGCCACGAGCGGACCGCCGGAGTTCCCCGGGTTGATGCTGGCGTCGGTCTGGATGAACGAGTCGAGCGGGAGCTCGGGGATGAACCGGCCGGTGCCCGACACGATGCCGGCCGACACGGAGTGGCCCAGGCCGAGCGGGTTCCCGAGCGCGAGCACCCAGTCGCCGGCCCGGAGCGCGCCGGAGTCGCCGAGCTTCAGCCAGGGGAGCGGCCCTCCGGCGTCGATCTTCAGGAGCGCGATGTCCGACGCGGGGTCGGTGCCGATCACCTTGGCGGGGTGGTCGCGACCGTCGGTGAACTTCACCTTGATGGCGGTGGCACCCTCCGCCACGTGGTTGTTGGTGAGGATGTACCCGTCCGGGCTGATCACGAAGCCTGAGCCCTGGCCCTGCGCCACGCGCTCCTGCGACTCCGGCAGGCCGAAGTAGTATTGGTACGACCTCGGGATCTGAACGGTCTGCCTCGAAGTGACGTAGACGTTCACCACCGCGGGCTCCACCGCGGACGCCAGCGGCGCGAAGGACACCATGGGGTTGAAGGTGGCCGGAGGGGCCACGGCAGCAGTGGTCTCGGCCACGGCCGAGCAGCCCAGGACGAGCAGCAGCACGGACATCGGTACGCCTCGCTCACCGACTGGTACGCACCGCCCGGCGCGCCCCGCCGTCACGTTATGTCGAAGGCATGCTGCGCCTCTCGGGCATCGACGTGGACGCGATCAGCGTCGGTGGTCTCGAGACGTGCATCCAGCTCCCCCGGTGGAACCTGGCCTTCGACATCGGGCGCTGTCCGCCCGGCGCGGTCCACCAGGAGCGGGTGCTCTGCACCCACGCGCACATGGACCACCTGGGCGGCATCGCCTACCACGCCGCCACCCGCGAGCTGCTCGGCCTGCGCCCCCCCACCGTCTACGTGCCGGAGGAGAACCACGCCGACGTGCTGGACCTCTTCGCCGTGTGGCGGCGCCTCGACCACTCGGATCTGCGCGTGAACGTGGTCCCCGTGGGGATCGGCGGTCGCTTTGCGCTGGGCCCCAACCGCGTCGGCGTCGCCTTCCGTTCGCCCCACCGGGTGCCCACCCAGGGCTACGCGCTGGTGAGCGCACGGACGCGCCTGCGGGCCGAGCTGGCGGGCCGCCCCGAGGCGGAGATCCGCGCCCGGCGACTGGCGGGCGAGGAGGTGACCCAGGTGGTCGAGTCGGTGGACGTCGCCTTCACCGGGGACACGCTCATCGAGGTGGTGGAGCGGGAGCCGATGGTGCGCGCGGCGAAGCTTCTCGTCATGGAGGTCACCTTCCTGGACGAGCGCGTCCCCGTGGCCAAGGCGCGCGCCAAGGGCCACGTGCACCTGGACGAGGTCATCGAGCGCGCCGAGCTCTTCGCCAACGAGTCCATCCTGTTCACCCACTTCTCCCAGCGCTACGGCCGGGAGGAGATCCCGCGCATCCTCGACGCCCGCCTGCCGCCCGCGCTCCGGGCGCGGGTGACCCCCCTCCTCCCCGGGGGGCCCCAGGCGGCCGAAGGTACGCCCTGACGGTCGGTCGCTCGGCCCGGCCGCACCGGGGGCGGGGCCCGCCGTTTCGAGATACCTCCGCGGCCCATGCTCTTCACCGCGCTGGCGCTGGCCGCCGACCCGACCATCCCCTTCGAGAGCTTCACCCTGGACAATGGCCTCCAGGTGGTGCTCTCGCCGGACCGCTCCGTCCCCTTCGTCTGGGTGGACGTCTGGTACGAGGTGGGCTCGAAGGACGAGGAGCCCGGGCGCAGCGGTTTCGCCCACCTGTTCGAGCACCTCATGTTCCAGGGCTCGGCGCACGCGGACGAGGACTACTTCGAGCCCCTCCAGGCCATCGGCGGCCAGGTGAACGGCAACACCACCCTGGACCGTACCAACTACTTCGAAGGGGTCCCGTCCCAGCACCTGCCCCTGGCGCTCTTCCTCGAGTCCGACCGCATGGGCTGGCTCGACGACGCGCTCACCCAGGAGAAGCTCGACAACCAGCGGGACGTGGTGCGCAACGAGCGCCGCCAGCGGTACGAGACGCCCCCCTACGGCGAGGCCTGGCCGAAGCTCCTGGAGAGCGTCTGGCCCGTAGGCCACCCGTACCACATCGCCACCATCGGCAAGCACGAGGACCTGCAAGCCGCCACGCTCGACGACGCGGTCGACTTCTTCCGCCGCTGGTACCTGCCCAACAACGCCGTGCTCTCGGTGGTCGGCGACTTCGACCCGGCCCAGGCCCGGGAGCTCGTCGACAAGCACTTCGGCGACGTGCCGCGCGGCGCCGAGCCGGCCATCACGACGCCGGCCCCGCACCGGCTCACCGGGCAGACGGTGGTCCGCGTCGAGAAGGACGTCCCCTTCCCCCGGCTGTGGAACGTGTGGGTCACCCCGCCGCTCCTGGCCCCAGGAGACGCCGAGCTGGACCTCTACGCCAACTACCTGGCGGGCGGGATCGAGGCCCCGCTCTACCACGCGCTGGTCTACGAGCAGGGAATCGCCCAGGACGTGAGCGTCTACCAGCAGTCGGCGCGACTGGGCTCGATGTTCGTCATCGAGGCCACCGCCACCTCCGGGCACACCGTGGAGGAGCTCCAACGGTCCATCGACGCGGTCCTCGCGGTCAGCCTGGCCGCCCCGCTGCCGGCCGAGGACCTCGAGATCGCCCGCACCACCTACGAGGTCGGCTTCTGGGGCGGGCTCTCGTCCATCCAGGGGAAGGCGGCCCAGCTGGTCCAGTACACCGCCATCACGGGGGACCCCGGGTACATGGCGAAGGACCTCGCCAGGTACCGGAACGCAACCCCCGAGTCGGTGATGGCCGCCGTCCGCGAGCAGCTCCCCCTCGACCGCCGCGTCGTCCTCCAGTTCGTCCCCGGGGCCTCGAAGTAGATGCAGCTCCTCCTCCTCGTCGGCCTCGCCCTGGCCACCAGCCTGCCGCCCAAGACGGCACCGGTGGGAACGGACGCCGCCCCGCCTCCGGCCCCCGCCCTGGCCCCCTCGCGGCTCGGGCCGCCGCCCCCACTGCCGGCGCGCAGCTTCGCCCCCCCGGTGGCCCAGGCGGGGCAGCTCAGCAACGGGATCCCGGTGTTGCTCGTGGAGAACCACGAGGTCCCCATGGTGAACCTGCGCATCGCCTTCCGCGCCGGCTCGCTCACCGACCCGCAGGGCTTCGAGGGGCTCGCGGACGCCACCGCGGCGATGCTCACCCAGGGCGCCGGCGACCTCGACGCCAAGGCCTTCAGCCGCGAGCAACGCAAGCTCGGGAGCTCGGTGGGCGCCAGCGCGGGGGTGGACGGGACGGTGCTCGCCGTCAGCAGCCTCACCCGCAACCTCGGCCCCACCCTGGACCTCCTGAAGCTGGCCTGGAAGTCACCCAGCTTCCCCGAGACGGAGTGGGAGACCATCCGCCAGCAGATGGTGGAAGGGGTCACCTGGCGCCGCACCGACCCCAACGCGATCGCCAACCACGTGCTGGACGTGGTCCAGTACGGCGTCCAGTACCGGGGCCGCGCCCCCACCGAGGCCAGCCTCGCCGCCGTCAGCCCGCGCGCGATGAAGCGGTGGGCGAAGCGCTGGCTCGTCCCCGAGCAGGCCGTGATCCTGGTCGGCGGTGACACCACCCTGCCGGAGATCCTCCCCCTCCTGGAGGCGCGCTTCGGCTCCATCCGGGTGAAGGGCCGGAACTTCGCGCCCTCCGTCACCGTCCACACCTCCACCGGCTCCACGCTGACCCTGGTGGACAAGCCGGGGGCGACGCAGTCGGTCATCCTCGCGGCGCGCCCGGTCGGGTCCCCCACGGACCCGGACTACGCGTCGCTGGTCCTGGCCAACTCTGCCATCGGTGGCATGTTCACCTCGCGGCTCAACATGAACCTGCGCGAGGAGAAGGGCTACACCTACGGGGTGCGCAGCTCCGTGGGCTGGAACCTCGCCGGTGCCCAGTGGACGCTCTCGGCTCCCGTCCAGTCCGACAAGACGGTCGCCGCGCTGAAGGAGATCCTCACCGAGTTGGGAGCCCCTGCCAACAGTGAGCCCATCACCGCGGCGGAGCTCGAAGAGGGACGGGGCAGCATCGTGAACAGCTACCCGCTCAAGTTCGAGGAGCCCGGATGGCTCCTGGGCCAGCACGAGGCCGTGTGGCGCTACTCCCTCGGGCCGGAGTGGATCCCGGGCTACCTGGACCGCCTCTCGGCCGTCACCCCGACCTCGACCCAGGAGGCCTGGGTCAAGCGCATCGGCACGCAGGGCATCTCCTTCGTCGTGGTGGGCGACGCCCTGACCCTGCGCGAGCAGCTCAAGAGCGTCGGCCTCCCCATCCGCGAGCTGGACGTGGACGGGAAGCCGCTCCAGGTCGTCGCTCCCACCAACCTCACCGCTCAGTAGGAGAGCCCCCCATGGGCATCGAGTCCCAGTACATCTGGATGGACGGCAAGCTGGTCCCCTTCGAGGCCGCCACCGTCCACGTGCTGTCCCATACCCTGCACTACGGCCTCGGCGTCTTCGAGGGCATCCGCGCCTACCGGCAGACCGAGGGCGGCGGCGGTGTGTTCAAGCTGGACGAGCACCTCCGCCGGCTCATGGACTCCGCCAAGATGTGCCGGATGGACGTCCCGTACACCCAGGCGCAGATCAAGGAGGCCTGCCTGGAGGCCCTGGTCGCGAACCGGATGGAGGAGGCCTACATCCGGCCCATCATCTTCTTCGGCATGGGGAAGATGGGGCTCGGTGCCCGGGACAACCCCGTCCACGTGGCGGTCGCGGTGTGGGACTGGGGCAAGTACCTCGGCGACGAGGGGGTGCGGAACGGCATCCGGGTGCAGACCAGCACCTTCACCCGGCACTACGTCAACTCCAACCTCCAACGCGCCAAGGTGATCGGCCACTACGTGAACTCCATCCTCGCGCGGTACGAGGCGGTGGACAACGGGTACGAAGAGGCGATCATGCTGGACGCGCACGGCATGGTGGCGGAAGGCACGGGGGAGAACCTGTTCTGCATCCGCGACGGGGTCGTGAAGACGCCGCCGGTGGTGAACATCCTGGGCGGCGTCACCCGCCGCACCTGCATCGACATCCTCAAGCGGGACGGCGTCCCCCTCCACGAGATGCACTTCGGCCGGGACGCGCTGTACGTCGCCGACGAGGTGTTCCTGACCGGCACCGCGGCCGAGGTCACGCCGGTGCGGGAAGTGGACCGGCGGACCGTGGGCCGGCCCGGGCCCATCACCCAGCGCGTGCAGGACGTCTACGCGAAGGGCGTGCGCGGCGAAGTGGACTGGCTGCACGGCAACATCACCCGGTTCCGAGCGACCGGATGAGCCGTCTCGGTTGCGTCGGAGCGGGCCTGGTCCTCCTCCTCGCGGCCGGCTGTCGCTCGAGGGCCAGGGAAGACGACGAGATCTTCTTCCTGCGCGACTACACGGCGGGCAAGACGAGCTTCGTCGAATCCACCAAGCGCCACAAGGGAGCCTGGACCGAACCGGGCTACCGACACACGCTGCTCGACGTGAAGGGCCAGGGCTCCCTCCGACACATCTGGAGCACCGACGAGACCCCCGGACCCCACGTGGACTGGTCCTTCTACGTGGACGGGGAGGCCACGCCGAGCATCCACGGCGCGCTCCCGGACCTGATCCGCGCCGCGGCCGCCCTCCCCGCCTGCCCGGCGCCGCTCTGTGCGCTGACCGACCCGCCGGACCACCTGGATCACAACTTCTACCTGCCCATCCCCTTCGAGAAGGGCCTCCGGGTGGAGGTGACCCAGCGCGGCGAGGAGCTCGGGCTCTTCTTCGCCCAGCTCGACTACCGGCTCGGCGACGATCGGCTGGAGGGGGCGCGGCTCGAGCAGGACGGCGAGGGGGAGGCCCTTCGGCTCAACTATCGCCGGTGGTCTCCCCAGCCCCGGGCCCTCCCCGCGGTCGAGACCACGACCCTGGCGCCCGTGACGGTGAACCCCGGCCAGCGGGTGCGCCTCGGAGAGCTGTCGGGCCCAGCGGTCGGACGCGCGCTGCGGCTCAACGCCCCGCTCAACGACGACCTCTGGATCGCGTTCCGCTACGACGACGCGCCGAGCGACGCCGTGCTCGTCCCCCTCCGCGACCTCTTCGGGAACTTCGACGTGGGCCCGATGCGGCGGGGCGACGGCCAGAACGGCGTCTTCGAGGTCCCCTTCCCGTTCCGGAGCCGGCTGGAGCTCTGGGTCGAGAACCGCGGTGACACATCGGCACGTGTCAGCGGGGCCGTCGACCTCGAGCACACCGACGAGGCCCCGTCGGGTTGGGGATGGCTGCACGGCTACCACCGGGACGGTCCGCTCACCAACGGCCACCGTCTCCACCAGGTGTTGTACGTGCGGGGCCGCGGGCACTGGCTCGGGATGTCGCTGTACGACAGCGGCCACGACCACGGCGGCGGAGACTTCGTGGTGGTGGACGGCGAGTCGCCCCGACCGGCGTTCCTGCACGGGGTGAACGGCGAGGACTACTTCGGTTTCGCCTGGTTCGGGAAGGGCAACCACCTCCCCTACGCCGCCTCGCGGGGCCCGGCGCGGGGGCGCTTCCGACTGCACCTGGAGAACCCCTACCCCTTCCGCGAGTCGCTGCACGTGGAGTGGGGCGCGTTCCCGGACCTCTCCCCGCGCTCGGTGGCCTGGTGGTACCAGGACGATCCCGCCGACACCACTGTCAACCCGGACAGCCCCACCCTGGGCGACTCCTGGGACGTGTTCGGCCCGGTCCGCTACGAGTTCGGCACCCCGACCGACGAGGCCTGGGCCACCCTGCCCCCGCTCGCCGATCTGGACGCGGGCCGCGTGTACCCCCTGCAGCTGCCCCGGGAGAAGTTCACCTCCGGCTGGATGCAGGAGCGCAGCGTCGGCCCCTCCCTGAACCTCACCTACACCCCCCGGCACCACACCCCGATCAAGGGCGAGCGGGACCTCGACGGAAACGGGGTCGCCTGGCTGGCGCGGCAGCGGGTGGTGAGTCGCTCGGCCCGGACGCTGCGGGCGTGGATCTCCTTCGACGACCCGGTCGAGCTCAGGGTCGGGGATCGGGTGCTCCTGCGCGAGGAGGAGGTCCAGAACGGCTTCGTGACGCGCGAGATCGAACTGCCCCTCGAAGCGGGGGTGAACGAGCTGGTGGTCCGCCTGCTCAACACCTACAACCGCACCTTCAACTGGACCGGCATCGGGCTGCACGTCGTGGACGAAGCGGGGCGACCGGTCCAGCTCTCGGCGCTCCGGCAGGCGGACGCCCCGACCGCGGAGTAGGACGACGGCCATGGGCAACGCTCCCGACTACGCGCTCCTCGCCTCCGACGGCACGACGTGGACCCCCGCGTCGCGCCGCGGCCGCCGCCTCCTCCTGGTCGTCCACGCGGGCGCCTTCACCCCCGCCGCCGCCGCGCTGGTGGCCGGGCTGCCGGCCGGCGAGGACGTGCTGGTGGTCGGTCCGGACGCCGTGCCCGCCCAGGTCGCGTGGCTGAAGCAGCTTGGATGTGTCGCCCCCTGCGCGCGCGCCCCGGCAGGCCTCGGCGTCAGCCTCGGTCTTCCCCAGGGAGGGCTGGTCTGGCTCGATGCCGCGGGGGAGCGCTGCGGTCGGGACTGGTCGCCGCTCCCCGAGCCGGTCGTCCCGCAGCCGACCGCCACGCCGTCGGAGCCGGTCCAGACCGCGAGCCCGCCGCCCGCGCCGCCCCCCGAGCCGCCCGCACCGCCCCCCGAGCCGCCCCCGACCCCTCGGGCCGCCCCGATCACGGCCGCCCGCCCGACCGCCGGCGCGTTCCCCCCGCGCGCCGCCGCCCGGCCCGAACCGGAGCCTCTGCCGCCGCCGCCCAGCCGCGGAGGGCTGCGTGACCTCCTCCTGGTCGGCCTGGGGGTGGGCGTGGGGGCGGGCGGGGTGTGGCTCCTGACCCGCCCGACCCCGCCGGCTGCGCCCGAACCCGCCGCGCCACCCGCCGCCGAGGTGGCCCCCGCGCCGCCCACGAGCGTCGGGGCGCCCGACCCCAAGGTGCTGGAGGTGGTCGAGGAGGGCCTCCCCATCCTCAACCTCTCCCTCACCGAAGACGGAGGCTCGCTCCAGGGCTTCGGCGACACCGAAGCGCGGAACGGCATCCCTGACGGCTGGAGGGTGAACACCAAGCGGGGCAAGGCGAGCTTCGCCAAGTCGGCCCCGCGCGACGGGCAGGAGTGGGTGGACGTGCGCTACGACGCCGCCACCGGCGCCAACTTCCTCTCCCGGCACGTCCCCGCCGAGGAGGGCGAGACCTTCGTGCTCACCACCACCCTCGACACCGGCGAGGGCAACCCCCTGCACCCGGTCTCCTTCGGGGTGGCCTTCTTCAACGGTCAGGAGTTCCTGGACTGGGCCCTCCACCGGGTGGAGAGCGAGTTTGCCGGGCCCCAGCCCATCGAGATCCGGGCCACGGCCCCGGCCGGCACCACCATGATGCGGGTGCGCTGGCACTTCATGGACGACGAGAAGAAGCCTGCCGGGCGCTTCTCCTTCGCGGTACCGATCGTGAAGCGGCTCTCGGCGCGCAGCCGGTCCGCGGACTTCCCGCTCGAGCACATCTTCCTCCTCACCGTGGAGACCTGGCGCTCCGACCACACGACCATGCGCGACTACGCGCGGGACACCACCCCCCGGCTCGCCGAGCTGGCCCGGGAGGGGGCGTGGCTGGACCGCCACTACGTACAGGCGCCCTACACCCGGCCCAGCCTCTCCTCGATGGTGACGTCCATGTTCCCCGCCTCGCTCGGGGTTCGGGACAACGTCGACTTCCTCCCCGCCTCCGCCCTCACCGTCGCGGAGCGCTTCGCCGAAGGCGGCTACGTCACAAGCGCCTTCCTGGCCCAGTACGTGCTCTCGCAGCACTACGGCTTCAACCAGGGGTTCCACTACTTCTACAACTACAAGAACGACACCCCCGGCGAAGTGGTGATGGACGCCTTCGGGCCCTGGTGGGAGGCGCACCGGGAGGACAACACCTTCACCTGGATGCACCTGTTCGACCCGCACGGCCCCTACCGCCCCACCCCCGAACGGCGCGCGCGCTTCGAGGGGGACGCGGTGTGGTCCAGGGACGACATGACCGTCAAGGCCGGGAAGGGCAACGCCACCGGGAAGTTCGTGCCCGCCTACGTCCACGACGAAGGCAAGCTGGAGCGGCGCCACTACGTGGCGGGCTACGACGCCGAGATCTACGGGATCGACGAGCAGATCGGGGCGTTCATCGACGGGTTGAAGAAGGCCGGGCTCGCGGAACGGAGCCTGGTCGTCGTCACCGCGGACCACGGCGAGTCCATGACCGACCACGGGCGTTGGTTCTGCCACGGAAACCTGTACGAGCACGACACACGGGTCCCCATGCTGGTGTGGGCCCCCGGCCGGGTGAAGCCGGGGACCGTCGTGACCCAACGCACGAGCCACCTCGACATCGTCCCCACGCTGCTGGACTACGCCGGTGTCCCCACCACCGGGACGGTGGCCGGGGCGTCGATGCGGGGCCTCCTCGACGGCGGAACCCGGGCCACCGCCGACTTCACCTTCACCGGGGTGGGCAAGGGCGAGAAGGAGATGATCGCGGTCCTCGACGACGGCCCCCTCAAGGTCATCGTGGACCACACCGGCAAGCCGGTCGAAGCCTACGACCTGGCCAAGGACCCCCAGGAGCTGGACGACCTGGTCGACACCCGGGCCGCCGAGGCCGCGGATCTCGCCGCCCGCTTCCGGACCTGGTTCCAGGCCAACGGCGGGGCCAGCCCGGCCCCCGCCCAGGCCGAGCGGGAGCTCTCGAAGGAGGAGACCGAGAAGCTCCAGGCGCTGGGCTACCTCGAAGAGTAGCGCCCGGCGCGGGGAGGCCTCAGCGGATGCCCTCCCGGCGGGCGGCCGTCCGCCGATCCGCTTCGATCCAGGCTTCTACGCCGGTGGGCACCACCCGGCTCACCCGCTGGGCCGCCCACTGGTGGTAGGTCGGGTCGAGGTCGCAGCCGGCCCACCGCCGACCCAACTGTTCGGCCACCACCGCGGTGGTGCCGGAGCCGGAGAACGGGTCCACCACCAGGTCGCCCGCGCGTGAGGCGGCCAGCACCAGCCGCCGGACCAGGCTCTCGGGCTTCTGGGTGGGGTGCGGGGTCTTCTCCCCCATCCCGTTGCAGGTGGTCGGGAGCTCGATCACGTCGCGGGGCTTGGCGCCGCGGGGGTTCGGCACCCACCCCGCCCGCGCGACCCCGCCTCCGTACTGGCTCGACGCCGCCTGCGGGTGGGAGGGGTACTTGAGCGTGTGGCCCCCGTAGGGCACCCGCACCGCGTCCACGTCCAGGCGGAAGGCGGACGACTTGCGCAGGTGCAGGATGCTCTCGTGGGAGCGGCCCCAGTCCCGACCCAGGTTGGCCTTGTTCCGATAGTGCCAGACGAGCCAGCGGCAGCCGGCGAAGAGCCGGGCGGCCGGAGGCTTCAGCTCGGCGAGGATCTCCGAGTAGCCGCACAGGTAGAGCGAGCCAGCCGGGGTGAGCACGCGCTCCGCCGCCTCGATCCAGCGCATGGACCAGGCGAGGTAGGTCTCCAGGTCGGCGAAGTCGTCCCAGGCGGCGCGGGCCAGGTTGTAGGGGGGGTCCGCGAACACCAGGTCCACGGAGCCGGCCGGGAGCGACGCGAGCCAGGTGGCGCTGTCTCCCACCCAGAGCTGACCGTGGGGGTGTTCGTAGCGCAACCAGGGGGCGACCGCGTCGGGGGGTGGGTCGTGCAGGCGCCCCACCAGCGGGGGCTCGGGCGGGGCCTGCGTCGGGCGCTTGATCGGCACGGCCGGCGCTCTAACGAGAAACCGGGCCGCCGTGGCGCGTTACGCGAGGAGCATGACCCGCACCCCCACCGTCCTCGCGTCCGTGGTCGCCGTGTCCATCCTCACGTCGCTGGCGTGCAGCGGGGGCGCGGATGCCGGCTCCCCCCCGGGTGCGCCCGCCCCGCCCCCCACCGGCGCAGCCGCGACGGGCAGCGCGAGCGCTGGAAGGGTCGCCACCCATCGGCTCCTCGGCATCCTGGATCCCGACCGGGGGAACATGATCGCCTTCGCGCTGAAGGTCCCGGTGGGGTGGGCCACCGAGCAGTCCTTCACCCGCGCCTGGGAAGGTGCAGTGGCCACCCCGCAGGTGACCCTGCGCCTGCGCAGCCCGGACGGGGCGACACAGATCGAGTATCGCCCCATCATCGCCCACATCTGGGCGGAAGGCCCGCTCACCAGCCAGCTTCGGGCCCAGAAGCAGGCCTACGGCATCGACCCCCGCATCGCGCCCAACGAGCGCGAGCCGATGGCGGCCTCCGCCTACGCGCGCGACGTGATGCTGCCCGTCCTGGCGCGGGAGGGCCTCGTGCTCACCGGGTCCGCAACGTGGTCGACGCCCCCGACACGGTCGGTGACTCGGGCGAGACGCTCCGGCGCGGCTCGGTGGACGGTACCCTCCCCGACGGCCAGCAGGTGCGGGTGGAGTGCCGGATGCAGGTCGCGAGCATGACCGCGGAGAACGAACGGTACACCTCGTGGGCGGTGGTGCCGTCCATCACCCGCACCCGGGGGGACCTCGAGGCGGCGCACGCCCAGACCCGCATCGCGCAGGAGTCCATCGTGCGGAACCCCGCCTGGCAGGCCGCGGAGCAGGCGGCCGCGGCGCAGGGGCAGCAGATGAACAGCGAGGCCAGCCGTCGCCAGCACGAAGCCACCATGGCCGGCATCCAGCGCAACACGGAGCAGATGACGGCCGCCCACCAGCAGCGCATGGCCGACATCCAGCGGCAGGGGGACGCGAACACCGCCGCCTTCGAGGCCCGGATGGACGCGATGGATCAGTCCCATGCCTCGTGGCAGGAGCGCTCCGCGTCCAGCGACCGGCAACAGGCCTACACCATCGACGGCATCCGCGAGGAGGCCCGCTACGCCGACCCCAGCACCGGACAGACCGTGACGGCCCCGGAATCGAACTACGCGTATCGTTCCGCCGACGGGCGCACGCTGCTCGCGACCGACGCGCCCCTGGACCCGCAGCAGGTGGACTGGACGCAGCTGCAGAAGCTCACCCAGGCCGAGTACTGATTCAGCTCACGTGTGTCGTGGGCGGGACGAGGACGGCGAGGTCCACCTCGTACACCCGTGCCCCGTCCGGCGACGCGTCCACCCGGGGGAAGCCGAGGCGATCGTAGAGGTCCGCCACCTGCCCGTTCTTGGCGGTGGGGAGGTACTCGCCGCGGAGGCGGCGGTAGCCGAGCGCCAGGGCGGCCTCCGTGAGCCGCCCGAGCGTGTACTCTTCGAGGGTGCGCCCGATCACCCGGCAGCTCATGAGCCAGGTGTCCACCACGAGCGTGTCGCCGTCGGGCACCCCGGCCACCACCGCCACCAGCCCGTGGTCGCCGAAGCGGTCCTGAAGGCGGATCGATATCGGAACCGCCCGGGGGTCCGCCACCCACGCCGACACGACGTCGGCGGCGTGGCGACGCGTGGTGAGGTTGAACTGGTTGGTCTTCCCGAGGAGCTGCACAACCCGCTCGAGGTCCGCGTCGTCGACACGTCTCACCTCGGCTCGCATCTTCAGCGAGCGGAGGTAGCCCCCCAGGTCGGCAAATCCGGCCTCCGACTCCCGCCGGGCCGCCTCGGCGCGGTACTGGTCCGCCCGGGCGAGGTCTTCGGCGGTCAGCCCCACCGCCTCGAACCAGAGGCCCCGCTCGATGGCCGCCACGTAGCCGGCGGGCTCCTCCGGCAGCTCCACCACCTCGACCTCGGGCAACGCCTGGCGGACGGCCTCCCGTTCGGCGGGGTTGTCGTCCACGAAGACGAAGCTGTCCAGGCCGAGCCGCAGGGTGGCGGCGATACGCGCGATGGCGACGGGCTTCGGGTCCCAGCTCGCTTCGAACGCAGCGAAGTGTTCGCGGCGCAGGACCATGTCCCCGTTGGTGGCGAAGGGCTCCTCCGCGTCGGCGAGGTTGTTCTTGCTGCACACCGCAAGGAGCACGCCGCGACGAGTCAGGCCCAGCAGGTAGGACTGCAGCGCCCGGTGCGCCTCGCCGTCCGGGGTCTCACGGACCGCGACGCCGAGCGGCCCGACCTCGCCCACCACTCCGCCCCAGAGCGTGTGGTCGAGGTCGACCACCACGAGCTTCTTGGGCCCGCTCAGCACGGCACGGAGGGCGGCGGTCAGGTGTGCGCAGAGCTCCACCAGCCCCGCCTCGGAGAACGGCTGCTTCGTCCAGTGGTACCGGCGAGGATCGTAGAACCCGCGACGGCCCAGGTCCCCGGCTGCCTGCTCCAGGTCCACCCACGCGGCCCCCGCGGGAAGACGGGCGCGAAGCGCGGCGTTCACGGCGCGAACCCGATCCACCCGGCCCCCCGGCGCCCCCGCCCCGGCCACGCCCTCCGGCCCGGCCGACACGGCGTCGTACCCGACCATCACCAGCTTGGCGCCGCGACGTCGCGCCCAGGCGGCCTCCCAGAACGCTACTTCGCCAGCCACCGCCGCCTCGGCGTCGCCGCCCGCCCAGAGGCGCTGGGTCCACGGGAGCAGGATCAACACGTCGGCGGGCTCGCCGGCGTCCACGTCCTGGAGCACGCTGTCGTAGTCCCCGTCCGTCACCTGGAGGGTGAGGCCCCGACCCCAGGCGACCGCGGTGAGCACCGGGGGGATCCACGCGGTGGTGCACATGCCGAGGACCCGCACGCGCGGCCCGCCGGCCGGATGCTTGAGGAGGAGCCGCCCCGCACGCTCCACCTCGTCCGGAGCCAGCCCGCTCCGCAGGGCCGCGCCGAGCCGTGCCCGGGCGGCCACCACGTCCCCCGCCTTCAGGAGCCCACGGACCTCCGCGAACAGGTCTCCCATCCGGCCTACCGCTTCTCCAGGAGGAGCGACATCGACCGGGGCAGGTACCGCGCCTTGGGCAGGAGCCGCTTGGGCGCCACGGAGAGCGTCTCCGCCACGCGGAACCCGGCTTCCTCGCACATCCGCACCAGCTCGGACTCGTGCACGAACTCGTAGATGTGGTCCACCTGGGCGGCGGTCAGCGCTCCGGCGAGCCAGGCCCGGCCTCCGGGCTTCAGCTCGTGGAACATCGTCTCCACCAGCCGCTTCGGCTCTTCGAGGTGCTCGATGAGGAAGCTGCAGACCACGGCGTCCTTGGTGGCGGGCGGCCGACCTCCCAGGTCCATGGCGTCGCGGCGCGTGTAGATGGCGCGCGCGCCCACCCCGGCGGCGCCGGCGATGGAGGTGGCGATGCGGATGGAGGAGGGGGAGATGTCGAAGGCCTCCAGCCGGGCGCCGGGATGCTCCGACAGGAGCCACACTCCCCAACCCCCGTGCCCCGGGGCGATCTCGAGCACCTGCGCGTCCGAGGGCAGCCGCCGCACGAAACGCTCCAGGTAGGCCTTGGAGATCTCCATGTGGTGGGCCCAGCAGAAGTTGGTGAGGAACACGCCCCAGAGGTAGTCGTCCATCACCGAGGCGTCGGCGTAGACCGCCGCCTCACACTCCGCGAACGACGAGTTCTCGTAGTGCCCATCGGCCTCGTAGCGCGCCTGGGACATGAGCACGTCGTGCGAGAAGGCCTCGAAGGCCGCCACACAACGCCGGAGCGCTTCGGCCTCCCCATGCACACCGGCGGCCCAGCCCAGGAAGTGCTCGGCGATCGCGTCGAACCGCGCTGGATCCACTCCGCGGGCCTCCTCCACGCCGCGCAGGGAGCGGGGGTGCTCGGCCGCGATGTGGGCGAGGAGCCGCTCGGCGCGGCTCACGACGCGCCCTTGCGGGCGTCCACCAGGTCCACCAGCTCCCCCACGTTCTTGAGGCCCGCGACCTCCCCCGACTTGAAGCGGATGCCGAAGGCCCGCTCCACGCCCATCATCAGGGTGATGTGCATGACCGAGTCCCAGCTCTGTACGTCCGCCGCGCTGGTGGAGCGGGTGATCTGCAGCTCGTCGTCCTCGAAGACGTCCCGGAACACGTCGGTGAGGCGGGTGAGGGTGTCGGCCATGGGGCTCCTGCGGCGGAGCGCCGCCTCTATCCCGCCCTGGGGTGCCCGTGCGGGGGGCGGCGGCCACCGCCCGTCAGGTGAGCGCTCGGACCAGCTCGATCGGGTCGGGCTGACCGGCGAGCGCCTCCAGCCCGGCGAACACCGCCACGTTCACGAGGCCCACCACCACCGCCGATCGCGGGGGCGCGAGCCCGGTGGTCCCGAGCACCAGCGCCATGGCGAGCGTCTGGTAGCCGAGGGAGGCGACCTGGGGACCCGACACGTCGAGCCAGACCGCGACCCACACGAGCGACCAGAACCCGGCGCCGGCCACGAAGGCGGCGATCCCCGAGGGGCGCGCCAACCCGAGCAGCCGGGGGACCAGGAGCGAAACGAGCGACGGGACGGCGATCAACCCCACCTGCCGGATGTCTTCCAATACACACCTCCCGGCCTTCTTGGCACGCGCCGGCGGTTCCGCGGTTCGGGCGCCGGATCCGGCCACCGCCTCACCGTGCACCGCCCTCGCGCTACTCCCACTCCACCTCGGGGCTCTCGTAGAACCCGACCCCCTGCGCGCGCAGGCGGCGACCGTGCTCCCCCAGGCGTCCACGGAACTCCCGCCACTCCCGTTGCTCCCCGGCGGTCCACCCGACCTCCGCGGTCGCACAGAGCCGCGGCCACACCATGAACTCGAGCTTGGTGTGGCTGTCGATGAGCTCGGTCCAGAGCGCCGCCTCCACCCCGGCCACCCCGGAGCTGTCCATCCCGCCCGGCACCGGGTCCCAGTCGTAGGCGTCCTCGACGCCGAGCGGGCCGGCCCAGACCTGCCCGAACTCGGCGTCCCCGTCGTGGACCATGTCCAGGTAGGTGTGCTCGGCGGGCGACGCCACGAGCTGCCCTCCCTGGGCCGCAGCCGTCACCGCCCGGTCCGCGGACCACCAGTGCTGCACCAGGAAGGGAGGGTCCAGCTCGATGTCGCCGATCTCGTCCCAGCCCACCGGCGTCTTGCCCGCCGCCCTGACCTCGTCCATCAGCCACGGGACGAACACGGCGTAGTCCTCGTCGTCCGTGTTCACCGCTTCGTCGGCGCCGAGGTGCACCCACGGACCGGGGGTGATGGCGGCGAGCTCGCCCCAGACGTCCTGGACGAACTCCCAGGTGGTCTCGCTCTCGAGCCAGAGCGAGGTCGAGATGACCCCGGTCCCCGTGTAGAGGTCTTCCGCGGTGCCATCCTCGTTGAGCTCGGCGTAGCTGGCCAGGGCGGCGTGGGCGTGACCCGGGAAGTCCACCTCGGGGACCACCGTGACGTGCCGCGCCGAGGCGTAGGCGACGATCCCCGCGTACGCCTCCTGGGTGTACCAGCCGCCCTCGCCCCCTCCCACCTCGGTGCTGCCGCCGATCTCGGTGAGCAGGGGCCAGGACTGGATCTCGATGCGCCAGCCCTGGTCGTCGGTGAGGTGGAGGTGCAGCCGGTTCAGCTTGTGCTGCCCCATGAGATCCACCTGCCGCTCGACCTCGTCCACGTCGAAGAAGTGCCGCGCCACGTCCAACATGAACCCGCGCCAGGGCCACGCGGGCGCGTCCTCCACGTGCACGGCGGGGATGACCCACGGCCCGCCGAACTCGCTCTCGTAGAAGACGGCGGTGGGGAGGAGCTGCCGGAGGGTCTGGGTGCCGTAGTAGAGCCCCGCGAGGTCCGAGGCGACGATGTCCACCCCGTCCTCGCCCACGTCCAGCGTGTAGGCCTCCGAAGCCAGGCCCGCCTCGGTGTCCAGGCGCAGCCGGATCGCGTCGCTCGCGCCCTCGTGGACACGCAGCTCGAAGCCCGTGGCGGGCCGCAGCGCTTCGGCGAGGAGCTCGGCCTCCGCCTCCCCTCCCCCCGACCAGGCGATGCCGTCCCCTTCGCCCAGCGTGTAGGACACCTCCCCGGGCTCCACGAGCGCCGGGAGCGGGACCAGCCCCGGGACGGGCACGCCGTCCCCCGTCACCTTGGTGTCCGGGTCGTCGCCGCCTCGGCAGGCGGTGAGCAGGAGGAGGTACGAGACCATGGCCCGATCTACCCCGGGACGGGGGGCCCACGAACCGAGCCCCCCCATTCGGGCAGTTGCCGCTCGGCGCGGGGGTGACTCCCGTTAGGATCATGGCATGGTCGATCTCCGCTGCGGGCCCCCGGGCCCCCCACCCGACAAGACGGACGGCAAGCAGTCGCCGGGCTCAGACGTCAAGGAGCGCGTGGAGACGCCGAAGATGTGGAGGGTCCTCCTCCACAACGACGACTACACCACCATGGAGTTCGTGGTCGAGGTCCTCCAGGAAGTGTTCCGCAAGTCCATGCCCGAGGCCACGCGCATCATGTTGATCGTCCACCGCAGCGGGAAAGGCGTGGCCGGTGTCTACACCAAGGAGGTCGCCGAGACGAAGGCGGCCGCCGCGACCGACCGCGCCCGCTCCGCCGGCTACCCTCTCCTCGTCACGACCGAACGGGAACCCGAATGACCCTCTCCCGCGAGCTCACCGTCGCGCTCCAGTTGGCGTTCGACGTCGCACGTCAGAAGCAGCACGAGTACCTCACCCTCGAGCACGTGCTCTACGCGCTCATCACCGACCCCCAGTCGGCCGAGGCGCTCGAGGCCTGCGGGGCCGATCTCAAGCGCCTCGAGCAGGACCTCAACACCTTCTTCGAGGGGATCGAGAAGGTGGACGATCCCGATCTCGAGCCCGAGCAGACCACGGCCTTCAAGCGGGTGCTCCAGCGGGCCGCCTGGCACGTGCAGTCGTCGGGCAAGACCGAGGTCAACGGGCAGCACCTGCTCGTGGCGATGTTCTCCGAGGCGGACTCGCACGCGGTCGCCATGCTGCAGAAGCAGGGCATCAACAAGCTCGACGTCACCTCCTTCATCTCGCACGGCACGCGCAAGGTCGCGGCCAAGCGCAGCGTGGTCCCCGCCGGCTCCGGCGAGGAGGAGGGCGGGCCGGCCCGCAAGAACCCGCTCGAGGCCTACTGCATCGACCTCAACGCGCGCGCCGCCGCCGGCAAGATCGACCCGCTGATCGGGCGCTCGTCGGAGGTGGAGCGCACCCTGCAGGTGCTCGCGCGGCGACGGAAGAACAACCCGCTCTTCCTGGGCGACCCCGGCGTGGGCAAGACGGCGATCGTGGAGGGGCTGGCGCGCCGCATCCACGAGGGCAACGTGCCCGAGCTCATCAAGGAGGCCCACATCTGGGCCCTCGACATGGGCGCGCTGCTCGCCGGGACCCGCTACCGCGGGGACTTCGAGGAGCGGCTCAAGCAGGTGCTCGAGGCGCTCAAGGAGGAGAAGGGGGCCATCCTCTTCATCGACGAGATCCACACCATCATCGGCGCCGGCGCGACGCAGGGCGGCTCGATGGACGCCTCCAACCTGCTCAAGCCCATGCTCGCCAACGGCGAGCTGAAGTGCATCGGCAGCACCACCCACCAGGAGTACCGGCTCGCCTTCGGCCGGGACCGCGCGCTGCAGCGCCGCTTCCAGACGATCGACGTGGGCGAGCCCTCGGTGGAGGACTCCATCCTCATCCTCCAGGGCCTCAAGCCCGGCTACGAGTCCCACCACGGCATCACCTACACCGACGAGGCGATCGAGGCCGCGGCGCGGCTCGCCGGGCGGTACATCAACGACCGCTTCCTGCCCGACAAGGCGATCGACGTCCTGGACGAGGCGGGCGCGCACGCGCGCCTGAACGCGCCGGGGAGCGTGGTGGGCAGCGAGCAGATCGAGGCGGTCGTGGCCCGCATGGCCCGCATCCCGCCCAAGAACGTCTCGGCCGAGGAACAGAAGGGCCTCGGCGAGCTCGCCGAGAAGCTCAAGGCCCGCATCTTCGGGCAGGACGCCGCGGTGGACGCGGTCAGCGCGACCATCAAGCTCTCCCGCGCCGGGCTCGGCAACCCCCAGAAGCCGGTGGGTTGCTTCCTCTTCTCGGGACCCACCGGCGTGGGCAAGACCGAGCTCGCGAAGCAGATCGCCGAGGTCCTGGGTGTGGCCTTCGTGCGCTTCGACATGTCCGAGTACATGGAGAAGCACACCGTCTCCCGCCTGATCGGCGCGCCTCCCGGGTACGTGGGCTTCGAGCAGGAGGGCATGCTCACCGGCGCCGTGTCGCGCACCCCGCACTGCGTGCTCGTCCTGGACGAGATCGAGAAGGCGCATCCCGACATCTACAACATCCTCCTCCAGGTCATGGACCACGCCTCCCTCACCGACAACAACGGGAAGAAGGCCGACTTCCGCAACGTCATCCTCATCCTCACCACCAACGCCGGCGCGCGCGAGGGTGGGAAGGCCAGCGTGGGCTTCGGCGGCGGCGGCGGCCGGGCCGCGAAGGTGGACGAGGCCGTGAGCCGCACCTTCCCCCCCGAGTTCCGCAACCGCCTGGACGGGCACGTGGTGTTCGGCGCGCTCGACCGGGACACGGTGCTCAAGGTGGTGGACAAGTTCCTGCTCGAGCTCCAGGGCCAGCTCTCCGTCAAGGGCGTGGTGCTCTCGGTCACCCCGGCGCTCCGCGCCTGGCTGGGCGAGAAGGGCTACAAGCCCGAGTTCGGCGCGCGCGAGATGAGCCGTGTCGTCCAGGAGCACCTCAAGAAGGGCCTCGCGGACGAGATCCTCTTCGGGCGCCTCAAGCACGGCGGGCAGGTGGAGGCCGACCTGGTGAACGACGCGGTGTTCTTCCGCTTCCCCGCGGTGGTGGTGGCCGAGGCGTAGGCCGGACTCACTCCGCGCCGGCTTCCCGGTACGGTCCGAGGCGCCTGCGCGCCAGCTCGGCGTCGAGCTCCGCGATGAGCGCCCGGTCGTCCCAGAGGGCGCGCACCACCATGCCCCAGTAGCCGTGCGGCATCTTGGGGCTCTCCTCCACGTGCCGGAGCGCCTGGAACGGGCGCGCCGCGTTGGCATGGTGGTCGGCGTGCCGGGTGAGCCCCACCAGGGAGTAGTAGGAGAACCAGGACTCGGTGTCCCACGAGTCCACCGTCGTCACCCGCCGGCCCGCCCGCGTGAGGCCCCAGTGCTCGATGTAGTTGACGCACTCGAGCAGAAGGACGGCGATCGCCGCCTGCCAGGCCCACGCGAGCGCCGCGACGGGGCCGAAGACCAGCCCCACGAGCAGCAGCAGGCCCCAACCGAGGAGCAGCCCCTGCACCACCGCGCTGCCGAACCAGCGTGGGGAGAAGGGGGCCGGATGACCGAGGCGCTCGGCCTCGAGCGCCCAGGCGCTGCGGAACTGCCCGGGGACGGTGCGGAGGAGGAAGGTCCCGAGCCGCTCCCCGTGCCGGGCGGTGGCGGGGTCGGCGCCGGTACCGATGCGCAGGTGGTGCCCCCGCACGTGCTCGGTGGCGAAGTGCTCGTACAGCACGGTCGCCAGGAGGAGCCGACCGGCCCAACGCAGGGCGCGCTCCCGACGGTGCACCAGCTCGTGGGCCACGACGATGCCGGTGTAGCCCGACGCCATCCCGGTCAGGAGGATCCCCAGGTGGAGCCTCCAATCCAGGAGGCCGACCCCGGCGGCGAGCCACGCCAGGCCGAGCACGTTGACGAGCTGCAGCGCGACCAGGATCCAGAGGCTCTGCTGGAAGGGCCAGGCCGGGGTGCTGGCCGGCGGCTGCGAGCGCTCCGGACCGGCGCGGAGGTCCACCGCGATGGCGAGGACGACGAGCAGGAGCCACGTGCCGCCCTCGACGCCCAGGCCGGGGGCGAGCCAGACGAAGGCGGTGGTGGCGAGCGGGAGGGCGAAGCACAGGCAGTGGAGGAGCCAGCGGCGCGCGGGGATGAACACGGGACCTCCGATTCGCATACGCAACGGTATGTGAACGGTAGCACGCGGGGCGGGAATCCGCATACGCCTTCGTATGTGAATTGTCGGACCCGAGGGCACGCGGGTCCCGGCGCCGTGAACCCTCCCCCCCGGTTTCGGAATAGTCGGCCCGGGTGAGCTCCCCCCGGCCGAAGTCACGGGCGCCCGGCCCGAGCACGCGAAAGGACGCCAAGGATGCCTCCCGGGAGGCGCTCCTGCGGGCGGGGCTGGAGCTCTTCGCGGCGCAGGGGCTGGACAGCCCCAGCCTGGACGCGATCTGCAAGCGCGCCGGCTACACGCGCGGCGCCTTCTACGTGCACTTCGCCGACCGCGAGGCGTTCCTCGAGGCCGTCCTGGTGCGGGTTCTGGAGGGGTACACGGCGAGCATCGTCTCCACCGGGAACCCGACCGACCTGCAGGCGACCATCCACCGTTTCTCCTCCCTGCTCACCTCGACCGACGACGCGGTGGACCCGCTCACCCCCGGAGGCGCGGCCAGCCACCTGCGCATCCTGCTCGAGGGGTGCCGGCGGTCCCCGGCGGTCCGAGCCCGCTTCGAGGCGGGGGTGGAGCTCTCCGCCCGCGCGCTCGCCGAGCTCATCCGCAACGGCCAGACGGCCGGGACGGTCCGCTCTGACCTCGACCCCGACGCAGCGGCCGGCCTGCTCGTCACGCTGGTGCTCGGCTTCCTGGCGGTGCGCGAAACCGGCGTCCCCTTCGACGGGGCCGGAGGCCTGCAGGTGGTGATGTCGATCCTGAGCGGCTGACCCGCCCCCGGGGTCGGGCCGCCGAGCTAGCGGCGCCGCCGCCGCAGGCCCGAGAGGCTGGCCAGGAGGACGCCCAGGCCGGCGATCCCGCCGGGGCTGGTCGCGCACATGCCTTCGGTCGTGTAGTCCTCGCCGACGTCCCCCGGCCGCGCCGGCTCGGCGTAGAGCTCGTCGTCGGTGATGGTGGTGTCCGGGGTGGTGGTGTCGGTGTCCGCGTCGGCGTCCGCGTCCGCGTCCGTGTCGCTGTCCGCATCGGCGTCCGCGTCGGCGTCCGCGTCGGTGTCCGCGTCCATCTCGTCGGCGGCGTACACCGGGGTGTAGTCCTCGATCCAGTCGATGTAGGCGTCCACCCGCATGCCACCGGTGGCGCCGCCCGCGCACGGCGTGCTGTCGCCGTTCGGGGAGAAGACGTAGCTGTTCACCCCCGCCAGCTCGTAGGAGCCGTCGGAGAGGATCTCGAGGACCGCCCCGCCCGAGTCCCCCGAGCAGACGTTCTGCCCGTCCTCGGGGTCGTAGCCCACCATGACGGTCGAGTCGTAGGAGTCCAAGGGGATGTCGGCGTACCGCTTCTTCGAGGAGTCGGTGCCGTTGTCCGAGGTGATGCCCCACCCGGCGTAGCGGTAGTCGTCCCCCACGTCGCGATTCGACAAGGAGTCCTTGTTCACCGGCATGAAGTCGATGCTGGTGATGTCGGTCTGGAGCTCGATGATGCCGATGTCGTTCGCGAGCGAGCGATCGTTGTAGCTGCGGTGGGCCTCCCAGGACCGGGCCTCGGCGTAGTCCTGGATGCCGGACTCCGAGTTCAGGTCGTAGCCGACCACCACGATGAGGTTGTTGAGCCCGTAGCGGGGCATGTCCTCGTCCATCGACACCACGCAGTGGGCGGCGGTGAGGACCCAGCCCGGCGCGATGAGCGTGCCCGAGCAGAAGTTGTACCCGTACCCCCGGTTGTCCGCGGCGTACAGGGTGACGACCTGGGGGAGGTCCCGCGTGGTGGACCCGTTCACGATCGGCGGAGGTGGCGCATCCGCGGCGAGGACCGAGGCGACGAGGAGGATCATGCAGACCTCGAACACCAAGCGTACCCCGGCCATCCCGGAGCGCCAGCCGAGTTGACGCGCCCATCACGTGCGGGCCCTGCGCGCGCGGACTACCCGGGCCGGCATGTGGACCTACACCGGCGACCGATTCCTGACCTACCCCGAGATCCAGTCCTTCTGCCGTGAGGCCGCGGCGGCGCTCCCGCGCTGGGCTCGGGTCGTCGAGTTCGGTACGAGCCGGCTCGGCACCCCGGTGGTGGGGCTCGTGGTCGGCGATCACTCCGGCGAGGTCCGCAGTCGGCCCGCGTTCTGGCTGGACGGCGGCACCCACGCCGGGGAGTGGCTGGGGGTCTGCGCCGCGGTGTACACCCTTTCCGGGTGGCTGACGCGGCTCTCCCAGGGAGACGCCGCCCTGCAGGCGTGGTTCGCGCGACACACGGCGATTGTGTTGCCGTGTATCAGCCCCGATGGGATGCAGGCCCTCCTCGATGGCGCCCCCTTCCTGCGGTCCACCCTCCGCCCCCCTCGCGACGGCCGCCCGCGCGTGGGCCTCGAGCCCTCGGACCTGGACGGAGACGGCCGGGTCCGGTGGATGCGCTGGCGCCACCCCACCGGTTCGGCGGTCTTCGACGACCCGACGAGCGCGGTGCTCCGGCCGCGTACCCTCGACGACGACCCGGCCGACGCCTGGCACGTGTGCAGCGAAGGGCACTTCCTGGCCTGGGACGGTCACCGTTGGGAGATGGCCAGCCTGCGCCACGGGCTGGACCTCAACCGGAACTTCCCCGGCTCCTGGACCCCGTTCGAGATGTTCGGAATGGACGGCGGCGACTTCCCGCTGTCCGAGCCCGAGTCGCGCAACGTGGTGGACACCTTCCGGTCCTGGCCGCGCGTGGTCGCCGGGCTCACCAACCACACCTACACCGGTGCCCTGCTCACGCAGCCCTACCGCCAGCCGAGCCCGCTGGGCGCGGGCGACGTGAGGCTCATGGAGACGCTGGGCAGGCAGCTCCTCGCCGGCACCGGCTGGCGTTGCGTGCGGACCCACCCCGACTTCACCTACGACCCGGACAAGGCCATCGTCGGGGTGTGGTCGGACACCATGTCCACCACCTTCGGAGTGCCCGGCTACACGCTCGAGCTCTGGGATCCCTTCGCCTTCGCCGGGGTGGAGAACCCGCGGCCCGGCGACTTCTGGGCGAAGCCGGACCCGGCGGCCTGCGCCCGTCTGGTCACCGCCTTCGTGGGGGAGGCGGGGGCCATCGCCCCCTGGGTACCCTTCGACCATCCCCAGCTCGGCCCGGTGGAGCTCGGCGGCCTCGACCTGGTGCGCACCCTCCACAACCCGCCCGTGAGGCTCCTCGCCGAGGAGTGCGAGAAGGGAGCCCGGGTGGCCGACCGGCTGCTCCGCGCGCTCCCGGACGTGCACGCCGAGCTCGAGGTGGAGAATCTCGGGCCAGGGCTGCGGCGCGTCTGCCTGCGCCTGGAGAACCGAGGCTTCCTCCCCAGCAGCGGCCTGTCCCGGGCCGAGACCATCGGGCTCGCTCCTCCCATCACCGCCTGCATCGACCACCCGGTGGTGGGCGGGACCACCGAACGTCAGGTTGGGTGGCTCGACGGGTGGGGGGACCACGCAGCCGACCTCCACCCGGTCTACCCCTCGCTGCCGGGCGACCGCAGCTGCCGGACCTCCACCACCTGGATCGTGCGCGGCGAGGGTCCCATCACGGTTCGCTGGGACGCCGGCCGCGGCGGGACCGGGAGCCTCCGCGCGGGCTGAACGTACACGATTCCGCGACGTGGAACCTGGGGCCTGGAGTAGACTGCCGCCGTGCTCCCGTTCCTGCTCGGAGCCTGTCACGTCTTCGAGCGCCTGGTCATCGACTGCCCGTCGGACGCCTGCGACAGCGGCACGCTCGCTCCGGACAGCGAGTCCGATGCCGATGCCGATGCCGATGCCGATACCGATACCGACACCGACACCGACACCGACACCGACACCGACACCGACACCGACGTCGACACCGGGCCCTACGATCTCGACGGGGACGGCTGGGTGGCCGCCGAGGACTGCGACGACGCCGACTCGTCGGTGTACCCCGGCGCCGACGAGCTCTGCGACCGGGTCGACGACGACTGCGACGGCGTCGTGGATGACGACCCGGTCGACGGAGGAAGCTGGTACCGGGACGATGACGGAGACGGCTACGGCAGCACCGCCGTGGTGCGGGCGTGCCTCCAGCCCACCGGCACCGCGACGAACTCGACCGACTGCGACGACACCGACGCGACGGTGAACCCGACCGCCCGCGAGACCTGCGACGGGGTGGACAGCGACTGCGACGGGACGGTGGACGACAACGCCGGCGACGCGGTGGAGCGGTACGCGGACGCAGACGGCGACGGTTGGGGGGAGATCACCACCACCCCGGACTTCGGCTGCCTGGAGGCCGGATGGTCCACGGACGGCTCGGACTGTGACGACACCCGGGACTGGCTGCACCCGTACGATGGCGACGGCGACGGCACCGAGGAGTCCTGTGGGTGGCGCCGGATCAGCGCCGGGGGAAGGCACACCTGCGGGTTGGACTCAGGCGCGGCGCTCCGGTGCTGGGGCGACGACAGCTCCGGCCAGTCCACCCCGCCGACGGCCTCGGGCTGGATCTGGGTGGACGCGGGCGAGGCCGCGACCTGCGCGCTGGACGCCACGGGCGCCCTGGACTGCTGGGGCGACACCTCGGTCTTCACCCTCCCCACCGGCCCCTGGGTGGAGGTGGACGTCGGGGAAGACCTCGCCGTGGTCCAGGACGCCGCGGGCCAGATCGACTTCTTCGGCACCTCCGTGGGTGCCTCGACCGCGACCTGGTACGACGCCTCGGCGGGCTCCGGGTTCGGCTGCGCCAGCGGCGCCTACGGCGCCTACTGCTGGGGCACCGTCGACGATGACGGGATCCCCGGCGGGGGGAGCTGGGACGAGCTCGGCTGCGGGACGAACTGGGCGTGCGCGCGGAGCGCCACCGGCTCGTTGGCCTGCTGGGGGGACGACACCTACGGGCAGGTGAGCGACGCCCCGTCGGGTCGGCACTCCGGGCTCTCGGCGGGCGACCGCCACGGCTGCGCGATCGACTCCTCCGATCTGGGCGCCTGCTGGGGCGACGACTCCGACGGCCAGGTGAGCAGCGCCCCCTCCGCCGGGCTCCAGAGCCTGTCCGCGGGCGGCGCCCACACCTGCGCCATCGACGCCGACGGCGCGGCGACCTGTTGGGGCGACGACAGCTACGGGCAGTCCACGCCCCCGTAGCGCGCGTCCGTCTCCGCCCAGCGCGCCGCGGCCGCGGGGTAGACTGGGCCCGTGTTCACGCTCCTCGCCGGCTGCCACGTCTTCGACACGCTCGAGATCGCCTGCGCCGGCGACGAGTGCGACTCCGCGCCGGTCACCGACACGGAGACGGACACGGACACGGACACGGACGCCGACGCCGACGCCGACGCAGACGCAGACGCAGACGCGGACGCCGACACGGATGCGGACGCAGACGCGGATGCGGACGCGGACGCCGACGCGGATGGGGACACCGACACCGACACCGACACCGACACCGACACCGACACCGACACCGACCTGCCGGTGGACGCCGA